>Ga0209295_1000104_pt1 | contig 109250 bp, 95 predicted proteins | sample Porto_5metaG_FD_187428 | JGI IMG/M metagenome (GOLD analysis project Ga0209295, IMG submission 187428) | Marine algal microbial communities from Porto, Portugal - Porto_5 metaG (SPAdes) (version 2) | ecosystem: Host-associated > Algae > Red algae > Unclassified | place: Portugal: Porto...
ATCTGCTATCGTTGCTAACTTAGAAGCATTAACAACTATTGTTGACAATAATGATGGGACTTTCACTTACACTGATGAAGATGGTCAAACGACTATTATTGATGTAGCTAACCTAGAAACTTTAACTACCATTGCCTTAAATGCTGATAATACCAACATAGATTATACAGATGAAGATGGTATTGTAACTCAATTAGACTTATCTGCTATCGTTGCTAACTTAGAAGCCTTAACAACTATTGTTGATAATAACGATGGAACTTTCACTTACACTGATGAAGATGGTCAAACGACTATTATTGATGTTTCAAACCTAGAAACTTTAACTTCTATTGCTTTAAATGCTGATAATACCAACATAGATTATACAGATGAAAATGGTGTTGTAACTCAATTAGATTTATCTGCTATCGTTGCTAACTTAGAAGCATTAACAACTATTGTTGACAATAATGATGGAACTTTCACTTATACTGACGAAGATGGTCAAACAACTATTATTGACGTTGCTAACCTAGAAACTTTAACTTCTATTGCCTTAAATGCTGATAATACCAACATAGACTATACAGATGAAGATGGTGTTGTAAGTCAATTAGACTTATCAGCAATCGTTGCTAACTTAGAAGCATTAACAACTATTGTTGACAATAATGATGGAACTTTCACTTATACCGACGAAGATGGTCAAACGACTATTATTGATGTAGCTAACCTAGAAACTTTAACTACCATTGCCTTAAATGCTGATAACACCAACATAGATTATACAGATGAAGATGGTGTTATAACTCAATTGGACTTATCTGATATCGTTGCTAACTTAGAAGCATTAACAACTATTGTTGACAATAATGATGGAACTTTCACTTATACCGACGAAGATGGTCAAACGACTATTATTGATGTTTCAAACCTAGAAACTTTAACTTCTATTGCTTTAAATGCTGATAATACCAACATAGATTATACAGATGAAGATGGTATTGTAACTCAATTAGATTTATCTGCTATCGTTGCTAACTTAGAAGCATTAACAACTATTGTTGACAATAATAATGGAACGTTCACCTACACTGATGAAGATGGTCAAACGACTATTATTGATGTAGCTAACCTAGAAACTTTAACTACCATAGAAATAGATTCAACAAACAATATTATAACTTATACAGACGAAGAAGGAAACCCGAATAATATCGACTTAACACCTTACTTAGATAATACTGACAATCAAATCATTTCTTCTACGGTAACAACTCCACTTGAAGAAGTAAACGTTGCTCTTGAAGATGGTGGAAATATAGATATTAACATACAAGATGCTGATGCAGATGCTACTAACGAATTGAATACAGACATATCATTTAATGGAACTGAACTTACTATTACTGATGCTGGTGGTGATCAATCTATTAACTTATCATCACTAACCTCTAGTGTATTACCAACTGTCACATCAGGAAATACAATAGCAAACCACTCTTCCGGAAATGGAACAAATGTTGAAATCAAAGAAACAATAACAACTCTTATTGATAATGGAAATGGAACTGTTACTTACACAAACGAAAGTAATCAAACTACAACTGTTGGCATAGTTGGACCACAAGGTCCTGCTGGAGCAGATGGAAACGATGGTGTTGATGGTGTTGATGGAGCAGTTGGTCCACAAGGTCCTCAAGGAGAAACTGGACCACAAGGTCCTGCTGGAGCAGACGGAAACGATGGTGCTGATGGTGTTGATGGAGCAGTTGGTCCACAAGGTCCTCAAGGGATTCAAGGAGAAACTGGACCGCAAGGTCCTGCTGGAGCAGACGGAAACGATGGTGCTGATGGTGTTGATGGAGCAGTTGGTCCACAAGGTCCTCAAGGGATTCAAGGTGAAACTGGACCACAAGGTCCTGCTGGAGCAGACGGAAACGATGGTGCTGATGGAGCAGTTGGTCCACAAGGTCTTCAGGGTATTCAAGGTGAAACTGGACCGCAAGGTCCTGCTGGAGCAAACGGAAACGATGGTGCTGATGGTGTTGATGGAGCAATTGGTCCACAAGGTCCTGCTGGAGCAGACGGAAACGATGGTACTGATGGTGTTGATGGAGCAGTTGGTCCACAAGGTCTTCAAGGTATTCAAGGTGAAACTGGACCACAAGGTCCTGCTGGAGAAGATGGAAACGATGGTGCTGATGGTGTTGATGGAGCAATTGGTCCACAAGGTCTTCAAGGTATTCAAGGTGAAACTGGACCACAAGGTCCTGCTGGAGCAGACGGAAACGATGGTACTGATGGTGTTGATGGAGCAGTTGGTCCACAAGGTCTTCAAGGTATTCAAGGTGAAACTGGACCACAAGGTTCTGCTGGAGCAGACGGAAACGATGGTGCTGATGGTGCAGTTGGACCTCAAGGTCTTCAGGGTATTCAAGGTGAAACTGGACCACAAGGTCCTGCTGGAGCAGACGGAAACGATGGTGCTGATGGTGCAGTTGGTCCACAAGGTATTCAGGGTATTCAAGGTGAAACTGGACCACAAGGTCCTGCTGGAGCAGACGGAAACGATGGTGCTGATGGTGTTGATGGAGCAGTTGGACCACAAGGTCCTCAAGGAATTCAAGGTGAAGTTGGGCCTTCAAGTACATATGTTGGACAGTTTATTATTACCGCTACAGGAAATCAAACAATAACTGGTTTACCGTTTGAACCTTCATCTATAACTTTTGTAGCTCATGCTAATGTAGAAACATTAGATTTAGATTCTGATAATGGTGTTGGAGATAATAATACAGGAATTGCCAATTCTTTTGGATCAATGAATGGTTTTGCTAGAAACGATTCTGGAACAATTACACAACAAGTTATATATGTAGGTGGTAGTGGAAATTCTATTAATGATATTTCTAGATATGCGTCAAGTACAAGATGTATAGGGTTAAGATATGGTAATCAAAATGGTAATGCTGTTGGTAGAACCTTAGCAAGTTTAACTTCATTTAACACAAATGGTTTCACTATTAATGTTACAAATAAATCAGATAATGTTGTTGTTTTATTTACAGCATATAAATAATAAAGACTATGAGAACCATAATAATTATAGCCTTACTAGTATTTAATATTAGTATTGCACAAGAAGCTTTTCATAACTTTGGAAATATCCAAATTCATGATCAAGGACAAATTGGATTTCATGTAGATTTACAAAATGACGGTCCATTTAATCAAAATGTTGGTTTAGCAGGTTTTTATAACGAAGACAATCCAATAACAATTTCAGGTACAAACGTACCTAGATTTTATGATGTCGAAGTTGCTGTAGATAATCATCTTTACCTTCAAATAAACACTCAAATAACAAACGGACTAGATTATATAATTGGAGATATTATCACACCAAGATTGACTCCAAATGTTTCTTTAGATTATTTTGGAAATGCTATTTATACTCTCGAAGACGATTTAAGACATGTTGATGGTTATGCATCTGCTACCACTAATCAATCTTTTATTTTCCCAATTGGTCAAGATGATAAGTTTAGACCTTTAATTACGCCTAATCAGACTGGACCTGAAAAATTTAGTGCTGCATATTATAATGAAGATCCAAATTTCCCTTCTACATTCAGCACCAATTTTGACACCACTATGTCAGAAGGTATAATTAACCAAGTCAATATTGAAGAATTTTGGGATTTTGATGGTCGCACAGAAACATTTGTTACTTTAACCTGGAATCAAGAAAGCCAAATAGATAACCTAGTTGATGATTTAATGAATTTAAGAGTTGTTGGCTGGAGTGAAGTTGAAAACAAATGGATGGACTTAGGTAATTCTGCTATAACTGGAGATATTAACAATGGAACAATAAGCTCTATAGAGTTTATACCAAATGATTATTCAATTATAACTTTTGGGTCCTTAATTGGAAGTGACGGATTAACAGTCTATAATGGTATTAGCCCAAATAACGATGGTCTAAATGATAATTTTGTAATTGAAGGAGTAGAACTTTTTAAAAACAATCTTAAAATATTTAATCGTTGGGGAAGAGTTGTTTATGATGCCGAAAATTATGACAATACATTTAATGGAGTTTCTAATAAAACGGTAGTTGGTAATCAAGGAAGTAAATTACCTGTAGGTACTTATTTTTATGTATTACAACTTCCTGAAGAAAACAAAAGTTATTCTGGATACATTTACATAACGTATTAAAACTATAAAGTTTTAAAAAAGTGGTATCCATAAATTTCATACCCTTCGTTATAATAAAACTTATGCGAAGGGTAATTTTGTACATAGGTATTTAACTCTGAAGTCGTACAACCTTTACTTTTAGCATACGCATACATCCATTTAAAAAACTGCTTACCCAAACCTTGTCCTTGGTATTCAGCTTCAATATAGACATGATCAACCTCCATACTTTTTCCTGCATAATGTCTTGTTTGAAACCACATTCCAGAAACACCAATCAAGTTGTCATTATCATAAACTCCTGCACATTCATAATTTTGAGTAATCATCTCGGCAAAACGTTCTTTTAGAATAGCATCTGAATTTTTATGATTAGATAATTTCTGAATTAGAGGAATAATACAATTAATATTTTCCTTTTCAATTAATTTAAAGCTAATAGACATTACTTTTTTTTATTCAAAATTAATTAATTTTGAAATATCATATTTACATTTATTCTAGTTTTAACACCTATGCAAAATAGCTTAGATACATTATCACAAAAGGACATTACAATCCAACCTATTAAAGGAAGCGACACAATACCTGTCAGGCACGCAGTATTAAGACAAGGCAAACCAATTGAAGCTTGTTATATTCCGCAAGATGATTTAAGTAACACATATCATTTTGGTTTATTTTACAAAAACCAACTTGCTGGAGTTTGCACTTTTGTAGCAGATCAATCCCCTTTATTTAAAGACTCAAATCAATATAGATTACGTGCAATGGGTGTTTTGGAAGAGTTTCAAGGATTACAATTCGGAAAGCTATTACTAACGCATGGAGTTAATTTTTTAAAAAGTAAAAACATAAACAAGCTTTGGTTTAATGCTAGAATTGTAGCTTTAAATTTTTATAAGAAAAATGGATTTGAAACGATAGGAACGCAATTTAATATTCCCGAAGTTGGTCCACATTACACCATGCATAAATCATTAAAATGAAAAAACAAACTTTAAAAAAAATCGTATTAACTATTTGCTTTACAATTGCAAGTTTACCTCAATTTGCTTTTTATCAAACTGTAATTTCAAATGAAGAATTAATAGGAAAAGGACAACCTAAACTGTTCGGAAATGGGTATAACCTAAGAGAAGAAGCTCATTTAGCATTCAAAAAAATGCAGACCGCTGCTTTAAAGGACGGAATTAGTATAGGAGCGGTTTCTAGTTACAGAGGATTTGCTCATCAAAAACGCATTTGGGAACGTAAATTTAAAAGCAACAAAGCCAAAGGATTATCTGATCAAGATAATATTAAAAAAATTATAGAATACTCTACCATTCCAGGTACATCTCGTCACCATTGGGGAACAGATATTGACATATACCAAACTAATGTCAAACAACCTAGAAGTGTTTTACTACCAAGTAATTTTCATAATAATGGACCGTATTGTAAACTAAAAGAGTGGATGGATGTTAATGCTGCTACCTATGGGTTTTATTTAGTATATACAGATAATGCTAACCGTAAAGGTTTTAAATATGAACCTTGGCACTTTAGCTACAAAGCACTTTCATTTGACTACTTAAAAGCCTATCAAAAATTAAATATTACTGAAATATTAAAAAAAGAAGCTTTATCAGGAAGTGATTCTTTTACCGAAACATTTATAAATCAGTACTTAAACCAAAACATATTAGATATTAACCCAGAACTTTTGTAAATTGTAATATTAACAATTTTAATTAAAAATGAGAGGAAATTTAAAAGGAAGACTACTTATAGGCTTGTGTATTGCAGCTTTTTTTGGATTTAAATATTGCAGCCAGCAAGAAATAAATCCATACACTGGAAAAAAACAAGCCATATCTATGACTCCTGATCAAGAAATACAAATGGGTTTACAAAGTCGTGATCAAATGGCAGCTCAACATGGTGGGCTTTATCCAGATCAAACTTATCAAACCTTAGTGGACAATGTAGGTAACAAGCTAGTAAATAATAGTATCGCCAAAGAAACACCATATAACTATGAGTTTCACTTATTAGCAGACGCAAATACTATAAATGCATTTGCATTGCCTGGAGGACAAATATTTATCACCTATGCTTTATTTGCTAAACTAGAAAACGAAGACCAATTAGCTGGTGTGTTAGGTCATGAAATTGGTCATGTTTTAGGTAAACATAGTGCAGAGCGTATTGCCAATTCCGAGCTTTGGCAAGGACTTTCAACCGCTGGATCTGTAGGTGCAGATGCTGGTGGATTTATTCAACAATATGGTATGACAAAATTACTAACTAATGGTCGTGATGACGAATTAGAAAGTGATGATTTAGGCGTAAAATTCATGATTAAATCTGGCTACAATCCAGAAGAAATGATAGCTGTTATGGAAATTTTAAAAACAGCTGCTGGACCTAACAGACAGCCAGAGTTTAAGAGCACACATCCAGATCCTGACAATCGTATAGAACATATTAGAGAGTCCATTGAAAAATATTCGATTAACTAAATCGTTATCGTAAACAAACCTTAAAGTCCTGCAATTGCAGGACTTTTGTTTTTATATTTGTATAAACAAAATCTAATAAAATGAACAAAAAAGTAATCTTAATGATTTTAGATGGATGGGGAAAATCACCTGATCCAAAAGTCTCAGCAATAGATAATGCTAACACACCTTTTATAGATAGTTTATATACCAATTATCCAAATGCGCAACTACGTACAGATGGATTACATGTTGGTTTACCCGAAGGTCAAATGGGAAATAGTGAAGTTGGCCACATGAATCTTGGTGCAGGACGTATAGTATACCAAGATTTAGCAAAAATCAACTTAGCAATAGATAATAATACTTTAGCTCAAGAACAAGTTTTACAAGATGCTTTTAATTACGCTAAAGCGGAAAATAAAAACATTCATTTTTTAGGTTTGTTAAGTGATGGTGGAGTACACTCTCACATTAACCATTTAAAAGGGTTAATTACTGCTACCGAAGCTTCAGGTATAAAAAACGCTTATGTACATGCCTTTACAGATGGACGTGATGTAGACCCAAAATCAGGAAAAGGTTTTGTTGAAGACTTAGAAGACTTTACCAAAAACAAACATACAAAGCTAGCCAGTTTAACAGGTCGTTATTATGCTATGGATCGTGATAACCGTTGGGAACGTATCAAATTAGCCTATGACGCATTAGTAAATGGTACTGGTGAATTATCTGATAATTTATCACAAAGTATACAAAAACAATATGATGGAGATGTTACTGACGAGTTTATTAAACCTATCATAAAAACAAATCCAGAAGGACAACCTTTAACTACTATAAAAGAAGATGATGTCGTTATCTTTTTTAATTTTAGAACAGATCGTGGACGTGAGTTAACAGATGCATTATACCAAAACGACCATCATGAGCAAAACATGCACAAACTAAATTTATACTATGTAACTATGACCAATTATGGTGATGCTTTTACTGGTATAAAAGTAATTTTTGACAAGGATAATATTACTGAAACTTTAGGTGAAGTTTTAGAAAAAAATAACAAAACACAAATACGTATTGCCGAAACAGAAAAATATCCACACGTTACGTTTTTCTTTTCAGGTGGTCAAGAAGCCCCTTTTAAAGGAGAGAGTCGTATTTTAAAGAATTCACCAAAAGTTGCTACTTACGATTTAAAACCAGAGATGTCTGCGTTTGAGTTAACTGATGCATTAGTACCAGAATTAGAAAACGAAACAGCAGATTTTGTTTGTTTAAATTTTGCAAATGGTGATATGGTTGGTCACACAGGATCAATGTCTGCAGCAATACAAGCTTGTGAAGTCGTTGATAAATGTGTAAAACAAGTTGTAACTACCGCTTTAGCACATGACTATACCACCTTATTAATAGCAGACCATGGTAATTGTGAAACTATGATTAATCCTGATGGTTCACCTAACACTGCACACACAACAAATCCAGTACCTTTAATCTTAATTGATAAAGACTTAAAAACTATCAAAGATGGTGTTTTAGGTGATATGGCTCCTACCATTTTAAAATTAATGGGAGTAGATCAACCTGAAGCAATGACTTGTAATAGCTTAATCTAAGCTACAAGAATCAAAATAACTTCAACTAAAAAGTGTATCAATATAAATTGATACACTTTTTAGTTTCACCATATAAGAATGATTATTAATTTGTCATTAATATTGTATTTTTGAATTCAATTTTATTAAAATGAAACTTTCCAAAGGACTTATAATTGCTGTAGATTTTGATGGTACAATAGTAGAAGATGCTTATCCAAGTATTGGACAAGCTCGCCTTTTTGCTTTTGAAACCCTTAAACGTCTTCAAAAAGATGGACATAGACTTATACTTTGGACCTACAGACACGGTAAAAAATTAGATGAAGCAGTCTCATTTTGTAAAGATAATGGCATTACTTTTTATGCAGTAAATCAAAGTTTTCCTGAAGAAGTCTTTAAAAATGAAGCAAGCAGAAAAATACATGCAGACCTTTTTATAGACGACCGCAACATTGGTGGCATCTTAGGTTGGGGAGAAATCTACCAAATGTTAACCAACGAAACACCACAATTAGCTAAGCCAAAGAAAAAAAAATGGTTTAAGTTTTAATATTTTATTAAATCATAATATTGCCTATCTATTTGCTCTCTATGGTCTGGATGCGCAATTTCTACTAAAGCTTTCACACGTTCCTTGATTGTTTTACCAAACAAATTAGCTACACCATATTCTGTAACTACATAATTCACATGTGATCGTGTTGTTACCACACCTGCTCCTGGTTTTAATGTTGGTACAATTCTACTAATTCCATTTTTTGTAACCGATGGTAATGCTATGATTGCTTTTCCGCCTTGACTTAAAGAAGCGCCTCTTATAAAATCCATCTGACCTCCTACTCCAGAGTACATGTGTGCACCTATACTGTCTGCACAAACTTGTCCAGTAACATCTACTTCTATAGCACTATTAATAGCTACCATTTTAGGATTTTGTTTAATTATCGACACATCATTAGTATAATTAGATGCACGCATTTCTACAAAAGGATTATCATCCACATAATCATACAAACGTTGTGATCCAATTAAAAAAGTAGATAATGCACGTCCTCTGTTAATAGCTTTATAGTTTCCGTTTATGACATTATTTAAAATTAAATCTATCACTCCATCCGAAAACATCTCAGTATGTAACCCTAAGTTTTTGTGATTAGTCAATCTAGTTAGCACTGCATTTGGTATGCTTCCAATTCCCATTTGCAAAGTACTTTCATCTTCAATTAAATTAGCTACAAAATCGCCAATTTTATTTTCAATAATATTAGGTTTTACTACATCATGACCTGGTAAAGGTTGATGACTTTCAACAAAAGTATCTATTTCGGATACGTGTATAATTCCTGCTCCATGTGTTCTAGGCATATACCTATTAACTTGAGCAATAACAGTTGTTGCATTATCAATTGCTGCCAATGTCGCTTCAACAGAAACTCCTAAAGAACAATATCCATGTTTATCTGGAACAGAGACATGAATAAAAGCGACATCTAAATCAATGATATTACGTTTAAACAAAATTGGTAATTCACTTAAAAAAACAGGTGTGTAAGATCCATTTCCTGCTTTTAAAGTATGTCTCACATTTTTTCCGATAAAAAAAGAATTAACATGAAAACTATCCTTTAATTCTGGATTTGCATAAGGTGCTTCTCCTTCGGTATGTAAATGACAAATCTCGACATGACTTAACTCTTCATGCCTTTTGGTCATTGCTTGTATTAAAGATTGTGGTGCTGCAGCTGCAGCTTGAATATAAACCCTATTATTAGATTTTATAACTTTTACTGCTTCTTCTGCAGTGACTGATGTAAACATAATTGTAATTTTTATAACACAAAAATACCATATCAAAATACTTTAAAACCTGCTAAATGTCATGTCTTCAAAATTAATAAAGCGGTTTATTTTAAGTATATTTGCACATATTTTTTTGAACCATGATTATAGTTAAAACAAAAGAAGAAATAGAATTAATGCGCGAAGCTGCATTAGTTGTTTCTAAAACATTAGGTGAAGTTGCTAAAGCAGTAAAACCAGGTGTTACCACATTACAATTAGATAAAATTGCTGAAGAACACATCAGAGATTTAGGTGCTGTTCCTGGTTTTTTAGGATTATATGATTTTCCTAATACCTTATGCATGAGTCCAAACTCTCAAGTGGTGCATGGTATTCCTAATAATACGCCTTTAGAAAATGGAGATATTATATCTATTGATTGTGGCTCTATTTTAAATGGATATTATGGTGATCATGCCTATACTTTTGCAGTAGGTGAAATAGACCCAGAAACTGAAAAACTACTTCAAGTTACTAAAGAATCTTTATACGCTGGAATCAAGCAACTAAAAGTTGGTAATCGTGTTGGAGACGTTGGTTATGCTATACAAAAATATTGCGAAGATCATGGTTATGGTGTCGTACGTGAACTTGTTGGACATGGTTTAGGTACTAAAATGCATGAGGATCCAGAAATGCCAAATTATGGTAAACGTGGTCGTGGTAAGAAATTTATTGAAGGGATGGTTGTAGCAATTGAACCCATGATTAATCTTGGTACGCAACGCATTAAACAACACAGAGATGGTTGGACTATTACGACCTTAGATGGTAAGCCAAGTGCACATTTTGAACATGATGTTGCAATTGTAGATGGTAAACCAGAATTACTATCCACTTTTGCTTACATATATGAAGCTTTGGGTATTACTAGTAATGAAGAAGATGAATTTAGACAAACCCCTTTAGTGCTATAAATTTATGACTATTGACAGTTTAGAACAGCAATTACAGCCTTTAAGAGAAACATTAAATAACCATAAATTATATTCGGTATTATCAAATCTTGATGATATTAAACTTTTTATGGAACAGCACGTATATGCTGTTTGGGATTTTATGTCACTTTTAAAAGCACTTCAAAACCATTTAACTACAACAACGTTACCTTGGCTACCTGTATCTAATCCTGCAACGTCAAGATTTATAAACGAAATTGTTTTAGGCGAAGAAAGTGATGTTAATGAGCTTGGTGAAGCTAAAAGTCATTTTGAAATGTACTTAGATGCTATGACGCAAATTGGTGCAGATACGACTAAAATCAAACAATTTATAGCTAATTTAACTTTAGGACAAACAGTAGAAGAAGCTGCAAATAACATAAATTTAAATTCTAAAACTTATCAGTTTATAGATTATACTTTTAAAACTATACAAACAAATAAACCTCATATTATTGCCTCTGCTTTTACTTTTGGTAGAGAGGATATTATACCTGATATGTTTTTTCAAATTATAAAACATTCAAAAACCGAAGAGCAATCTTTTAGTAAATTATCTTACTATCTAAACAGACACATTGAGTTAGATGGAGATGAACATGGTCCTTTATCTTTAAAAATGATTGAAGAGTTATGTGGAAATGACAGTAATAAATGGGAAGAAACATTAACTACTGCTAAACAGGCTTTACAACAACGTATTGCACTTTGGGATACTATTACTGACTTAATTTTGCAAAAGAAATTAGCCAAAGCTTAAATGAAACGTCTTTTTAAACTAATATTAAACGTGATACCGAGACCTTTATTAATAAGGTTGAGCTATATTATAAGACCAGTTTTAGCGTTTTTTTTAAAAGGAAACACCTTTACAGATCCTATTGATGGTAAAAGCTTTAAAAGTTTTTTACCTTATGGCTATGGTACACAACGTAACAACGTTTTATCACCTTCTACCCTATCTTTAGAACGTCACAGATTGTTATGGTTGTATTTACAAAACGAAACTAATTTTTTTGAATCTGAAAATACTTCTAGTTCTGAAAAACTTAAAGTACTGCATTTTGCACCAGAGCAATGTTTTTTAAATCGGTTTAGAGCTTTAAATCATTTAGATTACACAACTACAGATTTACTGTCTCCTATTGCAGATGTAAAAGCAGATATTTGCGACCTTCCGTTTGAAAATGACACCTATGATATTATTTTATGTAATCATGTGTTAGAACATATACCAGACGACACTAAAGCTATGCAAGAGCTATATCGTGTAATGAAACCTGGTGGATATGGTGTATTTCAAATTCCGCAAGATTTAAGTAGACAAACCACTTTTGAGGACGATAGTATTACCGATAAAAAAGAACGTGCTGAAATTTTTGGTCAATATGATCATGTACGTGTGTATGGCTACGACTACTTTAACAAACTAAGAGCTATTGGTTTTATGGTAAATGAGGTTGATTATACGGCTAAACTTTCCGCGGAAGCGATAGAAAAATACTGCTTAGCAAAAGGTGAAATTATACCTGTAGTTTACAAAAAACAATAACCTAAATATAAATTTATGACATCGCAAACTATAATTGCAACAGGCGCTTTATTCGGGATGCTAGCTGTTATTTTTGGAGCTTTTGGTGCACATGCTTTAAAAAAAATATTAACAACAGATCAGCTACATAGTTTTGAAGTTGGTGTTAAATACCAAATATATCACGCTATTGTTTTACTGGCTTTAGGTTACGGTCAAGGTCAAATATCTAACAGTATTTATTGGTGTTTTGTGATAGGTATAATATTGTTTTCGTTTAGTATTTACGGTTTAATTTTGTCTGACGCAAAAGGTAAAAAATTAAAATTTCTTGGACCTGTAACTCCTATTGGAGGATTACTTTTAGTTTCTGGTTGGTTGCTATTAATAATTAATATGTTTTAAAATAAAAAAAGCTACAATTATGTAGCTTTTTTTATTTTCCACTTATTTGATTAAGATAATAAATTAACAACTATTTGTTGCTCTGATGTACCTCCAACACCATCTGAAGCAACTACTAGAATAGTGTTTTCTCCATCTACAAATAAGTTATATTCAATAATATAACTTAAAGTATTTAAATCTTCAATTATCAAATCTCCGTTTAAATAAATAGCATAGGTAACGTCTTGATTATCGGCATCTAAAGATGCTGTCCAATTAAACGTTATACCATCTGTTGTAGCTACACCTTCTGTTAAGGTAAAAGCACTTGGGTTATTATTTTCTTGTGCTTGATCGTCGTCTGCATTACAATTAAATAGTAATACCGTTAAACATAATAACATTAGGGTTTTAAATTTTTTCATAATTAGTTGAATTTTTAGATTATTAATAAAGTCTTTATTAATGATAAGAACTGTCACACGATTCTGCTGTTTTAGGACAACTTGCTTTATGCTGGTCTCTTAATTTCCAAACTCTGAGTGTTTTTTGACCTTCAGGACTTTGCCAGTAGGCATCGTTTTTAGTCTTAATGTACTCCGCATATTTTTTACCTTCAGCTTTTACAATCTCTAAATCTGCTTCTTCTTTAGCAGTTGTTGTGTGAGCTGCTTGTTTTGCTTTCATTGCCACTAAATAATCGGTAATCATTTTTTTATTATCATGAGACATCAATGCTTTATACTCAGGCGCTTTGGTATAATCTACTTCGGACTTTGTGTTTAAAGCAACGTCTTTTACTTTACTTAAAAATTTGCCAAACTTTTTCTTCTTTTTCTTTTTTGCTGGTACTGCTCCATCAGGTGTTGTTCCTTTTAATACGTACACACGACTAATTCGACCGAATTCAGTTTTACTTTTAAAGTCTTTTAGAAAAAAAACGTAATTATCTATTGCCACATAACCTTCATAATACCCATTATGAAAAGCAATAGAGGTAAATGGGTAGTTAATTAAATCTATATAGGTTTGTTTAGTCATATCCTGCCAATATTTGACAGATTGTTCCCCATCTTCTGAAATAGATAAGATTTCTATACCACAAGGGATATTTTCGTATCTTCTTATTTTTATCTGGACTTCTTCTGGCTGTCTACCTGGATTAAGATGTGCGTAAAGCTTGCCTTTATTATCTTTTCTAATAGCTCCATATTCTAGATAGGTAATGCTATCTCCATGATGTTCTAAAGTTTCAAAGAGTGTTTTTTGCGCAAATGAACTTGTGGTTATTAATGCAATAAAAATTAAAATAATGTGTTTCATAATGTATTGTTTTTTGTTTAGATGTCAAATGTAGAAATGGCTAAAATATTAAATGATAATCACTTAGTAAATGGCTTGTTTTTTTTAGTGAATGGTATTTTAACTCTCAAAAATAGAAGCATAAAAAAGGAAACCAATGAAGGTTTCCTTTTTAAGTTTTTAAACTTAATTGAATTAGTTTTTGATAAAACGTTTTATACTTTCATTACCATTCTCTGTTTTTATTTTTAAGATATAAATTCCATTTGAAAGTTCAGAAACATTAATACTATTTGTATTTGATTTTAGTACTTCTTTTCCTAGAATTGAATAAACAACAAGACTTTCAATATTTTGCTCAGAATTAATATTTAACAATGAGGAAGTTGGGTTTGGGTAAATTGATATTTTTTCCTTTTCAAAATCAATACTACTTAAGGCTGCACAATTTGTACTAAAACTTGCTGTAGCATCTTTATCTGTCCAATTTATGGCACTATAAGAAGCATCATCTACTTGTATACAAGTTAAACTTGGATTGTTTGTTACAGAGAAAGAATTGATATTATTATTATTACCATTTGCTGCATTTAAACTTGTTAATTGATTAGTAGAACAAATTAACTCAACTATTGCTGTATTTGAAGATATGTCTATACTTGTTAATTGGTTATTAAAACAGTATAAGTAAATTAAAGCCGTATTTGAAGATACATCTAAACTCGTTAATTGGTTAACCTCACAGAATAAATTAATTAAAGCTGTATTAACGGAAACATCTAAACTTGTTAATTGATTACTAGCACAACTTAAAGTCGTTAAAGCCGTAGCTCCTGAAACATCTAAACTTATTAATTGGTTATTCCCACAGTTTAAATTAGTTAAAGCCGTAGCTCCGGAAACATCTATACTAGTTAATTGATTACTATAACAATGTAAAGTAGTTAAAACTGTATTTGAAGACACATCTAAACTCGTTAATAGATTATTATAACAGCGTAACTGCTCTAAAGCTGTATTAGCAGACACATCTAAATTCGTTAATTGATTATTAAGACAATATAAAGTCGTTAAAACCGTATTTGAAGATACATCTAAATTTGTTAATAGATTATTATCACAGAAAAACTCCTCTAAAGCTGTATTAGCGGAAACATCTATACTCGTTAATTGATTATTACCACAGCGTAACTGCTCTAAAGCTGTATTAGCAGACACATCTAAATTTGTTAATTGATTACCATAACTATTTAAATTTGTTAAAGCTGTATTAGCGGAAACATTTAAGCTGCTTAACGAATTGCTTCCGCACCATAATTCTGTAATATTAGTAAAAGCTTCTATACCTGTTAAATCTGAGATAGATAGGTTTGGAACATATATAGATCCTGTATAAGCTGATGCTTCTGCACAAGAAATTTCGCTATCACCATTCGTGTTTATATATGAAAATCCAAGTAAGGCTGCTTTAAAATTAGCATCAGGAATATTTACATAGCAAATGCAATTTGTATCAAAACTTGCTGTAGCATCTATATTTGTCCAATTTGTGGTACTCCAAGCTACATCATCTACTTGTATACAAGTTAAACTTGGGTTGTTTGTTGCAGAGAAAAAAATTAAATTATTATTATTACCATTTGCTGCATTTAAACTTGTTAATTGATTATCGTCGCAATATAACTCATCTATAACTGTATTTGAAGATATATCTAAACTTGTTAATTGATTATCATAACAGTATAAGGAATTTAAAGCGGTAGCTCCGGAAACATCTAAACTTGTTAATTGATTACTATAGCAAGATAAGTTTGTTAAAACTGTATTAGCAGAAACATCTAAACTCATTAATTGGTTATCCTGACAGTTTAAATAAGTTAAAGCTGTAGCTCCAGAAACATCTAAACTCGTTAATTGATTATACTGACAGTTTAAATTAGTTAAAGCTGTGTTAGAGGAAACATCTAAACTCGTTAATTGGTTATCCTGACAGTTTAAATTAGTTAAAGCTGTATTAAAGGAAACATCTAAACTCGTTAATAGATTACTATGACAATATAAAGTAGTTAAAGCCGTATTTGAAGACACATCTAAACTCGTTAATAGATTATCTTCACATTGTAACCACCTTAAAGCTGTAGTACCGTTAACATCTAAGCTTGTTAGTTGATTATTGCCACATTGTAACACTTCTAAAGTGGTATTATTAGAAACATCTAAACTCGTTAATTGATTACTATAACAATATAAGTAAATTAAAGCGGTATTATTAGAAATATCTAAACTAGCAATACTATTATTATCAATACTTAATCTTTCTAAAGCGGTATTATTAGAAACATCTAAACTGGTTATTTGATTAAGCCTACATTCTAAATTTGTTAAAGCTATATTAGCAGATACATTTAAACTAGTTAACGAATTGCTTTTGCAATATAATTCTGTAATATTCGTAAAGGCTTCTATACCTGTTAAATCTGAGATAGATAGGTTTTGAACATTTATAGTCCCTGTATAAGCTGATGCTTCTGTACAAGAAATTTCGCTATCACCATTGGTGTTTATATATGAAAATCCAAGTAAGGCTGCTTTAAAATTAGCATCGGGAATATTTACGTTGCAAGCTGTTGTTGCAATAGTGTATTTTTTTAATGAAACTTTATCATTATCTTGATATAATGCATATAAATTTCCATCAGCTTCACTTATTGCCATTTTTATAAAAAAATTGGAACTATTATAATTTAAACCTACACTTGGTAAAGTTGTCCATGTATTTAAACTAGTATCGTAATTTTCAAAAACTATATCATCTGTATTATTTGCATACATTAAATACAGTTTATCATCGTTTGTGCTTTTTCTTAACTCTACAATATCATTAGTTGCAGTTACTGACTTAATAAAAGAGCTTCCATTGAAAACTCTAATGTCGTTATTTGCTGCACCTTGTGGAATAATATCATTATAAAAAGCATGATAATTAGAATCATAAATTCCTGATATGTTTTTTGGAGTAGAACCGTTTATAAAGTGATTAAAATCAAAATTATTGTTTGCAGAACCTACATTTTTACGTCCAATAACACCTCCATTATAATTATTCTCTTGTGACACAAAATATTCGTCATAGGCTGTAAAATCGTATCTATGATCTCCATTATATTGGTTATTTGTTTGTATTAAAGTTTCAAGATGATTTGGACCAGTACCAGAAGTATCACGTTCTACAATAAATAACTTTTGGGTCCATTGTCTTCCTGCTACTCTAATAGTACCTACTGCATTAAATTGAATTTGTAAACGATGGTCTGACAAGGCCGAACTTCCTACATTTGTGAAAATAGATGACCAAGCAGTTCCATTATATTTGTAAGCGGTCATGTTATTAGTAATGCTTCTGTAGGCAACAACAATTTCATTATTAAAAGGGTTGATTTTTATCGCAAGATTATCCGCAGCATCATTGGAAACTGGTCCAATAGACGTCCAATTTGTACCATCAAACTTAGACACGTAAGCCTTATTACCGTCTACTACATTGGTGTAAGCTACATAAATGTCACCATTAGCAGCATCAAAAGTCATTGCGCCATCTGAAGCAAAATTTGTAAACTGAGTAGCTCCTACTTGTGTCCAGGTTTGCGCAAAAGCATAACCACTAACTAAAAGCAATACAAAAAGTAATTTTATTCTCATAATATATTTAATTTTAAAATTATGGAACAAAAATGCTAAACTATAGCCTTTAATTTTTTAACTTTTTAGTGAATGGTAAGTATTTGTAAATGAATGGTTATTTTAAAATACACGATTAATAATATCCATAAATTGATCTTTACGGTCTCGTGCAATTGGAATGCTTTTATTATTACTCATTATAACTTGAAGACCATCTTTTTTAGTAATTTCCGTCATGTACTTGAGATTAATTAAATACGATCTATGCGGTTTATAAAACAACGGTTTATTACTTAATTGCTCTGTAAAATGTTTTAGCGTTTTACAAATTAATTCTGTTTTACCATTTTGCAAAAACACTTTAGTGTAGACTCCATCTGCTTCAAAAAACAAGATATCTTCATGTGAAACAAACCGAATACCTTTAGGGACTTCTAAAGCTATTTTATTTAATGCTAGTTGTTGAAAATTACGTTCTAAATTAAGTAATTTTTCTTTTATAAAATTTTCTTCTAAACTATCAGACGCTTTATTTATAGCTATTTTTAATTCGTCAATATCAATTGGTTTTAGCAAATAATCTACAGCTGATAATTTAAATGCATCAATCGCATAATGTCCGTAAGCGGTCGTGAAAATGATTTGAAAATTAATAGTATCATTTTTAAAGAACTCTAAAATTTGAAGCCCAGAATGGTTAGGCATTTCTATATCTAAAAACACGACATCAGGTTGTTCTGCTTTAATTATTGCTACACCTTCCAATAAATTTTCTGCATCAAAAACGGTTACAATTTCTGGACACTCCTCCTCTATTAAGGTTTTTAAAATACGTCTAGCTCTTTTTTCGTCGTCTATAATTATCGCTTTCATTGTCTAATTTTTAATCCGTTACTTGTATTGTAATAACCACCTTTGTACCGCAAACATCATGTTTTGCATTAATAATATCTTCAATATTTAATATTATTGCTTTATTATGACTACGATTTAGTAGCTCTATCCTTTTTTGATTAGCAGAGGTTGCAAAAGACTTGTAATTATCCTGACGTTGATTTTTTATAATTGCAGATGCTTTACGTCCAATACCATTGTCTATAATTTCGCATATTAGACTTTTATTATTACCATCCTGCTTAAAATTAAGCACCAATTTTTTATTGTTTTTTTTATGAAGCAAGCCATGCTTTAAAGCATTTTCAACATATGGCTGAATAAATAATGTAGGGACAAAAGTCTTATCTAAATCTAAATCTGGATGGATATTAATTTCAAATTTAAAATCATCATCAAATCTATCTTTTTCAAGTTCCAAATAAAGTTTTAGTGTTTTAATTTCTTCATTTAATGAAATTTCATTGGCTTGACTATGCTCTAAATAGGTCCTAATAAGTCTAGAAAACTTAACTAGATATTGACGCGCCAATTTACTTTCGTTTAAAATAATATAATCTTGGATAGAGTTTAATGCATTAAATATAAAATGAGGATTCATTTGTGATCTTAAATTTTCTAATTGCGAAAACACCAATTGCTGATTGATCTTTGCTTTTTCTAAAGCTTGAAGTTGCACACTGTTTAATCGTTTTGTTTTTTGGGAATAGTACCACCAAACCAATCCAACAGAAGTTAGTAAAGACAACAGATAAAACCACCAGGTTTTATAGAATGGTAAACGGACTATTAGGGCAATGCTTATTGGATTTGTGTAATTATTTTGGGATATGTTTTTTGCTCTTACATTAAATTTAAATTGTCCAGCTGGTAAAGTATTAAATTTAACAAAGTTTAATCCGTTGTCTAAGGCAATCCAATTTTTATCATAACCTTCTAACTGATATTCAAAATTGACAAATTGATTGGTTTGAAATCCATTGACATTAAATCCAAATCTAATTTCACTTTCTGTTTGCTTTAAGGTATATGACGTCTTTATAATAGTATCTCTTTCTTGAATGGTTACATTAGTAAAATAAGGTTGAGAAATACTTCTGACAGTATTTATTTTATTACTATTAAATTTATACAAACCAGTATTTGAACTAAAAAACACTTGATCTCCAACGACTTCTATAGCATTAATATTGTATGAATCTATACCGTCTTGTTTATTAATAGTATTTAATGTTTTTGTTTTATAATTATAGCTTTGTAAACCTCTATCTGTAGCTATCCAAATTACATTTTTATCTGCTACTAGTACATTAATTAAGTTTGATACTAGCCCGTTTTTTATATCTATTGTCGTAATTAAACTATCATTTTTAAAACCTAATAATCCTTTCCCATCTGCAGCAACCCAAACCGTATCGTCATGACTTATCGCGATTTTTAAGGCATGAACAGGACTGTTATTATGGGTTATTTTTTTATACTTTTTAGTCTTTAAATCTACCCAACCTAAGCCATCTACAAAGCTACAATACGCTTTGCTTTTTTCTTTATTTAATACAGATCCATAGCTTCTTAATGTCCTAAGATTATAAATAGAGTCTTTATTTTTATTATAAATAGACAGTGAATGTGGAAGACTAACTAAATATTGATTATAATCTAACACATCAATCGATTTTGTAACTATCAGGTTACTGCTTTGACTTTGTCTGGTGTCTAAATTATAAATTTTTGAATCCGTAGTCGCCACCATTAATAAGTCCTTTGCTAAAGGGTTATAGCAAATATTATATATTTTGTTATTAAAGTTTTCTGGTAATTTTTTAAGTTTATTTTTTTTTAGGTTGTAACTAAAAACCTTATTTGAGTTGGTAGCTATGTATAATAAATCGTCATTAACTTTCTCTATTGCTTGTACGCCAATATTATTGGGTAAATTTATTTTATTTAGTTGTTTATTTGGCAACACAAAAACACCATTATTAAGTGTTGACAACCAATAATTATAATCCTTATCGATAACAACATCTGTGATATATTCGTTTTTAAAAATATGTTCTTTTACTATTAAACCACCACTATCCAATTGACATATAAAAATGCCTTTATTTGTTAAAATCCATAAGTTATTGTTGATGTTATAAGAATGAATTACAATGACATTTTGAAGTTGTTTTGGAATGTCCACTTCGTTTATACCACCATCTAATAATTGATACAAACTAGTTTTACTAGTTGTTTGTAATTGGTTGAAATAATATAATTGGTCATTCCATTCAAAAAATTTACTTATAACTCGTTTATTAAATGCTGCAATTGGTGAATTATTTAAAGTTTTAGCATCTTGAAAATCAACTGATGAAGAAAAACATATAATACTATTTTTATTATAATAAAACCCCTTTGGGTTATGGTTTAGATCTCCCATATAAGACCTTGTACTACTATCCAATATTGAGGTAATACGTTTTGTACTAATGTCTACAGTTACTATTCTGAATGACTCATAAATTATTAGATGATTATTGTAAATATTAAAATCTACTAACGTTTTAATATGGCCATAATCCTCAAAAAGCTTTAACTGCTCATCCTGGACATAAAAAAATTGACCTGATAAGTTATTACACCAAACTCGTCCTTTATTGTCTAATTTTAAACCAAAAAGCGAGCGTCCCCTTTTATCAGGATTGGTAAATAATTTATAGGATCTTCCATCATACCTATACAAGCCTTTGTCTGCTGCTAACCAAATAAAACCTTTATTATCCTCTAATAAATCATAAAATTCTATATCAGGTAAACCATCTTTTTCAGTAAGATGTATGGACACGGGTTGTTGCGCTAAAGTAGGGTGATAAGCGAGTAAGACTAAAAACAATATAAAATAGCGATGGATCAATACATTATGCTTTTTTCAAAGCTACAAAATTGACTGCTATTAAATTATAAATTATTAGCGAACGGTATAAAAACCTATTTAAATGGTAATAAGATTAATTAACTGAAAAATTATTAAATGCTTTAGACTCCAATTCTCCATTGTCACCTTCATAAATAACATACACTTTTAGTTCTGGATGCTTTGCTAAAAAATAATCCAGTTTTTGTAATCCCATTGCTTGAAAAGCGGTTGCATAACCATCTGCCAGCATACACGTATTTGTAATTACAGATACTCCTAAAATATTGGTTTTAGTAGGATATCCCGTTTTGGTGTTTATGATATGTGCATATCTGTTTCCGTTTTTATCAATTTTAAATTTACGATATGTACCAGAAGTTGCCATAGCTTGATTGCTTAGTACTATCGTTTTATCATAGGATTGAGAACCATCAAAATTTGGATTTTCTATTCCAACTGTCCATCCTTTATTTTTTTTAAGGTTAATCCCTTTAGCACGAAGCTCTCCACCTATATCTACTATATAATTTTTGATACTTTTAGACTCTAAAAAATCTGCAATAACATCTACACCATACCCTTTAGCAATAGAATTAAAATCTATAAAAGCCTCCTTAGATTTTATAACTTTATTATTTTTAATTCCAACACGATTAAATCCAACAAAACGCATTAAACTATCTACTTTTGCGCTATCTAAAGCAGTTTTTGTGTGTTCTGACCCAAAGTTCCATCCATTAACCAATCGTCCAATAGTAGGATCTAAAACACCTTCCGTTTCACGATAAATTTGTTTTGAAGCTTCAAATACATTTTTAAAATGTTGATCTACAGTAACAGCTTCGTTTCTATTAATTTTAGAAATATCAGAATCTGCCTGATAATTAGACATGGACTTATTTATGATAGTAAATAAGCTATCAAATTGTTTATTATAATCACGACCATCTAAGTCAAAATACTGAACACTAAAACTGGTACCAAATACAGGACCAGATATTTTAAGTAATTCAGGTTGTTTTTTACAACCCATTACAATCAAAAGCACAATGGCTAATAGACTTTTTTTCATCTTAATTTAAATTAGATTCTAATAATTGTATTCCGTTATATTCAATTAAATATTCTTCATTAAGATATATTGGTAAATCTTCACCTTTAGGGTTACCTAATCCAACACCAGCATAAAGTACTTTTGCATTTTTTTCAAATGCATGCTTTTTAAAGGACTCCATCCAAACAACATCATAATTATTAGCATTTTCTGGTAAGATAACTGCACGAACAACCACAAAAAAATACTGTTTATTTTTATCCATACAAACAAATTGTGGATGCCTTTTTAATTGGCTATTTATAGCTATAAATTCAAAACCACGTTGTTCTAAATCTTTACCAACATGATTCATAGCCAAGTTATGTAACTCTTGTTTTGATAATGCTTTACTCATACTACAAAAATAAAGTTTATTTCGCTTTCGCGGAAGAAAAGCCAGATAACAAATTACTTAAATCTTACAAATTTAGAATTGTAGAAAGTGAAATTAGACACAGGAATGATAGCATTCATTTTAAGATCATACCAAGGAGAAATGATTGGATCTTCTAAATTTTTTACTAAATGAACACTTTGAGCAGGTGTATTACCTTGAAACAACAAAAACAACTTTTGGCCTTTGTTGTTAATCGCTTCGTCTGTAATCATTACAATATGTCCTGGACTACCTCCAAGAATTAACATATCACCAATTTTAAGATCCTGAATCTGTGTAATAGCATTTAACTCATTATACAAAGACAATGTCCCTGAATACATGTAAATCAAGTTTAAATACTTATAAAAATTAGACTTACTATAATCCTCTCGTGCTGTTTTATTAAATGTAACTTTATTACCATTAACTTTAGGTCTATAACCTTTTGCATATTTAGACCAAGAACAATAGTGTCCTGAAGTAAAATTAAAACCTATTTTATCCTTTTGATTGGTATCCCAAAGATATTCGCTTCTAATTCTAATTAGTGCATCTGCACATTGCTGTAAACCGTTTTTTGGTACTGGAACTTCCAAAATACCAATATGTCCTTTCTGCCAATAATATTCTGAATTATCATAATTTATAATTTTGCTACCAAAAGGTTTTAAATTATAATGTCTAAGGTACTCTTGAAAACTTTCCTTTGGATAACTTAGACGCTCAAAACCTTTAGGAGTATTCACTCTTGAGGCTATTGTTAAGCTATCTTTATCTAAAAGTTTTACGGTTTTAGTAACAGCATTAACAAAATGCTTAATAGGTTTTGGTGTTAATTGATAAAACAAAAGCACTAATGTGACAATAATTAAAATAATAAGTGCTGCTTTTCTCATATTACAAATAACGAAAAAGCTCGACACTTTCGTATCGAGCTTTTTATATATTAAGAAAACTTTATAATCTTTTGATTATTTCTATCCTCCAAAGTCATCAAATCTGATATTTTCGTCGTCAATACCAAAATCTTCTCCCATCTTTTGAACTGCTTGGTTCATTAAAGGAGGACCACAGAAATATAATTCTATGTCTTCTGGAGCTTCATGCTTAGATAAATATTGGTCTATTACCACTTGGTGAATAAATCCAACAAATCCATCACCAGACTCGTCATTAATATCTGATTTCAATTTCCAGTTATCAGCTTCCGTTGGATCTGATAATGCAATAAAGAACTTGAAGTTCGGGAAATCTTTTTCTAATGCTCTAAAATAGTGAATGTAGAATAACTCAGCTTTAGAACGTCCACCATACCAATACGTAACTTTACGACCAGTTTTGATAGTTCTAAATAACTCGTATAAATGAGAACGCATTGGAGCCATACCTGCACCTCCACCAACGTAAAGCATTTCTGCATCAGACTCGTTGATAAAGAATTCACCATAAGGTCCTGAAATAGTTACTTTATCACCAACCTTTTGGTTAAAAATATATGAAGATGCAACTCCTGGATTAACATCCATCCAGCCACCTTTGGCACGATCAAAAGGAGGTGTAGCGACACGTACGTTAAGCATGATTCTTCTTCCTTCTGCAGGATAAGATGCCATAGAGTATGCTCTTTCTACTAACTCATCATTTTTCATTACTAAAGGACGTAAACCAAATTTATCCCAATCTGCCTCAAACTTGTTAGGCTCACCTGGATGATCTTCTGGATGTGCAGTAATATCCATCTCTGAATAATTAACTGTACAGTTAGGAATTTCTATTTGAATATAACCTCCAGCTTTGTAGTCCATATCTTCTGGAATTTCAACTACAAACTCTTTAATAAATGTTGCCACATTGTAGTTAGATACTACAGTTGCTTCCCATTTTTTAATTCCGAATACTTCTTCTGGAATTGTGATTTCCATGTCTTGCTTAACCTTTACTTGACAAGATAAACGTGCACCATGTGCTAATTCTTTTCTTGAAAAGTGAGGTGTTTCTGTTGGTAAAGCTTCACCTCCACCAGATAAAACGTGACATTCACATTGAATACAAGTACCACCTCCACCACAAGCTGATGGTAAAAAGATTTTATTACTACCTAAAGTTGATAATAATGATCCTCCTGAAGATACTTCGATTTCTCTTTCACCATTAATTAAGATCTTAACTGGACCTGATGGTGATAATTTTTGTTTTACAAAAAGTAGTAAACTTACTAATACTAATGTTATAAGTAAAAAAGCTACTACAGTTACTATTACTGTTCCTGTTGTTCCTGCTGCTAAAATCATATTACTCTATTATTTTAGTATTGTTAGCTAATTCTTTTGTTTCTTCAACTTTAGTTTTCACTGCTGTTGTATTTTCCTTTTTAGGAGCTTCTTCATCTCCTCCAGTTAACATACCTCCAAAACTCAAGAAACCAATTCCCATTAATCCTGTAATGATAAATGTGATTCCTAATCCTCTTAATGGTGCAGGTACATTACTGTATCTAATCTTTTCTCTTATTGCTGCAATGGCAAGTATAGCTAAAAACCATCCGATACCTGAAGAGATACCATAGTTAAATGCTAAACCTAAAGTTTCGATTTCTCTTGACTGCATAAATAATGATCCACCTAAGATGGCACAGTTTACTGCAATAAGAGGTAAGAAAATACCTAAAGAGTTATATAATGATGGTGAAAACTTTTCTACCACTATTTCTACCAATTGTACCATTGTTGCAATAGTTGCAATAAACATGATAAATGATAAGAAACTTAAATCGTAATCTGCATATTCTGCACCTAACCAAGTTAATGCTCCAGGTTGTAAAATGTACTGATCCAATAACCAGTTAAGTGGTACAGTAATAGCTAATACAAATATTACTGCTGCACCTAATCCAACAGCTGTTGCTACTTTTTTAGATACTGCTAGGTAAGAACACATTCCTAAGAATACTGCAAATACCATGTTGTCTATAAAAATCGACTTGAAAAATAATTCTAAATGTTCCATAATATTTTTAGTCTTCGATTAATGCTTTGTTTCTACTACGTTGTACCCAAATGATAAGTCCAACAATTATTAATGCCATTGGAGGCATTAACATAAATCCGTTGTTTTCGTAACCTAATGCGTATACTCCTGTTTTTTCGATTGGATCTCCTAAAACTGGTATTCCGAAAAGTGTACCAGACCCTAAAAGTTCTCTAAAAAAACCAACAATTATTAAGATGACTGCATAACCTAAAGAGTTTCCAATTCCGTCAAGGAAAGACCTCCAAGGTTTGTTTGCTAAAGCAAAAGCTTCAAAACGTCCCATAATAATACAGTTAGTAATAATTAACCCAATAAATACTGAAAGTGTTTTACTTAGTTCGTAAGCAAACGCTTTTAACACTTGATCTACAATAATTACTAATGAAGCAACTACAATAAGTTGTACAATAATTCTGATTTTAGAAGGAATTATGTTACGCATTAATGATATTACCACGTTACCTATTCCTAATACAAACATTACAGCAATACCCATTACCAACGACGCTTTTAACTCTGCGGTAATAGCTAAAGCAGAACAAATACCTAATACTTGGATAGTAATAGGGTTATTATCCGCTAAAGGATCTGTTATTAACTTTGCGTCTTTTTTTGAAAGTAGTCCCATAATTAATTGCTAGCTAGTTTTTTTAAGTTCTCGAAATACGGTTGGTATAACTTTAAATCTTTTTTAATCATTGCAGACACACCATCACCTGTGATAGTTGCTCCTGCTAATGCATCAACTTCGTAATCGTCTTTAATTTCGTTTTTAGGATCATTATTACCTTTTGCAACCGTAATACCTTTAAAGACACCTGCGTCAGTTAGTAATTTTTCGCCATAAAAATCATCCATAAAGTAACGTTGCTTAATATTAGCTCCTAAACCTGGTGTTTCTCCTTTGTGATCAAAAAATGTACCTTGAACAACCATGTTTTCATCTAAAGCAACATAACCCCAAATAGCATCCCAAAGTCCTTTACCTCTTATTGGTGCGATGTAAAATGTTTTACCATCTTTTTCCCCTATAAATAAAGGTAAACGTCTTGTTCCTCCGTTTTTAGCTTTTGCTTGTTCCTTTTTAACATCAATTAAATAGGCTTGTTTATCTTCTTTAGCAACTCCGTTTTCTATAACTAGTTGCTTTGTGATATATTTTGCGAATTCTACTGATACTTTTGGTGATTTTTTACCAGAACCATTATCTACTAATTCTTTTGAAACAAAAGTTATATCTCCTGTCCCTTCATTACCATTTACACCCATTGCATACAGAATATTCTGTTGCTTTTCCATACGTTCTTGCTCTACAATTGTTGGTTTTAAAGTAGATGCTGTAAACGCTAATAATGATCCTACAACTAGTACCATTACAATTGCAAATATTAAGGTGTATGAATTTTTATCTGTGTTCATTGCCATGATTATGCTGTTTTAACTTTTAAACGTTTCTTTCTGCGTTTTACGTTTCCTTGTATTACGTAATGGTCAATAGTTGGTGCAAAGACATTCATTAATAGAATAGCTAAAAACACACCTTCTGGATACGCTGGATTAAATACACGAATCATTATTGAAATGAAACCAATTAAAAACCCATAAATCCATTTCCCTTTATTTGTTTGAGAGGCAGTTACTGGATCTGTTGCCATATAAACAGCACCAAATAAAATACTACCAATAATTAAATGCTGCCAGAATGGTACATTCATTAATCCGTAAAATTTGCTAGATTCTCCAATCCACTCAGCAGAAACAACTCCGTTAAATATTAATCCCATTGTTAAAGCTCCTATTAAAGTAGAGATAATAATTCTCCAGCTTCCAACCTTTGTAAAGATTAAAAATAGAGCTCCAATGATGATTAATAATTTAGAGGTTTCTCCAACTGATCCTGGAATAAACCCAAAAAACATATCCATATAATCAATTCCAGCTAAACTACTATTTTGTGCATAAGCACCTAATAATGTTTCTCCTGAAATTGCATCTGCAGTTCCTGCACGCTCAACCGCTTCATGTACCCAAACTTTATCTCCTGACATCCATGTTGGGTATGCAAAAAACAAGAAAGCACGAATGGTTAATGCTGGGTTTAGAATATTCATTCCTGTACCTCCAAAAACTTCTTTACCTATTACTACACCAAAAATTACTGCTACAGATAACATCCATAATGGAATATCTACTGGCACTATTAATGGCACTAACATACCTGTTACTAAGTAACCTTCTTCTACTTCATGACCTTTGATTACTGCAAAAATAAATTCGACAATAAGACCTACTCCATAGGATACAATTACTAATGGTAACACAGTCCAAGCTCCAACAACAAAGTTGTCCCAAGTTATAAAGTTGCTAAACAAAGAGGCTTCTCTAATAACTCCTGATGCTGCATCAATAGCTGCATAATGCTGGTAACCTGCGTTAAAAATACCAAATATTAAACATGGTACTAAAGCCATGATTACAATATTCATTGTACGTTTTAAATCATCTGCTGCCTTAATGTGCGTTCCACCATGAGTGGTTTCATTTGGCAAGTATAAAAAAGTATGAATAGCGTTAAACGCAGGAGCCATTTTGGTTCCTTTATACTTTTCTTTTAAATTATGTAAATTACTTTTTAAGCCCATTATCCTATTTCTTTAAGCATTAAATCTAATCCTTCTCTAATAATCTTTTGATGTGGTTGTTTAGACACACATACAAATTCTGTTAAAGCAAAATCTTCTGGTGCAACCTCATACATACCTAAAGCTTCCATTTCATCTAAATCTTTATACATACAAGATTTTAAAATTTGCATTGGAAAGATATCTAAAGGAAATACTTCTTCATAACTACCAGTAATAACAAAAGCACGATGTTCTCCGTTTGTATTGGTATTTAAGTCAAACTTTTTGTTTGGTGTTAACCATGAAAAAGTTAAAGCTCTTGATGTTGACACTTTATTAAAAATTGGCTTATTCCATCCAAAAAACTCGTAATCATCACCTTCAGGAATTACAGTAATTGTGTTACTGTAATAATCTAAAAATCCATCTGGCTTAACTTGCTTACCTGTTAAAACGTTTCCTGAAATGATACGATCATTTCCGTCTTTATCAACTCCGTTATCATAAACCATAGTTGCGATTTCGCTTCCTAATTTAGTTTTAAAATAACGTGGTTTTTTCACAGAAGAACCTGCTAAAGCTACAATACGCTCTGCATTAAACTGGCCAGTTAACAATAAGTCTCCAATAATAACAAGGTCTTGAGCATTTACTGTCCAAACAACCTCACCTTTATTAATAGGGTCTATTTTGTTAATCTGCGTCCCAACATTTCCTGATGGATGTGGTCCAGACACTTTGTGTAAAGTAACATCTGATAATCCTGCTAAAGGCGAATTACCTTTTTTAGCAACACTAACATGAACTTTGCCAGTTGTCAATTTGCTTAAAGCTGTTACTGCTGCTTGCAATTGCGCCTCTTTACCTTGTAACACATAATCTAAATCTGCTACTAAAGGTGCACTTGCATAAGCTGATATAAAAATAGCTTTAGGCTGACCATCTGGCTTTGCAATAACATCATAAGGACGTTGTTTTACAAATGCCCAACATCCTGACTCTAGTAAACGTGCTTTAATAGCTTCAGCTGAAGCTGAATTTACGTCTAGCTTACCATAATCATGAAATGATTGTTCTTTGTCTGCTTGAATTTTTACTGAAATAATTTTTCTTTTTTCACCACGAGCTATCTCAATAATTTCTCCTGAAACAGGTGAAACAAATTTTACAGCTTCATTAGCTTTGTCATAAAAAACAGGTTCTCCTGCTTTTACTTTTGAGCCTTGTTTAGCTATTAATTTAGGGGTAACTTGATGAAAATCTTCCGGTCTAATTGAATAATAATTGCTAACAATAGCAGTTTCGGTAACCTTTTCGGCTGCTCCGACTAATTTAATATCCAGACCTTTTTTAATCTTAATGTCGTTTGACATATTATAAATCTATTGGTTAATAGTTATACTGATTGTGATTTTTAAGGCTTAAAAATCCGAGCAAAAATACAAATTTATAACAAATTTACTTTGAGGTTAACACTGTTGTTTCTTTATTTATAACAATTCTAAATAAAGGAAACAGCTTAGGCATAGAAATTGATTATATTTGTTATTTAAAGCTACTTTTTAAATGTCCAAAAACACCATACACCACATCTGTTTTTTACTTATTTCTTACTGCAGTTTTGCTCAAGTTGAAGAAATCATTCCTCCTGACTATATTAAATCTATCTATTTTAATGGAGGAACAACTGAAAACCAATTACCAATCATAGCTTTAGGAGAAACCATAACATTAGAATTTGATGCCCTAAATGGAGATGAAGAAGATTATTATTACGAAATTAAACATTATAATTTTGATTGGACTCCTTCAAATTTAGTTAAATCAGAATATCTTGAAGGGTTTGATGAACAACGCATAAGAGATTATGAAAACTCATTTAATACACTTCAAACTTACTCGCATTACAACCTATCTATACCAAATCAGTACACCAAAAACATAAAAGTGACAGGTAATTACATCATAACAATTTATGACGATTATGATGATATTGTTTTTAGTAGAAAATTTATGGTTTACCAACAACAAGCAGATGTTGGAGTACAAATAAAGCGCTCTAGAGATGTATCAACAATTGCCGAGAAACAATCGGTTGACATTGCAATAAGCTCAAGTACAATTCAATTTGTAAACCCTAAAAAAACAGTAAAAACTGTTATAATTCAAAATAATAATATTAAAAATGCAATCACAGATTTAGAACCTCAGTATATTTTAGCTAACGAATTAACTTATAGATACACAGAAGCCTCAAGCTTTTTTGGAGGTAATGAATTTTTAAGTTTTGAAAACAAAGAAATAAGAGCTGCAAACAATGGTGTCCAATACATAAGGTTAGAAGATTTATACCAAACGCACTTATACACTAACACGTCTAGAGCAAATCAAAAATACACCTATAATCCAGATCTTAACGGAAACTTTTTTATTAACGCTTTAAATTCTGACCAACCAGAAACTGAAGCAGATTATGCTTGGGTACACTTTGCGCTTCAATATCCCAAACTAGAAGAAGGCAGTCACATTTACGTCTTTGGTAATTTTAATAATTATGAAATAGAGGATGCAACAAAATTAGAATACTATGAGGAAGAAGGCGTTTATAGCAAAGCTATTTTATTAAAACAAGGATATTATAATTACAAATATGCTATTGTTAATAATAAAGGTGACGTAGACCAATATACTATTGGTGGTAATTTTTGGCAAACCGAAAACAACTATAAAGTTTTAGTTTACTACAGAGAATTAGGTGCTAGATATGATAAAATCATAGGTTTAGGCGAAATTAACTCGGTTGGAATCACTAATTAATTGTTAAAAAGGTAGTTACACACACAAATAAGTTTAACTTAAAATATATTTTATTATTTTTACAATAAGCAAATCGCTTACATAATGGTTCAACAAGTTACAAGAGGAATAAAAATTACGGTAGAAACGGAATTTGAAGGTACATTTTATAAAGACTATAAAATTAACTTTGCATTCGCGTACCAAGTTACCATTGAAAACCAGAGCAAAGATTCAGTCCAACTTAATGCAAGACATTGGACCATCTACGATGCCTTAAACCAACCTGTTATTGTAACTGGCGAAGGTGTTATTGGACAAAAACCTGTTTTAAAACCTGGTGAATCTCATACTTATTCTTCAGGTTGCCTAATTACATCTCCATTTGGAGCTATGAAGGGACACTACAATATGGTTAATTTTACGACCACCAAAAAATTTAATGTAGCTATTCCTACATTTAAATTAAGTGCGCCTTTTGCCATAAATTAATCCTACCTAATAAAGATACTTAAAGTTGTTTATAACGTTTTAAGCTCGCTTAATTTTACAATTTTACTAACACAAATAACCCAACAAAAATCCTTAACTTTGTACTTTAAATTTTAAACTACAAACACAACACTTATCATGGGAAAAGGATTTTTCAATGTACCAATTGCTGTTAACGAACCTGTAAAAAGTTATGCTCCTGGATCACCAGAAAGAGCAGCAGTTTTAGACGCTTACAAAACAATGTTTAACAGTCAAATTAATGTACCAATGTATATTAATGGTAAAGATGTTACAACAGATAAAACAAACACTATGTCTCCTCCACATGACCACAAACATGTTGTTGGAACACACGCTATAGCAGAACAAAAACATATCGATGAAGCAATCTCTACAGCTTTAGAAGCAAGAGAAGCTTGGGCTGATACACCTTGGGAGCACAGAGCTGGAATATTTTTGAAAGCTGCCGAATTAATTGCAGGTCCTTACAGAGCTAAAATTAATGCAGCTACAATGATTGCACAGTCAAAAACTGTACACCAAGCCGAAATTGATGCTGCGTGTGAGCTAATAGACTTTTTACGTTTTAACGTACAGTACATGACTGAGATCTATCATGACCAACCAGAAAGTACTAGTGACGCTTGGAATCGTTTAGAATACAGACCACTTGAAGGATTTGTTTATGCTGTTACACCTTTTAACTTTACTGCTATTGCTGGAAACCTTCCTGCTTGTATGGCTTTAATGGGTAACGTTGTAGTATGGAAACCTAGTGATTCTCAGATATATTCTGCTAAAGTAATTATGGACGTTTTTAAAGAAGCTGGTGTACCTGCTGGAGTTATAAACGTTGTTTTTGGTGATCCTGTAATGATTACTGATACTGTCTTAGCTAGTCCTGATTTTTCTGGTTTACACTTTACAGGGTCTACATATGTATTTAAAGAACTGTGGAAACAAATAGGTAATAACATTCATAATTACAAAACTTACCCTAAAATAGTAGGAGAAACTGGAGGGAAAGATTTTATTGTTGCTCACAAAACTGCTCATCCAAAACAGGTTGCTACTGCAATTGTAAGAGGTGCTTTTGAGTTTCAAGGTCAAAAATGTAGTGCTGCATCTAGAGCGTATGTTTCTAAAAGCATTTGGAACGACGTTAAAGATTACGTTATAGAAGATGTAAATTCTTTTAAAATGGGATCTCCTGAAGATTTAAGCAACTTTGTTACAGCTGTAATCCATGAGGGATCTTTTGACAAATTAGCTAAATACATTGACCAAGCAAAAACAGACAACAATGTAGAAATTATAGTTGGTGGTAATCATGACAAATCTAAAGGTTACTTTATAGAGCCTACAGTTATTGTTACTGAAGATCCTAAATACACAACTATGCAAGAAGAGTTATTTGGTCCTGTAATTACAATTTATGTTTATGAAGATGATAAATTTTCTGAAACATTAACATTAGTTGACCAAACTAGTGAGTATGCATTAACTGGAGCAATTTTAGCTCAAGATAGATACGCTGTTGTAGAAGCTACTAAAGCTTTAAAAAACTGTGCTGGAAACTTCTACATTAATGACAAACCAACAGGTGCTGTTGTAGGACAACAACCATTTGGTGGAGCTAGAGCATCTGGAACTAATGACAAAGCTGGTAGTGCATTAAACTTACTACGTTGGGTGTCTCCAAGAATGATTAAAGAAACTTTTGTCACTCCTGTAGATTACAGATATCCTTTTTTAGGTGAATAAAACACAATTATCGTTATAAAAAAAACGCGAGCCTTACGGTTCGCGTTTTTTATTATAAATAATTTAAAAAAATTATTTTTTAAGCTCTAACTTTTCAGCAAAATAGTCACAAAAGTCTTTCATGGTTGCTGTCATCTTTTCGTCCTGAGTTGCTCTATTAAAAGTATTACTCATAGCTACTAATGTTTGATGAAAAAACACTTTCATCTCATCCACTGGCATATCCTTTGTCCATAAGTCAATACGTAAAGACTCTTGAGCAGCACTATCCCAAACAGATAACATCATTGCTTTTGCTTCTGCATTAGTAATACCTCCATCTTGAGCTGTCCAGTTTAATTTTTCTGGAACTTTGTTTTCGTCTAACTGAACTGTTAATGTAATTTCTGAAGTTTTATTAGCCATTATTCTCTTGGTTTATAATATGATTTATTAAAAATGGTTTGTGCTGGCGTATTTAGTAATTCGTTTAAAGTCAAATCATTATTATTCATGTATGCTTTTACTATTTGCCAACCTATAAATTGCCCTATTTTACCTGGTGATTCGTTATCAATTTCTGCTAAATAAAATTTTGAAAATGGTGCAGGATTGATAAATCGATTTGGTAATTTAGAGTCTGTACTGTACAACAGTTCTTTTTGGATAAAGTATTTCCATATTTGCTCTTGATTTGCAAAAGCCCAATCTAACTGTTGTTGTGTATATCCTATTTTTTGAGCATCTGAAATAAACGGAATCACTTTGTCTTTTATGTATAGTAGTTTTCCAAAATAAACCATCTCATCTAAAAGGTGTTTACGTCTGCTGTTTAAAACATATTTTTCTGCATAAGCATTTGCTAAATCAACTACAATTTGATCAGGCGTCATGTTTGCTACTATATAGGATTGTAAGCCTTCATAAAAAAAATGGTCGTTACCTAAATAAGTATCTAACTCTACAATTGCAATTGTGTCTGTAACAATAACTTTATTTTTATAATCTACGTCAGAGGTTGTTGTTATTATTCGTGGTGTTTTAAAAGTAGGAAAGTAATATTTTAAATGCTGAAACATTTTTTTGATGTCTTTCGTTTCAGTTTTTAAAGCAGGAAACTTTTTTATGGTCTCTTCACTTAATTGTCGCTGTAATGTATCCTGCATTTTATTATACCAAAAAGCATCATCATATTGTCTTGGAAACATAAACGGAAAATTGGCTTTTAAAGCAGGTAAATTGGTTGGCTCAGCTTCCGCGAAAGCGATATCAAAACGTTCTATATTTACATTAATATCAATTTTTGAAATTTCCGCTTCAAGCTTATTATCATCTTGACAAGAAAACAATAAAAAAAATAATGATACTATTAAAATGAATACTCTCATAAAAGTTAAGGTCTCTTAATTTTTATTACTAATGGGTTTGCTTTATTTTTGTTAGGCAAAGGTACTATACTTTGCTTAAAATTCTTTGATTATGCAAACAGAAAAAGTTGTTAAACATATTGTAAAATGGTTAAAAGACTATGCTACTAACGCAAAAGTTAATGGTTTTGTTGTTGGGATCTCTGGTGGTATTGATAGTGCTGTAACCTCTACCCTTTGTGCTGAAACTGGATTAAAAGTTTTATGTATTGAAATGCCAATACACCAAGCTGCTAGTCATGTATCTAGAGGTCAAGAACACATTAAACAACTTAAAGAACGCTATCCAAATGTAGAAGGAATAGTATCTGACTTAACTCCTGTTTTTGAAGAGTTTAAAACTGAGGTCTCTCTTGAAGGTCAACAAGCTACTGTTGATATGGCTTTAGCAAATACACGTGCACGTTTACGTATGACAACCTTATATTACCATGCTGGTTTATTAGGTTTGTTAGTTGCTGGAACTGGTAATAAGGTAGAAGATTTTGGTGTTGGTTTTTACACAAAATATGGTGATGGTGGTGTAGATTTAAGCCCAATTGCTGATTTACTTAAAAGCGAAGTGTATACTATTGGTCAATTTTTAAAGGTACCAGAATCTATTATTAATGCTGCACCTAGTGATGGGCTGTTTGGTGATGCTAGAAGTGACGAAGACCAAATTGGTGCATCTTATCCAGAATTGGAATGGGCCATGTCAATGAATGATGAAGGAAAAACAGAAAATGACTTTGAAGGAAGAGAAAAAGAAGTTTTCAAAATATTTAAAAGATACAATACCAGTAACTTACATAAAATGAATCCAATTCCTGTTTGCGAAATTCCTAAAGATTTAATCTAAACGTCATAAATAGTATAATTTTACATACCTTTACGATGCTATTATTATTCTATAACTTGTACTTTTTTTAAAAAGTACTTTAAAAAACAATTTGACCATGGTTAAACTAATGGTTGCAGATCAACATCCCATTGTTACAAAGGGACTGGAATTGATTTATGCAAACTCTAGAGACATTAAAATTGTCCAGACTGTTGCAGATGGCGAAGCTATATTTGACGCCTTAAAACAGTATACTACTGACATTTTAATTTGTGAAATCGACTTACCTAAGCTTAATGGAATTAGCGTATTAAGACGTATTCAAAAAGAACATCCTGACTTAAAGGTAATTATTTACAGTGCACAGCAAGAAGAGGTTTATGCTATAAGCGCTATTAAAGCTGGTGCTGATGGCTACGTAAATAAGTCAACGGACTTAATAACGCTAAAAGAAGCTGTTATGAAGGTATATTTAGGAGGAATTTATATCAGTCCTAACCTTTCTAAAAAAATAGCTTTAGATAAAAATTCTGGCAAAAATACGTACTACAAAAAGTTATCTATTAGAGAAGTAGAAGTTTTAAAACTTTTATCTAACGGAAAACGAAACAAAGAAATAGCACAAGAGCTAGAGATTAATGAAAAAACAGTAAGTACCTACAGAGCTAGGTTAATGAAAAAACTTAATGTAACTAATCTAATTGATTTAGTTAATCAATCTAAAAGCTTGGAGTTACAAAGCTCTATTTAATTTTCTAGACAATAACATTTTTAAACCTGAGTAATCCTTGACTTCTTCAAGGATTTCTCGGTTTATCATAGTTTTATCTTGAAGGGTTTCTCTTTGAAACTGCGTTACCTTTTGATCAATCAAAAAGCAACGTAATGTCAAAATAGTTTCACTTACAAGCTGTGATACTGTGTCTTTTTTTGTCTTAGGAAAAATATTATTACGCTCCCAATCTGATAGCTCATAACGTTCGTCTTCCATTAAAATAGAAGTAATTTCTGATGCTAATATAGGATCTATAGTATTTATAATATTTTCAATTTTAAACTCAGGATTTTGATTTAAAGCTTCAATTATAGCATAATATATATCCTTAAACATTGGGTTTAAAAACTCCATTTCGTCTTCTTGAAGATCCAAATACACCTTTTCAAATACTTTAGATTGCTGTATAATTGGCTCTAACTCTAGATGACCTTTATCATTTTCTTTTAATATTAGATCTTCAAAATCCTCTGTACGATCACCATACAGTAATAAAATTTCAATTATTTTACGTTCAAGCTCATATTGTACATCTACCTTTTTAACAGGAGCTTGGGGTTTAATAACATCAAACGCCTGATTTGGTTTTGCACTTTTAGATTGCTTACCAACTTCTGTTTCTTCCTTTTTTGTTAATTGTGCTAAGGTAGTAAACAGTACTTCCTCACTAATATCCATAATTCTAGCACACTCTTGAATATAAATTTCGGTTTTAATTCTATCCGGAATTTTAGCAATACTATTAACAATATCTCTAACCGTTTCTGCTTTTTTTATCGGATCATTTTTAGCACTTTCATATAATACCGAAGCCTTAAATTGTATAAAATCTTTAGCATTATCATCTAAATATTGTTTTAATTCTTCAAGTGTATTTGACTTTGCAAAACTGTCTGGATCTTCGCCTTCAGGAAAAGTACAAACTTTTACATTCATACCTTGTTCAAGAATTAAATCGATACCTCTTAAAGAGGCACGCATACCTGCTGCGTCACCATCAAATAATACCGTTATATTTTTTGTCAAACGATTAATTAATCTAATTTGATCGCTTGTTAAAGCTGTTCCAGAACTAGACACAACATTTTTAATTCCTGTTTGATAAAACTGAATAACGTCTGTATAACCTTCTACCAAATAACAATTATCCTCTTTAGCTATACTTTGCTTTGCATTATAAATACCATATAAAACTTTACTTTTATGGTACAAATCACTTTCTGGACTGTTTAAATATTTAGCTGCTTTTTTATCGTTAGTTAGTATACGTCCTCCAAAACCTAAAACACGACCACTCATACTTTGTATTGGGAACAAAACACGACCTTTAAAACGGTCAAATTGTTTGTTTTCTTTTACAATAGTTAATCCAGTTGCTTCTAAAAATTCTAGTTTATAACCTTTTTTTAAAGCTGCATCAGTAAAAGCACTCCATTGATCTAAACTATATCCTAAATTAAATTTTTTGATAGTTTCATCTGTAAAACCACGCTCTTTAAAATAGCTTAATCCAATAGACTTACCTTGATCTGTATTAAGTAATATATTCTGAAAATACTTACTAGCAAACTCACTAACTAAGTATAAACTTTCACGTTTATCTTGAGCTTGTTTTTGCTCATCAGACTGTTCTGTTTCTTCAATTTCAATATTATACTTTTTAGCTAAATATTTAATAGCTTCAGGATAAGTAAAATGTTCATGCTCCATTAAAAAAGCAACAACGTTTCCTCCTTTTCCACTAGAAAAATCCTTCCAAATTTGCTTAACAGGTGAGACAACAAAACTTGGCGAACGTTCGTCTGAAAAGGGACTTAAACCTTTAAAATTAGTTCCTGCTTTTTTAAGCTGAACAAAATCACCAATAACCTCCTCTAATCTAGAAGTTTCGTATACTTGGTCAATGGTAGATTTAGAAATCAAAGTCTTTTATTTTAGAAATTGTAGATTACAAAAGTAATATGTAATGATCAATAACAAATAGTTTAATAAGATAAAATTTACAATAAGACTTTTATCTCAAATTTGATTAATTTTGCAGTATGGTAAAAGACATTCAATTACGTGTTTCTTTAAAAGAAGAGGAAATTCCAGATATTTTAATTAAAAAATCTGCGGAATGGCTATCCATTTCAAGAGATAAAATTACAGGGATTAAGGTGTTAAGAAAATCCATTGACGCCAGAAAACCTAAAATTATTTTCAATTATAAAGTTTCAGTATTTATAAATCAACCTGTACCAGAATCCTCTGATTATACTTTTGATTACAAAGATGTTTCTAAAGCTAAACCAATACACATAATTGGTTTTGGACCAGCAGGAATGTGGGCTGCTTTACGTTGTATTGAACTTGGTTTTAAACCTATTGTTTTAGAACGTGGTGCAAATGTTAAAGATAGACGTCGCGATTTAAAAGCTATTAATCAAGACCATTTTGTAAATGAAGATTCTAATTACTGTTTTGGAGAAGGAGGAGCAGGTACTTATAGTGATGGTAAATTATACACACGAAGCTTAAAGCGTGGTGATGTACGTCGTATTTTTGAAAACCTAGTTTACCATGGTGCAACCGATCAAATTTTAGTAGATGCGCATCCACACATTGGGACAAATAAATTACCTAAAGTTGTACAAAACATTAGAGAAAACATTATAAAATACGGAGGAGAGGTACACTTTAATACACGTGTTACAGATTTTACTATTAAAGATAATACAATTGAAACCATCCAACTGCAAAATGGAGAAGAACTAATAACTGACAAAGTTATCTTAGCTACAGGACATTCTGCTAGAGATATTTTTAATTTACTACACGATAAAAAGATTGCTATTGAAGCAAAATCTTTTGCAATGGGTGTTAGAGCAGAACATCCTCAACATATTATTGACAGCATTCAATACCATTGTGAAGGTCCAAGACCTGATTTATTACCAGCTGCCTCATACAGCTTAGTACAGCAGGTAAATGGACGTGGTGTGTATAGTTTTTGCATGTGTCCAGGTGGCTTTATTGTACCTGCTGCAACTGCAAATGGTGAGGTTGTAGTTAACGGAATGTCTCCTTCTAGACGAAATAATAAATTTGCTAATTCTGGTATTGTAGTAGAAATTAATGCTGATCGTGACCTTAAAAAATACGAACACTTTGGTCCATTAAAAGCATTAGAATTTCAAAAAGATTTAGAACGATTAGCTTTTACCGCTGGAGGACGAAGTCAAGTAGCTCCTGCACAACGCATGACAGACTTTGTAGAAGGCAAGTTATCTAACAGTTTAAATGAAACCTCATACCAACCAGGTTTAAAAAGTGCACCTTTACATAGTTTGTTTCCTAAATTGATAGGAAGCTCATTAAGAAAAGGATTTAAAGCTTTTGGAGATAAAATGAAAGGTTACTATACCCAAGAAGCTAATATTATTGGTGTGGAGTCACGTACCTCATCACCTGTTAGTATCCCAAGGACAGAAACTTTAGCACATCCAGAAATTACAAATCTTTTTCCGTGTGGTGAAGGTGGTGGTTATGCAGGCGGAATTATTAGTGCAGCAATGGATGGCGAACGTTGTGCTGAATCTGCAACAAAACAATTATAAATTTAAGGATAAAATAGAAGACCTAAAACCAATTATGGTTTTAAGATATATTCCCTATTTTTGTTTAAAATATTAAAACACACAAATGAAAGCATATATATTTCCTGGTCAAGGCGCTCAATTTACTGGAATGGGTCTTGATTTATACGAAAACTCACCAGAAGCACAACATTTATTTGAAGATGCTAATGAAATTTTAGGTTTCAACATTACTGACATTATGTTTGAAGGTACTGCTGAACAATTAAAACAAACTAAAGTGACACAACCAGCTATATTTTTACATTCTGTAATCTTAGCAAAAACTTTAGGTGATAGTTTTAAACCAGAAATGGTTGCAGGACATAGTTTAGGTGAATTCTCTGCATTAGTAGCTGCTGGAGCATTAAGCTTTGAAGATGGATTAAAATTAGTCTCACAACGCGCTCAAGCCATGCAAAAAGCTTGCGAGTTACAACCAAGTACTATGGCTGCAGTTTTAGGTTTAGAAGATAATGTTGTTGAAGACATTTGTTCTAAAATTGAAGGTGTTGTTGTTGCAGCAAATTATAATTGTCCTGGACAATTAGTAATATCTGGAGAAGTAAGTGCTGTAGAACGTGCTTGTGAAGCAATGAAGGACGCTGGAGCAAGACGTGCTTTGATGTTACCAGTTGGAGGTGCGTTTCACTCTCCAATGATGGAACCTGCTAGAGAAGAATTAGCTGCAGCTATTGAAAACACAACTTTTAGCAAACCTAATTGTCCTATTTATCAAAATGTAACTGCGACTGCAATTACTGATGAAAACGAAATTAAAGCCAATTTAATATCTCAATTAACAGCTCCTGTACGTTGGACACAATCTGTACAACAAATGATTACAGATGGAGCGTCTTTATTTACTGAAGTTGGTCCTGGAAAAGTATTACAAGGGTTAGTAAAAAAAATAAACAGAGACGCACAAACTGCATCTGCAACCCTTGAAATTAAAGAATAATGAGTAGTAGAAACATACTTATTATTGGACTGATACTGCTTAACATAGTTTTAGACCAAGTGTCTAAATTTATTGTTAGAGCAGATGTTATTGCAGGAACTGAAACCGAAATATTTGGACAGTATTTTACACTTCATAATGTTGAAAACAAAGGTGCCTTTTTAGGCATGGGTAGTGACTTTAGTCCTACATTACGTATTGCATTATTATTAATACTACCTATTGTTGTTTTAGCTTTAGTATTAAGACATATTATTAAAGATAAAACCATAGACACGATGACCTTAGTTGGTTTTTGCTGTATTATTGGTGGAGGAATTGCTAACGTTTACGATAGAATAGTGTATGGATCTGTTACAGATTTTTTACATATAGATTTGGGAGGTGTATTTAGAACCGGAATTTTTAATATTGCTGACGTCTCCGTAATGGTAGGAATGGGCTGCTTAATAGTTGGCAGTTTTATTAAGAAAAAAGCATAAAAAAAGCCTCGATTTAATCGAGGCTTTTTTTATTTATCTAGCAAGGTTACAATCTCTGCAATCTTTAACTTCTCCGTAGTACGTTTCACGATATTTATGAAGCGTTTGAATTGGTATGCCTAACATGTGCTTTTTAATATAAGTCACTTTGGCGCTTAATCGTCCCATTTTGGGAGCAAATCTGTTTTCTTGTCTTGTCTGACGTTTTACTGTAATCAATTTCATTATTGTATCATTTGCATTAGCTACAAAGGAAACAAGAATATTAACCAATAACGAATCACAAAGTTTAAAATATTGTTAACCAGTACATTAATATCAATACAATAAAACAAAGGCGCTTAAATTATTAGATTGATAATTAATGACAACTTTGACTTAGGATTTATTAATCACTATTAATTGCTTTTTCCCAATTCCAAGCAGATTGCATTGCGTCTTCTAAATTATATTGTGCTGTCCAGCCTAATACCGAATTTGCTTTTGAAGTATCTGCATAGGCAGATACAACATCTCCTGCTCTACGTTCTACAATTTTATAGTTTAGTTTTTGTTTTGAAACGGTTTCAAATGCGTCAATAACCTCCAAAACTGTACTTCCTTTTCCTGTACCTAAATTAAAGACTTCAAAATTACTATTGTTTTTATTGTCTAATAATCTTTGTAAGGCAACAACATGTGCATCTGCAATATCCACGACATGAATATAATCTCTAACACAGGTTCCATCTTTTGTTGGGTAATCACTACCAAAAACAGACATCTGCTGTCTTTTTCCAATTGCCGTTTGAGTAATGTAAGGGACTAAATTTTGAGGAACACCTAAAGGTAACTCTCCTATTTTTGCTGATGGATGCGCTCCTATTGGATTAAAATAACGTAAGGCTATACTTTTTAAATCAGAATTTATATGACACGTATCTTGTATTATTTCTTCACCTATTTGTTTGGTATTACCGTAAGGTGATAATGCAGGTTTTATTGGTGCAGACTCTGAAATTGGCATGACATCTGCTTGACCATAAACGGTACAGGAAGAGCTAAAAATAAAACTTGAAATTTTAAATTTTATTAATTCTTGTAATAAATAGGTTAAGGTTGTTATGTTGTTTTCATAGTACATTAAAGGGTTATTTACACTTTCTCCAACTGCTTTACTTGCTGCAAAATGTATGACCCCTTTTATGTCTTGGTGTGATTTAAAAAATTGCTGAACTGCTGCTTTATTTTTTAAATCTAATTTTTCAAAAATTGGTGCTTGGTTTGTTATAGCTACAATCCCTTTTAAAACATCCAATGAGGCATTTGATAGATTATCTATTATTACTACTTGGTATCCTTTTTTTTGAAGCTGCACAACAGTGTGTGAGCCTATAAATCCTAAACCTCCTGTTACTAGTATCTTCATTGGCTGGTTGGTGCGTTAGGTATGGTAGCGGTATCCTTTTTTTTGCTGCCACAAATGGCAAAAAAAAAGATTTAAGCGGACAGCGCGACCCTTGTGGTAACGTCCTAATTATTTGCTATAAAATCTTTAACGGTTGTTGTTATAAAGTGTATCTGATCGTCTTCCAACTCGGTATGCATTGGTAAAGAAATGACTTGTTTCACCAATTGATTAGTTACAGGGAAATCGGCTTCGTTATAACGCTCATCCTTATAAGCTTTTTGTAAATGTAGCGGAATTGGATAGTATACTCCACATGGTATATTATTGGCATTTAAATGTTTTACCAATGCGTCTCTGTCCACATTGTCTACTTTTAACGTGTATTGATGAAATACGTGACAGTCACATGTATCACAAATACCTTCACAATTATTTACTGTTTTAGGTGTTGTAATTTGTGGAACGTCTGCAAAAGCTGCATTGTATTTTCTAGCTGCATCACGTCGTGCGTTATTATAGCTATCCAATTTTGGTAATTTGGCATCTAAAACTGCTGCTTGTATCGAGTCTAAACGTGAGTTTACACCTACTACATCATGATGATAACGCTCATACATACCATGGTTTACTATTCCTCTGATGGTGTGTGCTAAATCGTCGTCATTGGTAAAAATGGCTCCTCCATCACCATAACACCCTAAATTTTTAGATGGAAAAAAAGATGTAGAGGCTACATGACCAATTGTACCTGCTTTTGCTTTTGTTCCTGTTGTAGATGTGTAAGTTGCACCTATGGCTTGTGCATTATCTTCAATAACATACAAATTATGCTCTTTTGCTATTTGCATGATGGCATCCATATTTGCACATTGACCAAACAAATGTACTGGTACAATTGCTTTAGTTTTTGGCGTAATGGCTTTTTTGATAGCGTCTATGCTTATGTTAAAATCATCAGGATTGACGTCTACTAATACTGGTGTTAATTTAAGCAATGCTATTACCTCTACAGTTGCTGCAAAGGTAAAATCTGCTGTAATGACCTCATCACCTTGTTCTAAACCTAATCCCATCATTGCAATTTGTAATGCGTCTGTACCATTGGCACAAGGGATGACGTGTTTTACGCCTAAGTAGTTTTCTAGATTTTTTTGAAATTGGTGCACCTTTGGCCCATTTACAAAACTGGTGTTATCTATAATTTCTTGAATTGAACTATCGACTTCGTTTTTTATAGCTGCATATTGACCCTTAAGATCAACCATTTGTATTTTTTTCATGCTTAAATATGTGGTAAACTAATGTTAGAAACTTAGTTTTACTTTTAATTTATAATTATCGAATTTACAAAAATACCAAACGCTAAGCAATGAATTGTTTATTTTAGCAAAAATAGATACGTGAATTTACTTTATAACATAGCTATCCAATTAGCAAAACTAGCCTTAAAGCTATTAAGTTTGTTTAACAACAAGCTTAAACTTGGTGTAGATGGACGACGTGAAACCTTTACTATTCTTGAAAACAATTTAAGTAAAGATGATAATACATTATGGTTTCATTGTGCGTCTTTAGGCGAATACGAACAAGGCTTACCCATTTTTAATACTTTAAGAAAAGACTACCCTAAACATAAAATTGTTTTGACTTTTTTTTCTCCTTCAGGTTTTGAAATCAGAAAAAATGCTCCGTTTGCAGATGTTGTAGTCTATTTACCTTTAGATAGTAAAAGTAATGCTAAACGCTTTATTGATATAGTTAATCCTGAACTTACTGTTTTTGTAAAATATGAAATTTGGCCAAATTACTTATCACAAATTAAAAACAGAGGATTAAATGCCATACTAATTTCGGCAGTATTTAGAGATAATCAATCGTTTTTTAAATGGTATGGTAGCCAAACCAAAAAAGCTTTATTTGCTTTTGACCATATTTTTACTCAAAATGAAGACTCTAAAAAACTACTACATTCTATTGGTTATAATCAAGTAACCGTTTCTGGAGACACTAGATTTGATCGCGTTAATAATCAATTAAAAATTGACAATAACCTACCATTTATAGAGGCCTTTATAAATAACACATTGTGTATTGTTGTAGGTAGTTCTTGGCCTGAAGACGAAACATTACTAATAGATTTTATTAATAATTACAAAGGAGAGCCTTTAAAATTTATAATTGCACCTCATAATATAAAATCTAAGCAGATTGAAACCTTACAAGATAATTTGAAGGTTAAATCTGTATTATTTAGCAATAAAGAGCATCAAAATTTAAAACAATTTGAAGTTTTTATTTTAGATACTATTGGTTTATTAAGTAAAGTTTACAGCTATGCTGACATTGCTTATGTTGGTGGTGCAATGGGTAATACTGGTTTGCACAACATACTAGAGCCTGCTGTTTTTGGAATACCTGTAATAATTGGTAAAAATTACAGTAAGTTTCCTGAAGCTTTTGATATGATAAAACATGGAGGTGTAACTTCTATAGACAGCTCAAAAACACTAACAATGCATCTCAATAAACTTATAACAGATGATACTTTTAGATCTAAAATTGGTTTACTAAACCAAAATTTTATTAATAAAAACACAGGAGCTTTATTAAAGATTTCCAATTATTTAAAACAAAACAATTAGATTTATTTTTTAGATGCATATAGGGTATTACTAATAAGCGCAATAATTATTATAGCTATTCCTAAAAGCACCATTAAACTATAATTTTCTAAAAACCAAAAGGTACTAACTGCTATTGTAAAAATAACTTCTACGTATTTAAAAGGAGCAACAATACTGGTTTTACCTGTCTGAAAAGCTTTAGTCATATATAACTGCCCTACATATCCAAAAACACCTAAACTTAATAAGATTAGCCATTCTATTTGACTTGGTGTTTTCCAGTTAGAAATACTCATTAAACCACCAAAAATTAATGCGGTTAGCATAAAGTAATTTATGATTACTAATGGGCTTTCTTGTTTTCCTATTTTTCTTATCAATACAAAAACTAATCCATTGGATATTGCAGAAACAAATATTAGCATTAATCCTAATGTATTAATTTGTTCTCCAAAACCTTTAATAATTAAAACTCCTAAAAAGGCTATTAAAAATAATATCCATTGCAATAGTTTAATTTTTTCTTTAAGAAGAAATACTGCTAAAATAGCAGCAAAAATTGGTGCAGTATACCGTAATGAAACAGCAGTACCAACAGCTAAATGATTTAATGACAAGAAAAAACTGGTTAATGATATTACACCTACAACAGCTCTAATTAGTAGAAGTTTTTTTTGAGATCCTAAAAAAGGAATTTTCTGTTTTAATATTAATGGTATTGTAAAAGCTAAGGTCCCAATTGCTCTAAAAAACACAATTTGATAGACGCTAAAACCTTCAAGGTATTTAACAAACAAATTCATAAGTGCAAAAGCCAATGCACTTATAATCATGTAAAATATAGATTTATTGTAATTCATGATTAAGTAAAAAACCCTTCAATACTAAATTGAAGGGTTATATTTAAGTTTGCTAAATAACGTATTATTTAAGTGAACTAATAATTTTTAAAGCATTTTCTGTCATTGCTTTAATTTTATCTAAATCGTAAGACCCATCACTTTGTTTAGCAATAAGTTTTGATCCCATACCTACACAAGTAACTCCTGCATTAAACCAAGCTTCTAAATTATCTTGTGTTGGAGCAACACCACCTGTTGGCATAATACTTGTCCAAGGTTGTGGTCCTTTGATAGCCTTAACAAAATCGGCTCCATAAGTTCCTCCTGGAAATAGTTTAACAATCTCACAACCTAACTCTTCTGCTCTACAGATTTCGGTTAAAGTCCCACAACCAGGTGACCACATCACCTTACGTCTATTACAGACTATTGCAATATCTTCTCTTAAAACTGGAGTCACAATAAAATTAGCTCCTAAAGCCATAAATCTTGATGCTGATGCAGCATCTGTTACAGATCCAACTCCCATTATCATTCCTGGTAATTCTTTTGTAACGTACTTATTAAGTTCGCCAAAAACTTCATGAGCATAATCACCACGAGCAGTAAACTCTAATAACCTTGCTCCACCATCATAAACCGCTTTTACAACCGCTTTACTAATTTCTAAATCTCCATTATAAAACAAAGGAACTAATCCTGTTTGTTTCATAACTTCTGCTACTTGTATTCTTGTAAAATTTGCCATAATATTATCTTGCTACACGTCCTGAAGCGTCTCCACCCATTAATTTTTCAACCTCAGCAACAGTTACTAGGTTAGCATCTCCTTTAATTGTATGCTTTAAACAAGAAGCTGCAACAGCAAAGTCTAATGCATTTTGATCATCTTCTGGATATTTTAATAATCCGTAGATTAATCCTCCCATAAAGCTATCTCCTCCACCTACTCTATCAACAATATCAGTAATTTGATACTGACGTGTTTCGTACATTTTTTTACCATCATATAAAACTCCAGCCCAAGTATTATGAGATGCAGAAATTGAACCTCTTAAGGTTGTAATCACTTTTTTGGCTCTTGGAAATTTTTCCATCATTTGTTTACAAACCGATAAAAATGCTTCTGCTTTTACATCATGCCCTTGTGTTGTAATATCTAAACCTTCTGGTTTAATGTTAAAGTGTTTTTCAGCATCTTCTTCATTACCTAAGACAACGTCACAGTAAGAAGTTAACTCAGTCATTATTTTTTCTCTATGCGCTTCATCACAAAATGTCCAAAGTTTAGCTCTATAATTTAAGTCTGTTGAAATAGTAACTCCCATTTCACTAGCTACTTTTACAGCTTCTAGACAAGCATCTGCAGCACCTTGAGATATTGCTGGAGTAATACCAGTCCAATGAAACCAAGCTACATCTTTAAATACAGATTTCCAATCTACCATTCCTGGTTTGATTTCTGAAATAGCAGAATGTGCTCTATCATAAACCACTTTACTACCTCTACTTACAGCTCCAGTTTCTAAAAAGTAAATCCCTAAACGGTCACCACCATATATAATTTTGTCTACTCCTACACCTCTTTTACGCATTTCCATCATTGCACATTCACCAATATCATTTTTAGGTAAACGGGTTACAAAGTCTACAGGTACACCATAGTTTGCTAGAGATACTGCTACGTTAGATTCTCCTCCTCCATACACAACATCAAAACTAGATGCTTGAGAAAATCTTAAAAATTGTTGTGGAGCTAATCTTAACATGATTTCTCCAAAAGTTACTACTTTTTTCATCCTATATTTTTAATTAGTTATTGTTTGCTTAAACGTTTAACCAAATTTTAAAAAATAAATCAAAATACTAATATTTTGATTTTTGAAGTATTAATAATACTTTTGCTTAAACGTTTAAGCAAATATATATAAACTAGGTGAAAAAAAAAAGAACAACTATAAAAGACATTGCAAATGTTTTAAATATTTCGCCTGCAGCAGTATCTAAAGCGCTTCATGATGATTCACGAATTAGCTTAAAAACAAAAGAAGCTGTTAAACGTGTTGCTAAAGATCTAAATTATCAACCCAACCACTTAGCTAGTGCTTTACGAAAAGGAAAAAGTAATCTGGTTGGAGTTATAGTCCCAAGGACTAATAGCAACTTTTTTTCTTCTGTAATTCAAAACATGGAAGAAGTCTTAAATAAAAAAGGTTACAATATTATTATTACGCAATCTAACGAATCGTTTAAAAAAGAATGTGACAGCATTGACACACTACTTTACACCCAAGTTGATGGTATAATCGCTTCTATGGCAAATGAAACTGTTGATTTATCTCATTTTGAGAAAATTAAATCTAAAGGTATTCCTTTAGTATTATTTGATAGAGGAGAAAATGATTTAAATGTTGATTACATTGGGATTGATGATTACGATAGTAGTCATATGATTGTTGAACATTTAATAACTCAGGGTTGCAAACGCATAGCACATATTGGTGGTTTTAGTCGAACACGTATATATAATAACCGAATACGTGGTTATATTGATGCTATTAAAAAACATGACTTACCTCAAGAAGACTATTTATTAATTGAAAGTAGCTTAACTATTGAAGATGGTCGTTTAAAAATGCAACAATTATTAGATTTAAAATTGCGTCCTGATGCAATTTATGTTGCTAGTGATAATGCTGCTTTAGGTGCTCTTCAAATATTAAACGAAAATAATTTAAAAGTACCTGAAGACATTTGCTTAGTTGGTTTTGGTAACGAACCATTTACATCCTTTGTTAGTCCCTCAATAACAACAGTAAATCAACACAGTCAAAAAATAGGTAAACTAACTGCCGAAACCTTAATAAAAAGAATTAATACCGAACAATGGAAACCAAGTCTGAATAAAAATATTTTGAAATCAGAATTGATTATTCGTCAATCTTCTAATAAAGACCTACCTGTTAAATCGTCCTGAAGTATTACCCTCTAAAATATTCATTACCTCATTTACATTTGAAAAATTAACGTCTCCTTCATAGGTATGTTTTAATGCGCTTGCTGCTGCTGCAAATTGCATAGCCTTATAGTCATCAAAGTTTTGTAATCCATATATTAATCCTGCTGCAAAAGCATCTCCTGTTCCAATTCTATCAACGATGTGAGTGATATCTAAATCTTCGGTTTCTCTAAACTCTTTGCCATTCCACATTCTTGATCTTATTTTATGCCAAGACGCATTAATAGGTGTTCTAATTTTATCAAAGGTTTTTTTAATAGTAGGAAACTTATTAATTAACTGTTTACTAGCTTCGATAAAATCTTCATTTGAATAACTAAAATTAGTGTCTAGTAATTCATTAATTTCATTTATACCTCCAATGAATATGGTAGAATAATTTATTAAATCAGAAAGTGTTTCTTTTGGATGAGTTCCATATTTCCATAAACCACTTCTATAAGTTGGATCTACAGATACCTCCAAACCTTTTTGTTGAGCTAAAATAAGACCTTCTTTTAATGTATGATAACCACCTTCACATAAAGCAGGAGTTATTCCTGTCCAATGAAACCAGGCACACTGTTTTAAAGACGTTTCCCAATCTACCATACTAGGTTTAATTTCAGAAAAAGAAGAATGAGATCGATTATAAGAAATTGAACTTGGACGCATAACAGCACCTACTTCTAGAAAGTATACACCTAAAGGCCTATTTGATCTAACAATTGAAGCTGTTTTGACTCCAAATTTTCTTAAATAAGAAATAGCAGTGTCTCCAACAAAATCGTCCGATATACAAGAAATATGCTTTACTTTTCCTCCAAAATTAGCTATTGAAATAGCAACATTAACCTCTGTACCTCCAAAATAAAATTCTAAGCGATTAGATTGCATAAATTTTTTATTTCCTAAAGGTGATAAACGCATTAAAACTTCTCCAAAGGTTACAATTTGACTCATCATTAATTTCTTTTATATAATAAATTTAAACAAAAAAAGCCTTTCTAAAAGAAAGGCTTTAATATATTTTATAATTAAAAAGGTATTAAATACCAAGTGCTTGACCACCTCCAATTTGAATGGTTTCTGCTGTTATAAATGATGCATCTTTACTTGCAAGGAATGATACAACTCCTGCCACATCTTCTGGCTGACCTAATCTACCTAACATAATGTTATTTGCCCAAGAAGCAAAAACTTCTGGCTTAGTCGCTTTAATTTGTGCATGAAATGGTGTATCTATCGTTCCAGGAGATACAGCATTTGCTCTAATACCATATTCTGCTAAGTCCTTAGCTAAAGCTCTAGTAATTGCATGTACACCTGCTTTAGAAGTACCGTAAATACCTGCACCTGGTCCACCTGCTGTCCAACCTGCGTTAGAAGTATAGTTAATAATAGAAGGATGTTCTCCTTTTTTCAAAAATGGAATAGCAGCTCTTGATGCAAAAAACACAGAATCAAGGTTTAAAGCCATAACTTTTCTGTAAAAGTCTGTAGTCATTTCTTCAAATCTAGAACGACCTCCAAGTCCACCTGCATTATTTACAAGTACATCGATACGTCCATATTTTTCACCAATTTTAGTGATGTTAGATGTTACAGCTTCTTCGCTTGTTACATCAAATCCATAATATTCAGCATCAATCCCATCAGAAGTAAGCTCTTTTAATCTTTCAGCTCCAGCTTCGTCATCAATACCATTTAAAACAACAGTATAACCATCATGACCTAATCTTTTGGCTACTTCAAATCCGATTCCTCCGGTTGCTCCTGTAACAATTGCTACTTTACCTTTATTACTCATATTCTTAATTTATTTTATTATTAATGTTAATTATATTATTTATCTTTTTAATGACTTACAGGTTTTAAAGGCTCTATTTTTGGGCATAATATCCAAACAGCAAGTAAAGCAATAACTGCTAAAGCTCCTCCTATTAAAAATGCAGGTGTGTAATTACCTCCTGTAGTTATAAATGTAACTAAAATAGTTAAACCAGCTGCTCCTAATTTTGCAGCCATACCAGCAAAACCTGATAAAGTCCCTACAATTTTACCACTAAACATATCACTTGGTAATGTTTGAACGTTTCCTATTGCTATTTGAAAACCAAATAGTAATATAGCCATAATTATAATTGCAATTAATGCTGCAGTATTTCGAGCCTTATTAATTTCTGATAAAGATCCAAGAGCAGCAATTCCTGACTCTGAAGGTGGTCCGTATTTTGGTAATAAACGTTCTTCTTTTGAAGCGTCAGCTTTTGGTGATTTCCAAACAGCAGATTCATATACTGTCTTAAATTCAGAATTAGATTTAATTTCATCAATGCTTTTTCCTGCAATGCTTTCAATAAATGTTTGATCTATTTTTAAGTCTTTGAATGCCTCATTATCCATGATTTTTTTTACTTGTGGATCAGCCATTGTAATAGCAGCAGATTCTTCAACTCCAAAAACCTCTAAAACTTTAGGTTCACCAGGGAATTTTAATAAAATAAAACAAGGTATCATAATTAGACATCCTAAAGTAATAACATACTTACGAGTTTTATCTACGCTCCATCCTGAAGTTATTTTTTTTTGGGCAAGTAATCCACCATACCATGCACCTATCATTGCACCTACATAAGGTACCCAAGCAGAAAATGCAATCTCTTTAACATTCATACCAAAAACTTCGGATAAATATATTGGAATCCAAACTATGAATAGCCACCAAATAGGATCGATAGCAGCTGAAGCTATTATTACTCCCCAACTTTCCTTTCGTTTAAACAATTCACTATTACTTGGGTTATAACCATCATCGTAATTACTATCTTCGTCAAGATCCTGATTTAGCTGTCCTGATAATATATATTTTTTTTCATCCTCTGTTAACCAAGGATGTGTTTTAGGTCCAGATTTCACTACATATAACCAAGGTAACAACCATAATAAACCAAGTAATCCAACAAAAATAAATATTGCTTTCCAATCAAAATATATAGAAAGTAATCCGATCACTGGATAAGCTACAATACCACCTAATGCAGCACCTGAATTGAATATTCCTTGAGCAAATGCTCTTTCTTTAGTTGGAAACCATTCTGCATTAGCTTTAGCTGCTCCTGGCCAGTTTCCTGCTTCTGCTATTCCTAATATTGATCTAAATATAGAGAAACTTAATAATCCTTGAGCTAAAGCATGAAACATTGTAGCAATAGACCAAACACCTATTGACAATGCAAATCCCATTCTAGTACCTATCCAATCGAAGATTTTACCAAAAAGAGCCTGACCACCAGCATAAGACAATATAAATACTGTAGAAATTGTTCCATAAATAGCTTTATGTCCATCTTTATCCATTTCTGGAAATAAATCTGTTGCTATATCCGACCATAAAGCACCAAATGCTTGTCTATCTATATAATTTATTACAGCTGCTAAGGCTACAAGCCCTACTACCCACCATCTTAATCCTTTAGTTTGTTTCATTTAGTTTTACCCAATTAGTTAGTTAAATATTATAACAATACTGATATAATAAATTAAAGTGATCTTTCATTTTTTGTTTAGCCATTTTTGGATCTTGAATTTTAATGGCATCAAAAATAGCTTGATGCTCATCTATTCCTGAATTTGCTAAACTTTTATCACAAACATGGTATTTCTCAAAATTTGTAATAATTTCAGGTGTTATCATTAACATAAAAGTATTTATTGTACTATTACCACTTGCTTTAGCAATTGCTAAATGAAACAATAAATCTTCTTGTACAGCATCTTCACCTTTTAATACTTTATTTTTATAAGCCTTTAAACAATGTTTAAGTTTTACTAAATCTTCATCTGTTCGTCTCAAAGCTGCTAATCTTGCTGTTTTTAATTCCAAAAGAATCCTAGTCTCAACTAATGATTTGAAACTAGGATCTTCTAATCTTAAAATATCTTCTATCATCCCATTCATAGCAATAACACCAATGTTTGCTACAAATGTTCCGCTTTGTGGTATTGAATTTAATAAACCATAAAACTCTAACTTTTGAATTGCTTCCCTAACTTGACCTCTTGATACTTCAAACTTTTCAGATAACATCCTTTCAGATGGTAATTTATCTCCTGGTTCTAGGTTTTTAAAATTTATTAAATCACCTATTTTAGAAATAACTTGTTTTTGAATATCAAAATTTTCAATCTTTGTTAGTGACTCTAACTTCATAGTTTTTAAGTTAATGGTTTAAAGGGCAAATATAAAACCTTAAATTAACAACTTACTAATTTGCTATAATAGAAAAGTTATCAACTCTTGCTTCTTCACCTTGATTAGTAATCAATATAGAAACAGTAGAATTAGCACCTGTATTAAATGTTACTGACCCACCAACATAATCACTTGCACTAGTTTGATCGGTACCTTCAAAATCTTCAATTGTTGCTGCTAATGCAGCTGTTAAATCTGTATGTCCTCCTCCTGCTAAAACTGAAACAGTAATTGAACCTGGATTACTAGTTTTTAAAGTATAAGAATAAGATAAAGTATACTCAGAATTAGGAGATACTGTTAACTCTTGATATCCTACACGATCACCAGCTGACGGGAATTTTGCTGCCTGTGATCCTTCTTGAACTGGACTTGAAGTTATTTGAATTACTCCTCCTAAATCACTATTCCTCCAACAGTCTCTTCCATCTGCTGCGGTACCACAAGCATCACTACCATCTTCAAAACCAGCCTCATTTATAATTGGAACAATTGCGGATGGAACTTCTGGCTCAATAACTTCAATAGTTTCAGAAAAAGTGCTTGAAACACCTAAATTATCTGAAGCTGTTAAGGTTACTGTATACATCCCTTCAGCTGGATAAATAGTTGTAGGTTCAAAATCCGTTGAAGTTGTACCGTTTCCTAAATCCCAACTATAAGTAGTAGCACTTGAAGATAAGTTACCAAATGAATAACTCATCCATTCATCACCAGCTGTACCTTCACCTTGAGAGTAAGAAAAAGCTGCTTGAGGAGGTGTTTCATCTGCTATTGAATTAGCATCTAAAGGCTCATATTTCTCAAAATCATCACAAGACTGAATTGTTATAGCCATGATTATTGATGTAGTTATCGTAATTATTTTTTTTACATGTTTTTTCATCTTACAATATTTTTTATATTAATAACCAGGATTTTGGCTTAAAGCCCCTTGACTTAAATTTATTTCCCTTTGAGGAATAGGTAACAGCAAATCAGTAGCGCTAAAATTATAATCATTATCATCAGAAAATGATGACAAAACATCTTGAGCTACATTAAATCTAACTAAGTCGAAAAAACGGTGATTTTCAAAAGCTAATTCCACTCGTCTTTCATCTAATAACTCTTGCTTAGTTATAGTACCATCAGCATCACCTGTAAGACCAGCACGTAATCTAACCTCTTCAAAAGAATCTAAAGCAGCTTGAGCAGAAGTAGACTGCTGACCTGCCATAATAGCTTCTACATGCATCAATAAGACATCTGCATATCTAATTACAACCCAATCATTTCCAGCTAAAGTAGGATTACTAGAGGAAGCTGTAACGTCTAGATTAGAATCATCAATTGGCAAATATTTAGCCACTTGATATTGAGATGGCTGTAATGGGTCTTGTCTAAAAGAAATAGTTGATCTGTCACCACCTAATGCTGTTAATGCATCTCTGACTTCTTGAGTCGTATAGTTAACACCTGCTGTTCTTCCAACTGCATTTAACCATTCTGCTGAATAATTTTGACTATCAAGAGCTGAATCACCAATATAATCAATAGCAAAAATGATTTCATTATTTAATTCATTGTAAAATACATCTTTAAAGTTTGGCTCTAAACTATAATCGGTTCCTATAATTGACTCACATAATGTTTGTGCTAAAGGATAATTTGTACCTGTTGTCAAATAAACTTTAGCTAACAATGCCTGAGCTGCAGCTTTTGAAGCTCTAGTTTTATAAGTGTTATCTAAACCGTCTACAGCAGTGGTTAAATCACTAATAATTAAATCGTATATTACATCTTTATCAACACGAGTAAATTGTAAATCAGTATCAGTAATACCAATTACACGGTCAATTAAAGGTACATCTCCAAAAGAGCGTACTAGATTAAAATAAGCATAAGCTCTTACAAATTTAGCTTCGGCTTCGAATCTTGCCGCATTACTTTCTGCTACATCTAAATTTTCTAATACTACATTCGCTCTATATATAGTTTGATAATTACTTCTGTAGTAATCATCTACTATACCATTAGTTGCTTGTACAGTGAAGCTTTCAAATTGAGCTGACTCACCTTCTCCTCCAATATTCTTTGACCTAGTATTATCACTTAACATCTCTTGAACATAAAAATCAACTTGAAGTCCATGATTATCTGTTGTAGTTGTTGAATTTACACCTTGTATTGCATCATACATACTAACTGCTGCTAACTCTAAGTCTGCTTCTGTTTGAAAAAAAGTTTCAGCATTAGATACTGATGTTGGTTCTGGAGATAAAAAATCTTCACAAGAAGATGCTAATAACACTACCATTAAAGCAGCTGTTGTTTTTATATATTTTTTCATTTTATCTTTTTTTTAATTAAAATTCAAGGTTTAACCCCAATGAAATTGTTCTCTGAATAGGAGAACCTGCTCTTTGGTACCCATAGGTTGTAGCTGATGTATTATTTACAGATTCTGGGTTAAAACCTGTATAATCATCTGCTGTTACATATAATAAGTTTTGACCTGTTGCATAAAGTCTTGCTTTAGTAAATAATGTTTTATCTAATAAATCACTGTTAAAATTATAACCTATACTAATAGTTCTTAAAGCTATATACGAAGCATCTTGAATAATATCATCTGTAAATATTTTCTCTTTAATAAACTCTTGATTTGGAGTAGAAGATATAAAATCTTGAGATGAATTAAAATGGTTGAATAAGTATTGATCACCCATATTTCTTATTTCTGCACCATGACTACCTTGAAACATGAAACTTAAATCTACATCACCAAATTGAAAGTCGTTTGTTAAACTCCAAACGATATCTGGGTAAGGATCTCCTAATTTTGTTTTATCATCATCATCAATAACACCATCACCATTTAAATCTTTCACATAAACATCTTGAGCTTCACCTCCAATTGGGTGATATGGGTTAGATATATATTCTAATGGTATATCAGAATCTACAACCCATCCATAAAAAGATGATATTGGTTGCCCGACTTGGTTAATCCATTCTGCTGCTCTCTTTGAATCTACATTTAAAATTTGACCGTTGGAATCTGCAAAATCAATCAACTCATTTTTATTTCTTGAAGCTAAAATTGTAGAAGTCCATTTGAAACCACTTGTATTTATATTTTTTGTTCTAAGTTCTAGTTCTATACCTCTATTTTCTACTTTCCCTATATTTACTAGACCTTCACTAAAACCAGTTGTTGTTGATATTGGGTTTGACAATAAAAGCTGATCACTTGTTCTTTTATAAACATCTACAGAACCAGTGATTTTATTATTAAATAATCCAAAATCAATACCTGGGTTTATTTCTATAGACCTTTCCCATTGTAAATCTGGATTTGCAATATTAATTGCTCCAACAGCTGTATCACCACCATAACTAAATGCAGATACTAGTGCTAGTGATGGGTAATAATTTACTAATGCATTATCATCTAATACAGAGTTTGATGCTATTCTTAAACTATTGTTACCAGTTACACCATAACTAACCCTAAACTTAAGATTACTAACAACCTCACTATCAGACAAAAAATCTTCTTTTGAAACATTCCACCCTAAAGATGCTGCTGGAAAAGTACCATACTTGTTATCTTCTCCAAAAACAGAACTTCCATCACGTCTTAAGCTTAAAGATGCCAAGTATTTATCATTATAAGCGTAATTAAGTCTTAAGAAATAAGAAAACAAAGATTGCTTATACTCAAATTCATTACCAGCTCCTACAGTAGTTGTACCTCCTAATGTACCTTCAAGTTCAGGATTATACCCTGTTAATCTAGCTGCTTTATACTCTCCTTTAATTAACTCAGAAGAGACTCCTGCTACAGCAGAAATATCATTATTTCCAAACTCGTTATTGTACGACATAAAGTTATCAGACACTAATCTTGAAACATTAGTTTTTTCTTCATCAAATTGAACCGCAGATTCACCATTACGACTTGCTAAAGGACCTTGATTTCTTTCTCTAACTGTATTTTGATAATCTCCACCAATAGTACTTTTAAATGATAAATTATCATTAAAATCATACTTACCGTAAAAACTACCTCTCATTTTTAATTTATATTCATTTCTTTGTCTTTCAATAACTTTGGCTGCAGGATTAGTATTAGATGTATTACTAATATCTACTAATGTACTACCGTCACCATATAAATCATAGTTGTCAAAATGACGCTGAGTAGCATAATCACCAATTTGAACATTTGGGTAAATATCTCGATCTACAAATCTAATTGTGTTAGCATCGTGATAAACAGGCAACCAAGGTGTTTGTCTTAATATATCATGTGTAGATCCATCAAAACGTCTTTTATCATTAAAAGAAGGGTTTAAGTTTATTCCAATACTTAGCTTTTCTGTAAGCTTTGTATCTAATCTTAATTTATAACTATAATTTTTAACCTCATCAGTTAATAACACACCTTCATCATGAATATAACCTAACGATGTACTAAATTTAGTTTTTTCGTCACCACCTCTTGCACTAAAAGAGTGAGTTGTTATAACACCTCCATCAAAAATTATATTTTGCCAGTCATTATCAACACCTATAAGTTGCTTATATCTTGTTCTGTCAGACAAAGTTCCTGTTGCAGCTAATTCAGCTTCAACAGTTTCTGCTACTGAAAAATAATAATCCTCACTTTGTCTCGCCTCCTTAAACCCTGTTAAAGTATTATAAGTAAATTTAGTTTTTCCTGCTTTACCTTCTTTTGTGGTAATCATTATCACACCATTACCACCACGAGATCCATAAATAGCAGCTGAAGCAGCATCTTTCAATACTTCAAAAGATTCTACATCATTCATATTCATAGAACCTAAATAATCATTATCTACAACAATCCCATCCACAACAACTAAAGGGTCTGAACTACCTGAGACAGAACCCGTACCTCTAATTCGAATAGTAGGAGCAGAACCAGCTTCTCCTTCAGTTGCAGCAATGTTTACACCAGAAACTTGACCTACTAAGGCATCATCCACCCTTGAAACAGCTATTTGATCTAAATCTTCATTTGTCACTTTAGAAATAGCACCTGTTAAATGGCTTTTCTTTTGAGTACCATAACCAACAATTACAACTTCATCTAAAAGACTTGAATCTTCTTGCAAAGCTATATTAAACGTTGTATTATCAAGTACAGGAACCGACTGAGACGTATAACCGACATATGAAAACACTAAAACATCTGTACTTTTTACAGTGATTTGAAAATTACCATCAAAATCTGTATAAGTACCATCATTTGCACCTGCTATTAAAACATTTGCACTTGGAATGGGAAGTTGATCTGCAGCAGATACAACTGTCCCTTTAACTGTTTTAGTTGATTGCCCTAAAACAGAAAAACTAGCAAAAAGCATTAGTAATAATGCGAATTTCATTTTTTTAACCATAATAATTAATTTACTTTTTGAGTTAGTTTGCTGGTCATGATAAGTTATGAAACAAATCCCAATTAAAGTTCAATAAAATCAAATACTACTTTTGCAGTTAATATTCCTTCAAATTTAAACAAAAAAAATTGGTCAACCAGATTGGTTAACCAAATATATATAAAAAAATGTTAATTACAACGTTTTCGTAAAATTTATATGTTAAAATAGCAAATGTTTGAGTTAATTTAGCAAACATTTGCTTTAAATACGCTTATAGACTAGTTATTTAGAACAAACCAGATACTTTAGCCTAAGCACAATACTTTACTAAACTACTCTTTATCACTAAAATAAGAAGGTCCATCTCCTGTTAAAAAGTCTTCTCTTACTGGACTAAAAGTATCTATCAACTGTCCTTCTTCTAAACAAACTGCACTGTGCAATAAATTTGGTTCGATGTAAACACCATCTCCAGCTTCTACAATTTGCTTTACACCATCAATTTCAAATTCGAACTTTCCAGACACACAATAAGTAGCTTGAGTATGAAAATGTTGATGTGGCGCACCTAATGCTCCTTTTTCAAATTTTACACTTACCATCATGATCTGATTGTCATAACCTAAAAATTTTCTAGAAACTCCTCCTCCAAGTTTTTCCCATTCCATGTCTTTTGCTACAATGTACTTTTCGCTAAATCTTTTCATTTTTTAATTGTTTTATTTTATTTGAAATAATAAGAACCTGACCATTCAAAGCTCTTACCGTTAATTGTTATGTTATGTTTTGTTTCTTTTAGATTGTTGGTATTAGAAGTAATAAACAACTTTACATTACCATTTATATTAGTAATTTCAATAGCTGTATAATCTTCAGAATCTAAAACTGTTTTAATTAGCTTTATGCTACTGTTAGAATTTATTGCTGATTCTGAAACTGCACTATAACTTCCATGTGCTTCAATTAGAGAAACAAAAGTTCTGTTTTTTGAATTTTTAGTTCTAAGTATCAATGCTGGATCGCGACGTAAATTAAAATTTGGATCGTTTGCACCTATTCTAGCAAATAACAATTCGTCTTTAACTGAAGTTTCTGTTGTTAACGAGTAAAACTTATTATTGTTAAACCATGAAAACTTAGTATTGTCCTCTGATGCTTTTCCTGAGCCTTCTAAAAATAAATGTTGATAGCCATTTTTAGAACCTAACGGTTTTAATACTTCAGGTGAATTGTACTCAAAGTTTGTTTGTAATACTTGTCCGAAATAATAAAAAGGAAAATCATATTGATTCGCTATAGCGGAAGTGACCTTCATGATGTCAAGCATGTATGGCTTTTCGAAATCTTCATCTTTTATAATAGCCATTGTACGAAGCATAGTTGTACCTGGATATGCATTTTTTTCAATAGCACTTACTACTTGCGCGTTTTTATTTTCTGAAGAAAAATAATTTAAATCGGAATGATGTAAACTTCCTATATCGTATTTACCAGCAAAATGAGAGGTTTCATTCTGAGTGACTGTATTATGTGCAATGGTTTGTTTGGCCCAAGTTTTATTTTCTTTTAAGTAATTCCCACCTCCTTTTTGTTCAATATTTACAAAACGAGATAATCCATAATCTTGAATTACTTCTTCACCATTTTCATAAAACGAATACGATAATTTATCATAATGTCCGTGACTAGAACCTTGTGCAGCGTATTTAAAAACTAGTTCTAATTTTTCGTTTCTTAAAATACCAACACCACCTTGTTTTCCTTCAGGACCATCGGATAAGTTGATAGATTTTTTAGTGAACGGTTTTTCTTTTCCAGTTTTAATTCCAAGAGCAACTGCCAAACCAGAATCGTCCAATAAAACTTTATCTTGTTGTTTTGCTATTGATAACAAACCAGGATCTTGTTCTCCAAAATGGTAAGATACATCTACAGCTGTTACTAATGCATTTGTGTAATACGACATTCCTTTTTGCCCATCGTTTAACGGGAAGAAATCTCCATCTGCATCAGATAAATTTAATAATGCATTTATAGATTTTAGAAGTACGCCCTCTTTATATTCAAATATTTTAAGCTCAGGTTTTACATTATGTAACCCTTCAGCAAAAACTAAAAAAGGATACATAGCGTAACGTTGATAATATGGTCCTTCATTATAATAACCATCTGGTGAAAAAGGTTCTTCTATATTTGCTAAAAAACCTGCTTTTCCGTCTTTGTTTAAAAAACCACCATCGTCGTCTTTTTTGTTAGCATCTAATTTTAAATCTTTAATGCCGTATAACGCACGATTGATTAATTCTTGGTCATCCATAACTAACCCAATCATTCCTACTGCTGCATTTCCCCAAGTACTATGGTTGTGAACGCGTTGATAAAATTGCGGACTATCTACAGAAATGTGATCTGCAAATGGTCTAAATAAATTTGTTTCTAGCTTGTTGCGTTCTTCTTCGGTTAAATAATTATAGATACAATCGTAGGCTTGGCTTACATAAACCAACCAATTAGAATCATTTAAACATTGCCAAAATAATTTTCCTCTTGCATAAGACCTTGTTTTGGGATGTAATGGCAAAGTTTTATACAATGCTTCATATTCCATTAGCATGTCTTTTACATACTTGGCATATTTTTCGTCGTCTAAAATTTGATATAATAAACCTGCTTTTTGAAGTATAAACCAGTTCTTTTTATGTACAACGTGTGTGTAACCACCAGAATAGTCTTTAGGGATTGGCACATCAATTCCTGCTTCAATTTCAGCATCAACTTCTTCTTTAACCGCTTGTAGAGATTTATCAAAGATTGGAATAGTACCTAATTGTGCCCTAATGTCTTTTACACCTTGAGCAGTTAAAATAAGTTTAGGATGATCTTGTGTTGTTTCTGTTTCAATAGCCTTATTTGCAACAGTATTATCTTCATTTTTACATGAGGACAATACAACCAAAACAAACAGACAAACAGATCTAAAAGCCATACTTTTTTTCATACTTCAAATTGGTTTACCAATTTGGCTCACCAATATAGTTATAATATTTTGGTTGCCAAAAATGGATGGTTTTCTACTGAAAACACATTAATAATATTTTTTAAGCTTACATATTGTAAACACCTCCATTAATATCTAAAGTTGCACCTGTAATAAATCCATCATATTCTGATGCCAAGTATACTACTGCTCTTGCTACGTCATCTGCATTACCTGCACGTTCAATTGGAATACCTGCAATTGTCGCTGCAGCAGACTCTTTAGTTGTATGGGTGTTATGAAAAGAAGTCCCTAAAATAAGTCCTGGAGCAACAGCGTTTACTCTTGTACCTTGTGGACCAAACTCAGTCGCCAATGCTCTTGTAAAAGTTAAAATTGCACCTTTACTTGTAGCATAAGCCAAAGAACCTGGATGACCACCTTTACGTCCTGCAAGCGATGCTAAATTTACAATACTACTATTGTTATTTTTGGCTAAATACGGACCAGCTGCTCTAGTAACCAACATCATTGATGTCATGTTAATATCCATAACTTTGTGCCAAAAATCGGTTTTTAAATCTTCTAGCAAATTACGTGCAACTAAGGATCCTGCATTGTTAATTAAAACATCTAAACTGCCTAAAGCATCAACCGTATTATTGACGAGACTATTAGCATCTTCTTCCTTAGTTAAGTCTCCACTAATTGCTACTGCTTTCAAACCTTTACTTAATGCATATTCCACTAATGTGTTTGCTGTATCTGCACTTGAAAAATAATGAATAGATACATTTGCACCACAATCTATAAAATGCTTTGTAATCGCTTCACCAATACCTTGAGCTCCTGCAGTGATTAAGATGTTTTTTCCTTTTAATTTATTATTTTCCATTGTATTCTGTTTTTTAAATTATCGTAAATGATTGATTATTTGTTAGTTAATAAATTTAAAAATGCTCCGTTAAAGCTATAATCCCATTATAAGAAATGATGCATGCAAATAATAGCGACGCAAACAAACCAATGTTAACAAATAGACCAGTTTTATAGTTTTTCATTATTTTTTTGTTATTTACCATTATAATTATTCCTAAAATAACTAGTGGCAAAACAAAGACATTAAATACTTGTGATAAAATTTGAATTTCTATTGGATTAGCACCAAAAGCTGGACCAATTAAAGCGACCAAACAAGCAATAAAAGTTATGATTCTAAATTGTTTAGAATTGGTATCTAACTCACCTGATTGATAATCTGCAATTAATAATGGTGCGATTAATAAACACGGAAATATTGAAGACAATCCAGCACTTAAGGCTCCAAAAAAGAAAATTGTAACAGCCCATTTACCAGCAACTGGTTCTAAAGTATTTGCCATATCTAAGACATGTTTTACTTCTTTACCTTCGTAAAATAAAGCACCTGCAGAAACTGCCATAATAACACCACTTATTATAAAAATTAAAATTGCTGCTGTAATAGAATCCTTTTTTTGTTGATCTAAATTATTAATCGTCCAACCTTTTCCTTTTACAAATAAGGGTCTTGACAAAAAAGTTGCCGAAGCCATAGTTGTACCAACAAAAGCTGCTACTAACATTTTTCCTCCTGGCACATTTGGTATTTTAGGGATTAAACCTTTAACAACATCTAATGGTAAAGGCTGCACAAAACATAATGACAACACAAAAGACAAACCCATTAAGGTTACAAAAATGACTAGTATTTTTTCGAAAAAAGTATACTTCCCAACTAACATTAATAAATAAAAAGTAATAATAATTACAATTGCTGTTATTAAAACGGTTTCATATTTATAACCATTTAATCCATCAAAATTGACAGCTAAAATCTCGTAGATAATATTAGATGAAATTCCTAAAATTCCCATTAAGGAATTCCATTGACCAAAGGTGATACCAACAATAATTAATATCGCCAATGCTTTACCAAATTTTAAATGCTTTTTAAATCCGTAAAGTGCAGTTTCGCCTGTTATTAAACCATAATTTCCGTAGGCAAACATTAAAATTCCAGAAAACAAACAACTTAAAAATAATACCCAAAGCAAATCCATATTAAACTTACTCCCAGCAACAATCATAGACGTTACACTACCTGTACCAATAGTATAACCAATAGCAAAAATACCAGGTCCAAAACCTAAAATAATAGCAATAATTTTTTTTACAAATGATTTTTTTTGTGTGCTTGCCTCCATATTATTAATCCGTTGGTTAGTTAATTTTGTTAGTTCCAGTTGGTATGATGTGGTGTTCCCGAATCATCATCCAATCTTAAATAAGTATGCGCACCAAAATAATCGCGTTGTGCCTGTATTACATTTGCTGAAGCGTAAGCTGTAGTAATTCCGTTAAAAAACTGAATAGCTTCACTTAAAGCTGGTGTAGTTAAATCATTTAATAAACAATCTGAAACTACTTTTTTAGCCGAAGGTTTAAATTGTTTCAATGAATTGATTAATTCTTCATTGGTTAAAATATTTGTTGTTTCTTTAAAAACAGTAACCAATTCTTCCATTAAAGTTGATCTAATAATGCAACCATTTGTCCAAATTCTTGCAATTTCACTTAAATTAAGATTCCATTGAAATTTGTTTGAAGCCTCCGCAATCAATTTAAAACCTTGATAATGGTTTATAATTCTAGCAAATCGATAAGCTTCTAAAATCTGGTTAGTTGTAATATTTAATTCTGAAGTCCTTTCTGTTTTAAAAAATGAATTCAACTGAAGTCTTTCTTCTTTATAAAACGAAATATATCTTGAAAACAAGGCTGAACTAATTAATGTACTTGGCACACCAAGTTCTGCGGAAGCGATAGTAGTCCAATTACCTGTACCTTTATTTCCTGCTTTATCTAAAATCTTTTTCACCAACCAATCGTCACCTTCTTTCTTTTTGAAAATAGTAGTTGTAATTTCTAATAAATAGCTATTAGCATCGTTTTTAAAGGATTCTAAAGTATTAGAAATTTCATCAGGACTTTGACCTAAATTTTCTAAAATAGTTGTTACTTCTGCCAATAATTGCATCTCAACATACTCAACGCCATTATGTACCATTTTTATAAATTGTCCACTTCCTTCTGGACCAACATAGGTACAACATGGCAATCCGTTTTTATCTTTTGCTGCAATAGTTTCTAAAAAAGGAGCGACTTTATTGTAAGCTTCTTTGTCTCCACTTGGCATAATTGAAGGTCCTTTTAAAGCACCTTCTTCTCCACCAGAAACACCAGTTCCAATAAAATGAATGCCTTTAGATTTTAAATAATCGTAACGTTCTTTCGTTTTTTTATAATTAGAATTTCCGCCATCAATAATAATATCATTTTTAGATAAATGAGGCAGTAAATCTTCAATCACATAATCAATTGTTTTACCAGCATTTACCATTAGCATAATGCATCTTGGTTGCTGTAAAGAATTTACAAATCCTGAAATATCATCAAAAGCTTCCGCTTGAGATAATTCTGGATATTGTGCTTTGAAATTTTTGGCAACATCAACCTCGACTTCATCAACATGCCTATTAAACATCGCGATTTTAAATCCGTTATTGGCTAAATTTCTGCACAGGCTTTTTCCCATAACACCTAAACCAAATAATCCAAATTCTGACGTTTTCATTATATGTTGTTTTATTTTTTTAATAATTTGTTCTGGTGTGAAACTAATATCAATAGAAATTGCATTTTCAGGATTTTCTAAAGTTTCAAATTGAGATTTAAGCAATTCTGAGGGCATAAAATGATTTGCCCTATTTTGCATTCTTTTATAAATCTGATCAAAGGTTCCTGTTAAATGAATCCATTTTGTTTGATTTTGAATACCAAAAATTAATGTATCGCGATACTTTTGTTTTAACGCAGAACAGACAATTACACAACTATTGTTTTCGATTTGTTTTTTAGCTAAACTATTTAAAGTCTCTAACCAACCTTGTCTATCATCATCATTTAAAGCTTCTCCATTAGACATTTTTTTGATATTACTTTCCGGATGAAAGTCGTCTCCATCAAAAAAAGGAATCTCTAATTCTTTGGCCAATAAGTTTCCAATAGTGCTTTTACCGCAACCAGAAACTCCCATGACAAAAAAAACTGTATTCAAAATCTTATTTTTTTGGTGCAATTGCTTCTCCTACGGTTGCAGATTTAAACCAAACCTCAGCATAACTTCCGTTTTCATATTGCTTAGCGATATTACTTTCGTAGATTTTAGAACCTGTTTTTACATTGGCTTGATTGTATGCGCCTTGTTTAAAGTAATTAATCTCGCCAGCGTATGCTATTTCACGCTCCTCACTTACTTTTCTTCGTGATGAATAATTGTCTATAATTTGTTGCGGAATAGATGCTTTTGTTGGGAAATCTGTTTTGATTAAACTTTTAGTAAATGTTACCGTTTCATGTCCTTCACTTGTAAAGGTTAAATACATAATACCTTTGTAAACATTAACTTCGTAGCTAAATTCTTCATCTAAAGCAATACCATCAACAGGCTCATTTGGTGCAGTTGTTGCATCTTCGCCAACTATAGAAAAATCATTACCCCAAACAGCTGTCGAATAATCCCAACGACCAGCATTATCACCTTTGGTATTGATTTCATAATTCCAGAATACAGAACCTTTTGTATGACCAGGAAATTTCTTGTAATAAATTTTTAAAGGTTCGTTTTCGTGACCTTCATCACTGTGAATTTGACCAACAACCACTGAAAAAGCAGACGATTTGGTTGCATCACCTGTAGTTGATACGTGTTTTACTTTTAAAGTTCCTGTTAATTTTCCGCCTTCTTCAGGAATCCAATGTTTTTTTTCACCTAATTCTGTTCTCGTATTACTAGACGTTTTTGAAGTAATACCAGAATTTGGTGTTTTATAAACTACCCAATCCGTTTTATTTTCAGTTTCAACATAGAAAAAATCATCTTTTTGGAAACCTACTAAATCTTCAGATTTTGTTCCGTCACCTAAAAGGATTTTCCATTTATCCATAAACGGAATAACATCGCTTGGTGCTTTTATTTCTTTTTTGGTAATTGTAGATTTTGTTTCTGCTTTTGTTCCTGTAGACTTTGTTTCATTTTTACAAGCAAACAATGTTAATAATACAACGAAGGTAAATAGCGAGTTTTTCATTTTGGATTTTATTTTTAAAATAGGCAACAAATTACTTTGCTACCTATTTAGTAAGTGTATTTAATTATTTTAATTCAAAAGGCTTTAAAGTGATTCAGTACTAATAGACTAATTTCAATTTTAAATTTTGAACCACTTTAATCTCACCAGAGTTCTTAACCTCATTGTTTTCTGGCTTTTGGCCTTTTTCACCCCAAAGAATGGAGATATATTTTACAGGATTATCAATAAATGTATTGTCAGCAAAAATGACATTAACAATACCTCTTGTTTTAATCAATATGTTGTCTTTGTCTGTTTGACCTGACTTTGTAATTGTATTATTTTGAAAGACTAAGTTCCCTCCTATTGTAGACTCGTCATAACCACCACGATAATAATTTAAAACATCTTGATCCACATTGGTAAATGTGTTGTTTGTTATGTAAACAAACTCGCTGTTATAATCTCCTTTATCATTGGTTTCTTTGTTTAATTGGATTCCGCTTTTACAATTTTTTATAATTGAATTTGTTACAGAAATGGTATCTGCAAATGACCCTTTTGAAACTTCAAGCACACTTTTAAAGTTACTTACTTCGGTATTTTTTAACCATAATCCGTAAGCACTTTTCATGTTTTTATCTAATGTTTTAAAAGCTGACTGATTGTTATTTCCTTTTAAAACTACATCTTCAATATGAAGTATTCCTTTTGGTTTCATTTGAAAAGCTGTTCCCTCAGCAGTAAACACTAATTGCGCTTTATTATTTTTATCTTTTGAAGTGATTGTAATGTTTTTATCAACTGGAAGCGATTGGTTTATTTGATATTCAGCAGCATTCAAACTAATAATATCTCCTGAGTTAGCATTAGAAATGGCGTTAGCTAATTCTTGACTTGAACTAATCTCAATCGTTTGCGAAACTGAATCATTTTTTTGGTTTTTAAACCAGCTAGTACCATAATTTGATTGATTGTATAAATTGTTATGATTATTGGTATTAATAATTGCGCCTAAACTATTATTATCCTTGTCACGTTTGTTACCAAATAAATCTGTAGTTATGGTTTCAAAATCAAAACCAGAATAGATTTGTTTAGTATCATAAGTTGGGACCTTCAAGCTTTTACTAACCTCTTGAACATCTAGTTCAACCGTTTGCAAACCTTCTGGTTGCACTTCACTTTTGTTTGCGCTATTTGTATAATTGTTTTTAAACAAAACACCATCTACTTTATCGTAGTTTTTGATTGGGTATTCAAATGGAGTTTGATTATATAAAATATTATTTGCAACTACAGTACGTGTTGGTCTTGCAGATCTAATTTCCGATTTAGGCAAAACTTCACTTTGTGATACATTAGAACCAACGCTAAAATGAAAAGGAGTTTTAGTATCTACAAATGTATTATAAGCAATTACAGCATCTGTTACTTGGTTGTATCTATTTAAAGGCGATTTAGGAATACCATTCATTACCGCTAAAGGCGCTCTAAACGTACTTCCTTTTAATTTGTAAAAATAATTATTAGTAATCCAGTGACCAGTATTTATAACTCTTATACCTCCTATAAATTCTGAATTATCATTACCTATAAAAATATTTCCATCAATAGTAGCATAATTACCATGTCTTAACACTAAAGAACCTTCACTTTCAAAAAAGACATTATTTTTAAAAGTATTATTATTAGACTTACTAGAAATTATTTCGACCTCACCATTACAACGCTCAAATAAATTATTTTCAACATTGGTATGTGATGGTGTCATTGATGTCCCACTATCGCCTATTTGCATAGTTTCACCGTGAGGACCACCTTTTCTTGGTCTTGGACCAAAATGATTATTAACTATTTGATGGTAATTTTTTATGTGTTGGTTACCCTTTAACATAACCATTACTGTTGGACCAAAATTAGATTTTCCAGCAATGTAATTATTACTAAGCTCATTATGACGTCCCCAGAATTCAACCCAATGATCACTTACGTCTCTATCAGGCTGCGTAAACTCTTCAATAACACAATTTGTAACTTTGCTATGATTAGCAATTAAAGTATCGTTAATTTTAAACTGAATAACATTGCGTGATGGTGTGTAACCATTTTTAAAATGAAGATCGTGTACTTCTAAATAATCACCTCCAATTTTAAGATTAGAAACACCTTCTATAGTTACTTTTCCTGGTGTTTCAGCTCGTAAAATAATTGGCTTTGCTTCAGTCCCTTGACCTGAAAAATTAATTTCAACATCTTTCCATACACCATTTGCTAAAACAATATGGTCTCCTGCTTTTACGTTTTGAATCGCATCATTAAGCTCATTGATATTAGAAACCACTTTTGGCTGTACTGAAGTATCTTTGCAAGAGTTACAAAGCATTAAAATTAAAAAGATTAAAACGAGTTTTTTCATTAGTTATTTAGAAATTAGTGATTAATGTTTAGTTGGTAATATTTTACATAAGAAAATGCATTGACGTCTGTTGCACCTAAATAATTACCAGCTTTAAAGTAATTTTCAAATGGCCACTTAGCAAGACTAGCATCCTCATATATTAAGGGTGTTAGGTTGTTTAATTGTAACTCTAATTTTCCAGAAGATGCAGTTATCTTAAAATCAAAAGGTTCAAAACCTACGTAACCCATATTTGTAGATTCATCTGACCATGTTGCACTTGTTACGTCAAGTAAATCATCTCCTGAAGTTGTTGGGTCTACTAATGATTTTTTATAAGACCAAATAAACCCATTAATCCAACGTATTTTAATTAAAGGAGGTCCATTATTTGAAGTAAAACCATGTGTATCCATATCTGATTGAGATATGATACCATGGATTTGCATTACTATAGTTTTATGATATTGATTACTACTATTATTATCTTCTGAAATATCAACCAAATTTAAACGACCTTCCATAACTCCTCCTTCTTCTAAAGTCCAATTTTCTTTTGAATTTGAAGGGTTTATAAGCTCTCTTAATTCTGTCCTTGAATACGAACTATTTGTTGTAGAAACCTCTGGATAAGTGTAAAAAACAATTGATTGATCATCAACATCATCATACATAAATGGTAAAATTGAAGCGTTTGTACGGTAACCACCATTAATTAATGTACTTGGTTGATATTCATCTGGACTACCATTATTGTTTTCGTCTACAGGTAGTGTGACTTTCCAGTTTGAAAAATCAATATTTGCATAGTTATCTTGGCTATTATCTGAAGATTGGTTATCATCAGGATTATCGAGTGTAGAAGAACCTAAATTTTGTGCTTCAGTTTGTTCATCAGAATCACTACAAGCTATACAAGCAAGCAATAAAACAGAATAAAAGAATAACTTTTTCATAACACAAATAATTGGTTTACCAATCTGGTTTACCAAATATATGGTTTTTTTTTAATATCAATAAAACAAAATACTTAATAAATATTATCAAAAAATAAAAAATCGTCAATTTGAGCACTCAAAACCTATACAAAAATAGGATTTTAGGCTATTTTACAAGTTATTCAAAAATTTGATTTAATGTTAATTAATTACATACTTAATGACTTTAAACACTTTACTATTTTTATAAAACACCATAAAATAATTACCGACTGCTAAACCAGTGGTATCAATATTATTTTTATCAATTTTAAATTCTCCAATTAAGTTAGCTTTATTATCAAATAAAACAAATAGGTTATTATCTTTTGGTTTAACAGATTTAATATTCAAAAAAGTATCTGTAGATTTGGACGTTAAAGTTTGGGAAATAGCGCTATCTAATAATTTTTGAGCTGTTAATTTTAAATCTATTTCTTGAATACTAAAACTTGCATAAAGCAAAGCTTCATCTTTTAAATCTTGGCTATTATTTAGACTTCTATAAATTCCCCATTTTGGTCGTGAAAACAAAGCTTCCTCTTGCCACATGTCCATTTTTAAATTTTTATAAGTAAAAAGGGTTTCATTTGTCAAAACTTTTTTTAACTCAATAGCATATGATCCTTTATTAGAAAAAGTAATCAATTCTGTTACCTCAACCCAATACCCTTTAATTTGATCTAAGACCATTGTTTTAATCGTTGCTTGTTTGTTTGTGGATGTATAACGCAACTCTAACTTATCTTTTGTACCTTTTCTTAATGTTAAAGAGATCATAGGGATTGACGCATAAGGACCACCTACAGATTTAATTTGGTGAATGTGAGTAAAACTGGAAGACACCTTAAAATCTTTTGGTAATTTAAATTTCCATTTATATTCAACCGTTTCACCTTTAGTTGCTTTTAAATAATTTGGAGATGAGGCATAGGTTTTAATCTCATTACGTTGTCTGTCGTATTTTTTACAACGGTCATTATCAGTACTGGTATGAATAGAAAACTTAAATACATTTTTATTTAACTCTTTATCAAACACCTCTTCTATATGTCTTCCAAATTGAGAATGATTACAATCAGGAGCCTCAATAACATCATAACCAGGTGCTAAAACTGCATTTATATCTTCATAAGTATTTCCTGCTTCATTAGCTTCTAATAGAACTTGACTATGTATATTTTGAGTAATCAAAATACTTAATACTATTAGTGATTTTTTGATATACATTTAAAAAGGTTTTTAATTAATTAATCCTATGGTCTCAATTTGATTATTGCTTTTAAGTAAAGGTGATTTTTTACCTGGAATAAACTTTTTCTTATCTTCCCATTTAGGGCTTTTATAAATGATATTACTTTCTGAAGCTCCTTTATACACTTTTACAAATCCACTATCATGGAATAAACAATTATCAATCTTATTACTAATACCCTCTAGTGCTACAGGTATTTTAATTAAAAAACTATTATCAAATACAGTATTTTGTATAGTAACTTGGTGAATACCCTTAACTTTTATTATGCTTCCTTTTTCTTTATTAGAAACTTTATTAAACACACAATGATCAATCATTAAATTACCTCCTTCTATATTTGAATCTATAATGGAACGCTTGTAATTTATGGCAAATTCTTCAATATTATTAAAAATGGTGTTTTCGATAATTAGATTATTTGCGTTAAACTGACCTTGATTTTTTTCATATGATAGATTTATTCCTCTAAAGCTATCTTCAAATCTAGAATTTTTAATTAACATTAATTCTGCTCTTGTCCCAGAATACCCCTTAATTATAGCGCCTCCACTATCATTTTTAAAATTCTTAAAAACACAAGTATCTATGGTTAGATTATATAGATCAGATTCCATTTTATCTGGTGAAACTATTGCATATTTTACAGAAGTCTTATTTGAGCCATCAAATGTAATATTAGTAATACTAAGAGTTATTCCTGCACTAACACGTAATAAATAACTAAGAGGCTTTTCTAGTTTAGAACTAGCCATAATTATTGTTTTACCATCAGGAGAACCATTAATCTTTAAATTAGATTTTATTTTAATTTGTTTATCTAAGTAATAAATCCCGGGTTTTAAACTAATAACATCTCCGTTACCTGCTTTAGATATAGCTTTTCTTAATGTTCCAACTCCTGGATCCACACCAATATCAACAGAAATGGATTTAACTTTAGGAGTTTCAATTACAGGCTTCCAACCTGGACCTGTCCTAACCGTCAATGCCTTAGGGTATTTTTTGTTTTCAAGATTGAAAGCACCTGCTACATAAACTGCCCAAACTGATCCAGTGATATCATTATCTGAAGCATTTTTTGTCGGTAAAACTTGTTTTAAAACAGGATTATTAATTGAAGGCATTGGTAATGCCTTAAACATCTTCCAATCAATTGAAGCTTTAGTAAACAATAATGGATCTACTGTTGCTTGACTATCAACAATATTATTACTGAAAGTAATTCCACTAATATCATCTTTCGCTTCAAAAACTGAAGCACCTGTTGTATTAGATATAATATTATTAGCAAATGTTGTATTTATTGGAGCTAACGTTTTTTCTTTATCCTTACCTGCACCAAAAGCTATTGGACCACAATTTATAATTGTGTTATTTACAACCTCAACATTTTTTACTTGGTGATATCGATTTAATGGTGAATTTTTCACGCCATTCATCATTACAATAGGTCCTCTGTAACCATCTCCTGTTAATCCGACTAGCAAGTTATTTCTAACTACATGACCTTCATTAATAATTCTAATTCCTCCTGTATTAGCTACTGTATTTCCTAAAAATACGTTATTTTCTACCAATGCATTATTACCATGGCGTAAGGTTAAAGTACCCTTACTTTCTAAAAACAAATTGTTTCTATAGATATTATCTCCAGATTTATTAGAAATAATTTCGATTTCACCATCACAATTTTTAAACGTATTATTTTCAACTATAGTTTTAGAAGATTTCATAGAATTTGCACTTGTACCAATCCTAATAGTCTCTCCTCCATTTTCACCCAAGTCAGGTCTGTGTCCAAAAAAATTATAATCAATAATATGATTATTCTCTATATGCGCATCTCCTTTTAACCAAACTACCAAAGTAGTCCCAGAAGATGTTTTACCTGTAAAATTATTATGATCGACTCGGTTATTTTTCCCCCATAAATCTACCCAATGATTTTTATTATCCGCATCTTTTACTTTATAATTTGAAATAGTCGAGTTTGTGAATCTACAGTTGTTTGCAAAAGTCTTACTATCCTTTTTAAACTGAATCACATATTTTGATGTTGTTACACCATCCTTAAACCATAATCCACTAACAATAACATATTCTCCATAAATACTTAAACTAGAATCACCTGTTAAAACCACTTTACCTGGTGTTTCAGCTTTAATAATTATAGGTGCATCTTTAGTCGCTTGACCATAAGCTTTTAAGTTTACGTCTTTCCAAATTCCATTTTTTAAAATAATCGTACTTCCAGGCTTTACTTGACCAATAGCTTGATCAAACTCTTGAATGTTTGATACCGTAAAATCTTGCGCAAAAGCGACAGAAACTAATAAAAAAGAAAAAATTATTGAAACAACATTTTTTAGAATCATAATACTATAGAATAAATTAACTAGCGTAATATAATCAAAAAGGATTCCAAAATAAAAAAACTATTAAGACAACAACACAAGGAAGTTTTTGTGCATAAAAAAAGCCTTATCAAAATATTGATAAGGCTTTAGTACTGAAGACGGGACTTGAACCCGTACGTCCTAATGGACATTGGATTTTAAGTCCAACGTGTCTACCAATTCCACCACTTCAGCATTGGTATATTATAAGAAAGTCTCAGAGCGAAAGACGGGATTTGAACCCGCGACCCCCACCTTGGCAAGGTGATGCTCTACCCCTGAGCTACTTTCGCAGTCTTTAAATGAACGTGCAATGATGTGATTGCGGGTGCAAATTTAGGACTTTTATAGGAACTACAAAGCTTTTTTTGAAAAAATTTTAAATTATTTTTTATTTACTTCTTTTTCAACAACATACGTTTGATCTCATTTAGCTTCATTAAAGCCTCTACTGGTGTTAAGGTGTCAATATCTGTAAGTAAAATCTCATCTTTGATATTTTCAAGTAATGGATCGTCTAGATTAAAGAAACTTAATTGCATCTCATCTTGCATAGATTTAACTTTATCTGTCAATTCTTCGCTAGAATGACTTTTTTCTAGTTTTTTTAATATTTGGTTAGCTCTTTTTAAAACCTGTTGTGGCATTCCTGCCATTTTAGCCACGTGTATACCAAAACTATGTTCACTTCCTCCTTCTACTAGTTTACGTAAAAACAATACATTGTCTTTAAGTTCTTTTACTGAAACATTAAAGTTTTTTATACGCTCAAAGGTTTCCGTCATTTCATTTAGCTCGTGGTAATGCGTTGCAAATAATGTTTTGGGTTTTGCTGGATGTTCATGAAGGTACTCACTAATAGCCCAAGCAATAGAAATTCCGTCATAAGTACTGGTCCCTCTCCCAATTTCATCTAACAAGACTAGACTTCTATCTGAAATATTATTTAATATGGATGCTGTTTCATTCATTTCTACCATAAACGTAGATTCTCCCATAGATATATTATCACTTGCACCAACACGAGTAAATATTTTATCTACAACACCAATTTTAGCTTCTTTTGCTGGCACAAAGCTTCCTATTTGAGCTAACAATACAATTAAAGCTGTTTGACGTAAAATAGCAGACTTACCAGACATGTTAGGTCCAGTAATCATTATAACTTGTTGTTTTTCTCTGTCTAAAAACACATTATTAGCAATATAAGGTTCGCCAATTGGTAATTGTTTTTCAATAACTGGATGACGACCATCTACGATATCTAAATCATGAGAGTCATCTAAAATAGGGTAGACATAATTATTATCGGTTGCTAATTGTGCAAAGCCACATAAGCAGTCTATTTTACCAATTAGATATGCATTTTGCTGTACAGGCTTTATATATTGATTCATCCATAGGACTAAATCTGCAAACAATTTTTGCTCGATAGCCATAATACGTTCTTCTGCTCCTAGGATTTTAGCTTCGTATTCTTTTAATTCTTCAGTAATATAACGCTCGGCATTAACTAATGTTTGCTTTCTTATCCACTCTTCCGGAACTTTATCTTTATGTGTATTTCTTACCTCAATATAATACCCAAAAACATTGTTTGATGCAATTTTAAGCGAAGTAATACCTGTACGCTCACTCTCGCGCTCCAACATTTTATCCAAATAATCTTTACCTGAGGTAGACAATGCTCTAAGTTCATCCAACTCGGTTGAAAATCCTGCTGCAATCGCACTACCTTTAAGGATGTTAACTGGAGCGTCCTCGTTTAAGGTTTCTTTAATTTTTTCGCGAAGTACATTACAACTTTGTAAATTATCTCCTATCACTTTTAAAGACTCGTTATCACAATTAGTTGCTAATCCCTTAATAGGAATAATAGCTTCAAGTGAATTTTTAAGCTGAATAACCTCACGTGGACTAACTTTTTGGGTGGCTATTTTAGAAATTAAACGCTCTAAATCTCCTATTAATTTTATGTGATGTTGAATCTTATCCAAAACCACAGTATCTGTCTTTAAATATGATACAACTTCATGACGTTGCTTGATTTGATCTATTTGCTTTAAAGGCAATGCTAACCAACGTTTAAGCAATCGTCCTCCCATTGGCGAAATGGTCTTGTCAATAATATTTAATAAAGTTACTGCATTATTATTGGTAGAATTATACAGCTCTAAGTTTCGGATAGTAAAACGGTCCATCCAAACGTAATCATCTTCCGCAATACGCGAAATTGAAGAAATATGCTGTAGTTTATTATGCTGTGTTTCGGCTAAATAATGTAAAATGGATCCTGAAGCTATAATACCTTCAGCTAAACCATCAACACCAAATCCTTTTAAAGATTTAGTATCAAAATGTTTTAATAACGTTTCGTTAGCATAATCTGGTTGGTACACCCAATCTTCTAAATTAAAGGTATGAAAATCTTCACCAAAACTATCTGTAAATTTATTTCGTTTTGGCTTAGCAACTAAGACTTCACTTGGACTAAAATTTTGAAGTAATTTATCTATATATTCTTGATTACCTTGAGAGGTCAAAAACTCACCTGTTGAGATATCCAAAAATGAAATTCCGATATTAACTTTTCCAAAATAAACCGAACATAAAAAGTTATTAGTTTTAGATTGAAGCACCTCGTCGTTTAACGCAACACCAGGAGTCACTAACTCTGTCACACCACGTTTAACAATACTTTTGGTTTGTTTAGGGTCTTCTAATTGGTCACAAATTGCAACACGCTCTCCAGCCTTTACCAACTTAGGCAAATACGTATTTATTGAATGATGCGGAAAACCAGCTAACTCTGTTTCGCTATCACTTCCTGCTCCTCTTTTTGTTAAGGTAATTCCTAAAATTCCTGCAGATTTAACTGCGTCTTCCCCAAATGTTTCGTAAAAATCACCAACTCTAAATAATAATAACGCATCAGGATATTTAGCCTTGATGGTATTATATTGCTTCATTAACGGAGTGACTTTTTTGCTTTTTGTTGCCAAAGGATATACGTTTTTATTAAGTTTGCAATGTAACTAAATATTGATTTTTATTGAAGTCAAATTGATTTAAGTTATAGATAATTATCCACAATGTAGCGTTACAGATTGTCACTTTAACGACTTGTACAAATTACAGAAAACAAACATGAGAAAATTAAAAAATAGCGAACTAGATAGATTAAGTATTAACGACTTTAAGACTGCTAAAAAAACACCTATTATTATTGTTTTAGACAACATTAGAAGCTTAAATAATATTGGAAGTGTATTTAGAACTAGTGATGCCTTTTTAGTTGAAAAGATTTATTTATGCGGAATTACTGCTACACCACCACATAAAGACATACATAAAACAGCTTTAGGAAGTACAGATACTGTTACTTGGGAACATGTTGAAAACACTATGGATTTAGTTGAAAAACTACAAGCTGACAATATAAAAGTTTGCGCAATTGAACAAGCTGAAAATGCGACTATGTTAGACGATTTTAAAGTTGAAGCCAACACTAAATACGCTTTAGTTTTTGGTAACGAAGTTAAAGGTGTAGCACAAGATGTAGTTAGCGCTAGTGATGTGGTTATTGAAATCCCTCAGTTTGGAACAAAACACTCACTTAATATTAGTGTTAGTTGTGGTGTTGTAACTTGGGATTTGTTTAGTAAATTGAAAGCGTAATAATTATTTTACAGGCACCCAAATCTCCTCTTCTGTTATTGGATTTGAAGGATGATAGTCTTCTGGTAGTTTTTCAAAATGAGGTCTATCATCAATTTCAAACTCTGAATTAGGCAACCAAGTTGTATGTATATATTGCCAAGCTTCTAGAAAATTTTCTGGTTTTCCTTTGTAATTAAAAACAGCATACTGTCCCGATGGTATCGTTAAAGCGTCCATATCAACTGGCAAACTCTCAATATTTGACACTTCTACTCCTACCCATTTTTCAAACAATGTATTAGGTGACATTTTACTGTAATTAAATTGATCATACACCTGAATTGAAAACTTCTCTGTCCCAATACGGTTTAAAATCTGGTTGCGATTTGGCATAAATTGCTTAGCCAACTTCGCTGTTCCTGAACCATTGGTTATAAAAGATAAGCTTGCTTTTAAGCCGACTATAACAATAGGTTTTGTGGTAATAATATTAGGCTTCATTTTTACAAATTTGTTTTAACAACCATAAATAATCTGCTCTGTTTTTTACAAAATCCTTATCAGAAATATCAATTATTTTGACATTAAATTCGGTTTGACTTTTCAAAAACTCTAAATAACCTGCATTAATTTTTTCTAAATAATCATCTTCAATTTCGCTTTCGTATTTACGACCGCGTTTTTTTATATTCGCCTGAAGACGCTCTGTATTTTGATATAAATACACATATAAATCTGGCTTAGCTATGTCCTTATACATTAAATAAAATAGCTTTCGGTATAACTTAAACTCGTCTGGTTGTAACGTTATTTTAGAAAAAATCAAAGATTTAAATACATCATAATCACTAACTATAAAATCTTTAAACAAGTCTAACTGATTTAAATCATCTGTAATTTGCTGATAACGATCTGCCAAAAAAGACATTTCCAAGGTAAAAGCATACCGTTGAGGCTCTTTATAAAATTTTGGTAAAAACGGATTATCTGCAAAACGCTCTAAAACTAATTTAGCATTAAAGTCTTTTGCTATTTGAGTAGACAAACTTGTTTTTCCTGCACCAATATTACCTTCAATAGCAATATAATTATGATTAGAAAAATCAAATTGCTTATTAGGATTTTTTAACCAGATATTTAAAGATTCTAAAGCTGTGTGATCCTTACATTGGTCTAATAACTGATCGACAGCGACATTAAATTCTGGGTGATTAAACGTAGATGCAATTTGCTGTAAAGGCTCTAATACAAAACGACGCTTATGCGCTTCGGGATGTGGTACTATTAAATATTTATCATTAATAACTTCATCTTCAAAAAAGATAATATCTAAATCTATAATTCTTGATTGATAGCCTGCCGATTTTTTAGGCAAACGACCTAATTGTTTTTCAATTTGCTGTAAAACACGCAGTACTTTTTTTGCTTTAAAAGTAGTTTGTACTGCAATACAAGTGTTTAAAAAATCATCTCCTTCAAAACCCAACGCCTTACTTTCAAAAACTTTTGCAATAGCAACTACATTACCTACTTCTGTAAATATAGCATCTACAGCGTTTTGTAAGTTTTTAAACTTTTCGCCTTTATTACTTCCTAACGCTATGTAAACTGTTTTAATCTCTTGCATAATTTCTTCAGCAAAATAACTAAAAGAAATTCACTTAGTTCTTATCTTTATCAAATCTGTTAATAAGTTTTTATGTCAATAAAAGATAAATTACTAGCTCAAAAAATCTATTTGCTTCTTGGAGCACTTTTTATAACCTCATTAGTGGTTTCTAATCTTATTTTTCAAAAATTTTTTTATTGGTACCCATTTGACATTACCATTTTTGGTGCTAAATTATTTGAAATTTCTGTTGGAATACTCCCTTACCCAATCACCTTTTTAATAACCGATTTAATTAGTGAAATTTATGGTAAAAAACGTGCTAATCAAATTGTAATTGCTGGTATTTTTGCTTCCGTTTTCTCATTATTAATTGTGTTTACAGCTAATACAGTATCTGCAACCAATTGGTCTCCTGTCTCTGATGGCTTATTCACTACAGTTTTTGGCAATACAATTATCGCTGTGTTTGCCAGCATGATGGCTTACTTACTTGCACAATTAGTAGATATACAAATTTATCATTTTTGGAAACGCATGACTAATGGTAAACATTTATGGCTACGTAATAATTTTTCTACCTTTTTATCTCAGTTTGTAGATACGTTTTCAGTCTTATTCTTACTGTGTAGTTTTGGAGAAATTGGCTGGGACAAATTTTACGGTTTACTAATTAGTGGATTTATATTTAAAGTTCTTATCGCTTTAATAGACACTCCTTTTTTATATTTAGGAGTCTACTTATTTAAAAAACGATTTAAACTTAAAGACAACCAAGAATTAAACCTACTTTAACAAATGCTAAACTTTTATTAAATACTTTTGTTAAGACAACTATTTATTTAGTTTAAACGTAAATAAAACTGCACCCTTAACTCTTAATTTAATGAAGAAAAAACTAAAAATCGCTGGTATATCACTATTAATATTAATAACATTATTAATTGCAAGTCCTTTTATTTTCCAAAGTCAAATTAAGGATATGGTGCGTAATTATATAAATGAAAACGTCAATGCTAAAGTTGCCTTTGATGACGTAAACTTAAGTTTTATAAGCAGCTTTCCACAAGCCAACGTTACTTTAGACAACTTAGTTATTACAAACTTCAAACCTTTTACTAATGACACTTTAGCCAAAGTAAAAGTATTGTCTTTAGATATGTCTATTAAAGAACTATTTAAGAATGCCGAAGAAGATCCTATAATAGTAAACTCTATTAATATTGATGATGCTTTAGTAAATTTAAAAACCAATGCCGAAGGTCAAGTTAATTGGGACATTGCAAAAGCATCTTCAAATACTACAACTACAACCGAAACGTCAAGCAAAGGGTTTGCTTTTGATATTGAAAACTACAGTTTAAACAATAGTGCTTTTAATTATCTAGATGAAAGCACAAATACCATATTTAAAATCAGTAATTTAAATCATTCTGGTAACGGAACATTTTCTGGTGACGTGTCTGAGTTAGACACAAAAACCGAAGCTAACGTAACATTTAGTTTTGACGGAACAGAGTATTTAAGTAATAACAGTATCAAGCTTGATGCTTTATTAGATTTAGATTTAACTAACAGCAAATACACATTTAAAGATAACAAAGCTTTAATTAATGATTTACCATTAGAATTTAAAGGATTTGTACAACTAATAGAAGGAGGACAAAATATTGACATAAGCTTTGAAAACCCAGGTTCTACTTTTAAAGATTTTTTAGCTGTTATACCAAAAACTTACGCAAAAAACTTAGACAATGTTGATACTTCAGGTAATTTTAAAATTAATGGTATAGTCAAAGGACAAGCTACCGAAACAACTATACCAACTTTAGACATTAATATTTTATCAAATAATGCGTCGTTTAAATTTGCAGATTTACCAAAGCGTGTAGAAAACATTAGTATTAATGCTCAAATAAAAAACGAATCAGGAAACGTAGATGACACATATGTAAATCTAAACACCTTAGACTTTAAAATAGATCAAGATCAATTTAAAAGTTCGGCTACCATAAAAAATTTAACTAAAAATATGTTAGTAGACGCTCATTTAGATGGTGTTTTAAATCTTGGCAACTTAAACCAAGCGTATCCAATAGAGCTAGAAAACGAATTAAAAGGAATACTTAAAGCTAAACTAAATACAAGTTTTGATATGAATGCTATCGAAACTAATGCCTATGAAAGAATAAAAAATAATGGAAGTATCGAGTTATCAGATTTTGTGTTTTCATCAGCAGACATAGTAAATCCTATAAACATAAATCAAGCTTCAGTTAATTTTAATCCTGGCACAATAACCTTAGACAAGTTTATAGCATCCACAGGCACAACAGATTTAAACGCTACAGGTACTGTAAACAATTTATTAGGCTTTTTACTAAGCGATCAAAAGCTAAAAGGAGATTTCAACCTACAATCTAACACCTTTAAAATTAGTGATTTTATGGTAGAAGGAGGAAGCGACGCACCTGTTAACCAAAGTGCAGAACCAGCAACAGCTTTAAAAATACCTGCTTTTTTAGATTGTTCAATTACAGCAGATGCAAAAACAGTATATTATGACAACCTAATATTAAAAGACGTTAAAGGAAACCTTAAAATAGCAGACGAAAAAGCACAACTTAACAACGTGTCTTCAAGTCTTTTTAATGGTAACCTAACCTTAGAAGGTTTAGTAGATACAAAAACAGAGCAACCAACATTTAACATGAATGTAGGCGCCAAAAACTTTGACATCACACAATCTTTTAACGATCTAAACTTACTACAAGCCATAGCTCCAATTACAAAGGCGTTACAAGGTAAACTTAATAGTACAATTAATCTATCAGGTAAATTAGGACAAGATTTTACACCACTTTTAAATAGTATTTCTGGTGACGCTTTCGCGGAATTATTAACTACACAAATTCAACCTAAAAACGAACAATTATTTTCACTACTAGAAAACAAACTAAGCTTTTTAGATTTTAGTAAATTGAATCTTCAAGATTTAAAAACAAAACTATCGTTTGACAATGGGCAAGTTACAGTAAAACCATTTGACATTAATTATAAGGATATAAAAATGACCATTGATGGGTCACATACATTTAACAACACTATGGACTATAAAATAATTTTTGATGTACCTGCAAAATATCTTGGTAGTGACGTTAATAGTTTAATTAGTAAAATAGATGATAATTCTGTAAACAATATAACCATTCCGGTTACAGCTAACATAACAGGTAACACAACACAACCACAAGTGCAAACCGACTTAACAAGTGGTGTAAAGACATTAACCTCACAATTAGTAGAAATTGAAAAACAAAAACTAATTAATAAAGGAAAAGGTAAACTAACAGATGTTGTTGGAAATATTTTAGGAGGTAACCAATCACAAAATAGCGATAGTACAACAACACAATCAAATGGAGGTGTAAAAGATGTTATTGGAGGTTTATTAAACAACGGAAACACAGCAACACCAAAAGACACAACATCAAACACAAATACCGAAGCACCTAAAGACCAAGTAAAGGATGCTATCAAAGGATTATTTGGTAAAAAGAAAACCAAAGATTAATTTTTGAGAAATTTTAACATTAATTCCTCGTTTAAAACTCAAAATTTGATGAAATTTAATGATTTGAGACTTTTTTTCAAAAGAAAGTGTTAAATATTAGGATTTGTCATTTATATTGTTAGATTGTTAAAATAACATTAAATAATCTGGACTGAATGAGGCAATTAAAAATTACCAAGCAAGTTACCAATCGTGAATCTAAATCACTAGACAAATACCTACAAGACATAAGTAAACTTCCCATGATTACAGCAGAAGAGGAAGTTGAATTAGCCCAAAAAATAAGGGAAGGTTGTCAAAAATCATTAGATTTATTAACGACTGCTAACTTACGATTTGTGGTTTCTGTTGCAAAACAATATCAAAATCAAGGATTAACATTACCAGATTTAATAAATGAAGGTAATGCAGGTTTAGTTAAAGCAGCAAAACGTTTTGACGAAACTAGAGGATTCAAATTTATATCTTACGCAGTTTGGTGGATTAGACAAGCAATTTTATCTGCTTTAGCAGAACAATCAAGAATTGTAAGACTACCATTAAATAAAATTGGGTCGATAAACAAAATAAGAAAAGTAACTTCTCACCTAGAGCAAATTAACCAAAGACCACCTAGTGCGTCAGAAATTGCAAAAGAATTAGACTTAACTATCAGTGATGTTAAGCAATCTATGAAAATTTCTAGCAGACACGTGTCAATGGATGCACCTTTAAAAGAAGGAGAAGATTACAGTTTATATGATTTAGTAAGCTCTAACGAGTCACCAAATCCTGACACAAACTTAATGCGCGAATCTTTAAACACTGAAATTGAAAGAGCTTTAGAAACACTAACGCCTAGAGAAAGTGACGTGATTAGACTTAACTTTGGATTAAGCGATCAACCAGCTATGACACTAGATGAAATAGGTCGTACTTTTGATTTAACACGTGAGCGTGTAAGACAAATCAGAGAAAAAGGTATTAGACGTTTACGTCAAACATCTAAGAGTAAGATCTTAAAAACGTATTTAGGATAATCCTGATACAATATATTTAATACAAAATATTAAAAAAAGTGCAATTTTAATTTGAATAATATTATTATTTAATAGATATTTGCATCCTATTTAAAATTAAGATATGTTAAGAATTGAAATAAAAGAAGGCGAAAATATAGAACGTGCACTAAAACGTTACAAACGTAAGCACAGAAACGTTAAGGTAATGCAAAACTTAAGAGAGAAGCAATACTTTACTAAGCCATCTGTAAAAAACAGACGTCAGATACAAAAAGCTAGTTATATTCAAGGTCTTAGAGACGCAGAGAATATATAATTAAAGCTTTAATTTATATAAATAAACCACGCATTTTTAAATGTCGTGGTTTTTTTGTTGATTAAAATTTCAAATATTTAACGTCATATACGTTATTCAAAAGTGTTTTCATAACCTTTGGCTTTCCGTTTGTATAAAAAAAGTTATCAGATTTAATTTTAGCATTATTTACTAATTTATACTTTTCTAAAACTAGCTTTGTTTGATTTGCAACAGCATCACCTGAATCTATTATCTTAATATGTTTAGGTAAAATTTTCAATAATTGAGGTATCAAATAAGGATAATGTGTACAGCCTAAAACTAAATAGTCTATATTAGATTTAATCATTGGTTTTAAATAATTGACAAGTAATTCCGTCATTTGGTCAGAGTAAATAAGACCAGACTCGATTAATTGCACGATGCCTTCACCTTCTTGCTCTACTATAGTAACACCATTATTATATAATTGTGAAGTATTATTAAATAGTTCACTACTTAAAGTTCCTTTTGTAGCTAATATACCAATAGCCTTAGTTTGTGTCTGTAAAGCAGCGGGTTTTATAGCAGGCTCAATACCTATGAATGGTACATTATATTTTTCTCTTAAATAGCCTATAGCATTAGTTGTAGCAGTATTACAAGCCACAACAATTAATTTACTGTTTTGTTCTAACAAATACTCTGTATTTTTCTCAGAAAGCGCTATGATAGCCTCTTTTCCTTTTGGTCCATAAGGCGCATTAATACTATCGGCTAAGTATATTGTATTTTCATTGGGTAATAAGCTATTTATAGCTCTCCAAATGGACGTACCACCTACGCCAGAATCAAATATACCAATGGGATTTTTATTCATAGAAATCGTGCATAAAAAAAGCTGTCTAAAGTTAGACAGCTTAATTTTAATTTAAAAGGATTTTATATTAAAATCCTAATTCTTTTTGAACGTCTTTTATAAGGTCTTTTCCTTCAGCCATGATAACACCACCACCTTGAGAAGAATCTAATACATAGTTAAAACCTTGTGCTTTACCAACTTTTAATATAGCTGCTTTAGCTTTATCTGTGATTGGTTTTAATAAGTCCATTTCTTTTTTTTGTAATTGTGTTTGTGCATCACCTTGAAATTGACGAATACTTTGTTGCATTTGCGCTAACTCTTCACCACGTTGTTGGTTTTGTTCGTTAGTTTTTGTCGCAGCTTCAGCTTCGTATTGCTTTGCTTTAGTTTGGTATTCTTTAACCATTTCTTGGATATCAGCCTCAAACGTCTTACCCATTTTTTCCATTTCAGCTTGAGCAGCTTTCATTGATGGCATAGACGCTACAAGCTCTGTTGTATTAACATGTGCAACTTTTGTTTGTGCATTAGAAAAACTTGTCGCTCCAATGAATAATGCTGCAGCAAATAAAAGTGTTTTAAATTGTTTCATTTTTAAAATAGTATTTGTGTGTTATAAATTATTTGTATTTGTCTTAGTTGCTCTAATCTTCTGTGCTCTCTTTTTCTTCTTTAGCATTTTGACGGTCTTCTAAGATTTTCTGTTATTTAGCTTATATAACTTTTTTCAAAAGCTTTATGTACTAATTTTTTATTTTTCTTTATTCTTAAATTTATGCTCTTAATTTAGTAGAAACATCAGCACTGTTTTTTAGTCAATACCATCTTCTGTTTTTTCATCTGTTTCTTCAGAATCATTGGTACCATTTCGCTCTTTAAGCTTTTCTTCTCTTGCTTTAGCTCTATCTTCTAGAATTTTAGCTCTCTTCTCTGCTGCTGCTTTTTTCTTAGCTTCTCTAGCATCAAGTATTTCTTGTTTGCGTTTTGCTGTAGCTGCTTCTCTTTCTGCTTTTTTGTCGTCTAATATTTTTTGTCTTGCCTCTTGTGCATCATTAACTTCTATTACAGCGTCTTCATCTTTAGCATTTCTACGCTCTGCTTTATTTTTGGCTTGAGTACGTTTTGAAGCTCTTGAAATTGTTCTGATAATTAAATCACTCATATCAAAACGTTCTGCTGAATAAAGCATAACCACATCTGCAGATTTGTCAAAAACAAAATCGTATTTTTTGGCTTTAGCAATATCTTGAACTGCTTGAAAAATTTGATCTTGAACAGGCTGCATTAACTGTCTTTTTTGAATCATCAAATCTCCATTAGGACCAAAACGTTTTTGTTGATAATCCAAAATTTCTTTTTCTTCAAAAAAAATATCTTCTTCACGCTCCTCAATCAACTCTTTTGTTAAAAGTGCTTTTTCGTTATTAAGCGTTTCTCTTTTTTGCTTAATTCCTTTTAAACTAGCTTCAATTTCAGTTTTCCATTTCTGTACTTTACTTTCCAATTGACCTGTTGCTTCAGTATATTCAGGAATGTTTTCTAAAATATATTCTGTATCAATATAACCAATTCTAACACCACGTTGTGCATTAGCAGAAAAACCTGCTGTAAGCATCAAAATTACAATAAGAACTTTTAATTTCATTTTGGATATGGTTTAATTATTTCTTGTTAATAAACTCAAAATAAAGTTTAACATTGTATGGTTAATACTTTTTTTAGTTTAATATTTTCAAAATAACGAATTTTAATGTTAAAAATTTTAATTCTTTAATCAAATCCCTGTTATGTTATTAGAAAATATCGTGCCAAAAATAAAAAAATAAAAAAACTCTAGTTATTATTTTATTGGTTTTATTGGGTTAAACTACACTAAATTAAAATTGTTGACCGATTATGAAGTGCGTCTCCCATCCATGCTTTGATACCTCTCCAATCTGTGGATCAAATCCATGACCAAAGTCAATACCTAATAAACCAAAGGCTGGCATAAATATTCTTAGTCCAAAACCTGCAGATCTTTTAAGAGCAAATGGATCGTAGTCATTAAAACTGTCATAAGAATTACCTGCTTCTAAAAACCCTAGAGCATAAATTTTAGCAGATTGTTTTAATGTAATTGGATATCTTAATTCTAAAGAGAATTTATTATAAATTGTTCCTCCATCAGAAGAAGATAAAGCTTGATTTTGATAACCACGAAGTGCTACAGCTTCTCTACCATCTAGACTGTAACTTCCTAAACCATCACCTCCAACAAAGAAACGCTCAAAAGGTATAACTCCTCTGTTTTGGTTATAGGCTCCTAGAAAACCAAATTCTACGCTTGGTCTTAAAACAAATTTATCTACTAGTTTTGTATACCAATCTCCTCTGAATTTAATTTTATAAAACTCTAACCATTTGTAACGTTCTTGATCAATTTCACTAACTCTATCAGCAGCTTCTGTTCTAACAAGAATATTAGCTTCTGTGTCATTTGCAATTGCTTCATTAGTATCTCTTTCTTCTTTTAAAGCATCATAATCTGTACTACTAAATAATGAATAAGGTAAAGACAATTTAGCTGTCGCCGTAAAACTAGATCCACCCATTGGAAAAATTGGATCATTAAAAGTATTATTTCTACTTAAACCTAAAGTATAAGACAAGTTGTTAGAGTAACCATCTCCAAACGTAAACAATCCTGTGTTATAATTTTTCAAGTTATAATGCTGGAAACTAACTGCTTGTGACAAAGTAAAATAATCATCAGGAATTGATAAACGCTTTGCTAAACCAACTGTAATACCTGTAATATTGAAACGTCTATCTTTATCTGCATTACCAGTAGTTGCGTCATATAAAAACTGTTTAGTTTGAGATATAGACGTTGAAAACTGTACTGGCTTTTTACCTCCTAACCAAGGTTCTGAAAATGAGAAACTATACGTTTGAAAAAATCTACTAGCTTGTAAACGTAATGCTAGCTTTTGACCATCTCCCATAGGAACAGGAGTGTAAGCATCTTTTTTAAATAAATCTTTTATTGAAAAGTTATTAAATGACAACCCTAAAGTACCAATAAAACCACCACCACCATAACCACCTTGTAGTTCGATTTGGCTAGATCCAGACTCTACTAAAGCATATTCCATATCAATAGAACCTTCTTCTGGGTTTGGGTTTTTAAAGTTTGGTGTTAATTGCTCAGCATCAAAAAACCCTAACTGACTTAATTCTCTAATTGTTCTAACAACGTTTTCTTTACTATATAAATCGCCAGGTCTTGTTCTGATCTCACGGTAAATAACGTGGTCATTAGTTTTTTGATTTCCTATAACTGATACTTTGTTAAAATAAACTGGTTTACCTTCAGATATTCTAATCTCCATATCAATTACATTTCCATCTGCATTTACCTCAACTGGATTAATTGTAGAAAACAAATACCCATTATTTTGGTATAAATTAGTGATATCTTCTCCATCAGGTCTCGTTTCATCCGCAATACGTTTTTGAAGTTCGATACCATTATATGTATCGCCTTTATTTATACGTAATAATCTTTTTAAGATTTCATCAGAGTAGACCGTATTACCAATAAAAGTGATATCTCCATAAGTATATTTTTCTCCTTCTTCAACAGCTATATTTAGAGATACTGTTTTGTCATTATTGTTAATTAGAGTATCTGCAACAATTCTAGCATCTCTATACCCTATTTCTTTGTATTTATCAACCACACTTGAAAGATCCTCTTTAAAATCAGCTTCAATAAATTTAGAACGTTTTAATATTCTGATAGGGTTTATTTTTTTAGTGTTTTTCATTGCTTTTCTAAGCTTTTTATCACTTAAAACAGTGTTACCTTCAAAATCAATATTCTTAACTTTTACTTTCTCTCCTTTATCAATTGCAACAATCATATTAACAAAAGGCTTATCAATAGTATCATTAGCTACATCAAAAGTATTTACTTTTACATCAGCATTAAGAAAACCGTTTTTCTTATACTTATTCTCTAAGTAATTTTGAGTAGTAGTAATTAAATTCTCTGTTACTTTAGCACCTTTTTGAAGCTTATTTTCTTTTAAAATAGTTTCGTGTTTACCTTTCTTAACACCTGTTATTTTAACTTCTTTTAATTCTGGTAAATCTGATAATCTAATTTCTAGAAAAGCGCTATCACCTTCTACTTTTAATAGATACATTTCTATATCACTAAAAAGATTTGATTTCCAAAGTTTTTTAATTGCATTACTAACTTCTTCTCCTGGAACCATTATTTCGGTACCTTTTCTTAATCCAGAATAAGTAATGATGGTTTGCTCACTAAAGTTTGTGTTTCCTTTAACTGTGATTTCAGCAATTGTGTATTTTTTACCGTCTTCGTAATTTAAGTCTTGAGCGCTTATTGTTATTGTGCTTAAAAAAGCAATGACAAACAATGTGTAGTTTAATAATGTTTTCAATGGTAATTGTTTAGCTAATTTGTTCACTGGTTTTCCCAAATCGTCGTTCTCTTTTTTGATATTCAATAATAGCCTCATATAGGTGTTGCTTTGTAAAGTCTGGCCAAAGTACTTTTGTAAAGTACAATTCTGCATAAGCTATTTGCCATAACAAAAAGTTACTAATGCGTTGCTCTCCACTTGTTCTTATAAGTAAATCTACATCTGGTAAACTTTGCGTGTAAAGATGTGCATTAAATACGGTTTCGTCAATTTTTTCTGTAGAAATTATATTATTTTTAACTTTAGTACTGATTTCTTTAACAGCATTTAATAGCTCCTCTCTTGACCCATAGCTTAAGGCTAAAGTAAGATTCATGTGCGTATTTTCCTTAGTTAAATCAATAACCTCTTGTAACTCTTTGTATACTTTTTTGGGTAAAGATTTTAGGTTTCCAATAGCATTTAATTTAATGTTATTGTCACGAAGTGTTTTGATTTCTTTTTTTAATGAAGCGACTAAAAGTCTCATTAATGTATCTACTTCTAATTTAGGACGTTTCCAGTTTTCAGTAGAAAATGCATACAACGTTAAATTTTTAACGCCTAATTCTGCGCAAGCTTCTACTGTATGACGTACAGATTTTGTACCATTTTCGTGTCCAAAAGCACGTAACATTCCTTTTTGTTTTGCCCAACGACCATTACCGTCCATTATTATGGCGATATGCTCTGGCAAGTTTTGTTTTTGTATGTGGTTTAATAAATCCAATTTAATATCCGCAATAACATGGGTTTTTCCCAAAGGTATATGTTAAAGTAATACCAGTAAAGGTATACCAATCATTATTATTTAAATTACCGAAACTTAAACTTTCTAATTCAGAATTATCAGGAACACTTCCATCTAACTCATCAGAAAACATATAACGTGCTCCGACTTCTAATGCTAGTACAAAACTAGGAGAAATCGTGGCTTTATAACCCAAAACTATTGGAATACCTATAGCTATACTATTAGAATCTTCAGATTGTATTTCGCCTAAATTATTATAATAAAAATTATCATGTTGTGTTGCTGTTACGCCAGTGAATATATATGGTGTAGATACAAAACCACCTTGATGTAAATTAAAATCAAAAAAAGTGAACTCGATTCCTGCAGCTAACTCAATGATTTGATTACTAAACTCTAAACCTCTTATTTGTCTACTTGGATCGTCAGAATTTTTATCTATCCCTTCTAATTCTGAAAAAGTTAATGATATTCTATAAGAATGTCTTGTGCTTCGGTTCCATTTATAAATGGCACCAATAGCTAATTGGTTAGGTGCAATATAATCTGTAGCACCTACATCTCCAATAAAATTAGAACCACCCAAATACAACCCAAATTCGTTGATTTGTGCACTACTAAATTGCATGCAAAAAAATGTTAGTACTAAAAGTGTTAACTGCTTCATAAATATTCAAAGTTTGCAAATATAATAAATAAGATTAGCCTATAACAATTTGATTGAAATAGTTACACTTTTAAACAGATTTAACAGGGTTTTATTGTTTTAATTACGCTTGTCTTCTCCCCAAAGTAGCTTTTTACGCAAAGTATCAAGAAAAGTTTCGTTTTTAAAGACCATCATTTTTATAGTAAATGGTGCTTTTTTTATAGTGATAGTCGTTTTATTGGTTAAAGTTGCAATTCTAGAATCCATAGAGACTAAGTGTTGTTTTTCTCTACCATCAACTTTTAAAGTTATAACAGTTGTATCTTCTATAACTAAAGGTCTTGCACTTAAATTATGAGGTGCAATTGGTGTTAACACTAAACTTGCTGCATTGGGTGTTATAACTGGACCACCACAACTTAATGAGTATCCTGTAGACCCTGTAGGTGTCGATATTATCAAACCATCACTCCAATAACTGGTAAGATACTCTCCATTAAGTTCGGTTTCAACCGTAATCATGGACGTTGTATTTTTTCGGCTTACAGCAATTTCATTTAAAGCAAAATTACATCTATTTATTTCAGCATTATCTTCAGAACTTTCAATAGTTAATAAACTGCGTTCTGAAATAGAATACTGCTTGTTAATTATATTATCAATAGCATCCTCAATCTCGTCATGCTGTATGGTTGCCAAAAAACCTAGTCTTCCTGTATTAATCCCTACAATTGGAATATTTAAGTCTTTAACTAATGTAATGGCTCTTAATATTGTACCATCACCTCCAATACTTACCAAAAAATCAAAACTAGCATCTAATGATGAAAAAGTAGTAAACTCCGTTTTTATTTTAGGCAAAATGCCTTTATAAAAATTAGCTTCAATTACTATTTCAATATTTCTTTTTTGAAGTACTTCTAACAAAACCTCCAAAGAGGCTAATGGTTTTTTTTTCTGAAATTGACTATATATTGCAACTTTCATAATTACATGTCTAGATATTTATTTAAATAATCAGAGCGTTCTTTTAAACCATCTAAATAGCTATCTTCTTCATGACCAGACACAATATTATAGCTATAACGTCTAAAGGTTTGCATGACCTCGCTTAATCCTACATTTCCGATTTTTAAGGTAATTTGAGCTACATCATTTTCTATTTTAGAAATAAAAGCTCCGTATAATTTACCATCGTTGCTTTCAACAATCTGACTAACTTCACTAAAGCTATAATCTTGCAATCCTTTTTCAACAATTAAAATTGCTCCATTTTCAGAGAAAAAAGGTGTTTCATTAAACAATCCTATAATATCATTTAGCTCATAATAGCCAAGATATTTGTTTCTTTCATTTAAAACAGGCATTATATTGGTAGCGTTTTGTGCAAAAGCCTCCAAAACATCTAACCAGTTTGCCTCTTCTCTTACAAAAAAACCTTCAATAGCATAACTACAATCAGAAATCACTTGTACTTTTTGAAAACAATGCGCATCATTCTCTGACACACACCCTAAGTAGACATCAGCTTCGTTTTTAATAGGAATATGAGAATATGTTAGTTGATTAAACAGTAATTGCAAATCACTTACAACACTTGTGTTAAGTAGTGGTTTAATATCGTTTATTATGTAATCAGAAAGGTTCATTTTATAAAAACTTTTGTTTGTGCAAATTAATTAAATTTTAGCACAAAAAGCCTCTTATACTTTGTATTTTTGTGTTTTAAATTATTGCATGTTATGACAAAATTAAGCGTAAATATTAACAAAATAGCAACTTTAAGAAACTCTCGTGGTGGTGATACACCTAACGTCGTTCAGTTTGCAAAAGACGTACAACGTTTTGGAGCACAAGGTGTGACAATACACCCAAGACCAGACGAACGTCATATTAAATACCAAGATGCTTACGATTTAAAACCAGAAGTGTATACTGAGTATAATATTGAAGGAAATCCAATTCCTAAATTTATGGAAATGGTATTAAAAATCCAACCTACCCAAGTCACCTTAGTACCAGACAGTATTGACACTTTAACTAGTAATGCAGGTTGGGACACGATTAAAAACAAAGATTTTTTAGTAGACGTTATTTCTGAGTTTAAAAAGAAAGGCATACGTACATCAATATTTGTAGATCCAGATTTAAACCAAATTGAAGGTGCTAAAGCAACAGGAACAGATAGAATTGAATTGTATACTGAAGCTTTTGCTCACCAATATAATTTAGGTAATCAAAAAGCAATATTACCTTACGCAGAATGTGCCAAACTAGCCAATAATTTTGGGCTTGGTGTAAATGCTGGACATGATTTATCTCTAGATAACATCCAATTTTTTAAACAAAACATACCAGACCTTTTAGAAGTTTCAATTGGACATGCTTTAATATCTGAAAGTTTATATTTAGGTATTGAAAACGTAGTAAATATGTATAAAAACAAACTAAAATAATTATTATGCTTTTACATTCTAATATTTTAGGCGAAGGTAAGCCCTTTATAATTTTACATGGCTTTTTGGGCATGAGTGATAATTGGAAAACCTTAGGCAATCAATTTGCTGAAGATTTTCAAGTTCATTTAGTAGACCAACGTAATCATGGTAGAAGTTTTCATGACAATGCGTTTTATTACGAAGCTTTAGCAGAAGATTTAAAACACTATTTTGATTATCATAACATAAAAGACGCTATACTTTTAGGACATTCAATGGGAGGAAAAACTGCTATGCTGTTTTCAACATTGTATCCAGAATTAGTTAGCAAGCTTATTGTTGCTGACATTTCTCCAAGATTTTACCCAATACACCATGATGCTATTTTAGAAGGTTTAAATAGCTTAGATTTTTCAACTTTAAAAAGTCGTGGTCAAGCCGATAAACAATTAGCCAATTATGTATCTGATTTAGGCACAAGACAATTTTTATTAAAAAACTTATATTGGGTAGAAAAAGGTCAATTAGGTATTAGACTAAACCTACAAGCATTAACAGATAATGTTTCTGAAGTTGGCGAAGCTTTACCATTACATGCTAAATTTGAAGAAGACACATTATTTTTAAGAGGAGATAAAAGCGAATATATTGGTAATCAAGATGAAGCTTTAATAAAAAACCATTTCCCTAAAGCTAATATTATAACCATATCTAATGCTGGACATTGGTTACATGCAGAAAACCCTAAAGAATTTTACGATGCTGTAACAAATTTTGTAAATTAAAGTCTAATAAATAAAAAACTATTATGAATTTAATTATAAGATTACTTATTAACGCTATAGCTGTATTTGCTTTAGCACACGTATTAAATGGTGTGTATTTAGATAATTACGTTACAGCTATTATTGTTGCAATAGTACTATCTATTTTAAACCTAATTGTAAAACCTATTTTAGTAGTATTAACATTACCAATTACAATACTAACCTTAGGGCTATTTCTATTTGTTGTCAATGGATTAATGATACTATTAGCCGATAAATTTATTGATGGATTTGCAGTTTCAAGTATCTGGACTGCTATTTTATTTAGTATTTTATTATCTATTTTACAATGGTTATTGCAATCCTTTATAAAGACAGATACCAAAACTAAGTAACACTTAAAAATAGTCTGTTACACAAGACGTTAAAAACTTTGTAATACTGTAAAAAAGTAGTACTTTTGCACACCTTTTTAACAGAAAAAATCAAAATAAAAGCTTGCTTTATAAAATTCTGTTAGATAATTTCCTCATAAATACTTGAGGATATTAAAACTAGTGTTAATTGCCCAATTGGGCTTTATATCATATATAATGAATATTACAAGAGAAAACATTGATGCATTAAATGCTGTAGTAAAAGTAGACATCGTTAAAGAAGATTATAACGATAAAGTTGAAAAAATCTTAGTAGATTACAAAAAAACAGCAAACATCCCAGGATTTAGAAAAGGTCATGTACCAATGGGAATGGTAAAAAAACAATATGGTAAAGCTGTATTAGTTGATGAGGTAAATAAATTACTTCAAGATGCATTAAACAAGTATTTAACTGAAGAAAAAATAGACGTTTTAGGGCAACCATTACCTAAACAACAAGACGAAATAAACTGGGATTCTGATTCTTTTTCTTTTGAATTTGAATTAGGTCTTGCTCCAGAATTTAGCGTAGATTTAAATAGTAAAAAAGCAATCACTCATTACAACATCGTTGCTGATGACAAAATGATTGACGAGCAAATTGAGCGTATCCAAAACCAATACGGTAAAATCACTTCAGAAACTGAAGTAAAAAAGGATAGCGAAATTACTGGTACTTTTAAAAACGAGGACAAAGAAATTGACAATACTGTTACAATTACTTTAGACAAGTTTAAAGGTAAAGCTACTGAAAAGAAATTTATTGGTGCTAAACCAGGAGACGTCATTACTTTAAAAACTAAAGGACTTTACGAAGATGATCATGAATTAATGAATGCATTAAAAATACAACACGATGATGCACATGGTTTAGATATTGAAGTAACTTTTACAATCAACGAAGTTAACAGTCGTGAAGCTGCTGACTTAGATCAAGAGTTATTTGATAAATTATTTGGTAAAGACGTCGTAAAATCTGCTTCAGAATTAAAAGCTAAAATTAAAGAAGATGCTGAAAAGCAATTTGTACAGCAATCTGATCAAAAGCTTTTAAATGATGTTACTGAACATTTAGTAGACAACACTAAATTTGATTTACCAGCAGAATTCCTAACTAAATGGATGCAAGTTGCAGGTGAAAAAGAAATGGATGAAGCAACTGCTAAAGAAGAATACGAAAAATCAGAAAAAAGCTTACGTTACCAATTAATTGAAGGTAAATTAATGCAAGACAATGATCTTAAAGTAGACTTTGAAGACGTTAAAACTAACGCTAAAAACATGATCAAAATGCAAATGGCACAATTTGGTCAATTAAATCCTTCTGAAAAAGAATTAGATGATATCGCTGCACGTGTTTTAGGAAACCAAGACGAAGTTAGACGTATTTCTGAACAAGTAGTAAGTCAAAAATTACTAGATCTTTATAAAGAAAAAGCAAACATCAAAGCAAAAGAAATGTCATATGATGCTTTTGTAAAAGAGGTGTATGGTGATAAAGCATAAATTACGTGATGGATTTTTATCAATTTGATAAGATTCTATTGGCAGTGGTTTAACAAAATAATCATTATCTTTAGGCGTTGTTTAGCAAGACTAAGCAACGCCTAATTTTTTCAATAAAAATAACATTTATTCAAACTATGGATTACGGAAAAGAATTCGAAAAATTTGCTATAAAAGACCAAGGTATAAGTAGTACATATTACAACAAAATAATTAGTAGTATGTATCCTACTAACTTAACACCTAACATTATTGAAGAGCGTCAAATGAACATTGCAATCTTTGATGTGTTTTCTCGTTTAATGATGGATCGTATTATATTTTTAGGAACAGGAATTAACGACCAAGTTGCTAATATCATACAAGCACAATTATTGTTTTTAGAAAGTACAGACGCAAATAAAGACATCCAGATATACATAAACTCTCCAGGAGGAAGTGTATACGCAGGATTAGGTATTTATGATACAATGCAGTTTATTAAACCTGACGTTGCTACAATTTGTACTGGTATGGCAGCATCAATGGGAGCTGTATTATTGTGTGCAGGAGAAAAAGGAAAACGTAGTGGTTTAACACACTCTAGAGTAATGATACACCAACCATTAGGAGGTGCTCAAGGTCAAGCTAGTGATATTGAAATTACTGCAAGAGAAATCTTGATACTTAAAGAAGAACTTTACAAAATTATAAGTAAGCACTCTGGTCAAGATTACGATAAAGTATACAATGATAGTGACAGAGATTACTGGATGAAAGCTGATAAAGCTAAAGAATACGGAATGATTGACGAGATTTTAGCTCGAAAGTAATAATTATAAAATTTACTAGTGATGCCATTAACAGGATTACTATCTATTATATTAATCCTGTTAACTTCACTTTATTAATACAAAAAAATGGCAAAAGAAGAATTAGAATGTTCATTTTGTGGTAGAAAAAAGCCAGAAACCAATTTATTAATTGCAGGTTTAGATGCGCACATATGTGACAGATGCATACAACAAGCGCATGGTATTGTTATAGAAGAATCTAAAGAAGAAGAATCTAATGATCTGTCTGCCGAGTTAACACTAAAAAAACCACAAAAAATAAAAGCATTCTTAGACGAATATATTATTGGCCAAGAATACACTAAAAAAGTAATGTCTGTAGCTGTATACAACCACTACAAACGTTTACTTCAACCACCAAGTAATGATGATATCGAGATTCAAAAATCAAATATTGTTATGGTTGGTCAAACTGGTACAGGTAAAACATTAATGGCTAAAACCATTGCTAAGATGTTAAATGTACCTTTAGCAATTGTTGATGCTACAGTATTAACAGAAGCTGGTTATGTTGGTGAGGATGTAGAAAGTATTTTAACACGCTTATTACAAGCTGCAGATTACAATTTAGACAAAGCTCAAAAAGGAATTGTTTTTATTGACGAAATCGATAAAATAGCACGTAAAAGTGACAATCCATCAATCACAAGAGATGTTTCTGGTGAAGGTGTACAGCAAGCCTTACTAAAATTATTAGAAGGTACAGTAGTTAACGTTCCGCCTAAAGGTGGTCGTAAACATCCAGATCAAAAATTTATTGAAGTAAATACTGAAAACATCTTATTTATTGCTGGTGGAGCTTTTGATGGTATTGAGCGCGTAATTTCTAAACGATTAAACATGCAAGCTGTTGGTTATAGTGCTTCTATAAAAGAAGACGTTGTAGACCATGACAACTTATTACAATATATTATACCTAAAGATTTAAAAGACTTTGGACTAATACCAGAAATTATTGGACGTTTACCTGTATTAACTTACATGGATCCTTTAGATGGCAAAACACTTAGAGCAATCTTAACCGAACCTAAAAACGCTATTATCAAACAATACAAAAAGTTGTTTGAAATGGATGAAATAGAATTAAGTATCACAGATGGTGCTTTAGAATTTATTGTTCAAAAGGCTATAGAATACAAATTGGGAGCACGTGGTTTAAGAAGTCTTTGCGAAGAAATATTGACTGACGCAATGTTTGAGTTACCAGGAAGCGAGACAAAGAAACTTAGCGTAACTAAATCTTATGCAGAACAAAAACTAAGTAAGACCACTATAAAAAAGTTAAAAGCTGTGTCTTAATCATAAAATCAGATTACATAAAAAACCACTTTGAACTTTAGTTTAAAGTGGTTTTTTTGATTAATTATAATATGACTCTCCCCAAAGTCAAACTAATAGCACTACCAATATATGCAATATTTAACTGATTTACAAATAATTACACCTGTTTTACCCTGTTAAACTATAAGAGATTAATTCTTTTAGACTATCTATTTAAAATCAATAGCTCGTCTAAATACTGACGTGTATTAGACAACCTAGGGACTTTATGCTGACCTCCAAGCTTATTATTTTGTTTCAACCAATCATAAAACAACTGCTCTCTAGCAATGTGTATGGTTGGCTTATTTAACGTCATATTATTATAACGTTTAGCTTCGTAATCAGAATTTAAACTTTTAAGTGCGTTATCAAACAATTCATTAAAATAATTAATGTCTTCAGGAGGTGTTTTAAACTCGATTAACCACTCATGAGCACCTTTTTCTTTACCTTCCATAAATATTGGTGCAGCAGTGTAGTCTACAATTTCTGAACTTGTTTTAATACATACTTTTTTTAAGGCATCCTCAGCATTTTCAATAATCAATTCTTCACCAAAAACATTAATATGATGTTTTGTACGTCCTGAAACTTTTATACGATAAGGACTAATAGATACAAACCTGATGGTATCACCAATCATATAACGCCAAAGACCTGCGTTAGTGGTTATAATAACAGCATAATTTTTATTTAACTGCACTTCGCTTAACGGAATTACTTTTTGATTTTTAGTTCCATAAGTATCCATTGGTATAAACTCATAAAAAATACCATAATCCAACATTAACAATAAATCACCTGTGTAGTTTTGATCTTGGATAGCAAAAAAACCTTCAGAAGCATTATAAATTTCATAATACTTAAAATCCTTTTTAGGTAAAACATTTCGGTATTGCTCTATGTAAGGATTAAAACTTACTCCTCCATGAAAATAAACTTCTAGATTTGGCCAAATATCAAACAAACTTGATTTACCCGTTTGTTCCAACACATTATTAAGTAATACTAACATCCAACTTGGTACTCCAGCAAGACTGGTTACGTTTTCATTAATTGTTTCGTTAACAATAGCAGCCATTTTAGTTTCCCACTCACTCATTAAACTAACCTTACTACTAGGTGTACTACTGTATTCTGCCCAAAAAGGCATATTGTCTATTAGTATGGCACTTAAATCTCCAAAAACAGTTCCGTTTTGTTTGTAAAGTTCTTTACTTCCACCAAGCCTAAGACTTTTACCTGTAAACAACTGTGAGTCCTCGTTATTATTTAAATACATACACAATAAATCTTTACTAGCTGCATAATGACAATCTTCTAAACTGTCACTACTAACTGGTATAAATTTACTTTTCGCACTTGTTGTCCCACTAGATTTAGCAAACCATTTTATTGGTTTTGGCCAAAATATATTGTGTTCGCCACGTCGTGCGCGCTCAATATTATCATGTACATCTTCATAGGTACAAATTGGAACACGGTCTGCAAAAGTTGCATAATTTTTAATAGAAGAAAACTGGTGCTGTTTACCAATTTCGGTATCCTTTGCAATATCTAATAAGCTAAATAAAAGTTCTTGTTGGACCTCGTTTGGGTACTTTAAAAACAATTCTATTTGATGAAAACGTTTTTTCAAAAACCAAGATGCAATAGAATTTACAAGAGGTATTGGCATAGTTATTTGTATCTTTAAGTTTTAAAAATAATACTTTTTTTTATGACCTACCAAGGTGTGTTAACAAAAATGCAAACCGAGTTTTCTAAACCCATTAACTACTATTTGGTGTTTAAAAACGACTTTATAAATTTTAACCAATTACTAAACAAAACCTTAACTATTAATTTTGTGGGTTACGAGTGTTTAAATTGCCATTTAGATAAGCCTATTTACAGACAAGGGTTTTGTAAAAGTTGCTTTTTTGATGTGCCACAAGCAGCAGATTGGATCATGAAACCAGAATTAAGCAAAGCGCATTTGGATATTGAAGATCGTGATTTAGCCTATGAAAAACAAGCACAATTACAACCTCATATAGTCTATTTAGCTAATTCTAGCAATGTAAAAGTGGGTGTAACTAGAAAAGGTCAAGTACCAACACGTTGGATAGACCAAGGTGCCCATGAAGCTATTGAGATTGTTGAAGTACCAAACCGTTATCTTGCTGGTATTACTGAAGTTGCTTTAAAAGACCACGTTGGTGACAAAACCAATTGGAGAACCATGCTTAAAAATGAAATTAAAGACGAAAATTTAATTGAATGGAGAGATAAATTAAAGCCATTTATACCTGAGGAAGCTATGCAGTTTTTTATTGAGGATAACGAAGAAACAACTATTGAGTTTCCGGTGTTACAATATCCTAAAAAACCTAAATCTTTAAACTTTAAAAAAACCGCAAATTATACTGGAGTTTTAAAAGGTATTAAAGGTCAATATTTAATTTTTGAAGATGATACTGTTTGTAATATAAGAAGTAACGAAGGTATTGTTGTTAGTATAAATATCTTGTAATTAAGGTGTATTAATTACGACTTAGTCTACATGACTACATTAATATTTGTTTACAATGCCAAATCTGGTTTAAAAAACTTAGCAATAGATATTGCGCATAAATTATTTAGCCCTAAAACATATGCTTGTAGTTTATGCGCTTTGACTTTTGATACTTTTAGAGAGAATACTATTTGGAAAGATTTTAGAAAACGAACTGCTTTAAATATTGAGTTTTTACATAGTGATGAGTTTGAGAAAAGATTTAACAACAAATCTTATAACTATCCTATTATACTAAGTCAAAACAAGACGACGTTGTCAACTTTTTTATCGTCTACAAAAATTGAAGCGTTAACTTCTGTTGAGGAACTTATCCTTACTATTGAATCTAACTCTTGCGACATGTTGCGTTAGCGGTAGAAATGGCATCCTTTTTTTGCTGCCATATATGGCAAAAAAAGATATAATGGATGACGCGACCCTTGTGGTAACGCCCAAATATTATTTAAACCAACCTGAATATTTAACGTAATTATCTGCAATACGATTGATCTCTCCATTTATTAATTCTTTACTAATATCTTTTACTTTTTTTGCTGGTACGCCTGCATAAATACTACCAGACTCTACAACCGTATTTTGGGTTACGACTGCTCCTGCTGCAATTATACTATTACTTTCTACAACGCAATTATCCATTACAATACTACCCATACCTATTAAAACATTATCATTAATGGTACAACCATGGACTATTGCATTGTGTCCAATGGACACATTATTACCTATTATGGTTGGGTATTTTTGATAAGTACAATGTACTACTGCTCCATCTTGAACGTTAACTTTATCGCCTAATTTTATATAATTGACGTCTCCACGTAATACAGCATTAAACCAGATACTACATTGTTGTCCTATTTGTACATCTCCTACTATAGTTGCGTTTTCTGCAATATAACAGTCTTCTGATATTTGAGGTGTTTTACCGTTTACTGGCTTTATTATTGGCATACTTTTAGTTTTCTTTAGTTAAAATAAGATAGTAAATCAGACTTTTTGGATGCTGATACCATGATTTGTTTTTGGTTGCTTAATATAACACTTCCGCCTTTACCTTTTACGTACTTAATGACTTCGGATACGTTTACTAAATAACTTTTATGGACTCTTGCAAATCCTGATGGTGTTAGAGCATCTTCAAAATATTTTAATGTTTTACTAACTAGCTTTTTTTTGTCGTTTTTTAAATAAATTTCAGTGTAATTATCGTCTGCCTTGCAATACAAAATATCTGTGGTATTTAAGACTTCAAATCCATCTTGTTGCGGAATGGTTATTTTACCTGCTACTGTATTTGTTTTTGGTATTAATACCTGGTCTTGTAAGACGTCTTCTTTTGACTTAATTTCGGAAACATAGTCTACAGCTTTAATTAACTCGTCTATGTCAATAGGCTTCATTAGATAATAGGATGCGTGAGCATTTAAAGCATCCACAGCGTAATTATTATAAGCTGTTACAAATATGGTTTCAAAATCGCGATTACCGACTTTATCTAATAGGTCAAATGCATTTCCGTAAGGCATCTCTACATCTAAAAAAACCAAATCTAACTCTAAAGTACGTATTAACTCTAAGGCTTGATTAATGTTTTCGGCTTCGCCTAAAAGCTCTACTTTTGGACAGTATTTGGTTAGGTAGTTTTTTAATATGGCTCTGCTTTGTGCTTCGTCCTCTACTAATATTGCTTTTAATGTCATGATTAATCTTTCTTTATAGTTACTACGACTTTGGTCCCAACATCACCTTCTGTGCTATTGTCATCAATAAAAACATCTACTTTGTCTTTATACATTTGGTTTAAAATAGACACTCGTTTTTTGATATTACCTAATCCTTTAGAGTTATGTTTTTGCTGATTTTCGGTCTTTAATTGTTTAGATTTTTTGCGTCCAATACCATTATCTGCAATAGTTATTGTTATGACACCTATTTGCTTTTTGGTTATTGATATATCTAATAATCCCATCTCTTTTTTATAACGTAAGCCATGCCAAACTGCATTTTCAATATAAGGTTGTAACAACATTGGTGGAATTTTATAGGCTTCGATATCAATATTTTTATCTACGTTTATTTGATATTCAAACTTATCTTTAAACCTGAAATGTTCTAGTTTTGTATATAATTGAATTAACTCAATTTCTTTTTGAAGCGGAATAAAATCTTCTTCAGAGTTTTCTAAAACTGCACGCATGAGCTTAGAAAAATCTGAAAGGTATTTGTTTGCTGTACGCTCATCATTTGTAGCAATAAAACTGTTAACCGAGTTTAATGCATTGAAAATAAAATGCGGATTCATTTGACTACGTAATGACTTTAATGCTAGCAAATTGTTAGCTAATTTTTGCTGTTTAATATACTTGTACATTAAATAAGCTGTTAAAGCTAACAGGAATAATCCTCCAATTAATGAATAAATTATTAACTGCTGCCTTTTATTTTTTTCTTCTGAAAGTGCAACTTGACTTAAAGTTAATTTACGGTCTGTTTCAAGGGTTGTTATCCTATTTTGTTTTTCTGCTATGCTTTTATTAAATCGTGCTGCTTGTGATATTTCTTGCTCTTTTTTAATATAAAGCTGATCAACGGTTTTGACATATTCTTCAAAGGTTTTTTTAGCTTCGGTAAAATTACCAGACTCCACGTAAGCATCTGTCAACTTTTTGGTGGCATCTTTTTTTACAATTAAATCTTCTTTTACATCTGCCTCTTCAATACTTTTTTCTAAATAAGGAATGGCTTCATTGTATTCTTTTTGAAGAAAATAAGCATTACCAATTTTATAATTTTGCTTCTGTTTGGTTAAACTACTTTCGTTTGAAATGATTGAGTCTTTTTCGATTATATCAATATCATTGATAATATCTTTTCTCATTTTAATCTCTTCACTATACGAACGTTTTTCGTTTTGAAAATCTGCAAATTTTATTTTTTGCTCGACCTCTCTTGTTTTATTTTCTTGAGCTGCAAGTGCAACTGAATTTTCAAGTAAAACCTCTGCTTTACGTTTTTTTCCTTCAGAAGTATATACTTGACCTAGTTTAGAGTTAAGGTCTGTAACTTTACGCTTAATATTGTTTACTTCTGCAATCTCTAACCCTTTTTTATAAGCGGTTTCAGCTTTAGTGTTTTGCTTAATAGCTACGTAGACATCTCCCAAACCTTCATTACGTATTACATTTTGCCAATTGGATAAATCTGAAGACTTTAAACTATTATATAACGCTAAACTTTCTTGATAGTTTTTGTTATGGTAAAAGGCTTTTGCTAATTTTAATTGGACGTCTTTAGAGTTGACATTTTTAATACTTATCCTGTAGTTTGTTACAGCAAGATCATACTGTTTCCAGTGCATATACACATCTGCTAAAACCTCAAAGGCTTCTGCGTTTTGTTTAACCGAATTGCTTTTAGGAATACTCTCTGTTATAAATTGAATGCTTTTTTCGGCTGATATTTTTTTATAAAAGAGCACTGAATCTATAATACTTTCAAACGAATGGACTTTACTTTGTTTTGTTTTATAAGACACACCTTCTATTAAAGATTGCACCTCTACTTTGATATCGTCATCCGACTTAACGGTATAATAAATGGTTTCAAAATCTTTATGACTAATCATAATTTCGTCACCAATCTTAACATTAATTCTAAAATCACCACTTAAACTAGTACTTGTGTAAGAGCCACCATTAACTTGTACATTAACGTTTGATATTGGGTCAAAGCTATCCTTATCTATAACCTCTCCCTTTACTGTAAAAGTAGCTTCTTTTTTACTTTCTAAATTTTGCTGAGCATTAATTGTATTACAATACACAAAACATAAAATGCAGATTAATATTAATTTGAAGTTTTTCATTAATAAATTTTATAAAACATAAACTTACGTACTTTAACCCATTAATTAAAATGCAGGTTTTAGCTATTTATAATTAAACTAGTCAAAACTACTGACTTTACTAATTTACAATACAGACATACTAAGTCATACACTTATTACACTCATTCTAGTTTTTAAATCAATAAAGTTGCGGTTAGGTTTACTTAAATTAAAACTAAATTTATCATGAAACAAACCAAGCTATTTTTATTATTTCTAATTATTACTTTAAATGCTTTTTCACAGCATAAAGGTAACTACAATCAAACTTTATCTAGACAAAATATTGCTACTGGCAACGCCATAGTATATGGTCACACTCCCAAACATATTACTCCAAAATTAAATCCAAGCAGTACTATTGTTATTGATGTTAGAGCATTACAAAACGTAAAAGCAACCTCATATACTGCTGTTTTTAATGTATCTCAAATTGGTCAAACTGCAGAAAAAACTAACCAATTAATGACTAAGCGTGTCAATCTGATTAAAACTGAATTACTTCAATTTGGTATACTTGACAAGGATATTGCTATTGATGTTATCTCATTTGTGCCTGTTTATGAAGTAGAAGTCACTAAAAAACTATTTAGCAAAACATATACGGAAGTTCCTAAGGGTTTTGAGCTACAACAAAACATCCATATTAAATTTAATAATACACGACAATTTGAAAACATATTAACTGCATGTGCAAAAAATGAAATTTATAACTTAGTAAAAGTGGATTATTTTATAGATAATATAGCTCAAGTCTATAAAAATCTTCAAACAGAATTATTAGCTTTAATTGATGATAAAAAAAAGTATTATACCCTTTTAGGTTTTAACCTTTCTGAATACCATGTTATGATGGCAGATCAAAAATATTGTTACTTCCCTAAAGATTTTTATCAAAGCTATCAAGCATTTAATAGTATTTCATTTCAAGCATTAAAACAAGATAAAGGAGTAACCGAAGCTAAAAAGCAAACCTCATATTACTATCAGCCTTTAACATATGAAAATTATGATGTAGTAATAAACCCTTCTATTTTACAACCTGTAGTACAGATTGGTATGGAAATAAAATTACAATTTACACCAAAGCCTAAAGCGCAAATAGTAGAACCAATAGTTAAAACAGAAATAAAACCAACATATTACGTTATTTCTCCTAACGGAACCATTGATGTAAAAGAACTAAAAACACAATAGTTTTAGGCATAAAAAAGCCTCGATTAAATCGAGGCTTTCTTATAAGATTTTAAAATAGACTAGTTAATTGCAGGACAATTACAGGTATATCTTTCTTTACCACAATTAAAGTTAAGCCCTAATGTTAATTGATGAAAACCACCATTATTAAACACCACAGAGTTTGACTGGTAACTGTAAGTATACGCAAACACAAAGTTATTAACCTCTACACCTAAAATTGGTGTTATATATTGTAATTTTTGACTACTTACACCTGTACCATCAACAAATTCTGCTCCATCCAAACTACGTCTGTAAGATAATCCTCCCCAAACTTTACCAAAGTCAACAGACTTATACGCTTTAAGGTTAATATCAAAAGACGCCTCTTCAGTAGCATCTCTGTACATAAACATCGCAGACGGTTCAAAAGACCAATCACTTCCGTAACTTCCAAAGGTATTTCCAACAGAGACTAAATATGTTCTTAAATTATCATAACTTAAACCTTGCTCGTTAAAATTAACACCTTCATTGTTTAAAAGGTTTTTAACTGTAGCATGAGCATAAAAGTTATATAAAAAATAAGACATACCTAAATCTACATTAAAGTTAGTTGCAGACTGCTCTATACCTGCAATAATTGGATCAAATCCATCAGCTAGAAAAGAAGTTTCATCTAATTTATATTGTATTGCTCCAGCACTTAAACCAAACGATAACTGATTTAAATCTGTAGTACTTCTTGAAAACATTAAATGGTGTGCGTAAGTAAAGTAAGCACCTGTTTGAGAGTGATACCCATTTTTATCACTATATACAATTGCACCAATACCAGAAGGACCATCACCAATACGACCATTAACACTAGCAGTCACCAATTTAGGCGCATCATCATCACCAAACCATTGTTGTCTACCAGTTATTCTAACCTTAGCACAATTTGCTGCACCAGCCATAGAAGGGTGAATTAAGTAATAGTTGTCCGTTAAATAATCAGAATATATAGGTAAACCCTCTTGGGCATTAACAAACTGTGATCCAAAAATTGTAACAACAGCTAATAAAAATATGTTTTTTAAATTCATAATTCTTTTTTCGAGGTAGGTTGGTTAGTTATATAAAAGCTAAACTATTAAATTAATAACTTGATTTTAACTTAAAAAGTATAAATAAAACTCAAATATATAAATTTAGAGCAAATAAATTCAATCCTAAAAGTTAAAGATTTAAATATAAATAGTTTTATAATACAAACCTTACATTTTGTAATAAACTCCTGATTCAGTAAAACATAAATATAATAGATATCTATTATTATGTTTAGTATTTTTGTAAAAAAAAACAAAGATGAGTAATTTTAAAGTTTCAACACAAGAAACCTCAAATCCAGCCATATTAAAATTCGAATTAAACCAGTTTATTACTAAACATCAAAGTTTCGAATTTAATAACATAGACGACGCTAAAGACTCTCCGTTAGCGCAACAATTATTTTACCTACCATTTGTTAAAAAAGTATATATCTCTAGTAATTTTATTGCTATAGAACGCTATAACATTGTACAATGGGATGATGTAAAACAAGAAGTGGCACAACAAATAGAAAGCTACTTAAATAACAATGGTGTTGTTGTCAATGAAAATGCTGAAACTAAAAAAGTTGCAGTTACCGTTTACACGGAAAGCACGCCAAACCCTTCAGTTTTAAAATTCGTAGCTAACAAAAAATTAGTAACTGCATCTTACGAGTTTACTTCAATCGAAACTGCAAAACCATCACCTATGGCTACGGAATTATTTCATTTTCCGTTTGTTAAAAGTGTCTTTTTTGACGAAAATTTTGTCTCAATAACAAAATATGATATTGCAGAGTGGAATGATATTTCTTTTGAGCTAAGAGAATTTATTAGAACATACATTGAAGACGCTAAAGAGATTGTTTCTCCAAATGCACCAGAAGTAGAAGAAAAAACTATCGAAAAAGTTGAAGCTCACTTTGAAACTCTTGATGACACCTCTAAACAAATTGTAAACATCCTAGAAGAGTATGTTAAACCAGCAGTTGCTAGTGATGGTGGAAACATTCAATTTGAGTCTTACGACGAAACTACTAAAACCGTAAAAGTTATTTTACAAGGCGCATGTAGTGGATGCCCTTCATCAACCTTTACATTAAAAAACGGAATTGAAAATATGCTAAAAGAAATGTTAGCAGGTAAAGTAAATTCCGTTGTTGCCATAAATGGTTAATTTAAACAGATAAATACTACCTTTTATCTGTTTTATTGTTCTAATTGAATTTGAAACTAACTTGTTTCTAATTTAATATTCGTAATTTTAAAGGACAATCAATAATTTAAAACAAAATATTATGGCAGTATTAAAAGTAATTGAAGTATTATCTAACTCAGAAAAAAGTTGGGAAGACGCGACTAAAAAAGCAGTAAAGCATGCAGCTAAAAGCATTAAAAATATTAGATCTGTGTATGTACAAGATCAAAGTGCTAGTGTAAAAGATGACGAAGTAGTAGACTTTAGAGTTAACCTTAAAATCACCTTTGAAGTTAAGTAATAACTTCTAGTAATTATACTTTATAAAAAAAGCCTGAACATAATGTTCAGGCTTTTTTTTGTGTATTACTATTAGTTTTTAAAGCGTCTTAACGTTTTAAGGTAAAGTGCGCTTTAAATTGTTTTCTGGTGTTACTGGTATCATTTTGCTCTCTGTAATCTACCGTAAACCAATAATCACTGGTTGGCATTGGGTTACCATTGTAGGTTCCATCCCATCCTGATCCG
>Ga0209295_1000105_pt1 | contig 108936 bp, 121 predicted proteins | sample Porto_5metaG_FD_187428 | JGI IMG/M metagenome (GOLD analysis project Ga0209295, IMG submission 187428) | Marine algal microbial communities from Porto, Portugal - Porto_5 metaG (SPAdes) (version 2) | ecosystem: Host-associated > Algae > Red algae > Unclassified | place: Portugal: Porto...
CGACCGACGCTGGAATTCGTGATGGAATCACTTAACCAAGCCCTGCCAGTGATTCAGGAACAAGCGGTTTACCGGACCACCCTCCATTCCGATCAAGGGTGGCATTACCAGCACGTTGCCTGGGTGAAAGCGTTAAAAAAAACAACGCATCTTCCAGAGCATGTCCCGAAAAGGGACCTGTGCCGACAATGCGGCCATGGAAAATTTCTTTGGTCTCCTAAAGCAAGAGATGTATTACGGAGAAACGTTGGTTTCGTATGAAGAGTTAAAACAGCGGATTGAACACTATATCGATTACTACAATAATGAACGCATTAAACAAAAATTGGCCGGCATGAGCCCGGTGAAATACCGAGCTCATGCCAGCCAATTAGCTGCATGAACTAAACTCTAACTTTAAGGGGTCACTACCTTCGAGGTGCTTTTTTATGTATTTTTTCCGCCCTTTTTTGGTGAAAAATAATAAGACATAATAAAAACTCCAATCATGCCTCCAATTATTCCAGGCCAAATTGGTTCGCCAAAAATAATAAATATAGTGATAAACAACGGGATTGAACTAATAGCTGTCAGTTTAATAGCCTCTTTTAAGCGTTTATTCATAAAGTAAATCCTCCTTTTCTTTAATGCTTACCCTCATAATGGTTCGCTTAACGAAAGGAAGTGAATGTAACTTAATTGCTAATAAGTTACATTCAGATTTTATGTAAATCACTCTACAATCAAACGGAAATGCTCAGTTTCTTTCAGAAAATCTTCTCTGGTAAGCTGTTGGCATGAAATTTTTTGCCGATATGAAGTTATGGTCCCGTCATGCGTAACAATATAGATTCGCTCACGTTTAAAGCTTCGGCAAAAACCAATGAACTCTTCAGTCAGCAAATTAAATTCATCTTCAGCTATGACATTGATACCTGTTGACCATAAAGAAGATGCAAGATCCGGTGCAAGAACAAAGTCTGGGAATTCATAGTGTAGTCTTTCTAAATCAAGCAATTCATCACATGGCAATGTTGTGGCAGCCAAACGTGTAGGGAATATACGTGGAGCTACTAAGGGATGCACCACCCTATCACATTCGATATTCTCACTCCAGATTAAAGCCGTTTGAAGGGTTCTTAAAGTCGGACTGACTATTAAAACGTCCTCAGGAGTTAAGGGAAGGGTCGATTGTAACTTTTTTGCCTGTATCTTTCCTTGAGTGGTTAACGGAGGATTACTCATCTGCAAACTTTCTGGCAAATTCAATGTATGTTCCCCTTGGCCGTGACGAATAAAAATCAACTCCACTTTTTCACCTCCCCTAAATAGTTTTATTCTCGAGTGTTTGAATGTAACTTAATTCACATTAAGTTACATTCAAAACACATAAACCTTTAGCTGTATATGTAAAGATCAAACTGTATCTCAGCATCTATGGTACTAGCAAAATTGATAATGTCTTTTTCAAAATACATAGCAGGTTTCTCATTATTTTCTATTTCGATGACAATCATAAAAATATACGTTAATTCATATTCTTCTTTCAGCCGGATTAAGTTTTTCTCTTTTCCTTCAAGTGAACGCAAAAGTGGCTTAAGTTGATCATTGATGTCAGCTGATTTTTGATATCCTGTACTCAATGTCCAGTCGGTTTCTACCCTTCTTCTGACTACAGATGCAGTAGTAGTGCTGGTTTTCTTGATAATATCTCCTTTGACATACGTTTCAGTTGGTTGAATGGCGAGTTCTTCAGTTATTTTCTCAGGTTGGAAGTGGTCACCGATTATGCTGAAGTAAGCCATCACTTTTGTAACATCCATACAATCTCCCCCTTTGTACAAGCAGCAAAAAAAACCCGCTCTTTCTATCTGCGAATGTAACTTAACTGCACATAAGTTACATTCACATCCTTGATATTCTTATTTTGGTTCTTCCTTTTCTATGAGCTTCTTGCAGATATATCCGACAATGTATTCTCTCTTTGTTATTTCTTCGATGTCCTGATTTTCAACTAACTCATCTAGTGCCTGATCTATTATTTTCCATAGCTTTGTATTTTCATATCTTTCATATGGATGTGTCATTCTACTATTTACCTTCACTTTCATTTTATGTCTCTTCTCTATAATACTTATTTTACCATTCTGGATTTTTATAGATAGAAGTCGATAAATTATTTCTCGCGAAAAAACCGTTCGTAAAAGTACACCTTTGCGAACGTCTTTTTAAGTGCTAAAAACCAAGTACACCAACGTTCGTAAACGTCTCAAAACACTTTACGAACGTTCATAAAATCAAAGCCACTTTTATAAACTTTTTAAAGCTAACTATTTGAGAAAAAGTTCTTTCATGATACGTATCATCTGTTTTCTATCTTTACTTGGTTGATTGGTTTGCCCGTAACAACCAGTAGATTTTTAAAAACTAACTTTTAAAATCGTCGGCTTCTTCTTGCAACTTGAACATCAGGGCTCGTGATTGACTGAATTTTAGTGAACTTGATCTCCCGAATGTTGTCTTCTTCTTGCATAATTTGTTCTCGCTCTAGTTTTTTAGCGACAGTTATTTCGTCCTCATTGAAATAACTAAAAATGTAGTCCGAAAACAACTCGCCATTTGTTAGTTCGACATTGACTGATTGTCCGCTGTCCAAGGTTTTTAAAATCGAAAACCTTTCAGTCAGTTTTTGTTTTTTTATTTGAATCGATTTTTTATCGAAATAACCTGATGCCCATAATGCGAGAATTATGACAACTGCGAACCACCAGCCAATTTGGCCAAAAATAAAATCGCTGAATAAAATTGTCGAACCTACGAGTGAAATCTTTAAAAACAAATAAAAGTATTCCATTGGCCATCGCTCCGTTTCACTGCCTGCAGTTCCTTAGAATACTGTGGCTCTCTAGATGTCCAACATGCAATTGTGTTTTGCTTCCCTTGCTGCCTGCCAAACCTGGAACTCCTTATCCGTCATAAGTGTCATCCGCTCCTCAGATGAGTATCCAGTAAACTTCAGGATCTCGATTTCCACTTCGAAAGTCCATTCACTTATTCCGCAATCGGCTGGATATTCTACCAATCCGGTATTTTCTTCTGCATCGATCCGGATAATATCTCCATCTTCAAGAAACACTCTATAACTCAATTCATCTATAAGAATGCCTCGCACTTTGACAAGCTCCGGATGGACAATCTTCACTATTTTAGCGTAGACTTCCTGATCCTCAGCGCTTACTTCTCCATTCGCAAATTCTGCACAGTCATTGGACAGGTAATAATAATCAATATCTCCTGCCACAATCGCTTGATCCAACCCGTACCAAAGCGGGCTCCATGTAATTTCCATTTCCCCTATTCTTCCTTTCTCACCACGAGACTGCTCTCTCTAAATCCTAAACATATAGCGAGCATTCAGGAGTCGCCGCTTTAATTCGTTTCCCGGAACAATTGCTCCAGGAGTTGATCAAAAGACTCGGCGAGCTCAATGATCTCCCATGCTGCTTTTGGTGAATCGTAATTCTCAACAATCAATAATACCGATGGATTTTCTTTTTGATTTTTATAATCAAATACAAGCCAATGATGAAAATCAGTCCAGAGCACGATGAGCTTGTCAGAAAGAGCTGTACCGCCCCGCTCATCATTTGTAGAGGTAATCAGTTCTTTGGATGATAAAATACCGGTGTCTTCCACTTCAAAATGTATAGGTTCAATACTTGGCAAATGAAATACCTCACCTGATCTGCTATTCACTCTAGATGCCTGAACAGTAAAGTATGGGTAATAAAGTTCTCCCCCGTTTCGCTTTTTCATCAAGTCATTAAAAGAATTAGGAAAACGGATCCCTAAGACTAACTCAGCTTTTTCAATGACTTCATCATTGCATGGATAAAGGGGTCTAGAATCGGTGGCATCGTATTGCCAAAAGTTCTTTCCAGTATAGTAATGTTTCTTCATTTCAGGTCTCCAATCGATATAATTCCTATATGATTTTATATTTATGTATATTAACTATACGAAGACGATTGTAAGATAACTAGCAATTTCTTAAGTAAGCTCTACTGAAAGTTTATTTCTAATCAAAAAGGGAAAAACTCATATTCGAGCTTCCCCCTTTCACACTACTTATGTATTTTGAACAGCCGCTTTTATTACTATAATGATTTGACCTGAAGATCGGGTAATCCAAAATTAATTACGTAATAAACTTTCGCTCTTTTCTATTCGCTTTCATCAAGTTCAAAGTCTGTAAGCCATCACTCGGAAGGCCACCTAAAAAGCGGGGATAAGTCCACGGAATTAATGACGTGATAAAGAGAATAAAGTTTACTCCTGCGCTATTGATGATGATATTTCCCGCTACTCCGGATATAAAATGAGAGGCAATGAATAATGCCACAAAACCGAGCAATGATGCGATTGGACCGCAGAGGTAGAAGAAGAGTTTTTGTTTGTATGTAAACGCTGGGTACTCTTTTGGGATGGAATACTCACAATAGCCAGATATGGCGACAGTCAGATAACAGGTAATTCTTCCAAAAGACAGCCTTAGCTTGTTCGCTTTGCTGGATGAACCCATAAATATTTCAGCTTTGGAATTTTTGCTCGCCGTAACTGTTGCAATTGCATGTCCCATTTCATGTATAAATAAAGAACAGCTCACAACGAGTAAGACGATAATTATTTCAAGCAACATCAAATTACATTCCCCATTTCTCTATTTATGCTTTTAAAGCATTTTTTCTCGATCTGGCCCTTTTGAAAAAACATCTTCTCCCACATCAAATCCTTCAGGACGCCAATAACTTTCAGGCAATTGGCTTTCCTCAAACAATGTTCGGAGATGGCGGATCGCTTCAGCCCAAGTCGAAAATACTTGGAATTCATAGGGTGGGTCTCCTCCATTATCATTCCAAACCGCCCATTCGCTGTTGGAGAGCTGTGTGGCTTGATAAAACGCATCTCCCTCCATCTGAAAAATGCCAAAAGTGTTTTCTGAAGTAATCTCCCAGTTTGCGTAGCCCAATTCATTGGCAAACTGGTCATATTTTTCGAAAATCCACTTATGCAATACTTTACACAACCGATTCATCTCATCACTTCCCGACTTTACTAAATACGTAGAGAGCTTATCAGACCCATATAATACGGTAATTAGACAACATCAAAAAAGCCGTCAATTAACCTAACGATTCCTCTTACCGCCATAAACAGGATTCTGAAGGGAAGAAATAGCAATTCTGGGATCCAAAATGAGATTACGTCGAAAAAATCAGTCTTATTTGTGTTTTTCTTTTTCTGCTTGTTCATTGGTAGGGTCCCCTTTCAAATTTCACTTGCACCCTTATTTATTTAGAAATGACTTGGCCATATAGTGAGCGCTGGCTGTAAACAACTGTGTTTCGATAGTCCGATTCAGTATCAAGTCCTCAAACTCTTCGAAATCGATCAGTTTAACATCGATTTCTTCGGTGTCATCTAATTGTTGATCGCTCGTTTTGAATGCATCGGTGATGAGATAAGTAATAATTTTGTTGTTTTGAACGGCCGGATTCACCATATACTCTCCCAATAAGATGGGTTTTTCATTTGAAGTGAATCCGGTCTCCTCAAGAACTTCCCTTAGAATTCCTTCCTCACTGGTTTCGTTTTCTTCAAGCTTTCCAGCAGGAATTTCTAAATAAAAACCTCTTGTACCATGCCTATATTGCTTTACAAGTACGAGTTGATTTCTGTCGGTCAGGACTACGGCATTTACCCAATCCGAATACTCATTTACGTAAAAGTTATCAATGACGATTCCGGTTGGTAGCCTACATTGCTCTTTCCTCAAATTTCCGAACGGATTTTTATACAAATATTCTGTAGAGAGCGTTTCCCATGCTTTCATCTTTAAATCCCCCGCTCATTATGGTTGAGATACTATTAAGCTATCAGATCTATTATTTACGGCTGATCCACTGCGAGATTTTTTGGCTCACCACTTCCGGGTTCTCCCAATAGATATCGTGGGAAGTATCCTTCACTTCTTCCACAGAGAGAGCCAAATACTGTTGGAGTCTCGCAGTTTCACTTTCACGATGGGAATTAAACGCCTTCGGCAAAGTGCTTCTAACCAGCAAGACCGGTACATCGACCTCACTTAAAGTATCCATGCTCGGCTCATTGAAATGTTGCTTCACATAATATCCGGCATGTTCACTCGTTAAAATCAACTTAATGGCATCACGTTCTGCTTGCATGCTCGGTTCCGCCATTTCAATTAATCGTTCCGTCAAACCGTCCTCGGCCATCTTTTCTTCGAACTGTGTCCAGGATGAAAAAGCATGATTATCACAATGTTCTTTTGCGAATCGAATCTCTTCAGTGATAGAACTACCGGGAATACTGCTTGAGCGTATATACCCGCCGTCCAAGAGAATGACTGATTGAACCGAGAAAATTTTGGCAAACGCTAACGCTATGTTCCCGCCTATAGAATGTCCAATGACATGAAGATCTTTAATGTCAAGTTGTTCCATTGCTTCCTTTACCCACCTAGCCATCGACGCTGCTGAAAAGGATTTTTCAGCTTGTTCAGCTGTAGATAAACCATGGCCAGGCAAATCTAATGCGATGATTCTGTATTCTGGAGAAAGTAAGTTGGCCAGTTCAGTAAAGCTGGCTGACGAACTCCCGAGGCCGTGAAGAAAAAAGAAGCGTTGTGTGGTTCATGTTTCCCCATGAGCGCATGCCTATCTGTAATCCGTTATCAAATTTAATGATTTCTTTTTTCATAAGATGTCCCTTTTTATACATACTTATTTTACCATTTAACATTTTTAAATACAGTACTAAAATCACAATTATTAAATAACTTTATCCATTTTAATGCTTAATTAACGAAAAAAAGAAGCTATTCATAAGCTTCTCTGTGTTTCGTATGTTGTGTTTAATTCAATATGTTTTTCAACTCTTTTGTTTGTTCTTCATTTAAAGCATAGAACTCTTGCTCTTCTTCCACTGCGTTTCCTCTATTGGACAAAACAGCACTGCCATCATCCATATACCATATATACCGCCAAAGTTCAGAAACATTTTCTTCCGGTTTATCCAAGGTAAGAACAAGATCCGCGACTGGAGCTAACTCATTTGGCGGTGCTATTTTTTCTTCCATCTCAATAATCTTCCGCAACTCAGATATTGTTTCTGAGTCTGTGAAGCCTGTATTGAACTCCGCTCCTGTCGTACCTCCATTGTCAAAAGGAGTACCCACACGAACCACTTCTTCTTCAGAACATCCCATCATTATCACTATCGGAAGACATGCAGCAAATAATACTAGAAACTTCATCATCAAGGTTCACCTCTTAACTATTATTACGATCCTTCACTCCAGATTGTTATAATTACATTATGTAGGTAGGAGATTCTTAGATGCTGGGAGCCATGATATGATAAAAAGTTTTCTCGAACGATTTTTCAGTGCGGTTATTTCTGCCCCGCTTTACGTGATGTTGATGTTCTTGTGGCAGCTTGTCATTGCGAATGAACAGGACCTGTTGTCTGAACTTACCTTATTTAAAGCGTTTTGGGTCACTTACGTATTTATTTTCCCGGCATTTTTCGTGCTGGGCATTCCGATGTCGTACTTGGTGGACTTCCTAATGAGCTTGGTACCGTATCGCAGTTGGATAGTCGCTTATTGCTGCAAGCTCGCCTTATACGTCTTATTTACAAGCCTTGTATTCTTTGCGATGTTCCAAGTATTCACACTTACTGATGTTGAATTATTAAACATTAGCCTCGTCCCTGCATTAATTGGATTTCACGTTCTATTTATCTTGCGAAGAGAATACCGCTTGAGGCATACGTAAGATTTGCTGAAAAAGACTGCTGATAAAGCAGTCTTTTCTTATGGACGGCAATCTTGTCAGTTCAAGGTGTACTCCAAAATAATGTGGAGATAAATGGAATAATGACAGCTAAAAGAAGAACCAAAGAATTTCCAATTAAGCCCACTACTCTGAGCGATCTGTTCTTGGCAAAGAGTGCTGCCACGATTCCGATTAGCGGCAGAGCAACAGCTACAATCATAGCTGAATTAGAGAATAGATTTTCATTAAAGAACCAAACTGTATAAACAACCAAAGAAATCAAAAACGCTGCGACCGAGATTGTTCCTGAGTTCATCATTGTCCACCTCCCTTTAATAAGACAATTAGTTTTTACTTATTTTACCACAAGAATTCATTTTCCTCTTCCCTCTAGCAACAACTTACTCAAGCTTCCATTGGTCTCATGATTCGCTTGTGATATACCCAAATCAAAAATATAAAGAAGCTTATCACACTAAAAATAATAGGCATTAAAAATAATTCCCAACTGCTAGGTGCAAAGTGTTTAATTTGATGAGCATTTTCCACTGTTGCTAAGTAGGACTCTTTATATTCGAATTGGACGACCCATTCTTCGTTCGCCATAGCCATTGTACCGATATCGTAATCAACTGGAACAATTGGTTCTGTAATTTCTCCGTACTCGCCAACGACAATGGAAGCTCGTTCGTAGTCAATAGGGTATGTAGTGCTCGGTGTTTGCAAATCCAGAATGGTATCTTCTACTGCTCTAGAGGGAAATACTGCAATGTGCTGTAATTGTTCCTTATATTGCTGAAAAATGATTTGCAATGACTGCTCATTAGGAATTTCTGGTTCCATTAATATAGCGAAGACTTTGTCCATAATATCTTGCTGTTCTTGCGCTACACGTTGAACTTCTTCTTGATCACCCTGCCACAAAACTAAGTCGTTAAAAGAAAATACTAAAAGTATTACTGTAATAACTATCCCAGACCAAAAAGATAACCCTAATATGTTTGAGAACTTTCCTTGTGCCTTTATCAATTGCGACACTTTTTCAAATGGTTTTTTCTGTTCAAGACGTACAGTTATTTCCACGTCTTCAGCGTCATCAAACTCGATTTTCATATGTTGTAAAATTTGAGCGCACGATTCACACTGCGCTATATGCTTTTCAACAAAACTTCTGCTTTGCTCGCTGCACAATTGATCTATGTAGGAAGGCAATAAATCCCGAACGATGTAGCATTCATTTCTCAACTGGAGACACTCCCTCTCTTAACTTTAATTTAGCTCTGTAAAATGATACTCTGGCCCAGTTTTCATTTCGTTGATGAACTTCTCCAATTTCCTTAAAACTTAAGCCACCTAATAGACGCAACAAAACTATTTCTTTGTACGGGTCATCAAGCAAATGGACCATCCGGAATATTGCTATCTTATTTTCAGAAGCAATAATGTCATCTTCAATGGAGTTCACGTGTTCATTAGACTGTATTTGATCCGCTTGCTTCACTTGTCTATCGACATATTTGTAGTAAGTATGCTTGCCGATTTGACATAACCAGACCGACATTTTGCATTGGCCGTTGTAATTGTCGATCGACCGAATCGCTTCATAAAAAGTTTCTTGGGTTAACTCCTCTGCTACATCCGCATTTCTGCATAAGGTAATTATGTATTTGAAAACCTGTTCTGCGTGTTTCTCATATATTTCCGTAAGGCCATCCACTCTTCTACCTCCTTTCACCCTATATATCTAAAAAAATCTCTTTTCGTTACACCGAATCACCAAAAATAAATAAAAAAAAAGAAGAAACTCATTTCTGAGCTTCTTTCATCACAGGTACTTTACAAAAAACTCTCTATAGACTGGATTATGTACATTCAATTGAACACCTGGTTTTCTAAGCCCTGCTTATTTGCGGTTTTTCATAAAATAAAGAATGTGAAAATAACTCATGACGGGCACAATAACCATCATTACTGGAGCTAAGCTGAATACATTTTCCATATCATCAAGTAAATAAATTAAGATGATACAGACCAGCATATACATAATTAACTTATCTAAATAGCTGTATCCCCGTGTGTTAAGGGAAAGAAAATCCACTAGATAGGAAACGGGAATACCCAAAATGAGGTAGACAGGGAAAGAATACAAGCCCACTACAAGCAACCCCAACCAAACTGGGCCACTGTAGTCCACTCCCTCCCCTGTATAAGGAGTAAGGCCCCCACTTAAATATTCAATGGCCAAATTGATCAGCAACATGCTTGGAATCGCAAGCAGCACACTGACAAATCTTGTTGTAAAATCACTCATCACATCACGCCTTGCTGTATTGATTTATGTGGCACTTTGAGCAGATTAGAGAAACAGTGCCTTTAGTTTTAACCATATATAGTCGCAGAATCGAATTCACTTTTTAAAATGGAAAAGATTTTGGTGTCCCGAAATTCTCCTTTGATGCGTTCATTCTTTCTCAAAACGCCTTCGAAGGTCATTCCGGCTTTCAACATGACTTTTTCCGATCCGATATTGTCTAAATCGCACCCGCATTCGATCCGGTTCAATTGAAGTACGCCAAAACCGTAATTCAGTACCTCCTGTAACGCCTCTGTTGCGATCCCCGCTCCCCAAAATTTGCGATTTAGCACGTAGCCTATTTCTGCTTTTTGATGTTCATTCGACCAGTCAACCAGCGAACAAGTCCCGATGACTTTCTCGCTTTCTTTATAGACAATCGCCCATACACCGCTTTGGCCATCTTTATAACCGTCCACAGTCGGCTGCAGGAAGTTGGACAAGGTTTCTTCTTTGGAATCGTTCTTCTCCCAGGTCATACGTTGCGCTACTTCGCGGTCGGAAGAGAATTCGAATACATCATCTAAATCGTGCCGTGTCACTTTTCTTAGTAGCAGACGCTCCGTTTCGAAAGCCGGCATGTCTTTTAAGTGGTTTTCAATTTTCATGGTGAACCTCCTTTGGTTTTAAATGAATTTTTTATTATAGTTAGTTCACTAATTCCTGAATATTTTAGCCTGCCCACATTGGATTGCACAGAGTTCTCGCAATGGAAAATAACATCGAACTGCGTAGGTGGATCGTATTGTGCGCCGTAACATCTGCCAATATTCCATTCTTGTATTGTATCTTTCAAAATCAGGGTAAACTGCTGGAAAACCATTGGCTCATCTTTCAAAAATTTGTTGAAGTGGTTAATTATTAAAAGGTATCTTTCTGCACCTACCCATTCCAAATCATTTAAACATTCATCCAGAGCATCTAAATTAAAACCAAAGTAACTTGGAAAGCTGAATTTTTCGGCAAACTCATTTAGCATTTCATCGTGACTCTGACAACTTTCACCATCTATCATGATGACTGCCACCGCCGAGGTTTGGCTCATAAATTTTGAGATCTGTTTCTGTAGCGTTTTCCGGTTGCACTCTATCATATAAAAATTAGAATCAGTTGAACTTAATTCAAAATTAGGCCAGAACATTCGCTCAGAGCATCTCCTTCGTCCTTTTATCCAGCAGTTTATGAATTTATCTTTTATCCTTCTCTTTTTCTTTCAGTCTCTTATTTTCTTCTTCTAGTTGTTTAACTCTCTTTTCCGTTTCAGACTCGCGATTTCCCTTGGATTTCTGCATGCGGTCTATTCCATATAAGGCCAACACAATCCAAATAACCGAAAGTACAACCCAAATAATCGGTGGATCAAATGACATTGAAATCCTCCTTTCCAGCTTTAATGGCTAGATAATGTGCTCTTCGCTTTATTTGAGATTCATGCTCATGCTGACAGTCCTTGTTGTAAATCCCATATTCTCGTACATACGCACAGCTGGATTTTCTGCTTTGGCACTTAACCGGACTTCTGCATGCCCTTTCTGTTGAAAATGCTCAATGGCCGCATTCATCAATCGTTTTGAATGCCCCTTGCCGCGGTATGGTTGCCGGATATACAGTTCGTAGATAAACCCAATCGGCTTTTCAGTAAACTGGTCTTTTGTGGTTCTGACTAGAACCCAACCAAGGATTTCATTTTTCTCTTCTGCGATAAAATAAAATGCGCCTTTATCCAATAAAGGCTGAACCAAACTTTCGACTTTTTCGTTTGAAGGCATCACTTCGCCTAAAGTTCCGTCGTAAATAGCTTGCGGTGATAAGGATAAAATGGCGTTCAAGTCTCTGTGCTCTGCTTTTCGGATGGTCATCTTTAGTTCCACCTCCTTAATAGGAATATACTTGTTACGCGATTTTATCTTTTAGACAATCGTATATGGGAAAAACAACTCAACACATCGAGAGTCTTCCATTAGTAATCTTCACATCGGTTTTATTTTTGAAAATGGAAATTCAGTATTTCCACAAACAAATTATTCATTTCTGTAGCGGTTTTTTGAAAATCCTGCCGATGCCACTCGATGATCATACCCAAAATGGCATTTGCTTGGTAGGCGCTAAACATATTCTTATTTTCCGCATGGTGTTTTTCATCAATGTCCTGATTTAACAATTGATTTACTTGATCAAATAATAAATAATAATACGCCATTGGCACGTATTTCGAGAAAATGATGCGGTAAAACTTTTTGTATTTCTCGACATGATGGAAGATTCGGATGGTGGAAGGATCCAGCTCATTGGACAGTAATATCTGTACATGCTTGTAAGGTTCCATATAGGAGTCCGTCAAATCTTTCATGATTTCCTTGAAATATTCTTCAAATAAATCTTCGACTTTTCCATAATGCATATAAAAAGTTCCCCGGTTGATCTTCGCTTCCCGGCAAATAGCTGTGACACTGATCATATGCAGCGGCTTGTCCTTCAACATGCTGAGCAAGGCCTCTTGCAACGCCCCTTTTGTTTTAACGATACGCAAATCAATTTCCTTCACGTTTTTTCACCTCTTATCGGACATAATGTTCTTTTCTGTTGATTACTGAACAGTTCTCTATTTTTTGTCCATTGCAAACGATTACTTTCACAACATATAATTTTATTATACACATGTTCAATAAAATTGGAGGCGACAGAAATGAAATTAGAAGGAAAAGTAGCGATCGTAACAGGAGCAGCCGGAGGAATGGGTCAAGCCATCGCAGAATTGTACGCAGCTGAAGGAGCCAAAGTCATTGTGGCGGACTTGAACATCGAAGGCGCAGAAGCTGTGGCACAGGGAATCGTGGCAAACGGCGGCACAGCTAAGGCGTTGCAAGTTAACGTCGCAAAACAACAGGACATCGACACCATGATCGATACTGCGGTGAACGAATATGGCACCTTGGATATCCTCGTCAACAATGCCGGCATCATGGATAGTTTTGAACCAATCGGCGACATCACAGATGAAAAGTGGGACCTGATTTTCGACATCAACACAAAAGCGGTCATGCGCGCTACCCGCAAAGCAATCCCGATTTTTCTTGAACAAGGCAAAGGCGTGATCATTAACACAGCATCAACTGGCGGATTAAACGGCGCACACGCTGGAGCGGCTTATGGTGCGTCCAAACATGCCGTCGTTGGGCTTACGAAAAACACCGGTTATATGTATGCCAAAGAAGGCATCCGCTGCAACGCAATTGCACCAGGAGGCGTTGCCACAAATATCACTTCGTCCATCACCAACTTCAATCAATTCGGTGCCAGCCGTACTCAGTCGGTTCAAGCCATTATGCCTCGTGTTGGCCAACCAGATGAAATCGCACAAGTTGCTTTGTTCCTCGCATCTGATGATTCGAGCTTTATCAATGGCACCGTCATTACAGCGGATGCTGGATGGACAGCAGCATTTTAATCAACTGATCCAAGATTGGCTCGCTCAAAAAAAGATTTCTTCTGATCAAGGTTATTGATTCAATTAAATGGCTGGCATACTTCCGGTTTTTCCCGGAGTGTATGCCAGCCATTTTTAATCTCTTTTAGAATGTGTAAGTGCGGATTCCATATAGCAGACGCGCTTAATGACTCACGATCTTTTCTTCGCGCGCAATCTACCTTTTTAAAAAGGCTATCTTTAGCATCCTTTGACTTCATCTGAATGAACTTTCTTGAATTTCAATTGACTTGCAGTTGATATGGCAGTCCATCATCGGAATAATCATTTTGCATTGATAAAGCAATACACCATTAATTTCGATATCCTGGATTGAAATGTCGTGAAAAAAGAAAGCTGAATCATTTGGGGATTGTGGAATATTACCTTCCATGCCTTCCGACCAGGTATTGAAGCTTGCTGAAAAACAATCATTAAATATAACAGTTTGTACTTCTTCATTCAGACCCATCGCTTTAAACTTCATTGTGACTACATGCTGTTTATTATCATATATTAAGTCTACTAATTGCGTATCGATATAATCGGTTTCCATGAGTTTCATTTCCATTTCTTTTCCGCTTAATCTCATCTTGATATCTCCAATCGGTTTCCAGTATCGCTTCAATGAAGCTGCAGAAAAAGCACCACAATTGACTGTGGAATCATGTTCCAAAAACCTTTCTTATTGGTGTTTGATTTACACTGTAAGATATCTTTAACTTTGAAAATTAATACTTAATAAAAGTAGTAATCGCATTATGCCTCATATAGTTTCGGTGGCTCAATTCCTCTATCCATTTCTTTGGGTTGAACTGAAAGAATCCAAATCGATCTCGATACGTATAACTTCCAGCATTCACTTCAATATATTCTGGATCTTCCTCAAACTTTCCCCTATAAGCTGATAAGGCATGCTGATTCGGGACGCTATAAACCTCTATCACATCACCGATTTCCATGAATTTTTCAAAGTAGGTTAAAAAGATCCGATTCCCTACTCCTTCTGCTACATAAAGATAGGGCAAAGAAAAAAGGCCTTGAACTTCTTCAAGCCATGCCTCATCTGCTTGTTGCACAGAGAAGAACATATAGTCTTCTTCAACTCCATATTCGGTGCGTTGATTATACTCTTCTATATCTTGCGGGATGATAAACGGTCTTGAAGATGCTAGAAAGGTAATCGCCGACATTTCACAACTCCTTGATTAGAATTTGTACTATTTGCTGTAGTAGTTGTTCAGCTTTATTCAACTTGACCTATATCTTCTAACGGCCAGAAAACATAATTTGTGCTGCCCACTATTTCTTTGATCGGTATCAGCCCAATGATTCGGCTATCCGTGCTGTTTTTTCGGTTATCGCCCAATACAAACACATAGCCTTCTGGAATCGTTTCAAATTCTGTTATTTTTTCAAGCGAGAAATCTTCAGTGAATGTTTCTATGTCGCCATCATAAGGTTCTTTTTGTGCTTCTCCGTTTATTAGCAGTTGGCCATCCTCGTATGCCACGTGATCCCCTGGTAGTCCGATCACTCTTTTAATAAAGTCTTTTTCTTCTGTAGCATGAAAAACTATTATGTCGTATCGATCAGGCTCTCCAATCGAATAACCAATTTTATTTACGATCATCCGATCTCCATTTTCCAATGTTGGCATCATCGACTCACCATCGACAACAATTGGGGCAAAAAGAAAAAAACGAACGAACCCTACAACAACAAAAGCAATGAAAAGCGCTTTTCCCCATTCCCATAGCTCATTTTTTTCCTTCTTTGAACGCGTCATCATTCAAGTCCTCTCCGATCAGTAAGTTTTTAAATGTAAGCAATCTGCTTTGGTTGACTGAATTGCTAAATGCCAAATGATCTAAATATAGTTACGTTGTTTCTAAGTTTTTAATTCTTCATCGAAAAACAATGGCACAGTAATCTTCATTACCTGTTTTAAACCAAATGCTTGGAAAAGTGAATTCGCTCCCCTTCGGCCAAGTAGAATTCGTATTGTTGCTTCTTATAAAATTCAATCGCACTCGTCCAGCTTTTATTTGTTTCCAGAACCACTTTTTCGTAGCCCTCTTGCTGTGCCCATGATTCTAAGTGTTGGAGCATTACTTTGGCGATTCCACCCCTTCTGTATTTCTTAAGGACCGACATTCGTTCAATTCTGCCAACACCAGGGGCTTCATACGAAACCGCTCCAGTAGAAATTACTGCATTATCAAAGACACAAACAAAAAACATCGTCTTCTCCCGGCTGTAACTGCTCAATATATCTTTTAAATCAGGGTTATAGGAAGGATCAATAAATCCGAATCGCTCCTCTAAGCCTTTTAGAACGACTGCCCTCGCTTCGTTTTCGAAAGGTTCCGTAATTTGTTGTATCTTCATTTTTTTACATACTTCCGCTACATCCACTTTTGCTCACATCCTACGAGTTTGTGCTGACTAGCTCTTAATATAAAACTCTGAAGCTTGTTGCGAAACCAAGGTTCCAGTCTGCTTGCCTTCGACGATTTTCTTCATTTCAGCTTTTTTATCGAAGTTGAATATGTTAACAGAGATATTGAAGTCTTTTGCCAGAAGAAGAGCAGATTGGTCCATGACCTTGATGTTTTCCTTTAAGATATCGTCGAAATGCAATGTCCGATACATTTTCGCTTCACTATGCTGATTCGGATCCAGATCGAATACACCGTCCACGCCTTGCTTGGCAACGAAAATGGCATCACAATTCGTTTCGATTGCCCGCTGGACGCTTGGGTAGTCAGTCGTCACGAACGGCTGCCCATTGCCGCCGCCGAATATGACAATGGAGCCTTTCTCCAAATGCTTCTTGGCTCGTAGCTGAATATACGGTTCGGCTACAGACGGTACCGGTATCGAAGTCATCACCCTGACGTCCTTAGTGGTTTTGCTTTTCAAAACGCCTCTCAACATCAAGCTGTTCATGATGGTGCCAATTGTTCCGATGTTATCCGCTTCAACACGGTCGATATTCCATTGCTCCGCCAAGCTGCCGCGGAAGATATTGCCGCCGCCAATAACAAGTGCCACTTCGATGTCCATATCGGCAATGGAAAGAATTTCATCAGCGATATGGTCCAGCTTTTGATGGTCAAAGCTATCCCCATTTTCGCTTGCCAATGCCCCACCACTGAGCTTGATCAACACTCTTTTAATCGTTTTCATCCAGACACTCCTTTGGGCAGCTAACCAGCAGCCGCTTTTGAATTTTTGCACTTTTTACATTATACTAATATCTCGTTGAATTTTGATATATATAATTACTATTTTGTAAATTTAAAGAAATTACATGTATCTACACATAGTTTGTTTTTAAAGGAGCGGTCGAACATCGACATACAACACAATTCAATTAACATAATCCCTCGGCTCAAGCAGATGGAGACTTTTCTTGAAGCAGCAGCTTCAAATCCACTGGCCCATAGAAAAGACTTGTTTCTCGATATATTCAAGGTATCGAATGAGGAATTTGAAACGATGGCGTTTTTCGGTATATTCGATCTTGAAAATAAGATCGAAACTCTCGAGAAACAACTCCTAGAAATTCACTGTCTTGCTTATGAAAAGTTCATCAAAGACGAACTAACCCTTCTGCAATCGGAGTTTCCAGTATCAAAAGCGTTAGAGTTTGAATTGTTCATTCTAGACGACAAAGATCATTTTGTTAGAGAAAAACTCGGAGGCGTTTCAGCATTTACCGATTGGAATGGCAGACTTTTTTTCGCGGTGTTGCCCGATGCTCAAGTCCGCTCTATGCTAAAGTCAGTCATTACGCATGAGTACCATCATCACTGGCGAATGCATGCCTTAACAATTAGAGAGCAAAATCAAACTTTGTTAGACCGGTTAATATTGGAAGGCCTAGCAGAGCATTTTGTGAAAATCAGGTTGGGCGATGACTATCTTGGCCCTTATAAAGATGCACTCACGGAAAAACAAGCCCGAGTCCTGTGGGAGACCACTTATCACTCCAATCACAATGAAGTGGGCGAAAAAACAGATGTCTATATGTTTGGCAGCAAAGAAGAAAATATACCTTTTTGGGCCGGTTATTCCATTGGCTACTATTTGGTGAAATGGTATTTAGAAAAAAATGAAGGTAGTACGATAGAAGATATGACCTCACTCCCTAGCAATAGTTTTATTGTTTAGTTTTCGAAATGAAATAACCAGTTCTCAAAATAAGGCTTATCCAAATTAAAAAGACAAGAAGTTCATTTTCGAATTTCTTGTCTTTTCGTATGTGTAATTTCATCTACGTGGAAACCCTTATGCCATAAAGTTAGAGACTAATGTTTTTCGATTCATATTCTTTTCCCCATGGATGTTGATTGCACTTGATAGCCAAGTTTTTCATAAAGTTCATAAGCATGGGGATTGGACCCGAACACATTTAGCCCCATGGAAGTAATACCGCGATTTCGCATGTCTTCCTCTAGTTTCTGCAATACCGCTGTAGCAATCCCCTTTTTCCTATACTCTTCTCCAACTAAAATATGATAGATGTAAGCTTTGTTCGTAGTGGGTTGGATATTGTACCAGAGGGATCCAACTACTTTATCTTCTTCCATTGAGACAACATGACAAACTGATTGTCCCTCTGTATTTTGTTTGTTTGAAAACAGTTGTGCCATCAAATCTTTTGATTCTTCCATCGCTGTATCCTCTGGAATCATGTAGTTTTCCGATAAGTCTTTCGCATAATCAGGAATCAAGAACGCCATAAACTGATCGAATTCTTCTTCTGACATCGGTCTAAACTTTAAATTCATTCTGTTGTCTCCTTGTTTTTATTTATAGGGAATTCAATTAAACGAAACCGAATTTTCTATTTCCATTTCACTCAACCACTTGTCATTTGATATTTGTTCAAGTCCATCTATGTCCATTCTCTTGGACAAAGTTAATGTCTTTCTCATAATGCTCTAAATGGCCATCTTTTATCATATTTTGAAATGCTATATCTCCATCTTCAGCTTTTCTACGGATCGTCTTGCACAAACCTTCTAATCTCAGCACTACCATTTCCAAGTAGTTTTCTGCCACTTCTTCTCCGTAGGCTTCAAAAAATAGTTTTATTCGCTGTTTAATCCGATTATCCTGAGCGGAATCATCATGGACTAGTTTTCCATTTGAAGATGCCAAGTGATATATAGACAAAGGGATGCAAGTATAAAGAGTGTAAACAATATCCCATAGTCTAGGTCCTGGCGCAGCATTGTCGAAGTCAATAATGCCTATAGGCTTCTCGTTGTTAAAAATGATGTTATAAACGGCAAAATCATTATGGCATATAACTTCATATGGACGGGGTGTATGATCCAGCGGCTTCCAATCCTCATTAAACGAAAAATCACTTACCGAATCGTGATAGAGCCGCAGCATCTTTGCTATTTCTTTTAACGCTTCATCTGACCTCATATATTCTTTTAGCGGATAATTACCAGCTTCGCCTTCCATATACGTTAAAATCTCTTTCCCATTCTCTACACCCACTACTTGCGGCGCGTGCTGAAATCCTTTTTTCTCTAGATGATTCAGAAGCAGGTGAATTTGAGAACTTTGAGGTTTTAACTCACGATGAACGGTGTTCCCAAACCGATACACGTCTGAGACATTGCCTCCACTTAATTTCTCTCTATCTTTATTAGCGGACATACGTTCACCTCCTCACTATTTTCATTAAGTAAATCAGTGGGCACCATTAATGATGAAATCAGCCTTATCAAATGGCCTGTGTTCTCGAGTATAGAGATCTTCGGAGACCATCCAATTATTCACCCACATATTGCGTGCATTTACTCCGTCTCTGTCCAGTCCTCGTGCAAGCCTCAACTCACGAAGACATTCCACCCATATTGAGCAATCATAATGATCGATTAATTCATTACGAAGCGAATAAACCCCTTCGATTATAACGATTCCACCAACCGAAACTTTACTCGGATCAATCAACTCATCCCTATTCCAATCATATCGCTGATAATATCCAGTTTTATTTTGACGAATAGGTTCAATAACTTCTTTTAATAATCGTCTCCAATCAAAATCAGCCCCAACCGGCTTTAGTTTTGGAGGCGAATTGATATGTTGCGAAGTGGGCAAATAAAAGTCATCCATACGCACAATCGTTGTTACATCAGGAAAGTCTTTTGCCAATTCATTGGCCAATTTACTTTTACCTGAACCGCCACATCCATCAATCCCTACTAGCCAGGTCTTCTGCTGTCGCTTCCCTGCGTTTTCTAATTTCATAAGTTGTTTGAAAGTATTAATCACATCTTCTTTTGCATTGAAGATCACTTTTTCGCCACCTATCACAAATTATGTGAACTACTATTTTTCACTCAAAATATAAGCACTTAATTTTTCCCAATACAGTTGATACCTTTCCCAAACCGGCGGCACTACCTGGCCTGTTCGATTCATTTCCTTCAATTCTTCAACTCGGACCCATTTGGCATCACAGACTTCCCCAGGCTGCAGAGTTAGTTCATTGATTTCAATAGTTCTCTTGCTTACGTACAAATAGCTGTCCAGAAATGATTTGCCCTTCGATCTCTCGCCTAAGTATTGAAGATCCGCTGCTGCCACGGCAATTCCAGTTTCTTCAGCGAGTTCTCTAACAGCACCTTCTACGCTGCTTTCCCCTGCATGTACTGAACCTCCTGTGCTTTCCCAAAGCAATGGGAAAGGCTTAGCGGCGTCTCTTTGAGTCATTAACATGCGGCCGTCTGCATTAATCGTATAGACCTCCACAACCACATGAAATTCATCCGGTTGAAGTTCCTCTCCGCGCGTATGTAATTTGTTTAACGGTTTTCTTGATGCGTCTACTAAATCCCATAATTCCATCCTGTGTTCCCCCTATGGTCTTGTACAATAGAAACTCATATTCTCGCTTTACTTGTGAATTGGGTTACCGATATTCAAGTACTTTCAGCTAAAAACTTAATGACTATTCCTTCATAGTGTGCTTTACTTTTTCCGCTTCTAAAAGATCCTTGCAAATGTATCCGACAATATATTCTCGCTTTGTCTTTTCTTCAATATCGTGATTGTCCACTAGTTCAGTTATGAGTTGTTCTATTCGTTTCCACATTTCTGTATTTTCATATTTAATATAAGGATGCGTCATTGAGCTACTCCTTTTCGATTTCTATATTCACTTTACCATTTCATTTATATTCTGGACATTCGGTAAAATCTAATTAAAAACACCTTATAATCATAAACTTGCATTACTCGCCGCTAATGTTTTGCTTTCAGCCCTTTTGCCAAATAGCCCAGTATACACAAGCAATGTGCCAAGCATCAGGATAAGCCCCATATACACGGACATCATTGTTGGGATTAAGTAAGCTCCCAGAATGATCGTCGAGCGGGCAATCAAGTCTGCACCGCTAAATGCGATACCGGAAAACGCTGAGTAAGAGCCTCTTTTATCTGTTGGCATCATATTCGCCTGTTCCGCATTGCGGATGGGCGAGTACATCAATTCCCCAAGTGTTGCGATCACACTGAAAAGAAGCAGCAAATACCAGGAATTAGCTGAAGTCATGACGATATAGCCGACACTGTAAATGAATAGCCCGTAGAGAAGGACCTTTTTCTTATTGAACCGATCCGTGATTTTATTAATCAAAAAAGTAAAGCAAACGACCAACAGCATGTTTTGGATATTGAGTGTGCTCAGTATCCGAACGCCGCCAATTTCAAATCCTTCAATCGAAATGGGTTGAAAACTCTCTGCCAATCGAACGCCAATATAACTGTTTAACGAAAACTCGGCAGCGAAAATGAACATCGACCCGATGACCACTTTTACAAAAGGCTTGTCTTGAAATGCCACTTTATAGTTTTGGAGCACATCGAGAAATACATTTTTATGCTGCTTTTCCAAGCGACTGGCCTGCAGGTCTTCGAGCCAAATTGCATACGCTATGGGAAGGCATGTCGATGTTATAGATAATAATAGAAATAATTCGATTTGATGATTCATATACAATAACCCGCCTAAAGCCGCTCCAACAGCTAGCGATAAATTGACTAACCAATAATCAATCGCATAGACTGCTTTGCGATTTTCCGGTGTAGTCGAATCAATAATAATCGCATGGATGGCCGGCCTTCCCAGGCTGCTGGTGATGATATAAGCGATATAGGCTGAAGCAAACAACCAAATCCAATTCGACTCCGGCACTAAACTGATTGTCATCACGCCAAAAAACACAGCACTAAACGAAGAGGTTACCATCAGCACTTTCTTTCTTGGCAAGCGGTCGGAAATATAGCCGCCCACTAAATTAATCACAAACCCGATGACGACCGTAAATATCAAGAACACCCCCGCCGCCACTTTCCCTATTTCTTCTGCAAAGAACAAGGCCATGAACGGCATAACTGCAGAGGATACCGCCCGGTTGAAAAAAGAAGTAATGAGACGCACTTTAATGTTTCGTGGATATTCTTTCCATTTCATATTGAATTCCCCCTCCATATTCTGTATATTAAACCAGACAAAATACTGAAAAAATGGACAATTTTAAGAGAACACGTCCACTTTTAAAGGAGAAACAAATGGAGAAGCAGTTATTAACATTATGGAACAGCGTATCTTCGGGAAATGTAAAGCACGAAGAAATAGCAAAAGCCCTCGATCTTAGCACGAAACAGACCACTCGCTACATCAAAAAATGGGCTGATCAAGGATGGCTCGAGTACACAGCGGGACGCGGCAGAGGGAATTTATCCAAACTGGTGTGGTTAAAAGATGTCGAAGCGATTTACGAAGACCAGGTGATGACTATCATTAATCAAGAAGCTGTAGAGGAAAGCAGCAAATACTTGCTGTACGATTGGTCCAGTGAGAGTAAATTGAGGCTGCTCAACCAATTCCGCCTGAGATTTGGGTATTTTCAAAGCGTCGATGAAATCGATAAGTTGATCGTTCCAAGGCGCCATAAATTGCTGACCTTGCATCCGCTGAAAGCGATCGATATGCAAAGCGCCAATATGGTGGCCAATGTATTTAACCGTCTGGTGGCTGTGGATGAAAACGGCGTAATCAAACCCGAACTTGCTCACGCTTGGGATGTTGGCGAATTTCATCTTCGGCTTTATTTGCATAAAGGCGTCAAGTTTCATGACGGCTCTACATTAACTGCCAATGATGTGGTAACTTGTCTCAATCGATTGCGAAAGCATGTGTATTTTAATTCCTTGTGGGAACCGGTGGCTGAAGTGAAATCAGCTGCTCCGTTAGTTGTGGACCTGTTCTTTCCTAAGGGATGCAGCTACTGTCTTCAATTGCTTGGCATGATGAATTCGAGTATTTATAAAGAAAGCAACGGCAGGATTTGGGGAACCGGTGCATTTTATGAAGCGGAAAATTCAGAAGACAAAACATCATTAAAAGCCTTCGATGAGTATTTTCAAAAAAGGCCCTTGCTCGATGTCGTTGATTTTATTCAAGTTCCGAGAGATTTTGAAATCACTTATCGTTCATCAAGCCATACGAAAGAAGCAGCCACGTTTCAAGTGGAAAGTGATACTGGATTCGGCGTCGTCGTGATGAATGCGTTCCGTTCAACTGATATCCGGCGGCAAGAAGTGCGTGATTACATTCACTATGTCATCGCGAAATACCGGCGTACGATAAGTGATTATCATAAGCGTGCATTACCGAATGGCAAGAGTTGCTTAGTTGGATACGACCAATGTTTTACCGTACCAGAAATGGAACGCCCCCACTTTAATCAAGCCTTAGTCTTAAAAGCGGTCAAGCACTCCGAACAATCTGCAATATGGTTGAAAGAGGCTCTCGAACAAGAAGGAGTTCCCGTAAAGGTACATTGGATGTCTTTTGCAGAAAAGCTATCGGATCATGGGACAGAACAGCAAGGCGACCTATTTATTCATGGAGAAGTATTGGAAATGAACCAAAACTTCTCATTCTTTTATTTTCTGAAGAATAGCTACTCACCTTTAGCTGGGGCGATATCGAAACACAAAGAAGTACTCGAGTACCTTGACCAGTATGCACAGACGCCTTTCGCACAGTGGACTTCTTTAAACTTACAGGTCGAGAAGCTATTATTGGAGTCTTCGATCATGATTCCGCTTTATTACGAGAAGCGCCATGTTCCCTTTTCCGCAGATTTAATGAACATTAAAATCAGCCATTTCGGATATGTCGACTATTCCAACTTGTGGGTGCGGCCGAGTATTTGATGAAGGGCTGAATTATATTGCAGAGAAAAGGACAGAAGAGTCAGTGATCTCTTCTGTCCTTTTAAGTCTGTTTATGATTGGAAACATAGTGAGCAGCAAATTCCGATATCTTATATTTTCAATAAAATCCTTTTAACTTTTGCTTTACTCTAGATAACTATCCAACCACTGCGATAAATCGGGAATTTGCATGGCATATTTTCTTAGCTCATAAATAGTTTCGATTACTTGCACAGTACCTAGTTTTTGCTCTTCTTCGTCTTTACATTCGATCCATAAAGACCTTTTTAGATTATATTCCAACCATCCTAATTTACCCGAAAAACTGCTAGCTATGACCATATTCCAATCAGCCTGAAGGTCATCTTGGCACTTTTCCTTATATCCACTTAAGAATGAAGCAAACTTCTGTTGAATGATTTCGCCTGTTGCGTTTTTTGACCAATAGATGGCCGTTTCTAAAAGATCTTGTGCTGAATGAATGTATCCTGCAGACTCCCAATCAATGAGGAGTGGGATATCACTTTGCCACAACACATTTTTAGGCTCTAAATCTCTATGACTAATAATCAGTCCCGATGACATGGCTTCTCTTGCTGCTTGTGACTCCAAATCCCACTCAATTATGTCCTGCAGAGTCTCATGGAGCAGGTCTGTCCATTCCACTCCCATTTCTCTTCCACGTTGCAAATACGTGCTCCATTCAGCAGTTTTTTCATTGCTTACTTTCTCCTGTACGACTTTTAGTTCGGAAAAGTCTGTTTGGTGAATACCAGCAAGTATTCCGCCTATTATTCGGCAATGACTTATGTCAATTTCACTAATGCCTAGACTTATTGCGTCTACCCACTTAAATACGAGATAAAATTGACCGTTTATGTTTTGCAAACTGTTTCCGTTTCGTTTTTCAGCAGGAAGAGCCGGTATATTTTCAGCAGCTAGCTGTGCAATTTTTTCTGAATTTATGTAATTAAAAACGGCGTTTTGCCTTATCATGATATTTGGATTTAAAAGCTTTACTATGTACTTTCCAGTGGTTGTTTCAGGTGAGTACACTCTATGCAAATGGCCACCAGTGACAGAGAATGGGTTACTAATTAATTCACCAAGTTCTGATTGCTTGGATAACTCAATGAATTCCATTTTATATTTAGGAGTACTCATGTTCTTCCCTCCTTTGTGATGATCTCTCGCAATCATCTCGCACTGGTTATAATGCTTAAATACGAGAATTAAAACCCAGTTCATAACTTCGTCCTAGATTTTTCTCGTTTATGAAAGGTAATTTAAGAGCTCGTTTAATGACTTAATTTCAGCATATGGCTTTATATCAGTATGATTCTCCAGTGAAAGCGGATTAAACCATATGCCTTTGATATTCGCATTTTGGCATCCTTTAATATCTTTCTCTAAGTCATCCCCAATAAACAATACGTATTCTGGTTGGATATTTAATTTATTCAGGGCAACTTCAAATATACGTCTATCTGGTTTAGTAAACCCAACTTCTTCAGAAATAAAGACTTGTTCAAAATAGTTGTTTAAATTAGTATTAAATATTTTCGCATATTGCCTCTCGGTTGATCCATTGGTAATAATAGCTAATTGATACTGTTCTTTAAGAGAATTTAAAAAATCGATTATAGTTTCATCAACTGCAAAACAGAGGGGCAGATTTGTATTCCAAAAATCTTGCATGGCGTATTGAGAAACTATACGTTTAGTTGGGAATTCATTGAAAAATGGCTCCAAAACTCTTGTTTTATCATTAATCCCATAATTTTTCTTGTCGTATTCTTTAAACCTTCTCAACATTTCGTTCTTATTCGTGTGTTTTACATTTTTATAGAATTTTTCTAAAAGGACTAAAAACAGCTTTTCTATTGCCTGTTCTCTATCAAGTAGCGTGTCGTCTAAGTCAAATATTATCGTATTAATAAAACTCAAACTCATCATCTCACCTCGAATCATTAAGGTCTAAAAATATAATAAGTATTTTCTAAATATCCCAGAGCTGAGAAGGATTCGGAGTTTTTTTCTTCCTATCGTACTCCAAAGTTTTCTTATGAACTTGTGAAAGTGTTATATAGACGAATTCTTGATTTCTTATTTGGGTGCATAGTTTATTAAATTCCTTCCACGCCATCTCGTAATGGTTTTGAGAAATGATACCTGAGCTTAGAGCCTTTTCAATTTCATCTTTATCTTTTTCAATAACTTTCCCCGAAGGTAGTAAGATAATATCCAAAAATAAATCATCCATGTATGGTGTATTATTTTCTATATCATTTTTAAGACAGATATCAATATACCATTGTACAATCTCACCATTCTCATCGAATACTGTAGTGATTGAATGGTGTTCATTTTCTGGGAAGTGCTGTAGCCAAACATAGTCCATGTCTAAGACACAAATTTCATTTGAATCGTGTACCGTCCATAGCGGATCAGTAACTTCTTTTATGGTCAGCATAGTAATATAACCTTGGAATTCATCTGACTGAATATAGGCTTGAGAATAATCTTTCTCCAAAATTCTATTCCAATCTGAACGGTCACCAAACTTTCTCTTTATTATCAATTCCCTAGTCCCCCCATGAAATTAAAGCAAAAGTAACTGCTATTTTTAGCGAATCTGTTGTGAAATATAACTGAGTATACCTTCTCTTAGTTATAACTCATACGTGTGGTACCTTTAGCATCTTTAAAATTCACTTTTGCAAAAGCCCCGTTCACTAGAATATTTTGAGGTGGAGAGTGGCCAATATCCACATCGTAGATCACCGGAATATTGTCTTCAGCGAAGATATCACTTAATGCATCCACTAATTCAAATTCTTGATTTGCTGTATAACGCGATGTCCGTCCGATTAAAATTCCGTTCGTATTGTCGAACCATCCTGCTTGTTTCATTTGCCATAAACTTCGGTAAATATTAATTGCATCAAGACCAACACTCTCTAAGTACCACACCATTCCTTCTTCAGCTGCGTAGTTAGACACATAGTCTTTAACTTGATCGAACGGCGTCCCAATTAATGTGCGAAGTGTGCTGATACATCCTCCAAGTAGTCTTCCTGAGAACTCTGCTTCTGATAATCCACTTAGATGTTTCCATTCCGTTTTTGAATCAAAGTAGAAACCTGTTGCTGGATTGTCGTAGACTTTTTGCCAGTTTGATTGATAGTGATCAGAAGAGTATTGGGTTACTTCCCCGTTCTCACAACACCCTAGTACATCTGTCCACCTTGAGCTTGTTGAGTCCCATTGAGGTGAAGAAAGTTCTGCGAAATTAATTCCATGAGCTGAGGCGTTTCCTGTAATAGTGGAATAAGCAAAAAGAAAGGTACTAATATCAGAATACCCAAGCAGCCACTTTGGTGGAGCAGACTTCAATTTCTCCCAGTCCATTAACGGGAGGATCTCCATAGCGAAACTGCCTCCCCAAGGAGGAATAATCGCCGTTATATTTTCATCTAGCAGAAATGACATCAATTCTTCTGCCCGTTTTTCTTTAGATGCACTTCTTCCTTTTTGTTGAGTCCAGGCCGTTTCTCCTGTAACTACTCTATATCCGCGTGCTTCTACATTTTCTTTTGCTTTAGACAATAAAATATGCAGTGGCTCTTGTGCCCCGCTTGATGGAGCCGTCACCCCAATTGTATCTCCCGTTTTCAATGACCTAGGATACTTCACTTTCAAAGCAAACGCTCCTTTTTAACTAAGTTTTCATTTATTGTATCAGAATATTTTTTACAATAACTGTAATTCCCTAAATATATTGTATGATTGTTTTGATTAAAATAATTTTTCTTACAAATGTTTTCAAGCAGTCAGAAAATTGATAAGGATTTTTTGAAACCTTAGTGGTAGACTATTGGTCTTACTTTAAAAGGAAATAACTAACAGGAGGTTCTTATGAAACTGAAAATCATCCATACGAACGATGTTCACAGTAATTATAAAAACTTTGCGCGAGCAGCAAGCATAATCAACGAACTGAAAGACGAAAACACCCTCATCCTCGATGGTGGCGATTTCGCCGATTTTAAAAGCATTGAATTGCAAGGAACGCGCGGTGTCGCAGCGCTTGAATTGCTTCAGTCGACCGGCTATGACGCTTTAACGATTGGGAATAACGAGATGTTCAATGGCATAGATACCTTGGAGCATATGGCTACCACCAGCCCGCTCCCTTTCATTAGCAACAATCTCCGAAAAAAAGATGGAAGTGAAATTCAAGGTGTTGTCAAAAGCGTAATTTTACATAAAGATGGCTTGCGTGTATTAGTAACAGGATCTTCTCCCGACATGGATGTTTTCAATGACGGACTTGGAATCAGTGTTTCGGATTACGTCATTATGACACAACAAGAAATCGCAAATCGCGCCGGTTCGTATGATATTTGCATCTTGTTGAGCCACGTGGGCACAGTCGCGGATGAAGAACTAGCTCGAGCGATTCCAGAAATTGATGTCGTGATTTCGGCACACGATCACCAGCTGTATTCAGAAGCCAAACTGGTGAACGAGACCATCATGAACAGCGCAGGAAATTACGCTGAACATATCGGTATGATCGACCTTGAAGTGGCGAACGGCAAGGTTGAGCTTCTTCATTCGGCCACGTACTCAACAAAAGACGCTGCGCCGAATTCTGTGGTAATGGATATTTTGAAAGATAATAAAGCGAAAGCCCTCGCTTCTTTAGGGAAGTCCCTATACGATTTACCGGAGCCGCTTTGGCACGACGTCATTGAAGAAAATCCATTGACCAATTTGATCGCGGACGGCTTACGGGACATGATGCAATGCGATATCGGTTTGATCAATAGCGGCATTACCAACGCAGGCCTGTTTCACAATATTTCCCGTCAAAAACTGATTGAAATTTGTCCATCTCCACTGAATCCGACTTCTTTTGAAGTTCAAGGCAAGCAGCTAAAAAAAGCCTTCACACAATCCTTGGATGCACAAGCGTGCCTGGCGGATGGTCGTGGACCTGGATTCCGCGGGAAATTTGTCGGCCGCCTACACATTTCAGGAGCTACGATCATCCATGATGGCAACCTTGTTCAAGACATCCTGATTGATGGTAAATCAATACAGGACGAGCAGTGGTACAAAGTCGCCAGTTCCGATTACTTGCAGCGCGGTTCCGGCTACCCAGACCTGGCCGAAAATCGAAACCAAGTCTATATGGCCGAAGAAATTAAAGATGTCATTCAGCTCTATGCGAAGCAGCCCAAATTCCTTGAGCAGGCTTTTAAAATGCGAACAGAAAGATATGCTGAGCTTGGTTCTCCTCCCTTGTGAGACAGCGACTGCAGGAACAACAAAGAAGGGTCAATTATCCGTTGATGATTGACCCTTCTTTTATTTGAATTCGGACTTGTATTTGTTCCGATGAGACAGTTTTGAAGCTGTTGTTTGTTTTTCTTGTGTGATTCGTATATGGACAAATTTTGCCAATAGAAAGCCTAAACAACCACCAGCCGTATTTAATAGTAAATCATCAATATCAAACGATCCGCGCTTAGTGAAAAACTGCAGTAGTTCTATTACCAGACTGCTAGAGAGAAGAATCTGCCATGAATAAGCAAACTTGATTTTCTTTATGTATAAATAAGCTCCCCCAGGCACAAAGAGCATCACACTAATCAGCAAGGCCGCAATAAAGGTTGATAGATTCACTTCAGAGATATAGTTTAAAAAGTCAAACGGCATCAGGTTATAATCACTTGTTTTTCCATCTCCTCTATAAAGAGTCGCAGAGAACAAAAAGATTAAGTAAAGGACCAACGCCAAATCTATATAGATCGGATCGACTTCATATTCTTTCAATAACAACTTAAAACTCATAAAAATGAAGAAAGCCAACAGGAATCGGCCGAGTATATAGGGCACTGGGGACACAGCGAACATGACGATTACTTCATCGATGAGGTAATACATCAAAACTTGGGACAACAGCAGTGATAGAACGATCAATAGAGCATTTTTAAGAAAAGTCATTTTTTCACTCCTACGTAAACAGCTTTTATATCTATATTTTACCAAACGTTTTTTAAAAAGGGCTGATTATAGCAAAAAGACTAGTTTAATATTCCACTTCTTCTTTCACCCAATTTATGGAAGTGATATAATCCATGTATTACTCATTAAAACTGTGAATTGATTTACAATACTGCTGATTAGGAGGAATCGAATGTATCTCATACTCGCTGTCTATATTGCCTTATTAAGTTTTGCAGTCCGAAAATTCGCTGGAAAGAATAGGGAGAAGTGGATCAATGCCGGGTTTCTTACCGCTTTTGTCCTTCCTTTGGTCGTCTTCTTTCTCCTTCTTAACATTCTAGGCACTTTAACAGGAGCTGGAATGGGTTCCGCTGCTGCTGGGTTGTTATTTGGAGCCGCTACGTGTATCACTGGGTTCGTCTTTTTATATATTGGGTACACGGCTAAACCCGGGCACTCGTGAAAACAGACTTTTACGGAAATGAAGAGGGAGAAGATGCGCATTTATATTAGCGCAGCTTCTCCCCTTTTTTATGAATAAACCGTACTGTTCACTTCGCTGAAGCATTTCAATTAAACCCTAAATTTTATGAGTTCATATTGTGAGCCAGGACACTTTTCTCCACACTGCTTCCTAAAGCTCAAACACTTTATACCAGTACAAAGTAATATCGATATTGAAATTCGCTTTTTGCTTTAAGGTATCAGCACCACCCAATTCGAATCCTTGATTTGCATAGAATCGACATGCGATTACATTATCGTTCTGCGCTTCAAGAGATAGACCATTCAATGATTGTCCTTGCGCCCATGCTTGTGCAGCTTTTAACAGGAGCTGACTGACACCCTTTTTCCGAAAACTTTTGCGGACGGCGATATTCTCAATATATGCAAAGCGATTCCAGTCTTTCACCAAGCGAATCTGCCCGACGCATTTCTCCCCCTGCATCGCCAGGAACACCACTTTCTTCTCACTGTCGATATATTCTTCCCAATTGAGCTGGTCATCAGGAAAACGCGTTTCCGATGGATTGTCGTATAATCGTTCTTTGTATGACCATTTTCCATTCGAAAAGCTCGGGAGAATGTTGCCGATAATGGAAAAGGCTCATTTGCTTGGTTTACAACGGGGATCAATTCCTTCTGTAATTGTTTTATTGCAAGCTCTTGGCTGTGTTCCATATATAACTCCTCTCGATAGATTGCACCTGCTCTTTATGTAAGTTCTATAAAATCCTCGTTTTATTCCCAGCTTTAATTTTTAAATTTATACCAAATGACGTCCCTGAATCGATGTGGTTGGGAACGTTCGATAAGTCGAGCAATTCTTCTAGATGAATATGCTTTTGACTATTCGCTGCTAGTGTAACGGTGTAAGGGCCAGCTAAATTCATCAGCGACTCCATCCGCATATCGTCCTCGCTGAAAAATGAATCGATAAATTCCAATTCAACTGTTACAGCCTCATTGCTATGGTTGTGCAATACCAGGTTGCATTCCCCGTCCATGGTGTCATCCATTGTTTCAAAGTCACATTGGCCATTTCCATCGTATGAAATAGCTGCGGCGCCGCTTGCCAGGGTTTCCTGATACGCCGTGATCAATAGATTCGGTAAAAGCATATAGATAATGACCACTGCAATTAGTGCGCGAATTTGGTATTTCTCCAGGCTGTTTAACAATAGAATAATAGCACGAACAAATAAAACGGAACCTATAATTCCCAATAGATTGTATCCATTCTCATCTTCGATTACAAAGGACATAAAAGTAATTTGTGCCCCTGTCATCACATCGTTGGGGAATGGAAAAAAACAAAGACATGCATATCGCGAAAATAATAAGCGAACCAAAGAACCCCGATTTACTTTTTATCATAATCTATCCCTTCTTTTAGTCATGGTCATCTTCCTTGATATGCGAAATCTTTCCCCAAAATAATAGTACGCGTCAAGTTGAGCATATTGTCTTGTACCTTCTCAGTATTCTTTTTTCGATCAATTAAATAACCAACGTGGTAAACGAAGCCATCGTGATAGGAATAAAATTCGTTAGCGGCGGTACCGACCACATTCAATTTTTCTTCTGCTTCATCATATTCATAATACCGGTACAATAAAGCACTATTTGTTGTCAGCACTTGCTGGAAAATGAAATCATCCCCGCTCAGCTCTTGTTTTTCGAATTTATTTCCAACCGAGTCGGTTGCCTCTGCAATTTCATAATTCTCGACCGGGTTTTCGTCCATTTCAGTTACCGAGATGATGAAAAACTCATCTATAATGCCCTCTTCCGATTTCCCAAGATAGCTCAACTGGACTTGATGAGTCACTTTTCCGTTTCGGTCTTCGGAAGTGACCACATACGCATTTTCCCCATCTACTTCAAAAGGCAGTAAATCAGGATCGATCCCCTTTTCGAGCAGGTGATGTTCACTTAAAATCGACGGAGACAATTGTTGTGCTTCTGCAGGTTTAAAAAACTCCACATGCTCTCTCTCACTTAACCCGTCATAGGCATTGAAATTTTCGCTATAGGTCAGACCAGTCCCCTCTACTTCTTCTAATCCGTCCGGAGCACTAGAACAGCCACTGCATAGAAAGATGCTCATCATTATCGACATAACAGGTACCAATGGTTTCGTCATTTACGCTTTCCCCCTCCTCCAATATGGCTTCCACAACAGTTCCACTTCTGCGATAACATAATGATGGGGATGATGTTAAATCCCAGAAACCACATCAATCGGTGTCGATTTGCCATTTACAAAGATCTCAATAATTTCGTGTTCTTCATTGAGTGTTAATTTGTAGATGGTTTGCTCAGATACGTCATCCCCTTCTTCAGCCACATTCAAATTCACCTTTATCGTTTCCCCATCTTCTTCAATATCGGCAGCCACAACCTCTGCAAACTGATAAACAACATAACTAATATCTTCTCCTTCGTTAATGAGCTGGAGCTGAGCGGTAGGATCAATTACATTCTGCAGTTCTTCCTGAGCCATTTCCAGTTCACTGAAACTGAGTGTAGAGGGAGTTGGACTACACGCTGCTAATAGGATTGTACTCGCTAGTAGGGATGATACTTTTCTCAACTTAATGCCTCCTTGTATCTATTTTTCCACCTAATCTTTTGTCATAAAGATAAGTAAACTCAGGCTATAAAACAATGAAGTCCCTGCCGCTGATTATTGAAATATATTCGATAAACCAAATACCAATACCGTAAAAAATGGCAAGAATTAATAGTACGAAAAGAAAAATCGGAATAATGGTATGGGTAAGCTGCAATAAAAAAACTCATTTCATCAGTTAAGAAAATCTAATGAAACGAGTTTGTAGATTAATGCTTCAGTTCTTGATGACAGACACTAGAAGACCCGGAATGCCGTACATAGGAGCATCAATATTTTGGAGATACATACCAAGCCCAACAACTAAAATGATGATAACAACAGATAAGATCAATTTTGCTCCTTAAATAGACTCTAACTAAAAATGAAATTGTTAAAGGAATTCATTTACTATTTTAACTATTAATAGAATACCACTAGTATTTGGAAAGTAAATATTTATTAGAAAATATTTAACTACTAGTCATAATGATCTTCATAAAAATTATAAATTGAGTCTAAATGACTCTTTTCCATCTCTACATCGATTGATATAGAAAAGTTTCACTAATGACCTTGAGCATCTAATCACCAAAAGAGAATCCAAATAAAGTAATCAAAAATAGCGCAAGTAAAATGGCGCTAACAATCGTGGTCACCCAAGGTACGATAAGGCCTTTGCCAGTTTCTTTCACTATGCCGCCTATTCCAAATACCAATCCTAGAGGTGCGGTAACAAATGAATATAAAATTATCGTTAAAGCTCCTAAGCCATTAATGAATAACATGTTTACGATCGTGATGATTTGAATAATGAGAATCAGTAGCATGGCAAAAGAGATTTTGCCCATATTAGTTCTTGGCACAGAATTCCTCCTTTCAAACAAATCTGTACAGAAATCAAATAAGTTTTACGGTGAAGGCAATTTAGCTATATCTCTAAAATACATGTTAGTGCTTACTAACGTGTTGAACTTCGAAGGAAACCCCTTCCTCTTCCAGTAAATTCTTAATAAATTCTATTGAAATCCGCGAAGGCATAATGAATTTGAAACGCTGATTGTCGTGCAAAACGAACGACAGACTCCCACTATCTCGCGAAAACGAATGGTAAGTGAGAGTTTCGTTCAGTTCGACGCATTTAATATCAATTATATCGAGCTGGAAGTTACCTTTTTGCCAAAGTAATTCTAATGTATTGTTTTGCATTGTCAAATCAATCCTGTTTTCATTACGATCAGCTAATTTTTTATAAATAATATCCCGTGCGATATAAATCAATTCTGAATAAGGAAACCAGACATCATTGTCCTCATCTAATTTATAGTCAATTTTAAAGAAGAAAAGCTTGCCCTCTTTAATAAACACTTTATAGCTCTTGTAGAATGTAAAAGTACTTGGTTTCTTTAAATAAAATGATTGATACATCTTCTTCTCCTCTAGTGTTTGATTAATCGGCATATATAAATTACTACACTATTAAAAATCACTAAACTATTCATCAAGTATCAAAAAGTACGCCATTCAACGCATCCACATACCGTTTAGCCGATCTTTGCACGGCTTCTCCCGCGTCCTTCAACACGATTCGGTGGAACGCATCATAGACGCGATCAAAACGGATTTCGTCTAACTGTGCCGCCATTCTTTCGACAGTGGGCGCAGGCAACGGAATGAAGTTCGGGTAGCTATACATAAAACTGACCCACTCGCGGTCTGCAACGACGCGGATGATATCGCCTGTCAATAACACGCCTTTGCCGTCATTCCCTTCTTTCCATTCCAAAATAGCTGCGCCCTTGAAATGGCCACCGATCCGGTGCAGCGTGAACCCTTCCGCAACTTCGAGCGTTTCGCCTGACCAAAAGATAATGCGCTCGCTTGGCCGGGTTACCCATTGCTTATCATCTTCGTGAATGTAGATTACCGCATCGAAGGTTTCAGCCCATTCTACTTGAGTCGAATAATAATGGGGATGGGACAAGGCGATGGCATCGATTCCCCCTAGCTCCTTAATCGTTTTGATTGTAGCGGTATCAAGATAGCTTATACAGTCCCACAGGATATTGAAGTTCTCCCCTTGAACCAAGTAGGCTGTTTGACCAATCGCAAAACTTGGTACTGTAGTGATACTTGAGAGCCCTTGTTCTTCTGACGTAATCTCGTTCTGATAAGCAGCGGAATGAACCATCTCTTCCAATGTCGTCCAGCTTTGCCCTTTTACGCTGACGTATTGCCGTTCTTCAGTACAGATTGAACAATGCTCTGGCGCTGACGCAGCACTTTCGGTTTGCACACCGCACGTAGTACAAATGAAATTATTCATTTCCTTCATCCTTCCGATTTTTAAATGTCTATTAAATTTAGTATATCCTGAAATTTTCAATTTCATTTATAGTTTTTGATTTTCTCTTTCTAAATGCTTTCAGCACTTTTCTTTATAGCTTTCGGTTAAATTGAAATGAACCTATTAGGTTTCGGCTTTTTAATTTTAACGGAATTTTTGATTTAATTAGTGCTTGCATTCAATTTTAGATAGATTTATAATCATTTGTAGAAACGTTTCAACAAAAATTAAATATATACATTTGATTGACTGAATCACTTCTCATTTATCCGTTTTTTAGAGGCTTTATTTAATAATTTGAAAGCGTTATCAGCTATATTTTTGTAGAAACGATTCACCTATTGAGACGATAATAAGAAATCAGCCACAATCTGTCCTGATTTCAAAGCCTAAGGAGTGTACTTGATGAATTCTTCCAAGACAAAAGCTGTACCGTATCTGTTCATAGGACCGGCTGTATTTTTACTGATTATTTTCTCATTCCTTCCCATTCTTATAGCATTTGGGATCAGCTTCACTGATACGAATTTGAGTGGGTTAGCAGACTGGTCCAGAATTAACTTCTTAGGCTTCGAAAACTTCAAAAACTTATTTTATGACGAAGTTTTTCGCCAAGCAATCGTTAATACATTTTTCTATGTTGTCATAGGGGTGCCGCTTGCGGTGGGTACTTCTTTCGTTATCGCGTTATTTTTAAAACTAATAAACGATTGGGCATCTTCTGTTTTCCGAATAATCTATTATATCCCTTCCATCACAAATATCGTTGCTTTAGCGGTCGTTTGGCAATTTCTCTACAATCAGGAATATGGATTATTTAATTATTTGCTGTCTGTGGTAAACCTCGAAGCTATACCTTGGCTGGAGGATCCTTTTATCGCGAAGTTGTCACTCATACTTATGGCTGTTTGGAAAAGTAATGGAGTCAGTATGCTTATATTCCTGGCTGCTCTCCAATCCATTCCTAAGATGTACTACGAGGCAGCTGATATTGATGGTGCAAACCGTTGGCAAAAACTGTTTAATATTACCCTTCCCTCCATGCGGTTTGCTACCTTCTTTGTCACCGTCACAACACTTATTGGTTGGCTGCAGTTTTTTGAGGAACCGTTCATCATGACAGATGGCGGCCCATTGAACGGAACAAATTCGTTGGCTTTGTTTATATATCAAGAAGGTTTCCAACATAGTGAATTTGGCTACGGCGCTGCCGCCTCGTTTGTCTTATTTATTATTATAATCGCAGCAACGCTTGTCCAATTTAAATTACGTCGACCAGAAGACAATTGAGGAGGCCATTTTATGGAATTAAAAAATAAGTACGAACGTGCGCTGATCTATACGCTGATGACCATTGGCGGCTTACTTGTTTCTTTGCCATTTGTCTGGATGATTCTGAGTTCCTTCAAGGATGAGCGGGAAGTTTTAAGTATTCCCCCTACCTTATTTCCTGAGAACCCGACCATTGCGCATTATTTCACTTTATTCGAGAACTTGAATTTTGATGTCTATTTAGTAAATACGTTGATTATTGTATTTTTCTCGATGATCGGACTGCTGCTAAATACGATGGCCGGCTACGGTTTCGGCAAGTTCCAATTTCGCGGAAAAGAAACTTGGTTTATTGTAGTTTTAATTACCATGATGATCCCCGGGCAGGTTACAATGATTCCAACGTATCTAATCCTGAATGAAGCTGGTTTAACAAATACAATGACTGGTATTATTCTGCCAGGTCTAATTGCTGCGTTCAATATCTTTTTAATCAGACAATTCATGGTAACCATTCCGGATGATTTAATTGAAGCTGCCAGACTGGATGGAGCTAATGAATTTTATATCTTTGTTAAACTGATCATCCCACTCTCCAAACCGATTTTAGCTGTCCAAATTATTTTGACCTTTATTGGCTCTTGGAATAGTTTCTTATGGCCGTTGATTATTGCTAACGATGAATCTTTGTACACTCTCTCTGTAGGGCTCGCATTGTTACAAGATCAAAACGTAACCAACTATGGTTTGCAAATGGCGGGTTCTGCGTTTATGGTGGTGCCAGTCCTCATCATTTTTATAATCTTCCAGAAATACATCGTCGAAGGTTTTAACGTCTCAGGAATCAAGTGAAACGAATTGGAGTGTGAACAAACTTATGGCAATAATTCAATGCACCTTTTCTTCCGAAGTGTTATCTAGAAGCATGTCTATGACTGTGATCCTTCCCCAATCTGTTAACAATGAAGATAAGCGTCATCCAACGCTCTACCTGCTTCATGGTTTCAGTGATGACCATACTGCTTGGACGCGCAGTACTTCACTGGAACGCTATGCAGAGCATTTAGGCTTGGCCATAGTCATGCCTGGGGCAGACAATAGCTATTATAGTGATATGGTTCACGGAGGAAATTACTGGAAATTCATTACAGAAGAACTTCCTGCAACGGCTCGTTCATTCTTTCCGTTGTCAGATAAGCGGGAAGACAACTTTGTTGCCGGAAATTCGATGGGCGGTTTCGGGGCGTTAAAATGGGGACTGAGCCATCCGCAAGCTTTTTGTGCTATTGCCAGCTTATCCGGAGTTACAGATATGGTATATCACTTGCATAATGTAAGGACGGAGGGCCCGGAAGATAAAAGAAAAACTCTTTCTCTTGTTTTTGGCGAAGAAAATATAGATCAGACACCGAACGACCTTCTTTGGCAACTTGAACAAGTATCAAAAGATAACGTTCCCCAGCCAAAATTGTTTCAGGCCTGTGGCACAGAAGATTTCCTGTACGAACATAACATGCGATTTTACAAAAAGTGCCAGGACACAGACTTAGACCTTACAGCGATTTTTAATGAAGGTGATCACAATTGGGAATACTGGGATGAGAAAATTCAAGAAGTGCTGCATTGGCTCCCGATTCAAAATTAAAACCCATCAAAAGTTTCTTGATTATTTATGTTATACAACACGGTTAGGATAAGGCATAAAAATTTCACATCTGGAGGAAAGATCATGACCACAATAAAAGATGTAGCAAAACTGGCCGGCGTATCTATTTCAACAGTATCCTATACGTTAAATAACAGCCCGCGCATCAGTGCATCTACTAAAAAACGCGTAGAAGAAGCTGCTAAAGCCTTAAACTACAAAAAAAATGGCTTTGCATCCGATTTAAAACGTTCTAAAACAAATACAATCGCGCTCTTGTTGAGCGATTTATCCGGTCCCTATTATTCTGAACTAATCCAAGGCGTTCAGGATATCACTACTTCCAATGGCTACGACTTAATAGCATGTAGTTCTATCGGCGGCGCGCAATCTACAGCTGTAAAATTTTTATCAGAAAAACGGGTAGACGGAGCAGTCATCCTTGCCCATAACATTAGCGATGAAACCATGTTAGAATCTGCTAAAAGTGTTCCGATTGTCCTATTAGACAGGATATTGGACGAAGAACATATCTATCTCGTCGAAGTCGATAATATTGAAGGCGGATACCACGCCACAGAGTACTTGATCGATCGCGGACATTCTCAAATTGCCTTTGTCAGCGGCCCCGCAGATTCCCACGACAGCAGCTTCCGCTATCAAGGTTACAGAAATGCCCTTCAAGACCATCACATTGACTACCAATCCAAGTGGTATATTACGAGTAACTTCACAAAAGAAGGAGGATACCGGGCAACAAAGTTATTAATAGCTCAGCAAGGCCTGCCGCAGGCTATTTTTTATGCCAATGATGAGATGGCGATTGGTGGAATGCAGGCGTTCCGAGAAACAAATCTCCGCGTACCCGAGGACATTTCCATCATCGGTTACGATGACATTCAATTAGCAGATTATACCTCCCCCCCTCTCACCACAATTAGACAACCCAAGTATGAAGCTGGTTCACTGGCGGCACATTTAATTTTCCAGTTAATTGCTGGTGAAAAAATCGACCGTCATTATAAGCTTTCCACTGAAATCATCGAACGGCAGACAGTGAAAGACTTAAACACCTTTTCCTAAAAGGTGTTTTTTTTTACAAATTTTTTTGATCCATCCGCTATGATCCAGAGCTATTAAACCCAATAATGCCCCGTCCACTAAAGCGGCCTAGAAAATTAGGCGCTCACTTTAGGGCGGGGCATTAATATTAGACTATCTTATCTTTTATTTAATACGCTCTTCTGTTTCTCTATCAAAGAAGTGGGCTTTATTCATATCAAAGGCCAAGTCGATCTTCTCTCCTGCTTCTACGCCGAATCGTGAATCGACGCGTGCAATGAAATCCTGTCCGGATACACGTGAATACAGAATGATCTCTGAGCCCATTAGTTCCGCCACGTCAATCATTGCCTGTACCTTCGTTTGCGGGGAAAAATCCAGAAATACCGGTTCATCATGAATATCTTCCGGTCGGATGCCTAAGACGATTTCCCTTCCGTCGTAGCCTTGTTCACGCAGCACATGCAACTGGCTTTCTGGAATTAATACGCTATTTTCACCCATCACGAAACTGTTATCAATGAACTTGCCTTGCATGAAGTTCATAGAAGGTGAGCCAATAAAACCGCCGACAAACATATTATTTGGCTCGTCATATACTTCTTTGGGCGATCCCACCTGTTGAATTAAACCATCTTTCATAACCACCAGGCGTGTTGCCATCGTCATTGCTTCTGTCTGGTCATGCGTTACATAGACAGTTGTGGTTTGTAAGCGTTTATGGAGCTTTTGAATTTCAGTACGCATCTGCACTCGCAGTTTCGCATCCAGGTTGGATAAAGGTTCATCCATCAAGAACACTTCCGCGTCACGTACGATGGCACGGCCTAAAGCTACACGTTGGCGTTGGCCGCCTGACAGCTCTTTTGGTTTACGCTGTAAATATTCTTCAAGGCCAAGGATGTTCGCTGCTTTATCGACTCGATCTTTAATTTCCGTTTTTTTCAGCTTTCGTAGTTTCAAACTGAAAGCCATATTGTCATAAACATTCATATGAGGATATAGTGCATAATTTTGGAAGACCATTGCAATGTCGCGATCTTTTGGCGAGACGTCGTTGACACGGTTTTCACCGATAAACAAATCCCCTTCCGTGATATCCTCAAGCCCGGCAATCATGCGCAGGGTCGTTGATTTACCACATCCCGAAGGTCCCACTAAGACCAGAAATTCTTTATCTCTAATTTCAAGATTGAAATCCTTTACAGAAACAACCTCTTTGTCATAGATTTTTTTAATGTTAACTAAATTTAATCCCGCCACGCTGTTACCTCCATTGAATGAAGCGATTTTTTCTTGAAGTTTAAAGGTGAATCTCGATATGGTTATCAGTTTTCTCTAATAGTGCATCCAACTGGATTCGCGAAACAATTAGGCCGCCAGTACGATATTGATTTTCTAGTCCTTCCGTTTGTACTTTACGTCCGTTAAAGACAATCTCTCGCTTATTGGTTTTCAGTCGATAGGTAAATGTCACCGGAAAGCCATTCCAGGAGTAATGAAACTGTAATCCATCCAACCGTTCAGGAAGAACAGGATCAATTACCATATCGCCTTGATGCTGGCGGATGCCAAGTGTATTGGAAATAAGCTGGTTCATGTAAATTCCCGGTCCGCTTGAATAAATTCTCCATCCGCCCTTTACCTGCACTGTCCCGTCTTTTAGCTGCCCAAAATTTTCTTGAGCCTCGTAACGCGTATCAAACTTGCCGTCCGAGCTGCTAAAATAAGCATTGCTTTGCCGGATTTCCGCGTTCGGTACGGCATCTTGAATGGCAATTGGGTTGATAACAGCCAGCCCATCCCACGCCTCATCCGTCAGTCCAAGTTTTGCTACAGCTTCTACGTAACGAATATGTGCGTGCACGTATTGAAGCCCAACTTCCCTTCCAAAGTTTGCGGCCTGTTCTGCCCTTTTGAAATTTCTGCTGACGCCTCCCTGGTAATCTGCCGGGCGATTCATCAAATGTACGCCGTCGGGAAAACTCAGATGCTGCTTGATCAGGAGATGATGATGGCGTGCTTGTTCTTTAGTAAAGAGTTCACTGATAATCCCCTGTTGCATAGGCAATAAACGATATTGAATTCCGGTTTTTTGATCATCGGGATGTATCATCGGTTCTATTGATTCTAAATCTTCCATATAGACAAATCCTGGAACCACATCAGTTTTCAGTAAATAATGATTGAAATCCTGCTTGACTCCATCTGCCAATGCTTGCACTTTATCCGCTTGTGGTCTATCTATCTTCCTAATGGCTTTGGCAATCTTTCTTAGCGCCTCATATGTCAATGCCACCGTCCAACTGCTGACCATATACTCTTTTAAATTCTGGTTTGCCGGCTGTAGGGTATCATCCCAGTCACCATCTCCATATGAAGATAAATGCGTGCCATGCAGAAAATGACTCTTTATGTAATCAATTTCTTTTTGCACATGATCGAGAAGAGATGCTTTCTTTTCAGTAAAACAATAATTTTGTCGATTGGTGAACGGAACCTCTTCTTGCAAAATCGAAAAGTCGTTTGTCGCCTCTATATAATCACCAATTAGTTTTAAAGGCCAGACAACCACATCGCCATGGCTGTCATTCTGCTGAATTTGACTGTAACGGTCGAACATAAACCACTGTGGCCAATTGCCTTCATCTTCATACTGATGGGAGAACAGAGTTTTGATAATATCTCGGACGGTTTCATAATTCTGGGTAGCCATGAAATATTCTGCCGGCCCTTGACTTACATCCCGCGTTCCCCAAGCCGCACCGCCGTATTGTTCCAAACCATGCGGCACTGAAAAGTGGACAAGCATATTATGCGTATACCACCAAGCAAGGGTATTTACTTTTTCAATTTCTTTTATAAATTGTTCACCGTTAATGGATAACCTAAAGTTTTTCATGACATCTTGGTAAAAAGTACGGAATCGCTGGCGCTCAGTTTCAAAATCTAACTCAGCGATTGGAAAGTGTTCTTTATTTTCTATACTGCCTTGAATATGAATATTCCACGAAGAGGCTTCTTTTAATTCCACTACGACTAGAGATGCCGAGCCCGCTAAAGCGTTATTCGCCATAAAGCTTTCGTCTTTCACAGAAAACTCCGTTCCGGATATCAACATTCGGTACGCAAGGCCAGGGTATACCCCTTTGCTGTCAGCTTCGTCAGTCGCTTGAAAAATCAGCTCATCGCCAATTTCAGTAAGTTGGAACGGTACTTCATATTCATTGTTTTGCATCGTGACTTGATTGGTAATTAGGAAACGATAGTTCCTTCCTTTTTCTGAAGTTGCTTCCAACTGTATATCAGGTGTTTCTAACGCAGCGAAATTCGTAATTGTGATAACATCTGTTTCTGTTTTGTAGAACCAGCGCGCGTAGTTCACACCCATTTCAAAAGCGGAAGGCATGGTTAGTAATCGATAAACCCCTTCGATTTCGACATAAATCCGTTGGCCGGAAGTTTTTAAGATGTTCAGCGGATTTCTCGTATTGGAAATCATTTTATTCATATTCGTATTGCCAATTGAAATTTGCGCATTAAAAACACCGTACATATACATATTGCTCGTAAGGGTAGCATCTTTTATGACATCATTATGACCGCTCATCAAAATATGACCGTGTGGGCGTTCGACTTGCATTTCTTTTTGCTGCATCACCACATGTGCATGTTCAGGAGTAAAGAAGGACATCAATTTTCCTTCTACCGTTTCCTCCAGACGGCGATTCGGGAAGCGTTCTGCCACCTCTTCTGCCGTCATCTGCAATGCTGAAAAAGGCTTTCCAATTCCAGAAGCGGCATGCACACCATTGACCTGTTCATTTTGTTGAACACTCTTTATAGTTGCCCACGCCTGATGCACTTGCTCATCATACTCAAGTTCTGTCACTGCGTTTTCGTGATTTTCTTTAAATAAGCCATAGAAAACGAACTGTTTCTCGCCATTTATATGAAGTTTTTCCGATTGCAGTGCTGTATAGGCAAATTCATACTGGTACACCTTATTTTTCAGCGTCTGTTCGGTTAGAATCTCTGGCATGTTTGTTTTTTTATAAGATAGACCGAAAAATTGGTAACCATCTGTTGAATAGCCAACTGTTTTTCCAAGCGCGCCTTGTTGCAGGTAAGGAAAGCCTCTTTTTTGAGGTTGATTCTGTCTCGTGCAGACTACATATCCCCTTGTATCGTCTTCAAATGCCTGATGATCCATGTATTGAGACATATACGCCTCGTTAGAACGAACAGCACTAAGGTCAGCCAAGCCAAGGTCTTGTCCGTATATCAAATCGGCTGTCACGCCATCTGCGCGCAAAATAACTTCCCAGAACCAAATGCCCTGATCAGTTAAATGGAAGTTTACGTTGTAAGCAACCCCTCCGGACTCACCACTGAAAATTACACCTTTTTCGTGTTTGCTCATTGCACTGCCAGAAGCGGTTCCTAGCAACGGATACCAATTGATGGTCCCTTCGTCATAAATTCTGAGATAGATATTATTCATCGATCCATCAAGCGGATTGCCTTGCAGTTGATTGATTAGAACTTGTCCATCCATAATTTTGTGTATATCTCCACTGGGCAGAAAAGTGAAACAAAGATTGCCCTGTTTAACCGGAAACTGCATCTGTGCATTACGTACCATAGACAAAAATCTCCTTTTAATTTATTAACTCAAATGTTTGTTCCGTTACATCCCGGCTGTTTGGGCCGATAAAGACAATGAATTTGCCAGGATCACTTTTGTAAACTAAATTCGAATGATGATAGCGCAGCTGGTCCTCCGAAATAATAAATTCTACTTGCTTAGACTCTCCAGGTTCTAGCCAAATTTTCTGAAATCCTTTTAACTCCTTTAATGGCCGAACTGTTTCAGCTACCTTGTCTCGAATATAGAGTTGGACTGTTTCTGCCCCTGCGTAACTCCCTGTGTTCACCACTGTAATAGCTGCTGTTAAAACCTCATCTGTTTTAATCTGCTGTTGTGAAAGAATCATATTTTCATACATATAGTTTGTATAGCTTAAACCATATCCAAATGGCATTAGCGCTTCATTAGGGGTATCCAAATATTGTGATACATAACGAACTTGAGCATCCGGAGCGTCTTTCGGGCGTCCTGTATTAAAATGATTGTAATAAACAGGAATCTGGCCGACAGATTGAGGAAACGACATAGAGAGTTTTCCAGAAGGATTAGCTTCTCCAAAGAGGAGATCTGCTATCGCTGCCCCACCTTCGGTTCCAGGATACCAAGCTTCAAGCACAGCATTGGCTTTATCGATAACCCCGTCCAGATCAAGTGGCCTACCGTTGAACAGAACAGTTACAACCGGCTTATTAAGCTGGTGAATGCGACTGGCCAGTTCCAGTTGAATAGATGGCAATTTAATATTTGCTCGTGATCCAGCTTCACCGCTCATCTCTGAGCTTTCTCCAAGTGCCAGTATAATAACATCTGCCTCTTCGGCTGCCTTTAAGGCGGCATCAAGTTTCTCATTTAAGCCGGCATCAATGCCGCAGCCTTCCTCGACTACTAAATTGCTTTCTTTCAGTTTCTTTTCGATTCCATTTTTCAGCGTAATTGCATCAGTTTTTGAACCTACAAATGACCAAGGACCTAAAATATCATTGTTTTCAGCAAATGGTCCGATAAGTGCTACCCGCTGGTTTAATTTCAAGGGCAACATCCCATCATTTTTGAGAAGAACGCAGGATTCGGCTGCAAGGTCTTGAGCCACTTTTCGATTCTCTTCAGAAAGGATTTCCGCTTTTTCGCGAGCTTCGTCTGCGCCTCGATAAGGATTCTCAAACAACCCTAATTTTTGCTTCAATTCAAGCACACGCATCACGGCTTCATCTATTAATTGTTCATCGAGTTTTTCTTTCTCCACCAATTGTTTTAGATGATCCGAGTAAGTAGTCGTCATCATCTCAATATCCACACCTGCCGTTAATGCTTTCTCAGCTGCTTCTGAAGTATCTGCAGCCACACCATGTGGAATCAGCTCTTTCACAGCTCCCCAGTCAGAGATGAGCACCCCGTTAAATCCCCATTCTTTCCGCAGCAAGTTACGCATCAAAGACTTATTTCCAGTTGCGGGCACCCCATCAATTATATTAAAGGCAGTCATCACCAATTCACTGCCAGCATCAAGGGCCGCTTTATAAGCTGGCAGATAGGATTCTCTAAGTTGCCGCTCTGACATGTCAACTGTATTATAGTCTCTGCCCCCTTCTGCTGCGCCATAGGCTGCAAAATGCTTCACACAGGAAGCGAGCCGCTCTGTATGTGCCGTTAAATCTGTGCCCTGTAACCCGCGCACTTGCGCTTCGGCAAACCGGCTGTTCAAATAAGAATCCTCTCCTGTGGACTCCATGACCCGTCCCCACCTAGGATCACGAACCAGATCGACCATGGGAGCGAATGTAACATGAAGACCCGATACTGCAGCTTCTCTTGCAGCCATCTCCATGCTCTTTTCAGCCAAATCTAAATTCCAAGAACACCCCATCGCGAGGGGAACCGGAAAAATTGTTTTGTAGCCGTGTATGACATCAGCCATAAACAAGAGTGGAATACCGAGCCTATTATCTTTTAAGTGCCTCTTCTGTATATCTTTTATTTCCCGGGCGCCATAAGCACCTAGAACAGATCCCGCATTTTCGATTAACTCATCCGACAGCTTCAGTTCTTCCAAAGGTCCAGTTATTTCGCCTTGGTCATGTGATCCTTTAAAAAAAGGCTTTGCTAATTGTGTCAATTGAGCCGTTTTTTCATTAAATGTCATTTGATTAAGCAGTCCTGCCAGAAACTCGTTATGCATGTTAGACTCCTCCCTTCCATATTTTCGAACGATTTTAAAAAATCATTCAATTTATGGTTGTAATCGTTTTCAAATACAACTATAATCGGTTTATCGAAACGTTTCAACAAAAATTTCAAATTTAATTACTTTAGTTTTTATGAATTACTTCTTTAATGCTTACCTAATACAACAATATGCGCGGAATCATGGAATAGCTATTTTTATTAAACCGAAATTCTTTTTATTTTAATACAAACGTTTCGATGATATTGCAGACTTTCAGGGAGTGATGTTTCAAAAAAAGTAGAATGTAATGTTTAGTAAGCTTGCTAACTTTCTCATAACGAAACTTTTAATGCGATCAACTATTCTAAGGAGTGTATATAATGACAGTTAAAAAATTCGCATGGCTGACTACCGCAATGCTCGGCATGACTTTAACACTTAGTGCCTGTTCCTCAGATGATAGTTCCCAATCAGCTTCAAACGATAAAACAATTACTGTTTGGACAATGTCGAATGGGTTGGATGAATTTGTTAAAGAATACGAAGACGAATCCGGAAATACTGTAGAAGTTCAAACAATCCCCTGGGCAAATGCCCATGACAAACTATTGACAGCTGTGGCTTCTGGCAAAGGTCCCGATGTGCTTCAAATTGGAACTACGTGGGTTGCTGAATTCGCTGAAGCAGGTACTTTTCTTGATCTGACGGACTATTTGGCTGACTATGAAAACCTAGCTCCTGAAAACTTTTACGAAACTGCAGTCGAAACAACCCAGTATGAAGATACGACCATCGGAATTCCTTGGTATGTGGATACACGTGCATTATTCTATCGCACAGATATACTCGGGGAAGTTGGATATCCAGAAGGACCTGAAACGTGGGAAGATATGATTGACGCCTCACGCCAATTAGCTGCTCGCGGCGAAGATCAGTATTCCATCGACCTGCCAAAGAGCGATCCTCAATTCCCGTTTGTACTCGCATGGGAGCAGGGTTGGAATTATGATGCTGACAAAGGTTCAGAAAGTTTTAGTGATCCGGGCTTCAAAGAGTCCATCGAACTGAATCACCTGTTCTTTGAAGAAGGCCTTTCACAGACCGGAGAAGGCAAGGAGTTTTTCCAAGCTTTCGCAGATGGTTCCAAACCAATGTTCTTTAGTGGCCCATGGGACATTAAAACAATTGAAGAAAGAGCACCTGAAATCGAAGGCGACTGGGCTGTCCATGTTATGCCAGCTGCCGAAAATAATACGTCGATGATGGGCGGAGCTCACTTATCTGTTTTTCACAACTCTGATAACGTAGAAGGCGCTCTCGATTTCATTAATTGGATGGCTGAGCCAGATACACAATTAGCTTGGTATGATCTTAAGAGTGAATTGCCGGCAAACCTAGACAGCTGGGAAGATTCCGCTCTCAATGAGGATCCGATGATTAGCACATTTGGAGAGCAATTAAGTGCTACTCAGCCACTGCCCCTGATTCCAGAATTTGAACGCCTTGGCGCGGAATTGGTGAATACACTTGAACAAATTAATTTGGCAGATGCAGATATCGATCAGGCAATAGAAGATTATAAAGCAACTGCTTCCAGAATACTCGGTGAATAAATCACCCTTTATCTAAGAACTGTGTATCAAACCCAATTTAGTGGATAATCTAATAAAAGCAATAGGCAGCCAGCTGCAATCAGATGACTTCGTTATTAGCCGAAGTCATCTTTTTCTATTCCATTACATACCTTTGTCCATTTAGATGACATTCCTTAACGCTCTCACCATTACTAATAGCGCCACTACAAAAAAAGCTGTCGAAGCAGCACACTTTCTTCTGCTTCGACAGCTTTTCGCTTATAAGATTAAGGCCGCGGTCGTATCGTCAATGACCAGTACATTAAAGTATCCGCCTCTCAAGGCTGCTTTGATGCTCTCCGCTTTATGGGCGCCTTCTACAATCCCGATTACTTCGGGTATGCGTTTGTATTCGTTGATATCGAGCCCGATGACCAAGTCATTCAAGGGATGCTCGATCTGTTTTCCGGCTTGGTCGTAAAAACGGGAACCGATATCCCCGACCGCGCCAGCTTTCTTTAAGGAGACCAAACTTTCGTCTTTTAAATAATCCATGGTAGTCATGGTGGATTGTTCGAAGGGGTTGCCGATTCCGACTACTGCCATGTCTACATTGCGTCCTTCCTCCAGGACCATGGCAATGTCTTCGGACTGGACCAAACGCTTTTTCAATTCCTCGTTTTCCACCATCGCCGGGGCGTATAAATATGAACAAGTCGTATTCATCTTTTGGGCCAATTGATATGCCAGCAAATTGGAATGGATCTCCACCAGCTTCGTCCCCATGCCGCCGACCAGTGGGATGATTTTTAGTTGCTGATGCTGCTCATAAGGATATTCCTGAACAAACTTAGCCAAGGTAAGCCCCCACGAGATTCCCAGTTTCTTGACGCCTTTCATATTTTTCGAGACGTAGAATGAAGCGGCTTTCCCTAGTGATTGCTTGACCATTTCAGCATCACGACCGGCTGACGGCACCACAATGGCTTCTTTTAATCCGTACTTCTTTTCCAGGCGGTTTTCCAGTTCTACGGTGTGCGCATTTTCATCTCTAATGTAAATTTCGACGATTCCATTTTCCCGTGCCTTGTTCAGCAATTTGGAGATCAACGGACGGGACACACCCACTTTTTTGGCGATTTCTGCCTGTGTGAGCCCTTCAAAATAATACAATGTCGCTACTTTCACGATTTGCCTGCGCTCGTCCCAATTCATTGTCATTGCACCTTCTCTTTTAAATAAACTTGAAGACAGTTAATCAACCGCTTTCATTTGTTCGTGGCAACTGATAACAATTGCCAGTTATCACTCTTATGAATAACTATACTACATGTGCCTGCTCAATTGTCGTTCGAATGACAGTTGATTTCCATTTTTTCATCTATAAAACTATTAATGGTGAACACCTTTTCCGATCCAGGAGGTGGCAGCTTCGTATAAGCTTTCGGTAATAGTCGGGTGGGCGTGAATCAGCGACGCCAGTTCGTCCACCGTTCCTTCCAAGTGAATAAACGCAGAAGGTTCCGCGATCATTTCCGTTACATGCGGACCGACCATGAGCACCCCGAGAATTTCTCCATACTGTGTTCCGGCAATCAGCTTCGTGAACCCTTCCTTCTCATCCTGCGCTAAAGCCCTGCCGTTTCCTGCATGGTCAACTCGTACGACCTTGTAGTCGATTCCTTGCTGTTTCGCTTGTTGTTCCGTCAAGCCCACACTGGCGATTTCTGGACTGGTATAGACACAGCGCGGAACCATCCGGTAATCCACTGTCTCTTTTTCACCCGCTGCATTGGCGGCAGCGACAATACCTTCCGCACTCGCGACATGGGCAAGCTGCCAGCCTCCTGTCACATCCCCAACAGCATAGATGGCAGGGTTGCTCGTTTGCATGGCGCTATCCGTTTTGACAAAAGGACCGTCCATCTCCAGGTTCAATTCAGCAAAGGCTGCTGTGTTGGGCGCCCTGCCGACAGCCATCAAAATCGTTTCGGTATCCAAGGTTTCTGCTTTTCCTTGAGCGTTTTCTACATGAACGAGCTGACGAGCGCCTTGCTGTTCGATTTTAGTCACTTTTGTACTCGTCAGGATGCTAATCTTTTTCTTTTTTAAAGATCTCGCTAGCGCTTTGGATGCTTCCGGTTCTTCACTCGGCACGATCCGGTCGTTCATTTCCACAATGCTTACCGGCACGTTCAAGCTGGCAAAAATGCACGCGAGTTCCACTCCGATGATGCCGCCGCCTATAATCACAAGCGATTGCGGAATTTTCTCGATGTCGAAAATGGTATCACTCGTAAAATATGCCGCTTCTTCAATGCCATCGATTGGCGGAACGAGTGGCCGTGAACCGGTTGCCAGGATAATTTTATCACTTTGGATGACTTCCTCTTTGTCAGCCAGCTGAACCGTGATTTTTCCGGCCGATTGAACTTTTCCGACGCCATTATAGACATCGATCTTCCCTTGCTTCAATAGATGGGCAATGCCATTTCTCAATTGTTGGATGACTGCATCTTTACGGGCGAGCATTTTGGAAAGGGAAAAAGTCATGTCCCCGGTTTCAATGCCCCAGCTTTTGGCTTTTTCAATTGTTTCAATCACTTCCGCGTGCCTCAATAAAGTTTTGGATGGAATGCAGCCTCGATTCAAGCACGTGCCGCCGAGTTCGCGCGCTTCAATCAGCGCTACTGTTTTCCCGATTTTCGCTGCACGGATTGCGGCAACATATCCTCCCGGCCCTCCGCCAAGCACCACCACTTCGTAACTATTCACTCGCATCTACTCCTTACACCAATAATTTTACCGGCTGTTCGAGCGCTTCTTTCAATTCCGTCAAAAAGGCTGCGGCCGGGGCGCCATCGATCACCCGGTGGTCAAACGACAAACTCAGGACCATCACTGGCCGTAGTTCGATAGCACCGTCAACGCCTACTGGTTTTTCATTGATGCGCCCGACGCCAAGAATGGCTGATTCCGGCTGATTGATGACCGGCGTGAAAGCATCGATGGCATACATTCCCAGATTGCTGACGGTAAATGTCCCGCCCGACATTTCATCCGGTTTGACCTGATTGTCACGAGCTGCCTTGCCGAGGCGTTTGCATTCAGCTGTTAGAGAAGACAAGCCTTTTTGATCGACATGTTTAACCACAGGTACCACCAGGCCATTATCAGCGGCTACTGCAAGCCCCAGATTGATGTCTTCTTTATAGACAATTTCATTGCCTTCTAACGATACATTGACATTCGGATGCTGTTTCAAAGAAAATGCCACAGCTTTCATAATGATTTCCGTATACGAAATGCGGAATCCAGTCTGCTGTTCGATCATTCCAAGCAATTGTTTGCGCAGGTTGATGGCCTCGGACATATCCACTTCTGTTGTCAATGTCACATGGGGAGCAGTCGTTTTACTTTGCAATGTGCGCTGCGCCACGACTTTCCGAATGCCTTCCATCTTGATGCGTTTGCCGCCTGTTCCAGCAGCAAGCGTTGCTTGTTTGGCATTTTCCACATCGGCGCGGTAGATTTTCCCGTTTGCGCCCGTGCCCGTTACTCCTTGCAAGTCTTGCCCTTGCGCTTGCGCCACTTTTTTCGCGAGCGGTGTCGCTTTAGCTGAAGTTTTCGAGGAAACAAAAGCCATCACATCGTTTTGATGAATCCGTCCGTTCGGCCCAGAACCTGTAACGGTAGCAAGCGGAATGTTCTCTTCTCTTGATACCCTTCTAGCAGCCGGTGTCGCTCGAATTTTATCAGCAGATGGTTGGCCGTCCGCTGAGTCACGGCTTGCTTCTTGGGAGGTGGTTTCGGTAATCCCTTGCTGTGTTAAATCATCTGGTTGAGCTTCCCGCGAATCACTTAAATCCTCTTGCTCTTTGGCAGCCCCTGATTCACCAGGTGCCGACTCGGGCACTTTTTCACCAGCTTCACCGATATATCCGACCACGTGGTTAATGGGCACTTCATCGTCCTCTTCAAAGTATTTTTTCAGCAGGATACCTTCTTCGTACGATTCGACCTCGATATTGATTTTGTCCGTCATGATTTCAAATAACGGCTCGCCCACATCAACGGAATCGCCTTCGTTTTTATACCATTGCAAAAGCGTTCCTACCTGCATTGTGCTGCTCAGTTTTGGCATGAATATTTCTTTGGCCATCAGCCCGCTCCTCCTTCTTACCGGTGGTTTAATGTTTCTTTAACAGCTGCCACGATATCATCGACACTAGGGATGGCGGATTTTTCAAGTTCAGGATTGTAGGGAATCGGGACAGCCTTCCCGCCTAGGCGCTTAATCGGTGCATCCAAATAATCGAATGCTTCGCTCTCAGCAATCATGCTGGCGATCTCTCCGCCAAAGCCGCCGCGCTTGACCGCTTCGTGCACGACCACCAGGCGGCTTGTCTTTTTGACGGACTCGATGATGGTGTCGGTATCCAATGGCACAAGCGTGCGCGGATCGATCACTTCAACGCTGATTCCTTCTTTTTCAAGCTCCACTGCCGCTTCCAGCGATTTATGGACCATAATTGCCGTAGCGACAATCGTTACATCGCTGCCCGACCGTTTAATATCTGCTTGGCCAAGAGGTATGGAGTACAATTCTTCGGGAACGTCCGATTTTGTTTTATAGCATAATTTATGTTCGTAGAAAATGACCGGGTTGTCTTCATCAATTGCTGCTTTCAGGAGCCCTTTGGCGTCGTATGCAGTGGATGGCTGGACGACTTTCAAGCCAGGAACATGGGCCATCCATGCTTCGAGGCTTTGAGAATGCTGGGCGGCTGCGCCGGTGCCAGATCCTGCCGGTGTACGAAGCACCATGGGCACTTTTCCTTTTCCGCCGTACATATAACGGATTTTGGCAGCTTGGTTGACCATATTGTCCATGGCGATGGTCATGAAATCGGAAAACTGAAGCTCCAAAATCGGGCGCATGCCCGTCAACGCGGCTCCTACCGCTGTGCCCGAGATGGCCGCTTCAGAAATCGGGGTATTACGGATGCGCTCCGGACCAAACTCTTCAATCATCCCGCGAGTGACGCCAAACGCACCGCCGTAAACACCGATATCCTCTCCCAGGATGAAGACGTCTTCATTTTGGCGCATCTCTTGGCTCATCGCTTCTCTAACGGCTTCCAAATAAGTCAGTTCCCTCATAATCTTCCGCTCCTTTGCTCCTCTTTATGCATAAATGTCTTCCATTAAATCATCGATCGTCGGCATCGGGCTTTCTTTTGAAAACTCGACAGAATCCTCGATTTCCTTTTTCGCTGCGGCTTTGATTGCCGCCGCCTCTTCATCTGTCAGCAACCCTTCCTGAATCAGCACATCCCGGAGACGCGCAATCGGGTCTTTTGCCCGCCACTCCTGTTCTTCTTCACGCGTCCGGTATTTTTTGGCATCGCTCTTTGAATGCCCTTTCCAGCGATAGGTTTTTGCTTCGACAATCGACGGGCCCTGCCCATTTCGTGCGCGGTCCACTGCTTCGCTAACGCCATTCATGACATCAAACACATCATTGCCATCCACGACTTTCCCTGGAATTCCGTAGGACTCGGCACGTGCTGCTATGTCTTCGATGTTCATCATTTCTTTTGCAGGGCCGGACATGCCGTACTGGTTGTTTTCACAAATAAAGACAACCGGCAACTTCCAGATGGATGCCAAGTTCAGCGCTTCATGGAAGCTCCCTTCATTGGATGCCCCGTCGCCAAAGAAACAAAGAACGACATACCCTTCATTTTTCATTTGGGATGTCAGTGCCGCCCCAGTGGCGATCGCAAAGCCGCCTCCGACAATTCCATTGGCGCCCAGGTTGCCTTTTTCGACATCGGCAATGTGCATGGAGCCTCCCTTGCCTTTGCAATATCCCGTCGTGCGCCCAAACAGCTCAGCCATCATTCGATTCACTTCCGCTCCTTTGGCAATGCAATGCCCATGCCCTCGGTGCGTACTCGTGATCTTGTCGCGCTCTTCTAACACCGCGATCGAACCGACTGCAGAAGCTTCTTGCCCAACCGCTAAATGCGTCGTGCCGTGAATCATGCCTTTGGCGAAGAATTCATCGACTTTCTCTTCAAAAAATCGAATCTGCCACATTTGTTTCAGCAAACCCGTTAAATCGTCTTTTTTTAGATGCGATGGCAAATTGAGCACTGATGTCATTTGTATTCCTCCTCATTTTACATTTGTACTAACTCGTAACATATGTAAAATTATAAGTCTTTTCAGATTATTCGTCAAGAACAAAAGGGCCAGACTTCCCTGTGTTTCAGAAGTTTGACCCTTTGTCCGTGGCGCGTTATTTGTTCTTTGGCTTGTACGTATTGATGACTCTTCGGGAAGAATGAACTTCTTTCAGCACACGATACGGCTTTTTGATTGCGCGAAAAGGAAGCGACAGCAATAGGTGGCTAAGATCTTCCCTGTATTCTTTCGTAACGCGTGTGGGTTTCGTGGAAATGCGTTCGTATAATTCCTTATAGAACTCTTTTTTGAGATCCATGTTCATTTCTATTGTACGATTGCACTGCATGCAGCGAATGCGTTTGATGTCATCGTTGATGTACGTAATTTCATGATTGACGTCTTCTCTGCAATGGACACAGTATAAACCGGCTTCCATCTTTTTCACTTTCATACTAAAACACCTTCTCATTTAGGTAGTTAACATGTCTCCACGAAGATTAGAGCCTCTGTCTAATACCAATCAAACAATTTCATTTCATGGAACTTGGATTTGGTTCCCGTTTTAAGCTTTTGCCGAGAGCGTATCGTCCTGCATGCGCCGCAAGCGCCAAATGGTCGATTCTTGGGTTTGCACCACATCGTCATAGGAGATGATTTCACCTTTTTGGATGGAACGCTTTAATTGGACATGGCGATCGACCAAGCCTAACGGCAAGGCATTCTTTTCTTTTGCATCTGCGGCTGAAAGAATGCGGCCATAAACCGTGAACCCGCCGATACTATCCAAAACTTGCCCTTCTTCCAGGTCGGTTTTGGCCACCGTGACCGTTTCTGCTTGAAGCCCTTTCCACGGGGCGATCGTCGCTTCATTGTAAATATACGCGCGGGCAATGGAAATCGGCGTCTCCAAGCTCGTCAAATGGTATGGGCGGTATAGCACATAATTCGGTCCTGCTCCCATGCTCAAATATTGCATTTCATGGTTGACTTCTTCTTTTTCTGAGGCAATGATCGCAAATACGCCCGGCGCTACGCCATTGATGTATTCCACGATTTTCTTATGGCTGACTTGCCCGCCGTCTTCTTTCAATTTGAAAATTTCCGGAAGCCCCTTCACGTCGCTTACAAAGCCATGCATTCCCGGCGTATCGGGTAAGAATCCTGTGGCGTTGGCGACTGCCGTCATTTCAACCATGGTTTTCGTGCCGTCCTGGAATGATGCCAGCATTTTCGCACTGGCACCTTTACGTGCCGCTTCCTCTGCTGCAGTGTCGGGATTCGCCGCTAAGTTCAACGGATTATTTTTTCCTTTTCCAAGCGCTACCACTTCAAAGCCAAGGGCATCCGCGAAATCATATAATTCCATAATGGCACCAGGTTCGTCGCCTGCTGTCCCTGTATAGACAACCCCGCTGGCATCGGCCATCTTCATCAATAAGGGCCCGATTGTGACATCAGCCTCTACATTGAGCATGACGATGTGCTTTTTATTCAAAATGGCATCCCAAGCGATTTTCGCACCGATGTCTGGCACTCCGGTAGCATCGACCACGACATCCACTTCTGTTGAAGATGTCACCAACCGGGCGTCAGTCGTGGCTGCGACTTTTCCGGAACGGATCGCTTCAGCTGCTTCTTCTGCTGCATTGGTCTGGACAATATCTGCATCCGCCACACCGGCTTTTACATAGGCATTGACGACATTATCGAGTTGAATGTCCGCGGTGAAAACGACCCTCATGCCAGCCATGTTTTCAATTTGAGAAACCATTCCTCTGCCCATTTGGCCTGCACCAACAAGCCCTACCTTGATAATTGTTCCTGCTTTCTCTAATTCTTCTAGCTTTCTATTGATGCCAAGCATGGTCCACTCTCCTCATTGTCAGGCTTTTAATATCCGAATTTCGGCTCCGAGCGCTAATTCCGGCAGAGGCGTCTTTTCTACACACATCGTGCCAGGCAAATTGGCTGTTGCGTCGCCAGTAAAAGCGATGGTGCAATGGCCAAGGTCCCGGAGTGTTTCATTCACTTTGGCGCCGACAAAAAGGATCTCAAAACGCTCATTATTGATTTCCAAAAAATCGCCCACTTCGACGCCTTCAAGCAGATCCGCTTGTTCATGGATCACAGCAAATGAACGAAGTTCTTCCGGAACGGTGTTATTGAAAATGACCATCATGTTTTCTTCAGCAAATAGATCTACTTCTTCACCAATTTCCGTGATTTTCGCTTCGTATTTTGTAATCATAGATATTCCACCCAATCTCTTTTTTTAATACATCCCAAAACTCAATAAATAGGCAATGACAACCGCCAACGGCCCTGTAATCAATCGAGAAATCAATACTGCGGGAACACCGACTTCAATTGTTTCCGGTTCCGCTTCTCCAAGAGTCAACCCGACCGGAACAAAATCAGCTCCTACTTGAGGGTTGATGGCGAACAATGCCGGAAGTGCCAGTTCAGGCGGAATATTGCCGCGCCCGATTTCTACACCGACTAACACACCGACTACCTGTGCAATGACCGCACCTGGCCCGAGCAACGGTGAAAGAATCGGCAAGGAACAAATGACTGACAGAATAAGGAGGCCGACAAGGTTTCCGGCAAGCGGCGTTACGAAATTGGCGATGATATCGCCGATTCCCGTAAAGGTGATGATTCCGATTAACATACTGACAAATGCCATGAAAGGTAGAATGTTTTTAATGACCTGATCGATCGTCTCGCGTCCTGCTTGATAAAGTACCCCGACGACTTTCCCGGCGCCGCGGCCGACCCGTTCGACGATGTTCATCTTTTTAGGCGGCTCGTTGCTGCTGTTCGCTGCCACTTTCCTTCTTGCTTCTTCTTTCAATTCCTGCGGCGTTTTGCGGACAGCTGGCGCTACCGTTTCATCCACCGCATCTTTCACTTCATTTTGATCTTCATAAAATGCAGCTTCTGAACTAATATCTGAAACCGTTACGCCGGAGACGAAATTTTCTTCATTAATGAATTTCATCAATGGGCCCGATGGTGAAGTCGCATTTACATTGATCGTTAGAATGTTCATCTTCGGATATACACCGCAACGCGCTGTTCCGCCGCAGTCGATGATGACGCAAGCCATTGTTTCTTTCGGATAAGAACTTTTAAATCCATCCACCGCTTCAGCACCCGTTAAACGCGCTATTTCCGCCGCCACAGGGTGGATCCCGCCGCCTGTAACCGATACAATATACCGTTGTGTTTCGTTTGGCCGTATCGTCAGCGGCCCTCCCCAACCTCCGCGGCCTTTTGTCACGGAAATCGCTCTATAGTTTAATGGTGTTTGGTTGTCTGCCATTTTTCTTGCCCCCTTTTCAAATAAGCGCCTCTAAAACCTATTAGACTTCCATGCCTTTAGACTTCATCATGCGGATCGTAATAAATTCAGTGACGATTCCACGGAGCAAGATGACGATGACCCCTACTAAGAAGAAACGGATTGCCAATGGCCCCAACGATAGCCCCAATTCTGTAATCCCCGCTGCGATTCCGAGATAGACGAACAATTCAGCCGGATTGGCATGTGGGAACAAGCCAGTGATGGGATGGACAAATGATACAGCGGAATCATAGAAAGCCGGTTTTTGTTTTTCCGGCAAGAATTTGCCGAACGTGTAAGCCATTGGGTTGGTTAAAAAGAACACCGCCAACACTGGGAAGATCGAATAGCGCAAAATAATGTTTTTCGTACTCCTTGCAGCCAGGCGGTTGATGCGCTCTTCACCGATTAACCGGATCAATGCATTGATTGCTGTAATCAATACAATCAATAATGGGATAATTCCTGTGACAAGCCCTGTAAACGTATCTGCACCTGCCTGGAACATGCCGATAAAGCCTTCAGCGAGCGATACTAAAAAATCCATCTTTATTCCTCCTTATACTGCTAGATTTGTTTTTTTGCCCATTTGCGCTTCAATTTTTTCAATCGCCATCTTGAAAGCCTGGCCATCGGTATCCTCGTTCAGTTTGTCTTTCAGGAGATCTATATGCAGCCCGTTGTATTTCGGGAACGCTTCAAACCGGCTGAATACCGTCACGCCTTTCATGAGTTGGCTCTCGATCAACGAGCCTTCTTCATCGGTCACCACGATGGCAATCACGCCTATCCCCATTTTTTGTTTCTGTATGCCTACCCCTAGATATCCTGAAGGCCTATTGCTCATTTTTTTAATCGTTGCCTGGTAATTCCTCAATTGAACTTTTGTCATCAAAATTTGAAGGATCCATATCCCCGCAAATAAAGCGATAAACCATCCCCACAAAATAAATCCCCTCCAGTCTTTTTTACATTTGTTCTGAATAAGCACAAATGTTATTAAAAACATTATAAAAGCGCTTACACAATAAATCAATAGCTTTTGAAAGAATATTTTAACTATTTCGCCAAATACACTTTTTTCTTGGAAGCTTATTTTGTCCATGTGTTTGGATAATATGCAGCAAACTTTCTACTATATAAATATGCTTGCTTTTAGACGATGTTCTTTATGCCAAACCAGTCGTTTTTATTCCCTATGTAAAAAAACAGCGGTGCGAATATTGAATTCGCACCGCTGTTTCACTTCAACTTTAATGAAAGCAATCGATTTTCTAAAGAAACACAATGAACGCCAAAACGCTGGCGAGCACAATACGGTAAATGGCAAAAGGCACCAGCTTGATTCGTGAAATTAATTTCAGGAAAAACTTAATGGAAATCAGTGCAAAGATAAAAGCAGTGGCAAATCCTGCGGCGTAGAAACTGAGATGATCGAACGAAATGGCTCCCCAATTTTTCACCAGTGAGACGATTGAAGCCCCGAGCATAATCGGGACGGCCATGATAAAGGTGAAATCCGCTGCGGTTCTATGATCTAGCCCGAGCAGTACGCCGCCTGAAATGGTCGAGCCTGAACGGGAGAAACCCGGCCACAAGGAAAAACATTGAACGGTTCCCACGGTTAAGGCTTTGATATAGCTGATTTCATCCAGTGAATTGATCGATGGTTTTTTGGGCCCGAATTTATCAGCGATGATCATAAAGAAAGCGCCGATGACCAAACCAATCAGCACGGTTTCAATGCTGAAGAGATGCTCGTCAATGAAGTCTTCAAACAGCAAACCGAAAATCCCCGCCGGCACGATGCCGATCAAGACATGCAGGATATTAAATGTCGTGGGTTTGTCTTGTTCGATTTTGTATAAGCCGACAAGGCTCAGCATGCGTTTCCAAAATACGAAGACGACCGCAAGGATCGATCCAAGCTGAATAACGATTTTGAAGGTATTGGCTGACGGCCCGCCTAAAAACCCTTCGGTGTTGAGCCATAAATCATCAAAGATGATCATATGTCCTGTTGATGAGATGGGTGCAAACTCGGTTAGGCCTTCCACTATCCCTAGCACCAATGCTTTTAATATTTCGATGATCTCCATAATTGCTCCTTCAAACGTAGTAGATTGACATTATGAAGACGCTCTTTTTTTGAAATTGGTTGCGCTTAAAACCCCAGTCCTGAATTTATTTTTCTTCAGTCTCATGGGATCCCCTTTACCGATCGCATTCATCTTTAATTAGACTGGGTATTTCTCGCATAATCTATCGCTCGAGCGCTATTTTCCACTCCAAGTTAAAACCCGCGAGCCGTCTGTCCAGGTAGACAAATGGCTCGCGGGTTTGAACATTCTTATTCGTAGATGCCTACATCGTCAAATCCTTTAGCTGTCGCTTTTTCTTCTGCGCTGCCTTCTCCGTAGATGTCAGCCGCTGATTGGACAATAAGTTTACGGGCTTCGCTGAAGTTGGAAGTTGGCGTCAAGTAGACCGTCAAAGCGCGATAGAAGATCTGGCCAAGTTTTTCCTTGCCGATTTCTTCGCCGATCAAGTAAGCGGCATGGTTGGTGATGGACGAATTGATATGGACGCCGCCGTTATCCAAACTTCTTGGCAAGTCATAGAATTCATCCATATGGGAAGGATAATTGCCTTCCCCGTCGCCATAAGGGATATAGTCCGCTTTGACTGGATATTTGCTTGGATCGCTCAAGCTGCGCAATGAGGCCCGGCCATCTTCTTTAGCCTCAGGGCCCATGATATCTTCCCCGACTTCCCAATCGTCCTCATCAACCAAAGCGCCGAAAATATCCGCAAAAGATTCATTCAACGCGCCGGATTCAAAACGGTACTGGAGATTCGCCGAATTGGAGATCACGCCGTGCGTCATTTCATGCGCTGCGACGTCCAAGCCGGCTGACAATGGTACCATGAATGAGCCATCGCCGTCGCCATAAGTCATATGGCGCCCATTCCAGAATGCGTTGTTATAGTTCTCGCCGTAATGGACATAGGAAATAATCGCCATTCCATTGTCGTCGAGCGAGTTGCGGTCGTGTTCGTCATGGAAATATTCATACACTTGTTCTGAGTTATAATGCGCATCTACAGCTGGGCGCAAGTATTCATCTTTCCACGAGGCGCTATGGTTCGTGACAATTTCACCGTCATTGGCATCAAAAGTATAGATGCCTTCCAAGCCGTCATGCGACTCATCGGACAGGCTGAAAGTCGTGCCTCCCTTGGCTTCTTTACTCTTCGTCGTGTGGATCTTGCGCTGTTCGCCGAGTACGCCGGTTCCGACGGACTGATGGATGTCTTCAGCATGCATAATCGCATTATACTGGTCGATCACTCCACCGCTTTTCGCATCCACAAAGACAAACCAGTTGCCGGGCTGGTCTCCGAGGAAGTTGACGTTGACCTTATAAGCCAGATGGTTTTCTCCCTCAAACGGATAGACGACGACTTCCGATTCAGGTGCATACTCGAGCTCTTCCGGTGCTTCGACTGCCTCTTTCGCTGTTTGAACAGCCGTCAAGACGCTCACAGTCGGCGTCGTGTCGACGCTGCTGGCGGACGCTTCAGGGAAATGGCCGCCGTTAACGGAAACCAATTCGTCCTGTTCGTTGTAATGAACGACTACTTCCGCTCCTTCCACTGGGACGCCGTTGACTGCCTGGTTAAAGCGGACATGCGTCATGCCGAGCGCATCCTTTTCAATCGCTTTTTGCTTTAAGTTTTTCTTGGGATTTTTCAGTCCGGTCTTGTTCTCGTTTTCCGCTAGGTAGTCAAGCGCATTCGACGCATTGCTTGAAGCCCGCTTCTCGGCGATTTTCTCTTTGACGAATACTGGGACATTGGCATTTTCATTCCATGTTTTATCTGAAGCTCCGTTACCCTGTTGGCCATTTGCCAATGTGGTGCTAGCTGTGAACGAACTTGCGACGAGAGCCGATGATAAAATGAACGGTACAATATATTTTTTCTTCAATTTTTTTCCTCCTCGACTTTGATAAAATTTAGTATACCGAAGTAAATTTGGACAAGCAATAAGATTACAGATTATTTGGTATATTTGAAAAATACTACCTATCAATTTTTGGACAAGCTCTACCCTTTTACACAAAGGAAAATATTGGATTTATGAAAAACAGCTTCAGGCAGGATGAAAGGCATACGTGTAAACGGACAGTTTCTATCCTGAAACGAAAAAGAAGAAACGCTGAATGTCTCAGCATTTCCTCTTTTTGTGTGGGCTTATTGAGATTTTCATTTGCCATCCTCGTTTTATAGCGAACTCAATTCTTCAGCGCACTTCCACGACTTCATCTAAAGGAAGCTCTAACGCGCGCAAGCATAAGTCTTTCTTGAGCGTTTCGAAGGCTTGTACTTCTTCCTGCGTCCTCAGGCAATCCCGGTCTTTCTTCGCCAGTTCATAAAAAGCAGCAGGAAGGAAATCTTTTTTCAAGCTGACTTCCACTTCTTCTCCTGTGGCACGCGAAAAGATGAATGCATAAGAGCTTCGCGTATAAGGATCGAACCTGGCAGCAGGATAGTCTGGATCTACGAAATATTTTCCGCGCGTTTCGGCTCTTGTGATGAATTCGAAGGCATCTCGGAATCCCGCGCAGTCCTGTCCTGCTTGGATCGCTAGTTCCTGCCGCTCCGGCACGTTCATGCCGTAAAGCGCTTCAAATGCCGCTTCTGCCATACGGTAAGCGACCCCAACCGCCGCCATTTCCTTGGCTCCGTGGTATTTGCAGATATCGTCAAAAGCGATATGGACCAATTCCTGCTCATCGTAGATTTGAATGCCTGTCATTTAGAAAACCTCCTGTAATGAATCATGGATAGATTCGGTTTTTTCGACTTTCTTTTTTTATGTCTTAATCAAATTCCTGCTTTTTCTTTTTGTTTAGCCAATAGGCAAATACTGCAGCGGCCACCATGACAGCAAGTGTCATCCCATTTACTTTTCCAGCTTGTTCATCGATCTCTTCTTTAATGAGAACGTTCGCCTCAGTATTTGCGCTCAATAAACCAGTTGAAGCAGAAGGCCCTTCTAAACGAATCGTATCCTCATCGTAGCTTGATAATGTTTCACCGATTCCTGGTTCATTCCTTAAACCATCAAGCCATTCAGCATAGGCTGGGCTGGAAAACGACAGGCCGACAACCAAAAACAATAGAACTTTCTTCATCTGCTCGCCCCATTTCTAAAGTGGAACTGAAAGCTTTTCTAAAGAAGCTGGCATGAAGCGAGGTTTCTCTTCGCTGTGCCACTTTAATCTATCATCACTGAGAATCGTTATCAACTAGTGTCCGCATTGCAACTGTCGATTTTTTTCTTTTCCGATATACAGTGCAGTCCCTTGCATTATTTTTCGTGATGGCTGTATAAGGATTTCTTATAACCGAAAAGCTCTCTTCATCAAAATGAAGAGAGCTTTTCCGTAATATGGTCGCAATAGGCTTGTTCTGCTTGGCTTAACTGTTGTTCCGGATCAATGACCAGCCCGTTTTGCCGGACAATTCGCAGCCCTTTGACAGAACGGTAAACCAATGACGCATCAGTTGAATCCAGCGCTTTTAGCGGCAGAAAGGAAACCGAGTCGCTTTGCCTCAGTGCTTTTTTGATAATCTTGAAATCGGTCATCTGCATATAAAAAGCCTCAACGCCTTTCGCTTCAAGCGCCTGCTGGATGAGCGCTTGCATATGCCTGCTTTGTGTCTGCAACACGGCCGCATGCTGCAGGTCTTTTGCATAGATTACTTTTCGCGTCGCCAAAGGGTGGCTGGCGGAGAAGACCAATTGGAATTCCTCTTCAAACAAGCCTTGGATATTGTACGATTTGTGAAGTCCATCATCGGCGTAAATCGGCATTACGGCGAACTTGGCTTTTTTGGCCAGTAACTGTTCGCGCAGTTCCATATAGCACCGGCCATTGATTTCAAATGGGCAAGCCCTGCAACAAGGAGCACTCAAATCGAACAACTCCTCGTAATAACTTTCAGCAATATGATTGCTCATATAGATGGCAACTGGCTTTTGGGCCGCAGGAGTGGTCATCAGTTCTTGCGTCTGCTCAAACAGATCGAGCAGCTGCCCGGCCTGTTTCTGTAATAGAACGCCGTGCTCTGTCAGCTCGATGCGTTGCTTTTTGCGGACGATGAGCCTCACGCCATAGTATTCTTCCAAATAGCGAATCTGCTGGCTGACAGAAGGTTGTGAGCAATATAGTTTTTTCGCCGCCTCGGTATAAGATCCGCATTCAGCCAGCATTTGAAAGGTATGTAATTTCCCCAGCACGGCATTCACCTCTTTTAATTGATAATAGTTCTCACTACATCATAGCATAAAAAATCCCGCTCTCCTGTTTGAAAGCGGGATGATGTGCAGCAGCTGTATTCATTTATTGAAAGCTTCAAGCCTCCGAACGTTCGACACCTTCGAGGGCATCTTTGGACTGATTAGCTTGCTTTTGGATAATGGACAATGACCCGTCGCCTTCCAACACGATCGCTTCTACTTGTTCAAAAGAACTCAAGCCCTGCTGTCGGACTTTCCCGCGCAAATCGTCTTTTCGGATGCGGTGCTTATTCATGCTGACTTCGTAAAACTCGCCATCATGGTAAATGAAACTCGGATTGGCCTTGATCAAATCAGCGAATCCTTTGGAATTCACCGACAGTTTTGAAACGATATACTGCAACAAAGTAAGCATAAACAAGACAACCACCCCGTCTACAAAAGACATTTTATCGCTGGTGATGATGCTGCCCAGTGTTGCGCCATACGTGACGGTGATAACGAAATCAAAGATGTTCACATTGCTTAAACTGCGTTTCCCAAAAACCCTCAACAGGACGATGAGAAAAGGATAAGCCAATACACACATAATTGCGATGCGCAGCACACTTTTCCAGCCATCGAATAAAATCGTATCCAGCATTCCACAACCCCCTTCCCGCTTACACCGGCCGCTTCATATATTCCCCACATACCCGGCTCTTGCGTTGTTAAACGGCTGAGGAATAAACAAAAAAATGGAGAACCCACCTGATTTCAGCTAAGTCCCCCGTTTTTAAAAGTGTTTGTCTCATTGAAGCCAACTATCCAAAAATGCCTGCTGATCACCTTCAAAATAAGTCTCAAAGAACTCCCTGAATTGTTGTTTCGTCACCCGCTGAAATTGAAACTCTTCAAAATAATCCGCCAGAAACTCCAGTGCAGCTTCGTTTCCACCGCGTTCATCGAAAAAGTCTTTCAGCAACAAAGGGACTTTGCCGTACACAGTCGCATAATAGGCCGGTGTGTCAAATTCATCAAGCGCCAAATCAGCATAGGTTTCCGTTTCGTAAGATTCTTCATAGGCTTTTGCATTTTGAAAACCGCTGTCTTCATCACCGTAATAATCGCTAAGGAATAAACCGGTACTGAACTCGGTCAAACTTTCATCGAGCCAAGCGTTTTCGTATGGATCATTGGCGACCAAATAGTAAAACCATTGATGGGCAATTTCGTGTACCAAGATCGAATCAAGCAATTCTTCATCCATCGGCACTTCCACAATGTTCGGGTACTCCATATAGCCGTCATTTGCGATCAAATCCAGTTCAGCAAACGGATAATCGCCGATGTTTTCTTCGAAATAAGCAAATGCTTCGACTGACAGTTCAGCCGTCTCCTCCAGGATTTCCGACTCAGCCGGCACAAACACACGCAACTCCGTATTTCCAGACGTGCGTTCTGCGACTTGCCAATCGGCTGGATCCAAAAACGCCACATAGAAATCCTTGATGGCCTTTCCGGTTAAGGTTCCAGATGAACTGGCCTCTGCCGTACCGTCTGGTGCAGAAGTGGCAATCAGGTAATCGCCTGGCAATTGATAAGTGACCGTATAATCGCCGTACCCCGTTTCATAGGATTCTCCTTTGGGATCATAGTCATTGACTTGCCAGCCCCCGTCATATTCAGCAAGCATCGGATACCAATGAGCTAAGTAATAATTGTTTTCCACCTGTGCCAAGCGCATCCCGTCTTCGGGCAATGCTAGTGTGTATTCAATCGTGACAGCTTGTTGCTCGCCTGGTGGTAAATCCGATTGCAGTTCGATGAATAAACCGCCACCATTCAATTCATGAAACAGTTCACCTTCACCAGAAGTGATTGACTTCATTTCAACCTCGGCTGGTTCATCTGAATACCCAGTAGTCAATTCCGGGTTCATGGCGTTGGGAACGAAGTGGAAGGCAATGTCTGCCCAACTTTCCTGTGAGTCATTTGTAATTAGAATCTCTGCAGAAACCTGGAAAACTCCTGATTCTATCATGTTTAGGTTAATGTCGTAACTTGTGCTGCTGCTTGGAATACTGCTAGTTCTCGCCTGTTCATTTGGTTCTTTTGAATAATAATGAATAACCCAATAAATGAAAACCGCAATAAAAACCAGGAAAGCCAGGAATCCGATTTTCCTTTTCACCATCACACCTCCCTTACTCAACGATAAAATGAATAATCATATTCATTATACGAATTCTATCACTTCTTGTTTTCTGAATATTTCTATTCAAAGCTATTTCAAAGAAGCACGATCGCGTATGGCTGTCCCTATCAGGGGTTCGTTATCCCCTTGTGCTTGTTTAACCGAATTGATCATGGCCGCAGCCAATTCTTCAGTGGGAAGCGGCTGTTGTGAACGGAACAATCCTGCTTTATTCATGAATTGTATAGCTTTTAAGCCTAGCACTTCGAAGGTACGATCGCTTCCCTTCCTCATCAAGATCGGCGGCTTGATGATGGTTAACTTCGGAAAGCCTAACTCTTTGACCGCTTCTTCCAACTGCCCCTTCATCTTTGAGTAAAAGCTACGGGCTTTTGGCGAGGCAAACTCAGCTGATACCAATACATACCGGTCGACTCCGTTTTCTTTTGCGGCTTTTGCAAATTCATATTGATAGCCATAATCAACTTTCCATTGTGCCTCTTTGCTTCCTGCCGCTTTGATCGTCGTACCCAAACAGGAAAACAGCACATCCCCTTTCACCAAATCGCGCCACGCATCCGGCTGGTCAAAATCAATGACATGGACTGTTAATTTATCATGCTGAATATCCAGTTGACGCCTTACGAAAACATCGACTTTTTCAAATGAATCGTCTTTCATCAATTGCTCTACAAGGTCTTTTCCTGTCGCTCCTGTGGCACCTATCACTAATGCGTTCATAATGGTCCTCCTTTTATGATGAAGTTCTTAAGAATATATGTATTCATCTTTGTTCAATATTTTAAATAATTTCACTGTGTTCTCTTCAATTGAAATAAAGTGTGCCTGTTCTGAAGGGGGCATTCCTCTAAGACGCCCAGAAAATGTCCCTAGCAACTCTAGTTGACTTGTTCCTATTTTCAGCTGATACAGCTTCCCATTGCTATCGTATGGATTATAGAAGTACGCGTAAGCTCCGCGAACACAAAGTCCAGACGAACCGTGGAGTATTTCCGGAACATTAAACAACCACAAACCACGCTTATGTGGGTCAACGGCAACTAATTGAAAAGTCGAGTAAGGGAACAACCAAAGTTCCCTGCCCTTTCCTTTACAGATTGCGTAACAGTCGTCTATATCTGGCCGATTAAGTAAATCGCTATGATACCTGAACAGAGTCATCCCTGATAAATCTTTCAATAGTAAGCCTTCCGTTTCTATCCCGCCGCCAAATATTCCTTCATCATAATAACTGAACCAAATACCTTCCTTACAGGCAACTTGATCCGCCACATACTCCCCAGCGTAAAAGGTATTCATAATCTTGCCTTCTCTATTTATAATGAATTGTTCCAGTTTGCTGCTTTCTCTGGTGGGGTGGTCAGATAACGCACTCACGATTAAATTTGCTGAATCAATCCATCGAATACTGTGGAAGTTTCTTTGAAAGCCCAGTTTTATATCTACACCATTTAATTGGATCCACGATTGTTTTCTGGTTTCTAAAATAATGGCTAACCCATCATTTTCTGTCCAATCTGCATCCACTATCTGCACAGATCCGGTTTCTTTTTTCTCTACAGCATAAAGCACTTGTTCCTCAATTCGCTCAGCCATAGCCACCCTCCTCATTTACCACACTGAAAGCCTGGTACGCGAATCGTTTTGTTCATTCAAATATTCCAAATCGTGAAAACCAAAACTGCGTGCGTTCTCATAGAGCGCATGGAGCATTTGCTGATCTTTGCAATAGATCGTCGTATAGATCGTATCGACTATTAGCAGGACCAATTGGCAGTCGCTTTCAGCAAACTCTTCGTAAGTTTCTGGATATGAAGTAACAGGCCCCTGAAAAGCGCGAAGTTCTGCAAAGATCACATAAGCCTGTTCGGTTTCGATTACTTCTTTCAGCTCTGAACCTGTCAGTTGCTCTCTATTAAGTGGAAACAGCTCGTTCATATGACTTCCATTCCTGCTTGCAAAAGCTTCTACATTGTCTATATGCCAATTAAATGCTTGAACGTTTATTGGCTGAAGGATGTCTTTTAAAAAACTTCCATAGTCATTCGGTAATTCAAAGCTGATTCCTCTGAACAAATTCTCATCTCCTCTAATGATGGATGAATTCAACTAGTATTCATTCAACAAAAAAAGCGCCAATCCTTTTTATGGTGGCACTTTTTCTTTACTGTATTAACATCTGACAAATTTCCGCTTAAAACCAAGACGACCTTTTTCCAAGCCTTGCTGGATGCTGTCATAGGCATATAGCTGTGTTGATTTCCTGTTTTCTCGTTTGAGCTCGAGTTTCCCTATAGATTTTGCAGTTTCGGCAGCTTTCTCGCTCAACGGCTTATAGGAAATGCCGACAGTGTAGAGAAAATTATTCATGGAGGCTTTCGTCCGTTCAGGAGAGTCGTGAATCGTTTCTTTTACCATATCGAGCATAGCGGAAATTTTGTCTTCCTTGAATTCACTGTCCTTGCGGTTGCCGAGCAGCCAGCAATAACAGCTCCAGCCGGCAGACATGTGCAGTTCATCGCCGCTTTCTATCCATTTGTCGGCCACTTGCTGCGCGATATCGGATTCCGACAAGGTAACCGCCACGACATAATCCGACAGCATGTAGAAATAAGCCCCGTCCATCCAGCGGTCGAAGTCAGCTTCTGTCATCACTTTTGGGTCAGCGATAATGCCCGCAAAATACATCGCGTCGTAATTGCCGGTCGCATATAACTCTTCTGCTAAAGGCTGGTCAATTTTAATTTGCTTGGCCATCGGTTTCATCGCGCCTGTGGCTACGCCGAATACCGGTTCTTTTGCCCCGCTCGACAAGTACATGTTCTTCGTCCGTTCTTTCCCTAGCGCTTCAAGTTCTTGCATGACTGTCTGGAAATCCATGTTCCGCACTTCCTTTCGCTAATAAAAGACGTCTTCCTTTGCTGTTCAATCGATGCTATCGAAACAACTGGAAAACGCCTGACTCTCAATCCTCTATTATCTTCACCATCCGGCGCTCTTTTTTATTCCATCCAAATTCGTCAAAGTCGTGGGCGATTTCGCTGTCCTCGTGGACTTGGCGCATGCTTTTCAATAACTCCTTCTCATGTTCCGGCATAAACCTCGCACTCATATGGTTGACGATAAGCTTTTGTGCACCGGCACGTCTCGCCACGTTGGCCGCATCTAAAGTTGTCGAATGGCCGTATTCCTTGGCGAGTTTTTCCGTTTCGCCGTCGAAGGTCGCTTCATGGACGACCAGGTCGGCATCTTGCGCTAATTGCTCCGACTTTGCGCAATACTGGGTATCGCCAAGGATTGCGACCGTGAAGCCGGGTTCTGCCGGGTCGGTCACTTCTTTGGATTCCACTTTTTGGCCATTCTCAAGTTCTACAGTTTCGCCTGCCTTTAACTTGGCAAGCAGCGGGCCTTTCGGAACCCCGAGTTGTTTCGCTTTGTCCATATCGAGCTTCGGCAATAACGGTTTTTGCTTGATGCGATAGCCGTAAGTCGGGATGACATGTGCCAACAGACCCGCTTCCACTGTCATTGTGTCGTCTTCAAAGATGACACCTTCTTTCACTTCATGGAAACGGATCGGGTAAGTCAAATGCGTCCGGCTCAAACGCAAAGTCATTTCGACATATTCCTTCAGCTCTTTCGGGCCGTATAAGTCGAGCGGCTCATCGCCGCCTTGAAACGATCGAGACCCCAATAGCCCTGGCAAACCGAAAATATGGTCGCCGTGCATATGGGTAATGAAGATTTTCTCAATTTTTCTTGGCTTGAGGGTCGTTTCAAGAATCTGATGCTGGACCGCTTCCCCGCAGTCAAACAGCCAGACAGCTCCCCGTTCTTCATGTAATTTCAAGGCGAGCGCCGAGGTATTGCGTTGTTTCGACGGCATGCCTGCCCCTGTTCCTAAAAATAATACTTGCATTAGCGTTTCTTCCTCTCATGGTCACTCAGAAAATCTTTGCTTAAACTGGTTTGTGCGTCATGCTTCGATTGATGATAAGGTATGCCCCTCGAGACGGAGCCTTTGCCGAAACGGCTTTCAAGTTTGGCGACTAAATCCAGAATCGGCTCATCTTTCGCGTGTTCTTCAAAATTGAAGAGTGATAATTGCTCAGTCATGTCGCCTTTATCGACAACGTTTGAGACGGTCACGCCAACAAGCCGCAGCGGTTCGCCGTTCCAATGCGTCTCGAATAATTGCCACGCCTGCACCATGATGTCTTGCTCTTTCCATACGGTATTATTCAAGGTGACGCTGCGGGTGCGGTTTTTCCAGTCGGCGCTGCGCGTTTGGATGCTGACAGTTGGCCCTGCCAAATTTTTCGCATGCAACCTGGCTGCAACTTTCGAACTTAAAGTCTTGAAGATTTTCTGTAAGCTGTCCAGGTCAGTTTCATCGAACGGCAAAGTTGTCGAGGTGCCGACACTTTTGCGGTCATAGATTGAATCCGGGTCGACTTCGCGGCTGTCTTCTCCTCTGGCACGCGCCTGCAGCCGCACGCCGTTTTTCCCCATCTTCTCCTTAATCAAGCCCTCCGGCGCATTCGCCAAATCGCCGATTGTATACAGCTTCAAGCTATTGAGCTTTTTCGCGGTACTTTCTCCGATGCCGTGCATTTCAATGACTTCTCTTGGCCATAGGATGCGCTGGATATCGCGTTTCCTGAGAATAGTGATGCCAAGCGGCTTTTTCATATCGGACGCCGTTTTTGCGAGGAATTTATTTGGCGCGATTCCAATGGAACATGGCAAGTCGAGTTCTTTCAGGATGCGCTGCTGCAGCTCTTCAGCAATGTCCACCGGATGCCGGTCAGCCGATAGTTCCGTCACGTCGATATAGGCTTCATCGATCGACACCGGCTCGACGGCATCGGTATAGGTGCGCAAGATCTCGAACATTTGCCGCGACGCTTCCCGGTAGCGGTCGAAGTTGGGTGGCATGAGCAACAGCCCCGGATATTTCTTCTTCGCCTCGTGCACTTGCATCGTCGTGTAAATGCCATGCGCCCGCGCCTCGTAAGAACAAGTGACGATAATGCCTTTGCGTTCTTTCGGATTTCCCGCAATCGCCAGAGCTTTTCCTTTCAGCGACGGATCGTGCGCCTGCTCGACGGATGCATAAAAGCTATTCATATCAATGTGGAAAATAACTCGCCCCGCCATAACAATCGCTTCGCTTTCCTTTTTCTTTCAGTGTATCAAAAAATAGGCGAACAGGCATCCTGTTCACCCTTTCCAGTTTCAATGGATTTGTGCTAGATTTAATAAACTTTGCTAAATAAAATTAGTGCTTAGTTGGACTTGTAAGCGTGGTGTGCTGACCGTTGTTTGTTTCATCTTTGAATAGCCGCCTCCCACTTGGGGCTGGCCTCCCGCAATAAGCCAAGAAGAACACTTGTCTTATTGCTTCGGCTCGCCCGTGTGCGCGGTTCGGCTTTAATATTTCATTGGATGTTATATGCGATGAAGCGTCTCTGTTGATTGGGATCATCCACTGGTGGACATCGCTTATTTAGACTTGTGAGCGTGTTGTGTTGTTCACTGTTTGTTTCACCTTTAAGTAGCCGCCTTCCGCTTTGGGCTGGCCTTTGGCAATAAGCCAAGAAGAGCGCTTGTCTTATTGCGTCGGCTCGCCCTTATGCGCGGTACGGCTTTTAGATTTCACTATATTTTGCATGCGAGGAAGTACCATTGTTAATTGTCTTCATCCGGTTTGGAGACGCTTAATTGAACTTGATAGATACAAAGATGCTTAGTATCTATTCAATTTATATATTCAAAGCTGTCCAAAACTGCTCATGCTAATTTCAATGTCAGAAGAATTTCAATTCCACACTACACTTAGAGATGGAGCGGAAAGGGGCGACTCCGGGAGGATCAGCGAGACAATTGAGACCCTGCAAGCGAATACGCGAAAGACATTGAGCGGATTCGTTTGCGAAGCTCGAACATCGTGAGAGTTGAGCAGGCGGGGTTTTGCGCAGCGATCGAAGCGGCTCAATGCGAGCCCTCCGGAAAGCGTCCCCTTGCAGCGCAATCTCCAGAACATTTCTATACACAAACAACTGCCCCCAAAAACCATATTGAATGGTCTTCGAGGGCAGTTGTTATGGTTTGATTAACGCGTGGCTGCTTCTTTGACGATTTCGACCAATAGCTCGGTCAGTTTCTCAAGCTCTAGGACCGGCATGCGTTCGTTCGTTGTGTGGATTTCTTCATAGCCGACACATAGATTGACCGTCGGGACGCCGTGGCCGTTGATGATATTGGCATCACTTCCGCCTCCGCTTGTAAGCACAGGCGATGGGCGCCCGATGCGATCAGCTGCGGTTTTCGCGATATCTACAACAGGGTCCATTTCATCAAAACGGAAGCCTGGGTACATGAGTTGGACATCTGTTTCCGCACGACCGCCCATTTCCTTGGCAATATCTTCGAATACGGATTCCATATGCGCCGTTTGGTCTGCCAGTTTGTCTTCGCTGATCGAGCGCGCTTCAGACAAGATATGGACTTCATCGCAAACGATGTTGGTCGCTTTGCCGCCTTCGAAGCGGCCGATGTTGGCGGTCGTTTCTTCATCGATGCGGCCGAGTTTCATGCGCGCGATTGCTTTTGAAGCGATGGTGATGGCGGAGACACCTTTTTCTGGCGCGACGCCGGCATGGGCGGTCTTGCCGTAGATCGTTGTCCATAATTTCGCTTGATTCGGCGCAGATGTGACGATTCCGCCAACTAGGCCGTCGCTATCGACTGCGTAGCCAAATTTCGCTTTCAATAGGGATGCGTTGAATTCTTTCGCCCCGACCAATCCGCTTTCTTCGCCAGCTGTGATGAGGAATTGGATATCCCCGTGCTCGACGTTTTCTTCTGACAAATGGTGTGCAAGTTCCAATAACGCTGCGACGCCAGCTTTGTCATCAGCCCCGAGGATAGTCGTGCCGTCTGAATACACATAGCCGTCGCGAACTTCTGGCTTGATGCCTTTTCCTGGGACGACTGTATCCATATGTACGGTGAAATAAATCGGCGGCGCGTCTTTTTTCGCACCTTCAAGTGTCGCCACTAAATTTCCTGCGCCGTGTCCCGTGCGTTGTTTCGAATCGTCTTCGACTACGCTGAAGCCAAGAGCTTCCAGCTTGTTCGTCAACACTTCCGCAATGGCGGCTTCTTCTTTTGTTTCGGAGTCAATTTGCACAAGCTCCAAAAATTCTTCCAATAAGCGATCGGTTTTCATTCCAAAAACTCCTCTTCTATTCCATTTAGTCCAGTTCCTATTATAGCCTTAGCGTTTGACGACTTCATGCAAAACGCATCAATCTCTTCCCTTTAACAGGAAGAGATTGGTCGTAAAGTCTTTTATAACGGCATATTGCCGTGTTTTTTCTTCGGCCGTTCGTCTTTTTTGTTGCGCATCATCTCAAGCGCTTGGATGAGTTTGATGCGGGTTTCACGTGGGTCGATGACGTCATCAACCATGCCGCGTGATGCGGCAACATAAGGATTGGCGAATTTCTCGCGGTATTCTTCGATTTTCGCCGCACGCGTTGCTTCCGGATCGTCGCTTGCGTCGATTTCACGTGCGAAGATGATATTCGCTGCGCCGTTCGGCCCCATGACCGCGATTTCGGCATTCGGCCAAGAGAACACCAAATCCGCGCCGATCGATTTCGAGTTAAGCGCCACGTAGGCACCGCCGTATGCTTTGCGCAAAATGACAGTCATTTTCGGGACGGTCGCTTCCGAATAAGCATAAAGGATTTTCGCTCCATGGCGGATGATGCCGCCATGTTCTTGTTTGATGCCCGGGAAGAATCCAGTGACATCTTCGAACGTAATGAGCGGGATATTGAAGCTATCGCAGAAGCGGATGAAACGCGCTGCTTTATCAGAAGAATCGATATCGAGGCCGCCTGCCATCACTTTCGGCTGGTTGCATACGAGCCCCACCGTTTCGCCTTTGATACGGGCAAGGCCGATGACGATATTGCGCGCGAATTCCGGTTGCACTTCCATGAAGCTGTCTTTGTCGACAACTTGTTCAACGACTTTCCGGACGTCGTATGGGCGAATCGCTTCGTATGGAACGATATCGGCCAGATCCGGGCGGTAATCGTCTTCATTGTCGACTTCAAGGCGCGGCGGCATTTCCTGATTGTTCTGCGGCAAATAGCTAACTAATTGGCGCACCATTTCGAGAACTTCCTGTTCTGAACCTGAACGGAAATGGGCGTTTCCGCTGATGGCGGTATGTACACGCGATCCCCCGAGATCCTCAGAGGAGATTTTTTCTCCGGTGACCGTTTCGATGACTTTCGGTCCCGTGATGAACATCTGGCTCGTTTTGTCGACCATGAAGACAAAATCGGTGATGGCCGGAGAATAGACAGCTCCGCCTGCAGATGGCCCCATGATCACGGAGATTTGCGGGATGACCCCCGAATAAATCGAATTGCGGTAGAAAATATGTCCGTAGCCATCAAGCGATAATACGCCTTCCTGGATGCGGGCGCCGCCGGAATCGTTCAAGCCGATAAACGGAGCGCCGTTTTTTGCCGCCATGTCCATGACGTTGGCGATTTTTTTCGCGTGCATTTCACCCAATGCGCCGCCAAAAACGGTGAAATCCTGTGAAAACAAGTAAATTGGGCGGCCGTTTACTTTCCCGTATCCAGTAACGACACCTTCGCCTGGCCCTTTAGCCATGCCAAAGTCAGTCGTCCGGTGTTCAACAAATGGGCTCAGTTCGACAAAGCTGTCTTCATCGAGCAACAAGTCGATGCGTTCGCGTGCGGTCAGTTTGCCTTTTTCGTGCTGCTTATCGATCCGGGCTTCTCCGCCCCCCAGTTCGATTTCTCTTTTTCTGTCATACAATTCATTGATGCGCTCATAAATGTCCATTTCCCCACTCCTCTGTCACTTCTTTTCGCAAAGTTCGTACAAGACGCCGTTTGATGATTTCGGGTGCAAAAAAGCGACCATTGCCCCACCCGCACCCGGTTTCGGTTCATCACTCAATAATTTGACACCGTTTTCACGAAGTTCCGCCATGCGTTCTTCAATGCCGTCGACACCGAATGCGATATGATGGATGCCTTCGCCTTTTTTCTCGATGAATTTATGGATTGGGCTGTCTTCGCTCATCGGCTCGAGTAATTCCAGCTTGATGTTGCCGGCATCGATGAACGCCACTTTCACTTTCTGCCCTTCGACTTCCTCAATTTTCATCAACGGGCACCCGAGTGTCTCTGTGTAATAAGGCAAGACCTGCTCTAAATCTTTAACCGCGATTCCGATATGATCGACTTTCTTCATCCTTATTCACTTCCTTTTTTGGCTTCCTCTTTATTGTACCCATTCAAAGGCAAAAACTCTAGTTGTTATCGAATATTAAGAAAACGGCAAAGCTGGCAGTTTAAAATCTTGCCCGGATGTGGTATGATTCTTTCAAAGTACAGGAATAAAGGAGCTATGCTATCCATGAGAAACCAAGCTTTCCGTAAAGTCATTGTCTACGCAATGGTCGGATTGATGCTGCTGTCGAGCCTGATGATGGGCTTAAGCTTCGTCATTTAATATGAATTTGCTAAAGGTCATTTACAACGCATGCAGTATGCGGTTGGATGCCCTTTTTTCGTTTCACAGAAAAATAAACAGCCCAGAGAGCCATGCTCTCTGGGCTGTTTAAGTTTAAGCCGGGCTGGGGTTGAGCCCTTTTTTATTATGGAAGCCTTTATAACTTTGCTTGATCTCCAAATATGTTTCCATCTCTTGAATGATGGCATTCAGATCGGCCATTGCGAGGAATTTTTCGTGCGTGTCCGGCAGCGGCATCTCGGCAAAGTTTGCTTTCAGCTGGTCCAATTTATGGATATACTGATCAGCCGTATTGCCGGAATGTACATGTTCCGATAAGTCTTCTAAAAAGTCAGCAACGAGCTGGGTCTGCCCGACAATCACCGGGAGTGCCGTGATTTTTGGCAAGATCCGTTCGATGATTTGAAGTTGCTGCTCGCGCATGTCGAAATAATGGTAATACTTGTTTTCGTGGCGCAGCAAGTGATTTTCAACATCCTGATAAGCGAGCGCTTTGGCTTTATCGATCAGCTTTTCCGATTCCATCAATTCCTTGCCGGTCCATCCCGATTCCCCGTGTCGCAGGAAAATGGTCGTTTCCCGGAAAATCGTCGAATACAGCCGCTCAACTTCTTCCCTGTAGCGGTCGAGTTTCTTCTCGATGCTTGGCATGTACATATTAACGATCAACGCCGTGCCGAAACCGATCACCATCAACAGGACTTCATTGAGGAATAACCCCATTGTCAAATTCTTTGCGTCATATAGGTGCATTAAAATAACTGCGCTGGATACAAAGCCATCCGAAAAGCCCAGGCTCACAAGCACTGGAATGAACAACAAGATGAGAATGCCGAGCGTGACAGGATGGTACATGCCCAGTTCGAAAAAGACTAAGGCAAATCCGACGGCAATCATGCTGGCGACAAAGCGGGAGAACGCGGCACGAACCGACTTCTTTTTCGTTGGCTGGATGCACAGAATCGTCAAGATGCCGGCCGACACATAATATTCGAGTCCGATTAACTGGGCCAGATAAATGGCGATGGCGGCCCCGAGCGCTGTTTTCATCGTCCGATAGCCGATGCGATAAGGTTTCAGTTTCATAGGCGTCTCCCCTCAAAATACAAAAATGCCCCCGCTGCCGGGGGCATTTTTTCTTACATTTCTTCGCAATGCTCTTCGAAAATTGACTGGATATGCGTAATGACCGACATCGGATCGTGCCCTTCGATTTCGTGGCGGCCGATTTCATCCACTAATTTTCCGTCTTTCAGGAAAGCGAACGATGGTGAAGATGGCAAATGATCATCGCCGAACAAATCACGTGCTTGCGCCGTCGCTTCTTTGTCTTGGCCGGCAAATACCGTATACAAGTGGTCCGGGCGTTTGTCGTAATGGACCGAGTGAAGAGCAGCTGGGCGTGCGATGCCGCCTGCACATCCACATACTGAGTTGATCATGACAAGGCTTGTGCCGGGTTTGGCGAATGCCTCTTGCACGTCTTCAGCTGTTTCGAGCTGTGTATAGCCACCGTCTGCTAGTTCTTGGCGGGCTTGTGTAACAATATCATTCATCAGGAAATTAAAATCCATGCTCATCTGTACCACTCCTTCATTATTGCTGTTCTTATCATATCAGGAGAGCGGCACAGTTGCAAAAAAGCTTACTTGAACAGTTCCGTGACCGCCTGTGAGACCGTCAATCGGTCGTTAAGAATGCGTTGTTCCATGTCTTTTACCTGCTGTTTGCGCTCAGGGTCTCCGTAGAAACGGCCAAGCAATTCATCGGTGATCATCGAATGGAACCAATCACGTGTCTGTTCCTGGCGTCTAGTGTTCCAGTAGCCGCTTTCTTGAACTGCTTGCTCAAATTCCTTCACCATATCCCAGATTTCCTGTATGCCGGTTCCTTCAATGGATGAGACAGCCAACGGGCGTGTCGTCCATCCCTCTGTTGCAGGCTGCAAAAAATGCAGCATCTGCTTGTATTCACGCACGGTTTTCTTGGCGAGCGGCAAATTGTCCCGGTCCGCTTTATGGACGATCATTGCATCCGCCAATTCCAAAATGCCTTTTTTCATGCCCTGCAATTCATCTCCAGCACCCGTCAGCACAAGCAACAGGAACATATCGACCATGCCGCGCACAAGCGTCTCGCTCTGCCCGACACCGACCGTTTCGACCAAAATTACATCATAGCCTGCCGCTTCGCACAAGAGCATCGTTTCGCGTGTCTTTTTATGGACGCCGCCCAGCGTTCCTGCAGTTGGTGACGGCCGGATAAACGCCTTAGGGTTTCGCGCCAGTTCTTCCATGCGCGTTTTGTCGCCGAGTATGCTGCCGCCGGTTCGCGAGGAACTCGGATCGATCGCAAGTACCGCCACCCGGTGGCCAAGCTCTGTCAGCATCGTCCCAAAGGTTTCGATGAACGTGCTTTTGCCGGCTCCCGGAACTCCGGTGATGCCGATGCGGATGCTATTGCCTGTTTTCGGCAACAGCGCATTCAATAATTCCTGGCCGCGCTTTTTATGCTCGGGGTTGGTGCTTTCAAGCAAGGTGATCGCCTTCCCTAAGTGCAAACGCGATCCGCTTTCGACGCCGCGTACGAGTTCGCCCAAATCAAACTGGCTCGTACTCGGCTTCTTGAATTTCTTCCTTGGCAATGCTTTCATGCCATCATGCTTATCCGAAACACCCGACATGACTTGTCTGGACTGCTTCTCGCGATCCATCAGTCTGCCTCTTCCTCGTACCCGAGGCGCGCATAGATTTCTTCGATGACTTTTTGGGCAGCAACCGGAATGACCGTCCCCGGTCCAAAGATCGCGCTTGCGCCGTTATTGCGCAGGAATTCATAATCCTGTGCCGGAATGACGCCGCCAACGACGATCAAAATGTCTTCACGCCCCACTTTTTTCAACTCTGCCGCGAGATCCGGCACAAGTGTCATATGGCCAGCCGCAAGCGAACTGACACCGATGACGTGGACATCGTTTTCCGCTGCCTGCTGGGCTGTTTCCGCAGGTGTTTGGAACAATGGTCCAATATCAACATCAAAGCCCAGGTCGGCGAACGCGGTCGAAATGACTTTCGCGCCGCGATCGTGCCCGTCCTGGCCCATCTTGGCAATCAGGATCCGCGGGCGGCGGCCTTCATTGTCAATGAATTCTTCCGTCATTTGTTTGACGATCTGCATTTCTTCCTGGTTGGAGAAGTTTGAACTGTATACACCGCTCACGGAACGGATCACCGCCTTATGCCTGCCGGAAGCTTTTTCGATCGCATCCGAAATTTCGCCGAGTGATGCCCGGTGGCGCGCTGCTTCAATCGCACAGGCGAGAATATTGTCTTCGCCAGTTTCAGCCGCTTTTGTCAGCTCCAGCAGCGCTTTCTCTACTTTTTTCTGGTCGCGCGTATCGCGCATTCGATCAAGTCGCTCGATCTGCTTTTTACGAACCATTGTGTTGTCGATATTCAAAATATCAATTGGGTCTTCCTCGTCGAGACGGTAGCGGTTGACGCCGATGATCGTTTCCTCATTCGAATCGATTTGCGCTTGCTTTTTCGCAGCTGCTTCCTCGATGCGCATTTTAGGAAGGCCCGTTTCAATCGCTTTCGCCATGCCGCCTAGTTCCTCGACTTCTTCTATTAATGTCCAGGCTTTTTCCATCAATTCTTCGGTCAATTTTTCGACGTAATACGAACCACCCCACGGATCGATCGTATTGTTCATCAAGGTTTCTTCCTGAAGGAATAATTGCGTATTACGCGCAATGCGTGCGGAGAAATCGGTCGGCAAGGCAATCGCCTCATCGAGTGCATTGGTGTGCAAGGATTGCGTATGGCCCATCGCCGCCGCATTCGCTTCCAGCAGTGTGCGCGTTACGTTATTGAACGGGTCTTGCTCGGTCAAGCTCCACCCCGAAGTTTGGGAATGTGTGCGGAGCGCCAAGGATTTGGCATTTTGCGGATCGAAGCTCTTCATCATCTTCGCCCAGATTTCACGTCCAGCGCGCATTTTTGCGACTTCCATGAAATAGTTCATGCCGATGCCCCAAAAGAATGACAGGCGCGGCGCGAACTGGTCGATGCCGATTCCTGCATCCAAACCGGTCCGTACGTATTCCAAGCCGTCTGCTAAGGTATAGGCAAGTTCGATATCTGCTGTAGCTCCCGCTTCTTGGATATGGTAACCCGAAATGGAAATTGAGTTGAATTTCGGCATATGGTCAGATGTGTATTTAAAGATATCCGCAATGATCTGCATTGACATCGCCGGAGGGTAGATATACGTGTTACGCACCATGTATTCTTTCAAAATATCGTTTTGGATCGTGCCCGCCAATTGTTCGGGGGATACGCCCTGTTCTTCTGCAGCAACAATGAAAAATGCCATGATCGGCACCACTGCACCATTCATCGTCATCGAAACAGACATTTGGTCAAGCGGTATGCCGTCGAACAAAATTTTCATGTCTTCGACGCTATCGATGGCTACCCCTGCTTTACCAACATCGCCGACAACGCGCGGGTGGTCGGAATCGTAGCCGCGGTGCGTCGCGAGATCGAATGCCACTGACAAGCCTTTTTGCCCCATCGCCAAATTGCGGCGGTAAAAGGCGTTGCTTTCTTCAGCTGTCGAGAAGCCGGCATACTGGCGCACAGTCCATGGCCGTGACACGTACATCGTCGGGTATGGCCCGCGGACGTTCGGCGCAAATCCCGGATAGCTCGTTTGTTCTTTCTTCAAGTCTTTCGAAGAATAAAACGGTTTCACGGCAATGCCTTCATTGGTCATAAAAGCGCTCTCATCCCGGTCGCCCAATTTAGCCGTATCGAGTTTTGTAACGTCAATTTTCGTAAAATCAGGTGTCGTCATTTACAGCGCCTCCTTTCCAAGTGACAAAACTGCTTCCAATTTGTCAATTAACGGTTTGCCAGCGTAAAGGGAGTCGCGGATACCGTTTGCTTCCCAAGTTTTTAACGTTTCCGCATCGATTTTACCGGCAACGTCGATCGCCGCTTTTGCCTTGAGTTGCGGAATGATCTTGTCGAATGTCTCACGGCTCCCACATAGAACGGCGTAGTCGAGCTCCTCAGAACGGATGTACCGGTTCACTTCATCAGCGGATGAAAGATACGGGCTGATTTCGGGTTCGATTCCCGCCACGGATAGGAAACCTTGTACAAAATCCGCCTGCGGTTTCACGGCTTTTAATGGCTCCAACAAGATAACCGCCGATTTGACGCTCGTTTCGCGGCTTTTCGCGCGTAATTTTTCGAATGGCGTCGCCAAGCGTTTGGCTGTCATATACTCCAAATGGGCTGTATCGATTTTTGCGTCTTTCACCGGTTCTTGTGGATTGGCGTAAATATTCGTGCCGATCAACGAAGCTTTGCGGTTGGCCACTTGCTGCTCGCGATCGAGCCATTTGGCTTGAATGTCGTCTGTCAGCCAGCCAGTACGCTTCACTGCAGAATAGCCTCCTGCTTCCTGGATTTCCAAGAAGTAGCTCCAGGCTGCATCGACGTATTCACGCGTCAGGCTTTCGATGTAATAAGATCCAGCTGCAACATCGATGACATGCGAAACATGGGATTCTTCCTTAATGACCAATTGCACATTGCGTGCGATGCGCCGGCTTGAGCCAGTCGGAACTGTCAGGAAATCATGCGGATGCACGGTATGGCCATCCGTTCCCGCTAGCACTGCGGAAAAAGTCGCATTGCCTGCCCGCAGCAAATTGACATAAGGGTCCAGTTTGGAATACGAACGCACCGACGTTTCCGTGAACACCGGAATGCGCGGCGCTTGTTTGCCGTAGGCGGAGCAGAATGCCTGCCATAACACACGGAACGCCCGTATTTTGGAAATTTCCTGGTAGAAGTGAGTGTCGACTGCAAAACGCACCCAAAAGCTCTTCGCCGCTGTTTCGAAATTCTGCTGGTCCAGCGCTTCAGCCATCATGCTAAGCGCTACGCCAAGTTCATGGATAATCGTCCCTCCGGCATTGTGCGTCGGCAGTGTATCGATCAACCCAGTACGGACATTTTCAGGTACTTGAATTGGCTCTTCCGTGAAAATGACGCCTTGTACTTTTGCCTGCTGTTCGGCAGTTAGTTGCTCGAACACGCGCAAAATCGGATCTGCGTCTTCTGTCACTTTGAAATATATTGGATAGCGGACGATCAAGTCTGCGAGCTGTTCTAGCTGTGTTTCAGTCCAGTTGTAGGGCTGAGCACCGGAATAGACGACCGCTTCATTGCCGCGGGACAAATTGTCTTTTGTCACAGCCAAAAATTCCTCAGCCTCATGCGCCGTAATTTCCTGCGCCACAATCCAGGAAGGGCTGTACTTTCCACTCTGCACAGCAGCTACTTGAGCATCCACGTCGGATACGGATCGCTCCAGCATGTCTTTTGTATAGAGGGGTTCGAGGGTGATGTCTTCAATGGTGTTCGTTTTCATCACCTTTTCAAAATCTTTTCCTTTCAATGCAGCTTCCGCCGCTTGTTTCCATTCTTCGTATGTACGCTCAGGAAACTGAATGTTTTTCATCGATTCAATCGTCAAACTATTCCCTCCTCAAAGCTTTCTGTCTTCATTTTACCTGACACGGCAAGTTACTGAAAGAAAAAAAAGCTTGAAGTCCGAAGACTCCAAACTTTTCATCAATACACAGATGTATTGTCTTTGTTCATTTTTTCGAGAATTTCTTTGACGCGAGCCAAAAATTGCCCACATACAAGGCCGTCGAGCACACGGTGGTCAAGCGACAGGCATAAGTTCACCATATCGCGTGCAGCGATCATGCCGCCATCCATGATGACTGGACGCTTAACGATCGACTCCACTTGGATAATCGCAGCCTGCGGGTGGTTGATGATGCCCATTGACTGGATAGAACCGAATGAACCGGTGTTGTTGACGGTGAACGTGCCGCCTTGCATATCGGCCGACTTCAACTTGCCTGTGCGCGCTTTTTGCGCCAGTTCGTTGATTTCGCGGCCAATGCCTTTCGCGGATTTTTCATCAGCGTTCTTGATAACTGGAACGAACAAGGCATTATCCGAAGCGACAGCGATCGAGATGTTGATGTCTTTCTTCTGGATGATCTTGTCTCCTGCCCACATCGAGTTCATCATTGGGAATTCTTTCAATGCTTGGGAGATCGCTTTGACGAAGAAAGCGAAATACGTGATATTGAATCCTTCTTTTTTCTTGAAATCACCTTTGATGGAATCACGGAATTGCGCAAGGTCTGTCACGTCAACTTCGATCATCATCCACGCATGCGGCGCTTCGTGCTTGCTCTTGAGCATATTCGCTGCAATCGCTTTACGCACGCCGGTGACTGGGATTTCGATATCGCCAGGAGCCGATTCGATTGATTCTTCTTTAGCAGCTGGTGCTTTCGGTGCTTGTTGCGGCGCAGCTGATTGAGCAGGCTCTGCTGACTCAGTTGCTTGCGGCGCTTGTGCAGTTTCGCCGCCAGCTTGCGGAATGTTGCCGCTGTCGATCAATTGCATCAAATCCTTGCGGGTAATGCGGCCTTCGTTTCCGGATCCTTCGACTTGGTTCAAGTCGATATCGTGATCTTGTGCGAGACGAAGAACGGCTGGTGAATAACGTGCTTTGCCGCCCTGTGGCTTAGCTGGTTTTGACGAACCTTGTTCACCTTCGAGTTTCTTGGTCGGTGCGGCTCCTGCAGCAGGCATTTCATTGGCTTTTTCGCCTTCAGCTGGTTTTGCTTCTTCCACTGGGGCAGAATCTCCACCTTCAGTTTCGATGGTGCAGACCACTTCGCCGACTTCCAATGTATCGCCTTCAGATGCAATCAATTCCTTGATCGTCCCCGTAAAGGATGAAGGAACTTCTGCTGTTACTTTATCGGTATTGACTTCCGCCAACGGGTCATACTTGTTTACATGGTCGCCTGGCTGGACGAGCCATTTTTCAATCGTGCCTTCTGTCACACTTTCGCCAAGTTGGGGCATCGTGATTTTTTCAATAGCCAAAGGGATTCCTCCTTTTCAATCTGTGATGCATATTCATTTATAAGGGTTATGGCGTTAACGGCCAGCTTCTCGGGCCTATGCCTGTCGAAGCTAAACGGCCATTTGCGCTTTTCCTTTGTCCAGCTCCGTTGCCCAGCCCCTCGAGGTCGCTTCGGTCCCGCCTGCACTGGCAAAGAGCGCCAGTGCTGGCGTGACCTCCAGCGCTTGTCGGGACTAGATGGGCAACTGCGCTTTTCTTCTGTCTAGCTGCAATGGCCAGCTTCTCGGGTCATAAGCCATCCCGGCTGTGCGGCTAAGAACGCCGCTTCGCCAGCCTGTCTTATGCCTGTCGAAGCTTACCGGCCATTTCCGCTTTTCCTTTGTCCAGCTCCGTTGCCCAGCCCCTCGAGGTCGCTTCGGTCCCGCCTGCACTGGCAAAGAGCGCCAGTGCTGGCGTGACCTCCAGCGCTTGTCAGGACTAGATGGGCAACTGCGCTTTTCTTCTGTCTAGCTGCAATGGCCAGCTTCTCGGGTCATAAGCCATTCTGGCTGTGCGGCAAAAAGCGCCGCTTCGCCAGCCTGTCTTATGCCTGTCGAAGCTTACCGGCCATTTCCGCTTTTCTTCTTAAAACTCGGCTAGTTCTCTCATGGCTTTTTCTACTTTGTCCGGGTTGATCATGAAGAATTTCTCCATGGTCGGTGCGTATGGCATCGCCGGGATGTCCGGTCCTGCGAGGCGTTTGATCGGTGCGTCAAGGTCGAATAGGCAGTTTTCAGCGATGATCGCTGCCACTTCTCCGATGATGCTTCCTTCTTTATTGTCTTCTGTGACTAGAAGGACTTTGCCGGTCTTTTTCGCTGCTTCGATGATGCCTTCTTTATCCAATGGATAGATGGTACGCAAATCCAGAATGTGGACGGAGTAGCCATCTTCAGCCAGGCGCTCTGCTGCTTGCAACGCGAAGTGGACAGCCAATCCGTAGGTGATGACGGTGATGTCTTCGCCTTCGCGTTTAACGTCGGCTTTGCCGATTTCGATTGTGTAATCATCTTCCGGCACTTCGCCTTTGATCAAGCGGTAAGCGCGCTTGTGCTCGAAGAACATGACCGGATCTTCGTCGCGGATTGCGGCTTTCAACAGCCCTTTCGCGTCATATGGTGTGGATGGGATGACAATTTTCAATCCAGGCTGGTTGGCAAATACCGCTTCGACGGATTGCGAATGGTAAAGGGCGCCGTGTACGCCGCCCCCGAATGGAGCTCGGAAGACGATTGGGCAAGACCAGTCGTTATTTGAACGGTAGCGAATGCGCGAAGCTTCCGAAATGATTTGATTGACTGCCGGCATGATGAAATCGGCAAATTGGAATTCAGCGATCGGGCGCAAGCCATACATCGCGGCTCCGATTCCAACACCTGCAATAGCCGATTCAGCAAGTGGCGTGTCAACTACGCGGTCTTCGCCGAATTCGTCGTAAAGCCCTTGCGTCGCTTTGAAAACGCCGCCTTTTTTCCCGACATCTTCCCCGAGCACGAAAACGTTTTCGTCACGTGCCATTTCTTCTTTCATGGCAAGCGTGATGGCATCGATATAACTCATAACTGCCATTATTCGTTTCCTCCTTCTTCAGCATAGACGTGTTCCATTGCACTTTCTGCTTTTGCATATGGCGCGTTTTCTGCATAGTCTGTCGCTTCGTTGACCAACGCCATGATGCGGTCGTTGATTTCTTTTTCAAGATCGTCGTTCATGATGCCGTTTTCTTTCAAATAAGCACCGAACAACAGGATCGGGTCTTTTTCTTTTTGAGCAGCGAGTTCGTCCGCTGAACGGTATTGGCGGTGGTCATCATCAGACGAGTGGGCCGTCATGCGTTCTGAAACCGTCTCGATCAAGCTCGGGCCCTCGCCGTTGCGTGCGCGGTCTGCTGCTTCTTTTACGTGCTTGTACACTTCGATGGGGTCGTTTCCATCGATTGTGACACCCGGCATGCCATAGCTTGCGGCACGATCCGAAACGTTTTTGCTCGCCACTTGGCGTTCAAAGGGTACAGAAATCGCATAGCGGTTGTTTTCGACCATCGTGATGACCGGCAATTTATGGACGCCCGCAAAGTTCAAGCCTTCATGGAAATCGCCTTGATTGGAAGAACCTTCCCCTAGCGTATTGAATGTAATGAAATCCTGTTTCTTCATTTTTCCAGCCAACGCAACGCCCACGGCATGCGGCAGCTGCGTCGTTACAGGCGAAGAACCTGTCAGGATGCGATTTTTCTTCTGGCCGAAATGCCCAGGCATTTGGCGGCCGCCAGAGTTTGGATCTTCTGCTTTGGCAAATGCCGACAGCATCAGGTCTTTCGGCGTCATGCCGAAGTGGATGACCACACCAAGGTCGCGGTAATACGGTGCGACATAATCTTTCGTGTTGTCGAGCGCATAAGCAGCTCCTACTTGTGCTGCTTCCTGTCCTTGGCAAGAAATAACGAAAGGAATTTTCCCTGCACGGTTCAGGAGCCACATGCGTTCATCGACGCGGCGTGCTGTCAACATCGTTTCATATATTTTCAAGACATCTTCGTTCGTCAAACCTACTTCTTCGTGTTTCGTAGCCATTGAATTTCCTCCTTTAACTATGAATCGCTTTGCCGTCTACGGCTAAAGCTGCTTCGCCCATGACCTCTGAAAGCGTCGGGTGCGGATGGATGGTATCTGCAATTTCCCATGGCGTTGCATCGAGTACCATGGCAAGACCGGCTTCTGAGATCATGTCCGTCACGTGTGGGCCGATCATATGGACGCCGAGGATATCGTTCGTTTCTTTATCTGCAATGATTTTCACAAAGCCATCCGATTCTCCGTAGACCAGCGCTTTGCCGATCGCCTTGAAGGAGAATTTTCCGGTTTTCAATTCATAGCCTTGCTCTTTCGCTTGGTCTTCCGTAATGCCAACGCTCGCCGCTTCGGGATTCGAATAGACAGCGCGAGATACTAGATCGTAATTGATAGCATGCGGCGCGTTGCCTTTAATATGCTCAACAGCTGTAATGCCTTCGTGAGAAGCCACATGAGCCAGCTGCATGCCGCCGATGACGTCGCCGATTGCGTAAATATGGGATTCTTTTGTTTGGAACGTGTTCTTCACGTGGATAAAGCCTTTTTCGATGAGGATATCCGTGTTTTCAATTCCGATATTTTCCACATTCGCTTGGCGTCCGACCGACACGAGCATTTTTTCAGCAGTGAAAGTTTCGTTGCTGCCGTTGATTTCGGCTTGGATTGAAACTTGGCCTTCGCCTTTTTCAACGGTTTCCGGCAACACTTTCGCGCTTATTGCGAATTTGACGCCTTTTTTCTTCAATAGTTTCTGCATTTCTTTGGAGATGTCTTTGTCTTCTGACGGGATGATGCGGTCTGCGTATTCAAGCACCGTTACATCGACGCCGAAATCATTGAGCATTGATGCCCATTCGATTCCGATGACGCCTCCGCCAACAATTAAAATGGATTTTGGCAATTCGGTCATCGCGAGCGCTTCTTCAGAACTCATGACTACTTCCCCATCGATATCAAGGCCCGGCAACGTGCGTGGACGGGAACCAGTAGCGATAATAACGTTGTTCGGAATAAGCATCTCGTTTTCTTCGCCGTTGTTCATTTCGACGGAAATCGTTCCTGGGTTTGGCGAGAAGATCGATGGCCCAAGAATACGGCCGATGCCTTCGTAAACATCGATTTTGCCTTTTTTCATCAAGCCTTGTACACCGGCATGAAGCTGGTCGACGATTCCTTGTTTGCGCTGTTGAACGCGTGAGAAATCGAGTGAAACTTCACCCGTGTTAACGCCGAAGTCGGCTGCGTGGTTTTTGGTTGTTGCATATACTTCCGCACTGCGGAGCAATGCTTTGCTCGGGATGCAGCCTTGGTGCAAGCATGTGCCGCCCAGTTTGCCTTTTTCGACAATCGCAGTTTTGAGGCCGAGCTGGGCTGAGCGGATTGCCGCTACATAACCGCCCGTACCGCCGCCTAGGATGACGACATCGTAATTTTGAGCCATGGGTATTCCTCCTTTGGAATGATTAACCGTTTGGATAGATTCGAGCTTGTTCTTCGCCGTCGAGGACTCGGCTGGCGCCTTCTGCGAGCGCTTGCAGTTCGTTTTCGCCGGGATGGACGACGACATCGGCGATCCAGGAAATCCGGTCTGAGATCGATTTGACGAAGTCTTTTCCATAAGCGAGGCCACCCGTTAAGATGATGGCATCGACTTGCCCTTTTAACACGGCGCTTGCAGAACCGATTTCCCGCGCGACTTGATAAGCCATCGCATCGTAAATCAATGCTGCTTCTTTATCACCTTTTTGAATGCGTTTTTCGACCGTCACGGCGTCATTCGTGCCAAGATAGCCAACTAATCCACCTTGCCCGACTAGTTTTTTCATGATTTCGTGGCGGTAATATTGGCCCGAAAAGCATAATTCGACCAAATCGCCTGCCGGCACGGTCCCTGCCCGCTCTGGGCTGAAAGGGCCGTCGCCATGCAAGCCGTTATTGACATCGACGACTTTGCCATCTTCATGCACGCCTACCGTGATGCCCCCGCCCATATGCGTGACGATGAGGCGCAGGTCTTTATATGCGCGTCCTGATTCCTTCGCATAGCGCCTTGCGACTGCCTTTTGGTTCAGGGCATGAAAGATCGATTTTCGCTCGATCAATGAAAAGCCTGAAATGCGCGCGACAGGCGACAATTCATCGACGACGACTGGATCGACGATAAATGCCGGGATATTAAGCCCTTCGGCAATTTCATGGGCGATAATGCCGCCGAGATTGGAAGCGTGCTGGCCGGAATAGCCTTCGCGTAAATCTTCGAGCATCGCTTCGTTGACGGCGTAGGTTCCGCCTTCGATCGGCCGCAGCAATCCGCCTCTTCCGCATACCGCAGAAAGTTTCGAGACGTTCATGCCTTCCTCATCAAGCGCTTCTAATATATTTTGTTTTCGAAATTGAAACTGGTCAATAATGGCAGGGAAATCCGCCAGCTCTTCTGTCGAGTGGCGGATAGTCTTTTCAAGGATCTGGACATCGTTGTCAAAAACGCCGATCTTTGTCGAAGTTGAGCCGGGGTTAATGACCAGAATTCGATTCAGCTGTTTTTGCACATCGATTCCTCCGTTTCTTCCTTCAATCTTAGCGTCTGCTTAAAATGTCATGGCCGTGGCCGTTGCGCAAGAATTGGCTTCTTGAGTTGCGTACGCGCTCAATGCGCTCTTCCGCCATGCGGTCAGCTGCGATATAGCTTGGAATTCCGTCGCGTTTGGCGATTTCAAAAATGCGTGTAATGCTGTCGTAGATCGTTTCGACGCGTTTCATCGCACGTTCGTTATTGTAGCCGTAAAGCTCATCCGCTACGTTGATGACGCCGCCTGAGTTGATAACGAAGTCCGGTGCGTAAACGATGCCGCGTGCTTCAAGCTCCTCGCCGTGACGCTGTTCTTTCAATTGGTTATTGGCAGATCCTGCGACCACTTTCACTTTCAATTGTGGAATTGTCTCATCGTTGATGATGGCACCCATAGCACATGGCGCGAAAATATCCGCCTCTACCGAATAGATTTCGTTTGGCTCGACAGCTGTAGCGCCGAATGCTTCAACAGCACGTTGAACCGCTTCTTTGTTGATGTCAGTGACAATCAATTTTGCGCCTTCTTTGTGCAAGTATTCGCATAGCGGGTAAGCGACGTTTCCGACGCCTTGTACTGCTACTGTTTTGCCTTCTAGTGAATCGTCGCCGTAAGCTTCCATAGCTGCCGCTTTCATGCCGATGTAAGCGCCATAAGCAGTAACAGGTGACGGGTTGCCTGATGAACCGAACGCTGGTGAGATACCTGTAACAAAGTCAGTTTCTTCGTGGATTATGTCCATGTCAGCGACAGTTGTACCCACATCTTCAGCTGTGATGTAACGCCCGTTCAAGCCTTGGATGAAACGGCCAAAAGCGCGGAACATTTCTTCATTTTTATCTTTCAATGGATCGCCGATGATAACGGTTTTTCCGCCGCCGAGGTTAAGGCCGGCTGCTGCATTTTTGTAAGTCATGCCGCGCCCTAGGCGAATCGCGTCTTCAATCGCTTCTTCTTCAGTTTCGTAGTTCCACATGCGCGTGCCGCCAAGTGCTGGCCCGAGCGTCGTGTCGTGGATGCAGATGATGGCTTTTAGACCAGAATTTTTATCTTGGCAAAATACCAATTGCTCGTAATCGTGTTCTTCCATCTTTTTGAAAATTTCCATCGTAAATTCCTCCTAGTAGTTTATGCTATTTTATTGCTTGTAAGGTTATTGGCCGCCATTCTTCAAGGGTTCCCTTGAATTGAAGCTGCTCTTTATAAAGTCGCTGAGCGCAAGGCTAAAGCGAGAGAAAATAATTTGCTTTCTGAACTGTCAGCGCGCGATGTTAAGACGATCGGTGCTTTAGCTCCCGCAATGATGCCGCCAACTTTTGCTTTGGAAAAATAGACAAGCGATTTATAGAGGATGTTGCCGGCTTCGATATTCGGCACTAGCAAAATGTCTGCATGCCCTGCCGTATCCCCTTCGATGCGCTTATGCTTTGCCGCTTCAACGGAAATTGCATTATCCAAGGCAAGCGGCCCATCAACGATGCAATCCGTAATTTGCCCGCGCTTGTTCATGGCGGTCAATGCTGCAGCATCCAAAGTCGCCTGCATCGCAGGATTAACGACTTCCACAGCCGCAAGGGCCGCGACGATCGGCAATTCGACACCAGTTGCCCGCGCCACTTGTACGGCATTGCGGATGATTTGAGCTTTTTCCTGAAGCGACGGTTCAAGGTTCATACCGGCATCGGTGACGAAAATGAGCCGGTCATAGCCTTCGACTTCGAAAGCCGCTACATGGGACAGTACCGAGCCTGTGCGAAGGCCGTAATCAGCATTGAGTGCCGCTTTCATCAAGGTTGCGGTCGGGATATGTCCCTTCATCAAGACGCTGGCGTCATTCATGAAAACCGCCCGCACCGCTTCTTTTGCCGCCAATTGAGGCCCCTTAGCATGATGGATCATCAGTTTCGGATGGCCTTTCAAATGCGGGAAATCAGCGGCGATCAATTGCTTTAGTGTTGCTTCATCATCATATAGATGAAAGCTTGCGAGATTCTGGTCGAGCGCTAATGAAATGGCTTCCAATACTGCGTGGTCAGCAGCTGCTGCCACTGCCACGGCGTGCTCTTCCTGCAAGTCGATTTCATCGACGATGGTCTGTAAAGTGGTCATATCTATCACCTCATTCTTTTTAATTAAAACAGATGAAAGCCTGAGATATAAGGGATGTAAGCGTTTTATTTGCAAAATACAGCAGTTCTCTTTGCAAATTATTGCAAAACCTTGCAAGGAGTTGCAAAACCCTATAGTAGTCCGAATTTTTCCAATTTATAGTATAAAGTGCGCAAGGAAATTTGAAGCTGTTTAGCGGTTTTTGACTTGTTCCCTTTCGCTTCTTCCAACGCTCGGTGGAGGATTCCACGCTCAACTGTTTCCAGTTGCTCCTGCAGAGGAGCCGATGCTGGAATGACCACTTCGTTCTTTGCTTCTTTCGCTTTCAGCATATCCAAAGGGATGTGCTCTTCTGTCATCGTTTTGTCGTTCATCTGCATGAAAATCATCGAGCGGCTCAAGATGTTTTCCAGTTCCCGCACATTGCCTGGCCAATCGTACATTTTCAGAAACTGCACAGCTTTCTCCGACACACTTTCTACATTCCGGCCGTATTCCTGATTAAGCTTTAACAACAGACGGTCGACGATGCGCGGAATATCCTGCTTCCTGCTGCGCAGCGGGGGGATCAAGATCGGCATGCGGTTCAGCCGATAATACAAATCTTCACGGAAGGTCCCGTCTAGCAGCGCTTTTTCCATATTGGCATTGGTCGATGCGATAACACGTACATTGACCGGGATCGGTTTGGTCCCGCCAATCCGCATCGTTTCGTGTTCTTGCAAAACCCGCAGCAATTTACTTTGGATCTGCGGTGACAATTCCCCGATTTCATCGAGGAAGATGCTGCCATTATTCGCCTCTTCCAACAAGCCGCGCTTCGACCCGGTTCGGCTTTCAAGCGTCGCGCCTTCCTCGTACCCGAACAATTCGGCATCGAGCTGTTCGCTCGACACTGCCGCACAATTGACGCGGACAAATTTGTTGAATTGGCGCTCGCTGGCGCTGTGGATTGCGTGGGCGAACAATTCCTTGCCCGTTCCTGATTCTCCGCGCAGCAGCACCGTCACAAGCGTCTGGGCTGCGAGTTTCGCTTGCTGCAGCGACAATTGCATTTCAGAAGATAAACCAATGATGTCGTCGAATGTATATTTTGACTCAAGCGTCCGGATGATGCTCCGCGCCCGGTCCAGCTCTTTCATGAGCGACCGGATCTCCGTCGTGTCGTGAATGACTCCGACGCTTCCTTTTAACTGGTTATCGACGATTATCGGCGCTACGTTGACAATGACTTCCCGTTTTGCAGGGCCGACTTTTAAATTGACGCCACGCACCGGCTTGCGGGTTTGCAAAGCTTTGAAGTGCATGCTTTCGCCTTCCGAGATATCCGCAGATGCCGGCCGGCCGATCACCTGCTCCATCTCAAGCCCCGTGATTCTTGTATAGGCCGGATTGACAAGCAAGCCGTTGCCTTTTTCATCCACTACCGAAATCGCATCATCGCTGGATTGAATGATCGCTTGCAGCATCGTCTGGATTTCTTTCAAGTCGGTAATTTCCTCTGCGAGCGAGACGACTTCCGTAATGTCCTTGAACACTGCAAACGCACCAATCAATTCGCCGTTTTCATCGATCATCGGGAAACGGCTCGTGACGATTTTCGATCCGTCTTTCAGTTCGAGCTCACGGTTCAATTCCGTCCTGCCCGTTTCGATGACCCTCGGCAATTCGCTCATCGAAATCAGCTCGTGGATATGGCGGCCGATGGCTTCATCCTGCTTGACCGAAAGCATCCGTGCAGCACTGCGGTTGATGAAATGGATATGGTTGTCGAGATCGATGCCGACCATGCCTTCATCAATTGAGTTGAAAATGATCGACCCCTTGTGGCTCTCGTTGCTCAATCGATTGATGTAATGTTCTTTCTCATCCATCAGGCGGACAAAGATATTGGCGACACTCCCAGGAATGATAACGGTCCGCGGGGGATAATAGCGCCGCAGCCGTTGAGTCAATTCATCGTCACCGGTTACGTTGAAGACAATGTCGACCATTTTCGGCAATTCCTTGAAATCTGCGACTGTGGCAATGCGAAATTTTTCTGCTTCTTTTAACGCCGGCGCATCTACTTGGATATCTGCGACTCCTTCGACATGAAACCATCCGGACTCGACAAGCAATTTTAAGATCGCAGACCCGCCGATTCCACCACCGATAATGATCACTTTTTGCAATTATCTTCAAACCTTTCTATTATGATTCATGCAATAGACTGCACACATATTTCTAGACTACCGCAGGGGACAATTCTTGACAACTTTGAGCAGATTGGAAACAATGGAACATGAAGGATGTGGAATAGATGGGACGATTGATTGCATTTATCATTTTGCTCATTCCTGGTGTGATGGCCGCTTACGGCATTAAATTAATGCGGGATACCCTTTTCAATAAATTGCTCGAACCGTATCCGGCCTTGTGGATGCAATTTACGCTTGGAACGCTCTTTACAGTAATCGGCATCGGCTTTTTTGCTGGCTTCCTGTTAAACCGCGACCGTAAAAAAGGCAATGTATCTGAACGGTTCCAAAAGCGATAAATGACTGCAAGTATTTCAACAAACTAAAAAGAATGCCAGGAACCTTGGTTCCTGGCATTCTTTTGCTATTACAGATGCAATTCCGTTGTTTCCTGTTCCCATAGAGCTTTCACGCGGGCAGGATAATCCGTGATGATCCCTTTGACAGAAGGATGAAGATTTCGCAAGATGCGCTCGTTGCCCGCTATGCCATAAAGCCGCACCGGTTTATCCAGTTTGGCTATCGGTTCGAGCCATCTCGGCTTATGGAATCTTTTGTGGAAGTGAAAGCTATCGAACCACTGGCAATTCTCCAGTTCATTCCACTGTATGGCGCGTTTAAGGATCCACGCTATTTCCATATGCGGCATTAAGCTTTTCATCTTTTTAAGAAGCTCCGCATCAAAAGAAGAGAGATGCACATCTTTTGCCCCCTCCAATAAGGCGCAGACGATTTCAGGACCCTCTGGATGCTTCGCGACAGAAGATTTCAATTCAATATTCAAGGGAATGCTTTTCTTTTTTGCCCAGTCAATTACTTCGTAAGCCAGCGGAATCGAGTGGCGGCCGAAACGCCTGAACTTTTTGCGGATTGACAGCGACTTCAGCGATTCATATGGCATTTTGTAAACATCTGCTTGCATCCCCGCCAATCGCTTTAATTGATCGTCATGATAAATGATCGCAATGCCGTCCTGGGTCATCTGGATATCCAGCTCGATGCCAACTTTCAATTGATGCGCCAATTCAAATGCCTGCCATGTATTTTCAAGCGCATGGCCAGAGGCACCGCGATGCGCATAGATTTCGATTTCAGACATAGTTTCCTCCCCTTTTTCGGATAGGGCCTAGTTTTAATCATTTATTTTATCATCTCATTAGCAAGCTGCAAGTGTTTGGCTTTCTTGTGGGCGATTTTTTGATTTTTCTATATTTCCTTATGTAGTTTAGTACATTTATTCCTGATGCGCTGTCGCGCACAACAATAAAAAAACCGGTGCCTTTTATAGGCGCCGGTTCGTACCGATCATCATTCATTAGTGCCGAGACTGTCGACGATCATGGCAATGAATTCGGAATTGGATGGCTTCGACTGAAGGTGTGATTCACTATAGCCGAAGACGCTTGCGATATGCGCGACGGATTCGCTGCGCACCCACACTTGCCCGATGGCATGGCGGATCGATCTTTCGACTCGCGCTGCCGTCGTATCGAACTTCAAGGCGATTTTCGGGTACAACTCTTTCGTCACTTTGCCAAGTGCAGAAGGTTCATCCACGACGATCGACACGGCTGCTTTCAAATACATATAGCCTTTCAAATGCGGGGGCACGCCGATGTCTTTCAATCTGAGGGTAATGAGCTCGTCTTTTGTCACCATGCCGCCCTTAGCTGCTTGGTCGCCATTTTTCATGATGTGGTTGATCTGGACGACCAGCCGCTCAGTCTCGAATGGCTTCATAATGAAATAAGAAGCCCCGTAATCAGCTGCTTGGCTCATGATCGACTCCTGGCCGAATGCGGAAAGCATGATGACGTGGATCTTGCTCATGCGCTCATCGGAACGCAAGACATCGAGCACCGCAATCCCATCGAGATACGGCATGATGATGTCGAGAAGCAAAATATCCGCTTCGGTCTGTTCCAGTATGCCGATACATTCCCTGCCATCGTATGCAACGCCTACCACTTCCATATTCGGCTGTGATTCGAGAAATTCGGTCATCAATTCGACAAGCTCGCGGTTGTCATCGGCAATGGCGATTTTTATTTTCTCCATATTTTTCTCTCCTAAAATACAGGCTCCGGACCCTTATTTCATCAACAGCTTCCGGTCCCTCGCCAAAGTCAGCAATTCATCAGCATGCTGTAAGGTCAATTCGGTGATTTCCGCCCCTGACAGCATGCGGCTCATTTCTTCCGTGCGCTTGCGCCCTGCCAGTTCTTTCACTGATGTTGTCGTGCGGTCTTTCGATACTTTTTTCTCGATAAACAAATGCTGGTCTGCCATGGCAGCGACTTGTGGCAAATGGGAAATGCACAACACTTGTGAATGGCGGGCGATGGCGGCGATTTTCTCGGCAATCGCCTGGGCCACGCGCCCGCTGACTCCCGTGTCGACTTCATCGAAAATAATCGATGTGATGCCTTGGTGCTTGGAAAAAATTGTCTTCAGCGCAAGCATCATGCGCGACAATTCACCGCCTGAAGCTACTTTTGTCAGCGGCTTCAAAGGTTCCCCGACATTCGTCGAAATGTGGAATGCGATGCTGTCCTGGCCAAAACGGTCGAACTTGCCTTTAGGCAGCAAATTGAATTCCACTGAAAACGAAGCCTTGCCCATATGTAGCTCTTTTAATTGCTCCATGATCGCTTTCGATAATTTGGCTGCCGCCTGCTTTCTCAGCATCGTCAGTTCTTCCGCTTCGATGCGCAAATCCTCGGTCAATTCCTTGAGTTTCTCCTGGTCGAGGCGCAGGCGCTGGTCGCGGTTGAGCAGTTTATCGAGTTCGTCCGCCTGCTCTTCCTGATACAATAACATGTCTTCGACCGACGCGCCGTATTTGCGTTTCAAGGATTGCAATAATCCCAGGCGCTGTTCGATTTCATTGAGCCGTTCCGGGTCGAATTCCAATTGGTCGAGTATGCGCTTGATCTCAGTTGACGTGTCCTGCAATTGATAGAACGCCCCTGCTACCGATTCCGACGCTTCTTTGAACTGTTCATCGACCGCTGCGGCGTGTTCAAGTTCGCTCATCGCATTGCCGACCCAATCCAGCCCTTTCGACTCCCCTTGAATCGCTTCATGGGCTTGTGAAATCGACTCGAAGATTTTGGTAAAATTCTGCAGCCGTTTGCGTTCTTCCAGCAAAGTTTCTTCTTCTCCTGGCACGAGCTGGGCTTCTTCGATTTCACGCAATTGGAAAGTCAACAAGTCGATACGCTGTGCGATTTGCTGCTCGTTTTCATTATAGCTGGCAAATTCACGCTTTAATTTCGTGTATTTTTCAAAAGTATGGCTATAGCCTTCTTTGGCTTTGGTCAATAACTTTCCGGCAAATTGGTCCAATAGATGAAGGTGCTGCTTTTCATCCATCAATTCCTGCGTCTCGTGCTGGCCGTGGATATCGATCAACGCAGCCCCCACTTCACGCAAAATGGAAATGGTCACGAGCTTGCCGTTGATGCGGCAGACGTTCTTGCCTTTGCCATTCAACTCCCGGCGCAGCAAAACATCGCCGTCACTCACCTGGATTCCAAAATCCTCTAGTTTTTTATAGACCGGATGCTTTTCGCCTTCGATATGAAACAAGCCTTCAATCTCAGCTTTTTGGGCACCGTGGCGAATGAATTCCTGGCTTCCGCGCCCTCCGGCCAATAAATGCACGGCATCGATGATGATCGATTTCCCTGCACCGGTTTCCCCTGTCAAAACTGTCATGCCTTCTGTAAAACTGACCGATAATGTATCGATAATCGCAAAATTGCGGATATCCAATTCTCGCAGCATATACATCCACCTCTTTAATTAAAGCATTTCAATCAAACGCTGTTTCAGCACTTCGCGGTGTTCCACGTCACGGCAAATGATCAAACATGTATCATCACCGCAGATGGTCCCTAAAATTTCCTCCCAATCCAAATGGTCGATCAATGAACCGATGGCATGGGCATTGCCCGGCAAGGTTTTCATGACCAAAAAATGGCTGGCTCCATCAATGCTGACGAATGCATCAGTGAGCGCGCGGTGCAGTTTCTGCATTGGGTTAAAGCGCTGGTCCGCCGGCAAGCTGTATTTATAGCGCCCGTCCTGCAAAGGAACTTTCACCAAATGCAGTTCCTTGATATCGCGCGAAACGGTCGCTTGCGTCACTTCATAGCCCGCAGCTTTCAATAAGTCGACCAAATCATCTTGCGTTTCGATTTCGCGATTGGAAATCAAGTCGCGGATTTTGATATGACGTTGTCCTTTATTCATGGTGCTCCCCCTTGAGTGAATAATTATTCCATATGCTTTATATCGTACATCTAAACCGCTTTGAAAACAAGGAAACTCCCTGCCCATACTAGAACTATTTACCCCTTATGAGCAAGCTTCACTCATTTTCAACGGCCGGGCAGAAAAAAAGGGCAGGGAATAAATTCCCCTGCCCTGTTAATTGGATTGTGTGTTTTTTTCCTTGAATGCAGAATGGGCATGCTCGACCGTTTGAGCGAACGAATGCGCATCCGGCAATTCACTTTTAGTTGCCTGTTCGTTGGAAACAAGATGGAATAAAAATTCGATATTGCCTTCACCGCCGGTTATCGGCGAATGAGTCATGGCTTTTACTTCGAAACCGCAGTCGATGGCATAGGCAGCTACTTTTTGCAGCACTTCCTGATGCACTTTCGGGTCGCGGACGATGCCTTTTTTGCCGACTTTGTCACGCCCTGCTTCAAACTGCGGCTTAACGAGTGCGATGCAATCGCCGCCTGGGACCAAAATGCTCTTCAGTACCGGCAGGATAATGCGCAGCGAAATGAAGGAAACATCGATGGTCGCCACTTCCGGCAAGCCTTCCTGAAAATCTTCAGGTTTCGAATGGCGGAAGTTGGTGCGCTCCATGACAGTTACGCGCGGGTCTTGGCGGATTTTCCAGGCCAGCTGGTTATAACCGACATCGAGCGCGTAGCCATGGCGTGCGCCGTTTTGCAACGCGCAATCGGTGAAGCCGCCAGTCGATGAACCGATATCGAGCATCATTTTGCCTTCCACGGTAACAGCGAATTCAGCGAGCGCTTTTTCCAGTTTCAAGCCTCCGCGGCTGACATAGCGCAAATCGTTTCCCTTTTTTTCAAGCGGCGCATCTTCAGGGATTTTTTCACCTGGTTTCTCAAGGCGTTCAGTGCCTGAGAAAATCACCCCGGCCATGATGGCGCGCTTGGCTTTTTCACGTGTTTCGCAAATGCCCCGTTCTACCAGCAGGACATCCACCCGTTCTTTTTTCACTTTATTCATAGAGCGTTCGATCGCTCCTGCTGTTGTGAATTCTGCTTTACACGCATTTTCACTTTCTTGACCACTTCGTCGCTGTTGAGGTGGATCTCATCCATCAACTCGGCAACATCACCGTGTTCAACGAAGAGATCCGGAATGCCCATACGGTCGATGATAGCGCCCTCGTGGCCGTTGTCGTGCGCATACTCAAGTACAGCACTGCCGAAACCGCCTTGCAATACCGCTTCCTCGATCGTCAGAACTGGCACATTGCGGCCGAAAATCGATGCAAGCATCTCTTCGTCCAACGGCTTGATGAAGCGTGAGTTGACGACTTCTGCCTGGATTCCTTCTTCACGCAATTGCTCAGCTGCATGAAGTGCCATTGGAATCGTCGTGCCGAATGCCAAAATGACGGCATCCGCCCCTTTTTCCAACACTTCCCAGCTGCCAATTGGGATGGCTTTCAGTTCATCGTCCATCGGCACTCCGAGGCCGTTGCCGCGCGGATAGCGCAATGCAATCGGGCCGTCATTGTAATCGATTGCCGTCTTGACCATATGCTGCCCTTCGTTTTCGTCTTTTGGCATCATCACGACCATGTTCGGCAGATGGCGCAAGAAGGCGATATCAAAGACGCCTTGATGCGTTTCGCCATCCGCCCCGACAAGGCCCGAACGGTCGATGCCGATAAAGACATTCAGGTTCTGGCGGCAAACATCGTGGACGACTTGGTCATACGCACGCTGCAGGAATGTCGAATAAATGGCCAGGAATGGCTTCATCCCTTGCGTTGCAAGTCCTGCGGCCATCGTGGTCGCATGTTGTTCAGCAATACCCACATCGAACATACGCTCAGGGAACTCAGAGGCAAACCCTTCCAATTTAGATCCAACAGGCATTGCCGGCGTAATGGCGACGATGCGCTCATCGGTCCGCGCAAGCTTGCGTGCGGTTTCAGCGATCAAGCCGCTCCACGAAGGCGCCGTAGAGGAAGATTTCACTAAATCACCGGTTTCCATTTTATACGGCCCAATTCCGTGCCACGTGCCGATTTTATCCTGTTCAGCCGGCAAATAGCCTTTGCCTTTTTTCGTGATGACGTGAAGCAGGACAGGGCCTTTTGTTTTCTTCGCATATTCCAGGTTGTCTTCAAGTTCCTCAAGGTCATGCCCGTCGATCGGGCCAAGGTAAGTAAATCCGAGCTCTTCGAAGAACATGCCGGAAACGACCAAATATTTCAGGCTGTCTTTGACGCGCTCTGCCGTTGAAGCAAGCTTGCCTCCCACTGCCGGCACTTTTTTCAGCAAGTACTCAAGGTCGTCTTTGACTTTATTGTATTTTCCAGCAGTCCGCATGCGCCCAAGAACGCTATGGAGCGCCCCGACATTCGGTGCAATCGACATTTCGTTATCGTTGAGGATAACGGTCATGTCGGTCTGTGCATGCCCGATATGGTTCAGCGCCTCGAATGCCATGCCGCCGGTCAATGCGCCATCGCCGATAATCGGAATGACGTAATTTTTGTCTTTTTTGATATCGCGCGCAGCTGCCATGCCCATTGCCGCAGACAACGACGTCGAGCTGTGGCCGGTTTCCCAGACATCGTGATCACTTTCGTTGCGTTTCGGGAATCCGCATAAGCCTTTGAATTTACGCAGCGTGTCGAATTGATCTGCACGCCCCGTCAAAATTTTATGGACATAGGACTGATGCCCGACGTCCCAGATCAGTTTGTCGTCTGGGCTGTCGAAGACACGGTGAAGTGCAATCGTCAATTCCACCACGCCGAGGTTCGGGCCGATATGGCCACCGGTTTTCGAAAGATTTTCTATAAGAAATCGACGGATATCTTCGCTTAAGAGCTCCAATTGCTCTGGATTCAGCTCTTTTAGGAAAGATGGACCAGTTATCGAATGAAGATCCATTTGCCATCACACACCTTTTTTCTATATTTTCCTGTATTGTTGTCTCCCCATATTATAGCAAGACTGGGCAAATGTACAAACAAGAGCCCTATTTTCAGCTTTTTCGCTGGACGATCAACTCGGTCAATTCCTTCAATAGCCGCTGTTCTCCAGGAAGTCCGGCAATCGCATCGAGCGCTTGTTGTGCGTGATAATCCAGTTTTTCTTTCGCTTTCGGCAAGGTCAAGATGCCAGGATAGGTGCTTTTATCGCTCGTTTCGTCTTTGCCGGCTGTTTTTCCGAGCTCTTCGGAAGTGCCTGTGACATCCAAGATATCATCCTGAATTTGGAAGGCCAATCCGAGATGACGGCCGAAAGTTGAAAGCGCCACCAATTGCTCAGAATTTGCGCCTGCAAGGATGGCTCCTGAAATGATGCTATAGGTCAATAAAGCCCCTGTCTTCAATAAATGCACTTGCTCCAATTGTTCCAAACCCAGCTGCTTTTCTTCCCCTTCGATATCAAGAACCTGGCCGCCGACCATGCCTTCTGCACCAGCAGCTGTTGATAATAAGTCGATGAGCCGCACTTTGTCTTCCGCAGCAACGTCTTCTAGACGCGCCAAGATGCCAAAGCTCAAGGTTAATAAGGCATCTCCCGCTAAAATAGCGACAGCTTCCCCAAACACTTTATGGTTGGTCGGCATGCCGCGGCGCAAGTCGTCGTTGTCCATGCTCGGCAAATCATCGTGAATCAAGGAATATGTATGGATCATTTCAATCGCTGCTGCCACTTTCAAAGCATCTGGGTGGGCTGCGCCTTGTTCATGCATGGTGGCAAGCACAAGCATCGGACGGATGCGTTTGCCACCTGCCTGAAGCGAATAATGCATCGATTCCTTCAATGATTCCGGAATGGCCAATGCACTGATCAATTCCGCCATCTCTTGCTGGATAACCGGTTCATAATGGGTTCTGAATTGTTTTAAGTTCATTGTGCATTACCTTCCCCTTCGATTTCAGCAGGCACTTCTTTTCCGTCTTTCATCATTGTCACCAGCTGGGTTTCGGCATTTTTCAATTTATCGTGGCATAGCTTCGATAACTCCATGCCTTTCTGGTAAAGCGTCAGCGCTTCTTCGAGCGGCACATCGCCTTGTTCGAGCAATTTAACGATTTCCTCCAACTGCTCCATTGCGTCGTTGAACATCATGTTATTTTCTGCCATTTAGTCGCGCTCCTTATCTTTTGGGTTAATCGCTTCGATGACGGTTTCGATGTCCCCGTCTTTCAATGAAAGGCTCAGCCGGTCGCCAAGCTCCAGCTGATCAACCGATTTCACCACTCCGCCTTCTTTAAACGGAATCGCATAGCCCCTATCCATAATCTTCAAGGGACTGAGCGCATCCAGTGTGCGGATCGCAGATTTCAATTGCTGGTCCCGCTGCCGGAAGACTTGGGTGATGCGCTGGTCGAGCCGGTCTCCGAGACTGGCTAAATCACGCTCAGCCTGGCGGATGCGGTCAGACGGCTTGCGATTTTCCAATTGGCGTGAAAGCATGGCCAAGCGGTCGCTTGAACGCCTGGCTGTCAGCACAGTCTCACGCTGCAGCGCATCCGTTGCCCGTTCGATGCGCTCGATGAAAGGGCGGTAAAGCCGGTCCGGATAGGCCATCGGATAGGAATTTTGCAGCTGCGTCAGGCGGATGCGGCGCTGTTCCAAATCGTTCGACATGAGCCTGAACATTACTTGTCGCTGCCCCATGACCCGTTCGAGCAGCTCGATGCGGCTCGGAACCGCGAGCTCTGCTGCGGCTGTCGGGGTAGCTGCGCGCAAATCAGCCACAAAATCAGCGATTGTCGTATCGGTTTCGTGACCGACTGCAGAAATGACCGGGATATTCGAATCGTAAATCGCCCGCGCCACTGCTTCTTCGTTGAATGCCCACAGATCTTCGATCGATCCGCCGCCGCGCCCGACAATCAAGACGTCGCTGTCAGTGCGGTTGGCTTGTTGGATCGATTGGACAATCGACTGGACGGCCCCTTGCCCTTGCACCAATGTGGGAAACAACACAATCCGCGCAAGCGGGTAACGCCGCCTGAGCGTCGTGATGATGTCGCGCACCGCAGCCCCAGTCTGTGCCGTAATGACTGCGACTTTTTCAGGGAACTCAGGCAACTGCTGTTTACGCGCAGCATTGAATAAGCCTTCTTTGCTGAGCTTTTCTTTCAACTGTTCAAATGCCAAATAATAATCGCCGATGCCATCGGGCTGCATCGACTGGGCGTACAATTGGTACTGCCCCGATGCTTCGTAAACGGAGATATCCCCGCGGATCAGGACGGTCATGCCGCTTTCTGGACGGAACTTCATCGATTTCGCCTTCGCCGAGAACATGACCGCCGGCATGCGTGCTTTCTGGTCTTTTAACGTGAAATAGATATGCCCGCTCGTATGGATTTTTACGTTCGACAGCTCCCCTTTTACGTAGACATCACGCAAATGTGGGTCGGCATCGAATTTCTTTTTTATGTATTTCGTTAACGCTGCAACACTTAAGTACGGGTCGGTCGCCAAAATGTCAACCCCTGTCTATAGAAAGTAAAAAGCTGTCTTTCTTTCGAAAAACAGCTCTATTTGCTATTCATTTTACACGCTTTCGTTAGCTTTGTCTTTCGATAATCCTTTTTCAGCCGACAGCAATGTATTTTCCATCAGCATTGCGATGGTCATCGGCCCAACGCCACCCGGCACAGGCGTGATGAAGCTGGCACGCTCGCGCACCGCCTCGAAATCGACGTCGCCGCACAGCTTGCCGTTTTCATCACGGTTCATGCCGACATCGATGACGACTGCGCCTTCTTTAATATGGTCTGCCCCGATAAACTTCGCACGGCCAATTGCCGCAATGATGATGTCAGCCTGCTGGGTCATCGCCTTCAAATCCGGTGTCTTGGAGTGGCAATAGGTCACAGTCGCATCTTTTTGAAGCAGCAATTGGCCTACGGGCTTGCCGACGATATTGCTGCGGCCGATTACGACGGCATGCTTGCCTGCAGGGTCGATGCCGTAATGCTCAAGAAGCACCATCACTCCGTGAGGCGTACATGGCAAAAAGGTGTCTTTGCCGATCATCAAATTGCCAACGGAAATCGGGTGGAAGCCATCGACGTCCTTTTCAGGAGCGATTGCCGTGATGATCTTGAACTCGTCGATTTGGGCAGGAAGCGGCAATTGCACCAAAATGCCGTGGATGTCTGGATCGTTATTCAATTCATCAATTTTCTCGAGCAGCTCTTGCTCGGTCAGTGAAGCAGGGTATAAATGAAGATCCGAACGCATGCCCAGTGATTCACATGTTTTCTTCTTGTTTTTGACATAGGTTTGCGAAGCGGAATCATCGCCCACTAAAACGACCGACAGGCCAGGGATGATTCCGTTTGTTTTCAGTTTCTCTACACGTTGTTGCACTCGCTCTTTAATTTTCAGGCTTACGGCTTTTCCATCAATCAATTCAGCAGTCACGTAGATTCCTCCAATGATTAGTTCGCAGTTTGGTCAGTGAATTTCGATAGCACGCCGTTGACGAAACGGCTTGATTTATCATCCCCGAAAGTTTTGCTCAACTCGATCGCTTCGTTCAATACGACGCGGCTCGGCGCATCGTCCATATATTCAAGTTCGAAAACAGCCATGCGTAAAATGGTGCGTTCGACTTTCGGCAAGCGCTCGAGTGACCAGTTTTGCAAATGGCCTTTCAGTTTTTCGTCGATTTCCTGCTGCTTGCTGTTGGTGCCTTCTACCAGCAGTTTATAGAACTGGTCGGTTTCCCCGTCCATGACATGTTCCATCGCTTCTTCGATCGTCAATTCGGTTCCATCGAGCTGGAATAGCGTCTGAAGCGCTTTTTCCCGTGCTTCGTGTCGTTTCATCATAATTCCGGTCTCCTTTTTCAAGCTGATTATCCCCTCATTATACAGGTAATCCCGTGGAACTTCCAAGTTTGAAATGTTCCAACAAATCACCATGGGCACAGCGTATCCATAAAAAGAAGGCTGGCCGACACATGCGTCAGCATGTGCGGGCAGCCTGCTTATCAGTCCACTTGGGGATTATCGAAATGTATACCGGTAATGTGCACATTCACTTCTTGCGTCTGCAAGGAAGTCATGGTCTCCAAGGTCTGGCGGACTTGTTCTTGAATTTTTTTGGCAGTATTCGGGATTGATACGCCGTAATCGATGACGCAATAGACGTCAATTGCCAAACCTTCGTCCGACAGTTCGGTTTTGATGCCTTTGCCGTGGACTTTTTTGCCCAAACGTTCAACGACGCCAGAAGCAAAATTACCGCGCATGCTGGCTACGCCTTCAATATCGGTTGCGGCGATACTAGCAATTATTTCCAACACTTCCGACGCGACTTCGATATTCCCGAGATCTTGCGCACCGGGTGACTTCATTTTTACATAGGGAATTACTTTTTCTGCCATGTGATTTTTCCTCCTCAGGAGCCCATTACATCGTATTTTTCCAGGAATTTCGTGTTGAAATCCCCAGATTTAAATACCTCATGATCCATGAGGCGGAGATGGAATGGAATGGTCGTGAAGACGCCTTCTACCACGAATTCATCCAGCGCACGCTTCATCTTGGCCACGGCCTCTTCGCGCGTATCAGCGAATGTGATGAGCTTAGCCACCATGGAATCGTAATACGGCGGTATTGTATAACCTGAATACATCGCAGAATCGACACGCACGCCCATACCGCCTGGCGGCAAGTACATATCTACACGCCCTGCAGAAGGCATGAAGTTTTTCAGCGGGTTTTCGGCATTGATGCGGCATTCGATCGACCAGCCTTTGAACGTCACGTCTTCCTGTTTATAGGCAAGTGTTTCGCCGGAAGCGACTTTCAATTGCTGCTGAATCAAATCGATGCCTGTGATCATTTCGGTGACCGGGTGCTCCACTTGGATGCGTGTGTTCATTTCCATAAAGTAGAATTTCTGGTTTTCTACGTCAAAGATGAACTCAACCGTTCCTGCACCCCGGTAATTGACCGCTTGCGCCGCTTTTACGGCCGCTTCGCCCATTTCCGCTCTTAGTTCGGCTGACAAAGCAGGAGATGGCGCTTCTTCAACGAGTTTTTGCATGCGGCGCTGGATCGAACAGTCGCGTTCGCCTAGATGGATGGCATTGCCATGCGAATCGGCTAACACTTGGATTTCGATATGGCGGAAATCCTCGATAAATTTTTCAATATAAACGCCTGGATTGCCGAATGCTGCGGCTGCTTCTTTTTGCGTCATATTCAAGCCTTTGACGAAATCTTCACGCGTTCTCGCCACGCGGATCCCTTTGCCGCCACCACCTGCAGTCGCTTTGATGATGACCGGGAAACCGATCTTCTCGGCGATTTCCAAGCCTTCCTCTTCGCTTCCGACGATTCCAGTAGAGCCTGGAACAACCGGTACATTTGCCGCGCGCATCGTTTCACGGGCTACGTCTTTTGTGCCCATTTTCGAAATCGCTGCGGCTGTCGGGCCGATGAACATGATATCGCACGCTTCGCATAATTCAGCAAAGCTCGAGTTTTCGGCAAGAAAGCCATAACCCGGATGGATGCCGTCGCAATTCGTCAGTTTTGCGACGCTGATGATATTGGAAAAGTTCAAATAGCTGTCTTTTGATAGTTTTGGCCCGATGCAATAGGCTTCATCGGCTAATTCAACATGGAGCGCTTCTTTATCCGCTTCTGAATAAACCGCTACCGTTTGAATGTCGAGCTCTTTGCATGCACGGATGATCCGGACGGCGATTTCCCCGCGGTTGGCAATCAATACTTTTTTCATCATTGTCAGCCCCCCTTAGTTTGCTTTTACGAGGAACAAAGGCTGACCGTATTCGACCAATTGGCCATCTTTGACTAGGATCTCAGCGATTTCCCCATCCACTTCTGCTTCGATTTCGTTAAAGAGCTTCATCGCTTCAACGATGCAAACGACTTGGTCTCCAGCAACTTTCGTCCCGACAGCTACATACGCATCTTCTTCCGGTGATGGCGATTGATAGAACGTGCCCACCATCGGAGAGAGGATTTTGTGCAAGTCTTCATTCGATGCGTCGCCAGTTCCAGCCGCTTCCGTTTTGACCGGCTGTTCTGTCGGTGCCGCTTCAGCTGCTTCAGCTTGTTTCGGAGCTGCTGGTGCAGGTGCCTGTGCAGGCTCTTCAGCCGTTTTTGTTTGGACAGCTGCCGGTTGTGAAGGGTTGGATGAATTTTTCTTCATCTTGACTTTGACACCGTCGAATTCATAGCTGAATTCGTCGATGGATGAATGATCCACCAATTTAATGATTTCGCGAATTTCCTGGATTTTCATGTTATACCTACTCCCCTGTTATGTATTTAGTTTTAGCTACTCCATCATTTTAGACTTTTTCGAATCATTTTGAAATAGTAAGGCCGACATTTTAAAAAAAGGCCCCTTAAAAGAGGCCTTTTCTACTTATTGGGCACGCGAAACGTATGAAGAATCGGTCGTATTGATGATTAGTTTATCCCCTTGGTTGATGAAGAAGGGCACCTGGACAGAAAGACCGGTTGTCAAGATTGCCGGTTTTGATCCACCGCTTGCCGTGTCTCCCTTGATGCCTGGGTCCGTTTCAGCAACTTCCAACACGACTGTGTTCGGCAGTTCGACGCCTAACACTTCGCCGTGGTATTGGATGACTTGTACATCCATGTTTTCCTGAAGAAACTTCAGTTCATATGCGATGCTCTTTTCCGGCAATTCGATCTGGTCGTAAGTTTCTGTGTCCATGAATGCATGCATATCGCCATTCGCATACAAATATTGCATTTTGCGGTTGTCGATTTGCGCTTTCGCGACTTTTTCACCAGCGCGGAATGTCTTTTCATTGACCGATCCGGTACGCAAATTGCGAAGCTTCGAACGGACGAATGCCGCCCCTTTGCCCGGTTTGACGTGCTGGAATTCCATGACGCGCCAAATATCGTTATCCACTTCGATGGTCAATCCTGTCTTGAAATCGTTTACTGAAATCATAATAGTAGTTCCTCCGTTTGTTATAAAATGCGAAGCTCTTTAGAAGAATGCGTCAAGCGCTCATTCCCCGTTTCGGTAATCAGTATATCATCTTCGATGCGCACTCCGCCAATTCCCGGCAAATAGATGCCCGGTTCGACTGTGACAGCCATTCCGGGTTCAAGGACAGTTTCGGAACGGAACGACAGCCCTGGACCTTCATGGACTTCGAGTCCGATGCCGTGGCCCGTCGAATGCCCGAATGCTTCCCCGTAGCCTTTCGAATTGATGTAATCGCGTGCGATGGCATCTGCTTCGATCCCCGTCATGCCAGGCTTGATTTTCTCAAGTGCCAATACTTGTGAATCCAAGACCACCTGATAAATTTCCTTGAGCTTGTCGGACGGTTCACCAACTGCCACCGTGCGCGTGATGTCTGAGACATAGCCGTTGTATAAGGCGCCGAAATCGAGCGTGATTAAGTCGCCTTGTTCGATTTTCTTGTCGGATGCAACGCCATGCGGCAATGCCGAACGCAAGCCCGATGCGACGATGATGTCAAATGAAGAAGAAGTTGCGCCTTGTGAACGCATGAAAAATTCCAATTCGTTGGAGACTTGCAGTTCCGTCATGCCGGCTTTGATATAACCACAAATATGCTCAAATGCATCATCGGCGATCTTGGCTGCCGCTTTTAGCACCTCAAGTTCCTCAGGCGATTTCACCATACGAAGCTTTTCGATCAACCCGCTGACCGGCTCGAGCGTCGCAGATAATTTTTCCTGATACTGCGAATAGGTTGCAAAGGTCATGTAATCCTGTTCGAATGCCAATCGCTCGACTGCCGCTTCCCCAGCAATGCGCGCCACTTCATCGATCAATCCTTTTTGCGCTTGGACCACTTTAAATTCTGTGACTTGCTCTCCCGCCTGTTCGGTGTAGCGGAAATCGGTAATGAACCAAGCATCATTCGGCGTGATGAGCGCAAGCCCAGCCGTTCCGGTGAAGCCTGTAATAAAACGAAGATTGTACGGATTTGTCACCAGCAGGGAATCCAATTCCCGCTTTTGCATTTGTTCGCGCAGTTTCATCAATTTCATCAGTTTCATCCTTTCTGTTGTCGAAGCAAGAGCGACTGGAGCCCTAGCCGGTAAACGTCCTTGCCGAAGCCGGCGATTTGCCCGGTAGCTACCGGCGCGATATGGGAATGGTGGCGGAACTCTTCACGGGCATGGATATTGGAAATATGTACTTCAACGACCGGCACTTGGACCGACGCGATGGCGTCGCGTATCGCAATGCTCGTGTGCGTATAGGCACCGGCATTTAACACAATGCCCGATATGGCATCATCGTCCGCGCCATGGATCCAATCAATCAATTCGCCTTCATGGTTGGACTGCCGGCAGACCAGTTCAAAGCCTTCATCTTCTGCGAATTCCGAAAGTTCCTGCTCCAGCTCCTGCAAAGTAAAACTTCCGTACGCTTGTTTTTCGCGTTTGCCGAGACGGTTTAAATTGGGACCGTTCAACACCAAGACTCTCATGCTCTTGCACCCCTTTCTTGACTTTCCTTTTCCATTTTAGCATACGTTCAATCAGCAGCAAGCTAGAAGAGGGTCTTAAGAGAGGACATAAAAAAAGCGGAAGCCTATTTGGCTTCCGCTTTTTCAGGCTGTCGAGAAACCTCGGCAGCTTTTTTGCGTTTCGCTCCAGCCGGACGCTTTCCGCGGGCACGGCCTCAGCCGCTTCGTCGCTGGCGCTCCTGCAGGGTCTTCGGCTCGCGCTGTTCCCGCA
>Ga0209295_1000107_pt1 | contig 106114 bp, 124 predicted proteins | sample Porto_5metaG_FD_187428 | JGI IMG/M metagenome (GOLD analysis project Ga0209295, IMG submission 187428) | Marine algal microbial communities from Porto, Portugal - Porto_5 metaG (SPAdes) (version 2) | ecosystem: Host-associated > Algae > Red algae > Unclassified | place: Portugal: Porto...
TGTTTTTTGATCAAGAAAGCTATGGTATAAAACTTAAACAAAAATATGAAAAATATGATGATTTTGGTTTGTTGGTTGGAGAGTATAATATTGATGATGAAGATATTGAGGATAAAGGTGATGCATTGTTTGAACAATTTCTAAAAGAAAATAATTTAATAAAAGCATAGCGTTTTTGTGTGATACGTTACAATAAATAAAATGATATAGAAGAAGATATCTTTATCTGTTTAAAGACTGTTATGTAGACTTTAAAACTTTTCTAGATATTGATTCTGAAGGCGATGCGTTTTGGGATTATAGAACCAAAGTGTCCATTTTTATGGGCACTTTTTTATTTGCATTGCCGAGAAAAAGCGAACATGAATATTTTGTCCAGAAAGAAGAGCCTGCGGACGCTGATCATTGGGCACTTTAAGTGCCACAATGGGTGTCCGCTTGCTTTTATGATGTGTTTTTTGTATCTTTATTTCCATTTAATAACAAGTTTTTCTTTGGTAAAATTGACCTTGTAAATGAATAGGAGGGAGTGACTAATTCTGGGGAAGATACTTGATGCAAAAGCACTAACAAGTGCTATGGATACAAGGGCGAAACCCTATCAGGAACTCCGTGAACAAATGGTTGATTTAAAAAAGTCACTACAAGGCGTAGCAAATCTCGGTGACGATTTCACTGGGAAAGGTGCGGATAACATTAAAAGTTTCTACAAAGAGTTCGCCGGAAATGTAGATATGTTTATCAGCTTCATCGATAAGCAGAAAGCCTTTCATGATGGTGTATCTGGTACGCTTGATGATACGAGCTTTGGTGGGGACACCTTTGTAGAAGAACACTTTTTAGACAATGCAGTACATATGGTCATGAAAAACGCCAAAAGCATTGTGAAGGATCAAAAAAATGCTCTTAAAACGATTTTTGAAGATATCGATGACCTCATTTCACTGGAGGTATTCGATAGCAAAACCTTTGATGAAAAAATAGAAGATGCTGAGGATGTTCGAAAAAAGACAGTAAAAGACTTAATAAAGCTAGATCAAAATCTAAAAGTGAATATGCTTTGTCAGAAACGGTGCAGCAAGCTACAATGGCATTGTATGCAGAAATGATCAATGCCACGAATGACGGGAAATCCATTTCACCTATGAATTTTGACAAAAAGGCATTTCAAGATAGTGAAATCTACAAGGCAAAAAGCGATATTGAGAAGCAAACTGCTGAATATCTCAAAATAAAAAAAGAACAAGAAACGCTAGCCAACCGTCCTTGGTATGAAAAAGCCCTTGATTATGGGGGAAACATTGTCAATGAGCTAACCGGTGTGAATGATGCAAAACGTGCAGCTACGGGCGTCGATTCAATCACAGGTGAAGAGCTTACGTCAGGCCAACGAGTCGCTTCAGGTGGCACGGCGGTAACCGGCTACATCCCAATTGTCGGCTGGGCAGGGCGCATTTTCAAAGGTGGAAAAGCGGTCTATAAAACCACCCAAGCTAGAGCGGTCGACATCTACAAGACGTCACAAAAATCTTTTGATGCCCTAAAGACATCCCAAAAAGGTTTATATGGCCTCATCGCGACCAGCGGCTTCAGCGAAGCGATTACTAGTAGAGATATGTTTTGGAATAAGATCTCGAAAGAACAGCAGGAGGCGAGTATGAATGCGGCGCTTGGAATGCTTTTGCCGTTTGGGGCGAAAGGGTTTCATGGAAAGATGGGATCAATTCAGGTATGTAATAAACCAATAGCATGGCATGCAAATCATTTGTTGGCTACTACTGCGAATTCACCAGTAAAATTAGTTCTTCAAGATTTTCTTTCTTTCAAAAATGAATTCAAATTAGAATCTCACTAGCAATCACACACCCTCCATTATCAATGGCGTAATCTGGATACGAAACAAAGGTATTGAGGAAAGTGGCCATATGCATATTTTAGGTAAGGATATGGTCGTTCGTGTTGCTGAAAAAAATGACAATGACTATATAGCAGGACCAAACCTTGTTCCGCAGCGCAAGGAAGGTGGGAAGAGGGTAACACTTAAAACGAACAGTCCAAACCCACTCAATCTTGGTCAAAAGGGTCATGATGATTAGTCTATTAAATAAGCATTTGGGAATAAAAAAGGGACATATCGATTTAAAGTAGAAGCTGAAAGATATGATAAAACGGCAACAACATTGAAACAGTTGGTATATTCTACACATCCGAATTTTAGCACTGGATATCTAAAAATTTCTAAATCATTTCCGATATAAGTTTGGAGGTGATTCTTATGAATGAAATTAACGAATCAACAACATTCGGCCAGAGTAAATACATACCAAGTTATTTGAAACAATTTAAGGGAGAAAACGTTTATGACTATATTGGAACAAATTGATAATCATAGCTTATTTAATGACTTGTCTGAGCTCAAGGTAGAAGTAGATAGTTTGTTAAATGATGAAGAATTTATTGCAGAACTCGATGAGGAAGGAACAGAATTAGTTAACAGGGTTAAGTTAGTTATAGATTACGCTGATAATAGTATTAATTCTTCTGACAGTATGTTGTTAAGAGAATCCCATCTGAACAATATGAGTGCAAATATAATTAATATAAAAGTCTGGTTGGGAAATAGAAACTTTTCAGAAAGTCAAAATAATCGTATCCAATTGAATAATGCTTTAAATAACATACTAGATTCTAGTGTATATATTCCTCTGACAACTAGAGAGAATATAGATAGTATTAGAGAAGCAGCAACTGGCTTTCGGAGATCTATCGGTATGCAAAAATCCCATTTGGAAAAAGAAATACGTGAATTAGAGGGATTTAGTGAAGAGGTGCAAAATAATTTAACTAATTTATATGAAAAAGTTGAAACTTTTAGTGCTAAATTCGAAGAAAAGATATCTAATATGGAAAGTCGTCAGGATGAACTACATTCAGATTTTTTACAAAAAGAAGCTGACCGTATGGCAGCTTTTGAAGAACAGAAGAGTAAATTTAGGGAATCAATTGACGATTCTTTATCCAGGTGGAATGAAAATATAAAAATAGAACTTGATGAAAGAAAAAATGAATTTAATCAATTTATCAATGATTTAAAAGATGAACAAGACCAATTTATAGAAGCAACAAAAACTAAATTATCTGATTATGATGAAATGTTAAGTGAGCACCGGATAGCAGTTGAGGAGCTATTGGGTCTTATTTCGACTAATTCAATTTCTGCACACCATAAAGAAGTAGCTAATAAAGCAGAGAAATCAAAGAAAATTTGGCAAATCGTTACTGTTGTTGCGTTTGCTACGACAGTTCTATTTTCGGTATTTGCATTATTTTTTAATAAGATTACTGACCTATCTTGGCCAAATTTGGTTGCTAAAATATTAGTGATTGGATCATTAGGTTCCCTAACAGCTTATACAGCAAGGCAAGCAAAGGTGAACCAAGAATTGGAATTTAAAAATAGGCAATTAGAAGTTGAATTAAAGACACTTAATCCATATATAGCAAGTTTTGATAATGAAGAGCAAGAGAACCTTAAAAAAGCTTTATTTCCTAAGATATTTGGAAGAGAAGAAAAACTGGAATCTTTTAATCAAAAAGATGAAGGAAATTCTATTGAAGAGTTGATTCGACAACTTATACCTTTGCTAGAAAAAAGTAAATGATATTACTTATATGAAAGAAGGTGATTGAATTGCCACTCGAATTAATAAATGCAAAGTACGCACGTTTCATATGTAGACAAGGCTGCTAATCAAAAGCAGTTCTTTTTTATGAAATCAGAAAAGCAGCTAGACTTTTAAAAAGATATCAAGGTCATTACGAAAGCTGATGATGCACAGCGTCTTGTTTATGGCATTGTATACGAACCAAACATAGCTGATGTACATGGGGATTACATGACACCAGAAGAAATTGAAAAAGTAGCTCATAGGTTCCTGAAGGATGCACGTGAGATCGACAAGCATCATGATTTCCAAGTCGGTGTCGGGGAAGCCGTTGAATCGTACATTGCTTCCGTCTGACTTTGAAATGGGCGGTGAAGTTATCAAGAAAGGTTCGTGGGTCTTTGTGATGATGGCTTCTGATGAAATTTGGGAACAGATTCGAAAAGGCGAGATCACCGGATATTCAATGGTCGGAGCAGCAGACATAGAAAAAGAAGAGCGTGAGCCAGTTTCTGATGAGAAGGGGCTTTGATCAAAACTTCTTTTTGAAGAATGAGAAGCCAAAGGCAGAAGTGAAAAAGGCGGGTAGAAAATTTCTGCTACCAATCTATATGAGGTGAAAAATGCAAAAGCCGCTATCGAACAATCTGTGAATCAAGCGGGAGAGAAGGAGGAAGAAGAAATGAACAAAGAAGATCTGCAAAAGATGCTAGATGAAACAATTGCACCACCCGTAGAAAGTCTGCAACGCACTTGAAAAGGCACTTCCGCAAGGTAATGGCGTAGGGGAGGCGACGCAACAAGAGCAAGTTAATAAATCTGTATGGAGGGTTTGCTTTAAGCAGAGAAAAGAAATTAGCATGAAGAATCCTGCTCTATTTAATTATGAAACAAATTGATAAGGATGTATAATAATGTCCCTTTTTAATACTTTTTTGGATGAAAAAGATATATTGGGTATCTTTAAGTACCTTGAACATTAAAAAGTACTCAACTTCTGAATTGGAAGTTGCTATATGTTATTTACCACTAAAATAACTCAAGGTACTATGAATAATTAAGGTGATCACAGATGCAATCAGTAAAGATATACTGATTGCACCTAGTCCTAAACCTTCCCACTTTCCTACGAAAAAACTGATTAATAATAAGATAATACTGATGAAGATGAGAATTGATGGTATTCCATACTGTAAAGGTGCATTCTTTCTTTTAAAGATCAAAGAAACACCCAATATAACAATCGTAAGGATAACTGTTAGCAGCCAAAATGATGACATTTATTGACCTTCCTTCTTTTAAAAATATATGAAATTATTTTATTTCCTCATCCATTACTTTCTTATACTTTTCAAATTCAGCATCTTTCATTTCACCGTTCATTTGTAATAAAAAGTTTCCTTTTGAATAGGTGTGAGAGAAGAACATAGATCCAGCATTTCCTAACTCATCATAATAAGATTTCGCCTGCTGTAAATCAGTTTCATTTCCAAATTTAAAAATCCTTCCACCAGCATTTTCACCTAAGGAAGGAACGAGAATTCTTTTTCCTTCTTCTCTTATATTTCCAAACTCTTTTTGTTTAAGATCAGATGGTTTTTCTGCTTCAAGCCCAGCACTTTTAAAAGCTTCAATAATATTGGCTGTCGTGAGCTGTTTTTCATTTGATGCTGCGCTACTGCAAGCTGTTAGCATCATTAAACAAATAAAAATGAATATAGATAATTTCTTCATATTGGATCCTCCTGATTTTTAGGTGCAAAGGAAATTTTACATGAAGTACCTTCTTTTTACTATCGTTTCGACAAAAATAGACATTGTGAATGACTAAGTAACAAATATTCTTCTTTTATTTTGCCTAAATTGTTAAATATACTCATCAAGATGGTATACTTATGTGCATATTTTACTAGGAGGCATCACCTTGAAATCATTTTGGGAAATAGACGAGGAAGGTTACTATACGTTAAAAAAGATCAACGAAGCAGAAATAGCTAAAGCTGAAAAGAAACTTGGAATCACTTTGCCAGATACATATAAAAAGCTCATATTAGAACAGAATGGTGGTTATACCATTCATAATGCTTTTCCAACCACTCACTCTAATTCATGGGCTGAGGATCATATTCAATTTAATTACCTGCTGGGAATTGCTGAAGATGAAGGAATTATGGATAGTGCCTATTTGATAAAAGAGTGGGAGCTGCCAAAAGGGCTCGTCTTAATTAACGGGGAAGGTCACACTTGGGTAGCGATGGATTATCGAAAGACGAAAGAAAATCCTGCAATTCATTATTTTGATGTTGAGATGGAAGAAGACTATAAATTAGCAGATTCCTTTGATAAATTCATTGAGGGGCTTTATACAGCTGAGTACACAATTGATGAGGAAGCAGCAGAGGGTGAATATGAGCTTCCTGAAGAGCATTTAAGTAAAGAAGAACTTAAAGCCATATTTGAATTGGACGTCCTTGATGAAGATAATCTGTATAAAATTCAATATTATCCGATGGTTGATTTAAACGAAATTGAATGGTTTTTTAAAAAGATGCAATATCACATTGAAAAAACAAAAGATGAAGATGATCTTTATGAAGTAGCTGATACGATTATTAACATTCTCTTATTGAATCCAAATATGCCAATCAATAATAATATTAAAGAACTGATGCAACAAATATCTAATTTCTTACAAAGTAATGAAGATCCACTTGTAGTAAATGTAGGCGAACTTATTCTTATTGAGGTTGAGAGTATTATTTAAGGTGAATTTTTTAAAAAAGAGGTTAAGCAATGAGAGCACCGTATCAAGTATTGATATTTCCTTATATAGAAACTGAAAATTCCATTCAATATGCTATTTTTCATCGAAGAGATTATGGTTATTGGCAAGGAATTGCTGGTGGTGGAGAAGATAGTGAGACTCCTATTGAAGCAGCAAAACGGGAAGCGTTTGAAGAGGCTGGTATTATAAGAGAATGTCCATATATAAAACTCGATTCTGTGTCTTCACTACCCGTAGAGGATGTAGTTGGTGAATTTCTTTGGGGAAAAGATGTTTATGTGATAAAAGAATTTTCTTTTGGCGTTAAAGTTTCTACAAAAAATATTAAATTATCTAAAGAACACGTTGATTATAAATGGGTGTGTTTTGAGGAAGCGGTAACTCTTTTAAAATGGGATAGTAACAAAACAGCTTTGTGGGAACTAAACAAAAGGCTATCAAAGTGTGAGCTGAAAAGCCAATAGTTGAGCGGAAATTAATCGAAAAGCTTTGGACATTACCTCTATAGCAAAGCTTTTTCCTTAAACAATATCTCAAAGCGCAAAATTAAAACAGACCCTACATGGTCTGTTCTTTATGGGGACGGATTGGGGACGAACTCTTTCAGTTTTTTCTTCAGAAATTCACCTTTTTTATCAGAAAGGCTCATCATAGAACCTTATTAAATGAGTCTTTTCCAAAGTAATTTTGTTCTCTTCGGTAGATGTCATTCACCTTGACAGAGTAGAGGTTGCTGACTCGTGCTTAAAGCATAGCTTTGAGAGTATGTTCATTTCATGCTCCTTTAATACCCACAAAACACCTACGAATCACCCGTAATTTCATTTTATGATTTGTATTATTTTTTTAAGAGGAAAATCTCTATAAATCAAGGTTTATAATAGAATAGGTTATAATCCGCACCCATACACCCATGGGAACGCGATCAGTATATGTCTCAGTATTAATAAAAAAAGCCCTTGAAGCCATTTGCTTCAGTGTTTTAAAAAAGAGAATAAGTGTTCCTATAGAAAATGTTTTATAGTTGTTTCTACACCACTAAATTCAATATCACTTCTAAGCAATCATGTTTTGTAGAGGAAACGCTTCTTCTATGTAATAAATCTACCTTAGAAAACACTTGTTACTTCTTGTGTTACAGTATACCTATACTGCCATGTCATTCCTATTTTAATGCGTTCTACACAAAACATACCTTTTATAAATACACACTATTGTATTTTGCGGGATACCGAAAACTTTTAAAATAAACATCTTGTCTTTACATATGTTGTAAATATCATGTTAAAATTATACAAAGGTGATAGCAAGGGGGTAATGGAATGTCGAATTTGATTTCTTCTGTCGATGTAGCAAACACTCTCAACAAATGGTATTTACATATTAAAAAGAGGGAAGTTTCACAAGCAGTAGAGTTGAGGGATGAGATTCAAGATATGTTAGGCGAAATGGAAGAAAATCAAGATGTTTTACTCTATTTCAATATTCTTGATTACAGGTTTAAGGTGCTTATGGAAGATTTAGTTGGGCAACCAACCATAACAGAAAGTGAAAGAGTCAAAACAGATGACATGCTAAGGTTTTACTTTTATCTTTTTAAAGGTATGTATGAGAGTGCAAAGAATAACTATTCAGAAGCTCTAGTCCTATTCAGAGTAGCTGAGAGACAACTGGACAAGGTACATGATGAAATTGAAAAGGCTGAGTTCCATTATAAAATTGGTACACTCTACTATTTCAATAAGGTCACGCTCCTTTCTCACCATCATCTACAAACAGCAAAGGACATCTACAAGGGTCATGAAGGCTACAGCATACAGACCATAAACTGTAATATGTTGTTGGCACTGAATTTGATTGATGATGGTAGACTAGACAAAGCTGAAAAAATGCTTTTGGATTGTGTTGAGAGACTGATTGAAAAGAACGATAAGAGATTGTTAGCGTTAGCTTATTATGATCTAGGCTTTCTAAAAATTCAGGATGACCACCATATAGAAGCAATTGAATATTTCAACAAAGCAATTTCCGCAGATGATCTAAAACAGTCAGCTCCCGTTTCATACTTACAATGTGCGTATGAATTTGCAAGATCAAGCTATAAATCAAATCAGTTGGATCAGGCAATAAGTTGGGTTGCTGAGGGGAAAACCTTTTCTAAAGAACAGCAGAACACAAACTTTATTTTAAAATTCAATATCCTTGAGAAATGTTATACAACACCACAGGAAAGCTATGAGGACATTAAGAAAGAACTAGGTCTTTTGGAAGGAAGAAAAGCATATGTTGATATAGAGTCATTAGCTCCTGATGTTGCCTCCATTTATAAGAAGTTAAATCTTTATGAAGAAAGTAACTATTTCTTGGAATTGGCTTTAAAATCTTGTACGCTTATAGGAAAGGAGGTCATATGATCATGAAAAAAATAATGATGATGATTACTACTGCTTTGCTATTAGGTACAATTCTTGGAATGCCTGTTGTACAACAAACTCAGGCAGATGCTAAAAATGAGATAGTGTTACTTTCCTCAAGAGGTGCAGGATCATAAAAGGGATAGGGTTTTAATCCATCACTGCGAAGTATAATTGGTTAAAAAACGATAAAGTGGATTAAAGTGTCAGGCTCCTTATGGTATAAAAGAATATGCCATAAAGGAGTCTTTTTTATATGAAAATATTAGGTGCTCCATTTGCTTTGATGGCAGCGTATAGAGATACTAAAAAAACAAATGAATTAATTAAGATTTTTGAAGTGGAAACTTTCAGTGTCCCTTAGAGGAACTTTGGGTATTACCCAATTTCACTGTATATATTTATGCGAGAGCTGTATAAAGCATGGGATTCTGAAAAAAACGAAAAAAATTTATGAAGAATTTCAGGATGTTTTTATGAAGAAAGAGAAGAAAACAATTTGAGATAAAAATAAATATAGTACATACTTTCAATTTTGTTACTTAAATCCTAAATATGGAATTGACTGTAGAATGTTAAGACTGATTGTTTTATAATTTCACGGTAACATAACGTAATTAAAAGTATAAAACGTAAGTGAAAGTATATCGGGGGATTTGGATGATAAAAAAAGAAGTTTTTCAAATAATTTTGTTTACAGTCCTTTTGGCAATTTTTCTTTATCAAGGTGTACAAAGAGATTTTCCTTTTCAATATCTGATTACCTTAGTTGTGTGCTATGTTGCTGTAATAGTTTATAGAATTATAAAAGTAATGAAATATAAAAAGGAGCAAAGTACAGTTAAGTAGTTTGAGCTATTTTTGTTTGCGGTGTCCGCAATCACTATTTGGATCAGACGTTTGAGGTCATGGCTCTTTGGCATGTTGACATTAAGAATTATATATAATGAACTAAATTTAACTTCGGAGGTGCTTTTATATGTCTATTCAAGTGGATGATGATGATGTTTTAGAGATGTGTAATATATATGCTCAAGAAACTCATCACAGAGAAGCATTGATTTTAGGAAACAGGAAGGGGCTATTGGAATTAAAAAATGCGATAGATCAGGCTTTGAAAAACGGTAGTGCTGTTGCAAATTTATACCCATCTGATTTTGAAGGGTATGAAACTTGTATTGCTCTAGTGGATGATGAAAAGCAGTTTGAGAAATTAATTACTCCTTATGTAGAGGAATATGCACAAGATGATGATGCGATTGATCCAATTGATATTATTAAAGAGTACGATTCCAAAAAAGAAAAATCCTTATAATAGGGTTTTTTTCTTTTATTATTTAGTGGAGTATAGTTTCACCTTTTTTTAGCTTTGTGTCTACTTGGAGTAAGGAATGGAGAAAGATCTTTCTTCACATGTAGGTGTGAAAATAAATGAATGGTAAACAGAATATTACAGGGTGGCATTACAAGCCCAAGTGATTTGAGATGCAAAATATTAATAAGTGTCTTAATGATTGCTATCATAATTTGATGAAGTTGTGATGGAGTTTGAACGTGAAAGTAATCTATTTGAGTACTGTCTACCGAAGTGTAGACTATAAGAGCAACTTTGCTAAATCATTTTTGAAAGGTCTTAAAAAATATGATATCGTTGAGAAAAAATTGTTGGGGGGATGTATATGAAAAGCACATTATACATGTTGTTAGGAGCCATCATTTTAACATATTTTACTTTGATTTTACCTTTTTCAAAAATATACAACAGTGGACTGTTTGAAGTATTGTCTTTTTGGTTCATTCTAATCTTTGTATTTTCTTATAATAATAAAAACCATACTTGAGATATTTACGGTTTTTTCTTTATATGGTAGTGTGTGGGCGGAGGTGTTTGGGATGAAAATCAGGTTCATACTCATTTTACTAGCTTTCGTATTCTCATTGACAATGTTTGGGGGTATTTCAAGTGCAAAAAGTAAGGAAACTAAAAATAATACAAGCCAAGAACATTCAGTCAAACTTGAAGTTGTCAAGTCTACTACATATTATAATTCACTAGATGGAGAACGAATTGAATATAATTCTGAGAATGAAAAGCGGATTGCAAAAACAAAATTAGAGGACATAAAGAAGTATAAAAAGCTCACAGGAAAAAGTATTTCATACGAAGATGTAGGGTTGAAAGATAATGGTGATTTAGGAGAATCTGATAAAATACATACCTTATCATCTTTACCGCCAACCGATCCGGCAACAAATAGCAAACTGCTTATTTCTCAACAAGTTTTTTATAAAGGTACATCTGGAACTAATTATAAATATCAATATCATTCTTATGCCGAATGGTTTAAAAAGCCTGTTAACCATAAAAAAGATGCGTTTGCAGTAGCTTGGGATACATCTGCAGTCCCTTTATCAGGTACTTTTGAGGGGTATTGGTAGCAACAAAAGGCTGTTGCCGACGGTAAAGGTGGCCTCACACATGTAACAGAAGATAAACAATTATCAGCTGATACAGACTCATACAAAAATTATGGTCATGGAGTTATTCTTTCACCTGGTTATGGAGATACTCAATTTATAACAATGGATAGAGATGTACTCGTTCCAACGTCTAAAAAAGGAGATCCTGCAAATATTATCACAAAATATCATCACACTTATGCAACAATAAATGGTATTTCCATTAGTGTTGGCCCAGCTTCAATAAGTTTTAGCGATAGTTGGGGAGATGATTTAGTTACAGAGTATAGCTTTGTATATGGAGATAGATAAGAGAAGAGTGAAGCCCTTCTCCTTATTAGGATTCCTTATTAATTCCTATTGATAACAGCATCTCATTCAATGAGTATGTTCAAATCCCTCAAAATTGGTTAAAAAACGATAAAGTGGATTAAAGTGTCAGACTCCTTATGGTATTCTAGTAAAAGAATATGCCATAAAAGGAGTCTTTTTTATATGAAAATATTAGATGCTCCATCTTTACTATCAGCTGTAGAACAGAGATCAAAGGCCTATCATGAGCTTCAAGAAGAAATGAAACTTGTGAAAAAAGCAATAAAAAGTGTGTCTTGCTTAGGTGATGAATTTACTGGAAAAGGTGCAGACAATATCAAATCTTTTTATGAGGATCTTGCGCTGTACACAGACACATATCTTGATTTTATCGATATGCAGAAAGCTTTTTTAGATGGGGTGAAAGGAAAGCTTGATGATGAATTATTAGGCGGGAGTACTTTTATTGATGAGCACTTTTTAGACACTCAATTGAAACAAGGGATTCAGAACAATAAAGATATGGTCAAAGAACAAAAAGAGGCACTTTCCACTATTTTTGATGATATTAGTGATTTAATTGAATTACATACTTTTTCAAGTAAAGAGGTCAATGAACATTTAGATGATGCGAACAAAAAAAGAAAAGAGACCATTGAAGTTTTACATCAAATAGACAATGATTTAAAAACGGAATACGCAAAGTCAGAAGCGGTTGAGAACCACCTCAACACTTTTTATGCAAAGATGATGGCTGCTACTGGAAAAGGAAAGAATGCGCAGCCAATGTATTATGATGCAAAAGCATTTCATGAGACAGACGTGTACAAGAACCATGATCAGATTGATGCTCAAGTGAAAGCCTATTTAAAGGTGAAAAAAGATGAAAAAGAAAAACGAAGAATCAAAGAACTGAAAGAAAAGCTCAATGATCCTTCGTGTCTATCAGAAGCGAAGTACTTTGAGATTGTAGATGAGATCGGTTATGAGAATCTCACATATGATCAAAAAATGTATTACAGCCAGCTTCTCCAAATCAAAGCACAGGAAGAAGCATCGGAGGTATTCGTTGATAGTGTAAAAGGTGCTGCAGTGGGTCTATATGATGTGGCAAAAGATACAGTGACGGGAATCTATGATCTTGTCACTGATCCAGGTGGGGCTGTGGAATCAGTCGTAACGGCTGTTTCACATCCAATTGAAACATCGAAAGCGATTGGAAAATCGATTTCAGACTCATTCCAAAAAGAAGTCATAAATGGTGACGCGTATTCACGGTCACACTGGTTCGCCTATGCGACTGGTTCTCTTGCAGAAATTGTCTTTGGTTCTAAAGGGGCAGGAGCCATCACAAAAACAGGGACAACAGCGGCCAAAACAACAGTGAAGAAAAGCCTTGAACAAGGAGCAAAATCATTAGATAGAGTCTCTATTCCGAATCTATTGCCATATTCACCAAAGTTTCAACTAGCAGGTGGAGGGAAACTCCCTTATAACGTGTTTGACGGAGAAAATCTCAAAAATAAACTCCTCTCCATGGCAAAGCGTCTAGACAACAATTCAGGATACGGAATCTCTAAGACAGGCAGAAGATTACCAGCACCCAAATCACCACCGACCGTTGTCAGTTACGGAGATCATTATGTGAGATGGAAACGTAAAAAGGTATTAAAACCGAATGTCGTTTATTCAACAAAGCAAGGTTACACCTACACAACAGATCACTATGGTCGCATTGTCAAAGTCGAAGCAAATAATTTAAAATATGGAGAGGTCAAAAGAAACCAATATGCTCAATCCAATTCAGGTAAGCCGGATCGATTATTAAAAGATGATGGAGGTCATTTAATTGCCTCTATTTTTAAAGGGTCTGGAGATATTGATAATCTTGTACCAATGAGTTCACAAATTAATCGAAGTGGCGGGAAATGGTATGAGATGGAGCAAAGATGGTTGAAGGCATTGAGGGCTGATCCACCTAAACATGTAGAAGTTAGCATTGAACCTATCTATAAAGATGATTCCTTAAGACCAGATAGTTTCGTCATCGAATATAACATTGGAAAACGATCCTATCTTGAAAAAATTAAGAATCAACCTGGAGGCTAAAGATAATGGAAGGATTAGAATTGAATTATAAAAAAATAGCAGAAGCAATTAATGAAATGATTCCATGTGATTGGGATAAAGTTTGGATGTATGCAGAAATATTGGATGATTCAGCAGGAATTACCTTTTATTTTACTGAACCTAATAATGAAGAAAGAGTCTATGGTCACGATATTCCAAAACGATATAGTGTAAGTAACTCTACATATAAACATTTATTTGTCGAGCTCAGTGAAATTCTTGAAGAGTTGAAGAAGGAATATATAAAAAATGGGCTAGGTGCTTGGACAACAGCTACTCTTGAGTTGGAGAAATCGGGTAAATTTTCAACTGATTTTGGATACGAAGATGTTTATTCTTTAGGTATTGACAATGTACAAAGAATAGCCGTTTGGGAATACGAAACGTTCGGATTTCTACCTGAAGATGAGGAAGATAAAGAAGCTGTGCTAAATTATTTGAAAAATAAAGAAGAAAATAACAAATAGTAAATAGCAAATGACCCTCCAAATAAATGAAGGAGGGTTTTGTAATTCATCAGAATTTCTCATTTTACCTATTTAAACCGATAAACCGTCACTTCACACTCACCAAGGACCTCTTCTATCATCTCTTGAACAACCGTCCAATCGCCACCTGCCAAGCCGCAGCCGATCCCATAAGGAATGGCGATAGAATGAAGGGGATTCTCTTCATTTAGATTTGTCACTGTCTGTTTTAGATGTTCAAAGCAGCTGCGTAATGCGTCGTCATCTGTTTGTTTTGTTTTTCTTCCGTATCCAACTTGGGCGAATAAGTTGGCAATGGTTTTTCCGTCGCTCGTTGTGATGAACTGGACGGAGCTTAATAAATCATCTCCTTGTTCTGCACATAAACGTTTATAGTCTTTATACACATTTGGGTATTTGCTTTTGATTTGCTTTGCTAATCCTGCTCCCATGACACCCTTACAGTTCACCTGATGACAGATGATGTCTTCTTTTGCCTCTAAGATGTTGCCTTCTACCGTTTTAATCATTTTAAGTCATCCCTTTTTGATAAAATAGAAACTTATGTTCTATTATAGCAGTTTTGATGACGTTATTTCATTGCAAAATGCACTTGGACTTTTAAAAATAAGTACGGTCAGAGTGTCAAAAACGGTGCATGCCATCTAAAAGAGTCAAAGATAAAGAACAAACAGTCAGGAGAGCCTTGTGGATAAGATAGAAACAAATCGGTTAATTCTTAGACGGTTTATTGGCCGCTATCACAAAAGGGCGTTAGACTGCTTCTGTCAGGCTATGAATGGGTGGAGCAGAAATGGACAGGAGAGAGAACCAAATAAAATGTAAGTCTCACGAAAAAACACCCCAATCTGTTATGACATCAGATCGGGGTGTTTATTACTTTCGCCAAAATGTAGTACAATCTGCTTTGTCTTCAATGTTAAATTCGATGATTTTTTTTAGCAGAGGATAGTCAATCGGTAAGCTTTCTTTCATCCGAAACATCTTTTTTCCATGGTCATAACCAGCTTGTACAATATCTGCTGAAAAGTGATCAATCCCTTTTCCTTCTGGTGCGACAGAAATGTGGTGTTTTGCGACGCTAAATCCGATAATAAATGTGCCATGATCTGTGAACATGGGCTGATTCCAAGCAATTCTTGGCTCTAATTGAGGGAATGTGTCTGAAATCCATTGTAAGATGTCTTGCATGCGCTGTTTCAGCTCTGGATGACCGATATTGCTTACATATTCTTCAAAAACCTGCATTGTTTTCATCCTCCATATTCATCAAGCCTCAGACGGGATTCGAACCCGCACTCCTTTCGTAAGCATAGGCTAGGGGGCAACACGCTTCCCTACGGAATTTCACCGACAGGAGTTTCACCTGTCTCAGCTCATTTGCTTTTCGGTGCTTCTGAAACCCTTGCCTTGCGACCCGCTAGCTACAATTGTTTTACGGCGCTCTTCCCTTCTAGAGCTACTGAGGCACGGAAAGTTCTTGTTCATATTATATAGAGAAACTTGAAAAATGAAAAGCTATGCTCATCATCTAATCCAATCGCACAAAATAGTCAAAGGCACATATGATAAAAGACCATATAGTTATGTATACAGCATGGAATTGGGCTGATTGTAAGTGACAAACCTGTTGATGAGTAAACTAAAAGAGATAAACAATCAAACAAAATTAGAAGGCTTTACTCACAAACGTTCGATGAGTTCTCCCTTTTTGCTCACCATGGAAGATGGGGAACCTTTTTACTCATGGGTGTTTTTTGAAAGAAGTGTGTTTAAGACTTGCTATTTTTCTTTGAGTTCTGTCAATGAAAAGCAGAATTGTGTGGTGTTGGAACTTCTTGTACCGTGCTGCAATAGATCAACATGCTCTCAAAAAGTTTTGTATCGATCCAGTTCGAAAATTCTTGTAGATCTTTCTTTTTTATGTGAAATCATTGAAGTAGAGCTTCCTGTATATGATGCGCTTATTTTAAAAAACATAGAATCTCACCACATCTTTCTTTGTTTTTCCACAACGCCCAGTTCGGTGGAAGTATGGCGGAATGGAACAAAATTTCTCAATACGGCAACTGTTGTGTTGCATCATCAAGATCATCAGGATGTACCAGTCGCAATTAGGATTCACACTGGTACATTTTGTTATGATCTTCTTGTCCAAAAAGGAGAAAGTCGTGCGATTACTGTGAAAGATGTGAAATTTATCTTGAAATCTCCATCAACTGAAAATGTGCAAGCACGATTAGACATGCAAATCAACATGGTGCAAAGAAGAAAAATAAAGCTTTGAAGCTGTGATAATCGCACAATCATCCAATATCAATGGATCATAGTCTATCAAGACTAGGTTGAAGGAGGGTTAAAATGGCTATTTTAGGCGGATGTAGTAATGAACAAGCGGGCTTTGTAAATGATGCAGTATGCTTCACACTTGATTTAGCAGCAGCAGCTGATGCAGTTGTCGTCTGGACAGATGGAACACCTTATGTCATAAACGGAACCATCATGGTGGAAAACAATGGGATTGTGGCTGTAGCACCTACTGTGGCTTTAGAGGTAAACGGTACAGCTGTTCCTGATTTCACGGTACCTCCAGGAGAGAGTCGATCCATTACGCTCAGTGATCTGAACTCGATTGGGATTTTAGCTACTGGTGGAACCTCGACTGGAAGTATTGTCGTTTCGTTTTCTCTCAATTATCAGTATTAGTGTGTATGTCTTGAAGATTCCACAGTTTGAAAGTAGTGAGAGACATGTGCGCCCAACTTAATATGTGTGGAGGAATAACCGGCCCGACTGGAGCCACAGGTCCAACGGGAGTAACTGGCGCAACAGGGACAACTGGAGCCACGGGTTCAACAGGAGTAACTGGTCCAACTGGAGCCACGGGTTCAACAGGAGTAACTGGCCCAACGGGAGTAACTGGCGCAACAGGGACAACTGGAGCCACGGGTTCAACAGGAGTAACCGGCGCAACCGGCTCGACGGGTCCAACGGGAGCCACAGGTTCAACAGGAGTAACCGGTGCAACTGGAGCCACAGGTTCAACAGGAGTAACCGGTGCAACTGGAGCCACGGGTTCAACAGGAGTAACCGGTGCAACTGGAGCCACAGGTCCAACGGGAGTAACTGGCTCCACCGGAGCAACAGGTGACACAGGTCCAACCGGTACTAGTTTAACAACTAACTCGATGTACGCATCCAATACGTCGGGAAGTACGGTGCTGGTTGTTTTAGGCGGAACGGCAGTGACGCTGCCTAATAACCAAAGTTTAGATGGATTTACCGTAAGTGGTGGTAATACGGTGTTTACTGTACCTGTTTCAGGGCGGTATTTTATCACGTATCAAGTAAATACAAGCGCTGCAATTCTGGCAGGAACAAGGGTGATTAACAACGGAACACCCATAGCAGGGTCTATTTTAACGCCCGCTTTATCTACATCTACCTACAATGTATCTCTCGTTACAACACTTGCAGCAGGGAATCAAATATCTCTTCAAATATTTGGTTTAGTCGCAGCCGTAGTATTACTTGGCGGGGGATCTGTCGGAGCGGCATTAACCATTATCAGATTGGAATAATAACAAAAAGCCCAATAAGGGCTTTTTTCAATTCAACCGTGTCCTTTAATAGAAAAAAGACGGAATTTTTAGTGTATACATCATTGACTAGGAGAAAGAAACGCAATAACAAAGGAATCGGTTATTGAAGATTCAAGTGATTCATATTAAAATGATGTCAAATGGACGAATTAGCAATTGCTAATAGAAGTTCCATATTTAGTGAAATCATGTGGTGTAGCTGAAGGTGATTGGGGGTGTAGAATGAGCAAAGTTCCTGTGGCGGAATTGGCATCACTATTAAATGACTGGAACATGGAAATCAAAAAAGATCATGCAGATGAGGCAGAACGGCTATTTGCTAAAGCGAAACAGGCAGTAGAGGAAATTGATGATAATGACATCCTCATGTATTATTCTCTTCTAGAGAAAAGGCATCATATTCTGATGTACAATTTAAGAGGGCAAAAAGGCAATGTTTCAAAGAAAAGTATAGAAGGCCATTATGGGAAAAAAGATGATGATTTGTCTAATCGCCTGGCTTATTATTTTGATTTTTATGAGGGTGTGTATGAACAGCATCAGGGGAATTATGAGGTTGCATTACAGATGTATCAAAGTGCGGAAAAGCTCTTAGATAAAATTCCAAGTGAAATCGAACGCGCTGATTTTGATTTTAAGGTCGCGTGGCTTTACTATCGCCTGAGTCATATTATGCTTTCATTAAGTTATATTCGTAGGGCTCTACACGTCTATAAACGTCACAAGCAATATGAAAGAAGAACTGCACTTTCATATTCTCTTATTGCAGCCAACCTTACAGAGATTGGCAGGTACGAAGAAGCGCTTGAGAATTATCGTTTAGCGGAAGAGGTGTTGACTAGCGAACAGGATGATTTTATGCTGGCTCAGCACCACCATAATGTGGCCATTTTATATTCATTTTGGAATAAACCGAAAGAATCTATACGACATCTTGAAAAAGCATTGTCTCATCAAGAGTATTATGATTCAGATTTCTTTTTCCATTCTACGTATCTGATCAGCCGGGAACTCTGTGTGATTGGTGAAAAGCAGCGTGCAAGTCAGTATATAGAGGCTGCATATGCCCGAATGAAAGAAGCTTCTCATGAAGTGTTTCAGCTCAAAATAGGCATCGTACATGATCTTTACTTAACGAATGTGCCACAAAGATTTCAGCAAATTAATGAGAAATTAAGAAAGTTAGAAGAAAAGAATGAATATCATGAAGTGAAAGAGCTTTCTCACTTTGCTGCAAAGTATTGTGAAAAGCAAGCACTATATGAGCAGTCTGTTTTTTACTTGAATAAAAGTTTAGAAGCGGATTTACATATGAAAAGAATGGGGTTGATATAAGATGAAAACAGGATTAAAAGTATTATTCGTTGTGGGTTTAGCGGTCGCTGCGGCTGTTTTAACTGAAAATGTAGCGGGTTCTTTCGAAGTAGCAGAAAAAATCATTGGTGGTTAATCACCCAATCATATCTTGCCCTTGTTGATGATGATCAGCAAGGGTTTTTTATATGGGTGAAAATAGGATCTTCTTATTAAACGCTGCAAGAACGTTTAATAAGAAGAATTCGCAACAAAGGGGGTGTGCAAATTTGTTACCTGCTCCATTATTCTAAATAAACATAGGGCAGAGCAACAAGTTAAAAAGGTCACCTTTCTTTGCTTAATTTAATTTTTTGCAGGACTTTTCATTCAAATTTCATCAAATTGGTCTATTGTACATAGAAATTGTTACAAAAGAGGGAACACCGCTCCATTTGTCACGCATATGATGAGATGAGGTGTAAGTTGAAGGCAGGTGATTGTATGGATTCACGGGTGTATGGAGGCTTTCATGGCGGCGGTTTTAGCGGCGGAGCAGTGGGACCTCATATTGGCTTTGGGGGGTATTATGTGAGCCCTGGCGTGTTCTCGGGCTTAGGAGGTTACCCTGGATATGGGGGGTTCGGGACGTTTTCTGGATATTCTCCATATGGCTCCACATTCATTATGGGGCGTCCTCCTGGTTTTTATGTAAGAAGTTATTAATGTTTCATCACAGTGATTGAAATAGCCATCTAAAATTGGCTATTTCAATTGGTGAAAGTGCTTAAATGTAGCTGTGATCACAATAACCCCTAGGATGCAAATAGGCAGCCAAATGATGGTAAACGGATCGTAAGCATCTGTATATGCAGCTAAAGCAGCTCCTAGGCAGTAAAAGACAATAGAACCGATTCGCAGCAAGCTCACATGCTGAATAGGGGCTTTTCTTTTTTCCCGATTTGATAAGCGCTGCGCCAAATCTTCAAATAAGTTAGCAAGTGTACTCGTTAAAACTGTTGTAGAAATGCCAGCGACATTTAATTTGCGTGCGGCCGCCGTTTGCATGCCCATCGCCATACTTAAAAGGATAATCAGCATAAAATAAGCACCTTGCGTATAAGGAAAAATGGTCATAAGAGCAAATAGAAGCAAGATGATGACTTCTATGATAAAGATGCGTGTAACGGCTTTTGGCCAAAATGTTTTTTCTTGTTTTCCACCTATGACAACAGCTAGTAAAACACCTAGAACAAATCCGCTAAGTGCCGTGATGGAATGAAGAGCGGTTAACTGCAATGAACTGCCTGCTGCAATGCCAAGCAGTACAATATTTCCCGTCATATTTGCTGTAAACACATGCCCTAGGCTTAAATAGCCGATAACATCCACTATTCCTGCGGTAAGACATAACAACATCAGGGCAATGTTTCGTATTGAGTGTGCGGTCAAAATGGTCATCCCTTTCTTTCTCTCTAATGAATAAGTGTAACGCTTAATGACCGCGTATGTCCATTTTATGAGCTGGTAACATGTCCTGCAGCTGATATAAAACTTGTCGAAAAGAATCATCATTCACATGGTGCCTCATTTGCCGGAATGGGTCGCCTTTTTCCTTTAGACGTTTCATAACAGCCGGCATCGTAAATAAAGAAGGGTGACATTCTTCACTATTTAATTCTTCCCATTCAATCGGTGTTGCAACAAGTCCGAGCTCGTTTCCTCTCGGGGAATACGGGGCGATGATTGTTTTTCCAGCATCATGTTGAAGGTAGTCTAAATATAAACGGTTGCCGCGGTTTTTCTTTAGACGCTCTAGCGTAAACAACTCGGGTGCTTGTTCACATAAAAATTGGCAGATGAACGCAGTGAATTGTCTAGTTTGTTCATATGTGAAGGCATTTTTCTTCAATGGGATATAAACTTGTAGCCCTTTCCCACCACTTGTTTTAATAAATGCGGTGAGAAAGAGTCCATCTAAAATGACCTTGATTCGTTTGGCTGCTTCTATTGCTAGGTGAAACTCTTTAACAGAAGGCGGATCTAAATCAAATACAATTTCTACAGGCCGATCTGTATCTCTCGTTTCAAAAGGAATATGAAATTCCATCGCCAGCTGGTTACCAAGCCAAAGCAACGTGTCAGGATCATTACAGATTGTGTAAGAAATATCGTGCGCTTGATCTGTCTCAACAAAATCAGGCGCATAATCGGGCGTTGCCTTTTGATAAAAAGATTCTCCACCAGTGCCATGAGGAAAGCGTATTAACGTAAGACGTCTTTCACGTAAAAAGGGTAATAAATAGGGAGCGGCTTGCCTCAAATAAAGTAAGTAATCTGCCTTTGTGATATGAAGGGCAGGTACAACCGGTTTCCCTGGGTGGGTGACGTCAATCAAAGCTGGGAGCGGATAAAGCTGTTTGAGCATGTGTTGAAAGGTACACGTTGCTGGGTCTGCATCGAATAAAAACGAAGAAAACCGGGGCTCTCGTAAGGCTGATCCATCAAAAGAGATACAGGCAATCTTTGCGACAATGGATGGTGGGATTTCATAATGTGATGCTCCAGTCATTTGACCTTTGGTTAGAAATAAGGTGCGCAGGGTTTGTTCTTCTTCTTTAGAAAAACCATGCTTAAATTGGACAACCTCTATGAGATTCGTTTCTTGATAAAGACATCCTTGAAAATAGCCATTGTCTTTATCAAAACGAGTCACGATGACAGATACATACCGCCAATTTTTGATTTTGAGCCATTCTTTCGAGCGGGTATGCTCCTGCCATTTACTCATCTTCTTTTTAGCAACTAATCCTTCCGCTAAATATGTCGTCATGATTTTTTTCATGTCATCAGGGCTGCTATCGGTTTGGATGATTTGAAGAAGAGAGGGGTGATTCAGCTGAACGGAGGGAGGAAGGTTTGCTGCTTGGAATACCTCATGCAGCTCATCTTTTCTCTCAATCAACGGTAAATCAACGAGGGATTTCCCTTTAAATCTCAATAGATCAAATGCAATCAAATGACATGGAAACCGCTTAGCCTGGCGTTGAATGGTTTCTTTGTTTTTCAGGCGGCCTCTTTGCTGAACCTTTGTAAAGTCGCTTTCTTGTTCACTCAGTAAAAAGACCAATTCTCCATCTAGGGTCAGCGGTAAAAAAGGTGCAAGCTGCTTTGTTAGTTGCTGGCACTGATCAATGACTTCAGGAAATTGTTCATTTAATCGCTTTCCGGCTCTGCTCTCTAAATGGATGGTGTCTTTTTCCCAAATAAGAATGGCCCTGAAGCCGTCATATTTTAATTCATACAGCCAGTCTGCTCCAACAGGAATATCATGTGCAGACGTTAAACGCATCGGTTTCATTGTGTTTTTCACTTCCTTACATCATGTGTTCTTAGAGTGGGATGAAATTTTCATAAACATACATAACTCAGATGAAAACATTACATAGTAAGGAGAAAAGAACGGAGGCGTTACGATGCATACAGTATGGAAGGGTGGCATTAGCTTCGGACTGGTGAATATTCCAGTCAAGCTGTTTACCGCTACAGAAAACAAAGATATTAAATTAAGACAGCTTCATAAAGAATGCCATACGCCGATTAACTACAAAAAGGTTTGTGCTAACTGCGGCGAGGAGGTAGCGCCAGAGCAAATTGTAAAAGCGTACGAGTATGCCAAAAATAAATTCATTGAATTGGATGAGGAAGAACTCGAGAGGTTGAGAAAAGAAAATGAAGAAAAAGCCGTCGAAATTATTGATTTTGTGAAGATAGAAGAGATCGACCCCATCTATTATGAAAGAAGTTATTTTCTATCTCCAGATACCGGCGGAGCAAAGGCTTATTCATTATTAAGAAAAGCGTTACAAGAATCAGGGAAAATCGGTGTAGCCAAGATCATGATTCGCTCAAAGGAGCAATTAGCGATTGTTAGGTGCTACGAACATATTTTACTAATGGAAACCATTCATTTCCCTGACGAAATTAGGCAAGTATCAGACGTCCCGAATATCCCGCAAGAGGAAAACATCGTGAAGAAAGAGTTAGATACGGCACTCCTTTTAATTGAGCAGCTGACCACCACATTCGATCCAGCCGCTTATCGCGATGAATACAGAGAGCAGCTGATGAATGTAATTGGAGACAAAATCTCTGGAGAACATACCGTTCAACCAGCAACGACAGGTAAAAAAGAGGCTTCATCCAATGTCACCGATTTGATGGCCGCTTTGCAGGCTTCTATCGATCGATCAAAACCAGAAAAAACGAAAAAAGCAGCAACTAAGAAAAGAAAAGCACCCGCTAAAAAAGAAAAGAATGCATAAAGAAAAGACCGCTCGCCAAAGGGCGGTCTTATTTTGGCTTCACCACATCCTGAATCGTCCCGTCTGTTCGGTGGATGACAACTGCTGTTCCTTTTTTAGATGAAATCTCTTTCGCGCGGTCGATGGCTTCCTGTTTCGTTTCTTTTACCTCACTTGCACGCTTCGCTTTTTCAGTTTGAACCGCCCAGCCTTCATCATGTTTCACGACATGCTGCGCATGATCCATGAGCTCAGGTCGTGCAGAGCTGCTTTTCTTAGAAGGAGTCACAGAACCATGAGAGTGAAAGTCCTCCATTTCTTTTTCCATCGCATTCTTTTTCCACTCTTTTGCTTGATTGATCGCAATTGGAATCGCTCTACCTTCTTCATAGCCTTCCTGCACCATTTTGTTGGCAATCTCAAGTGCTTTTTTTCGAATGACTTTGTCTAGCGATTGGAATGAAGCTGGATAATCTTCCATTGTCCAAGGCATATTGAACGCTCCTTTCTTTTATTTGAACACCTTCCCCCATATGCAATGGATCAAACATTTAACCATCTCAATCCAATGGCTTGGTTGAAATACATCGTTTTGCTGAGGAAGAATGTTTTCAATTCCTGCACAATAGAAGATAGTAAAGGAGTGATTGAAATGATGATGAAAGGCTTGTATGAAGCACATTTACCTGTGAGTGATTTGAAGGCATCCATTTCTTTTTTTGAAAAATTGGAATTAACGCTTGCTCATGAAAATGAACGAGTGGCCTTTTTATGGATTGAGAAAGGAAAGAGCTGGATCGGCCTTTGGAAGGTTGATATGTCCACTGTTCCATATCACCCAGCGACGCGACATGTGGCCTTCCAAATAGAAACATCCAGCATTGACCAGATCAAAGAATGGCTGATAGAAAAAGGGATCAGCATTCATCCGATGTTTGGTTTTTCGGAAGAGCAACAGCCTTTAGTACTTGATAATCCACCACAATTTCATGCCGCCATTTATTTTCTTGATCCCGATGGGAATCTGCTTGAATGTATTGCACCGCTAGAAATTGATGCAGCAGAACATCATGAGATGATGACATTTGAAGATTGGGAAAGAAAGAAAAATCCGTTTATTGATTGACAAATCCATTCATTGTAACTATATTGATTACAACGGTGGTGAAGGAATGTGAAACAAATTAGCAGCAGGTATACCATTGCTGTTCATATCTTATCTTTTATTGCGGGTGTTTCAAAAGAGTGCACAGGAGATTTTATTGCAGAAAGTGTCAATTCAAATCCAGTCATTATCAGAAAAATGATGGCTATGCTCAAAAAGGCGGATCTCATTGAGATTCGCCGAGGAGTTGGCGGTGCTTCCTTAAAAAGGCCGGCAGAGGACATTACTCTACTAGATGTGTACCGGGCTGTGGATGTAAGCGCAGATGAAGAGTTATTTAACTTTCATCAACCAGTCATTGCATGTCCAATTGGTCAAGCCATGGATACGAGACTGCGGCAAGAACTTAAAGAAGCACAGTCCGCACTTGAGCATCACCTTAAACAAGTGACAATTAAGCAATTATTAATAGAGGCGGAGTAGAAAAAGCTCATACATAGAGCTTTTTTTACCCCTTCGTTGTAACCATTTTGATTATAACGAATGATCTAATGTAAGAAACTAGCTGCTTCATACATGAAACATCACCGTTGAACGAAAAATGAGGAGGTCAAATCAATGACATTATTAGTGACAGGTGCAACAGGACAACTTGGATCGCTCGTCGTCAAACATTTGCTCGCAAAAGTACCAGCTGAACAATTGGCGGTCAGTGTTCGAGATCCGCAAAAAGCAGTACATCTAAAGGAAGCTGGGGTGGATGTGCGCAAGGGAGACTTCACACAGCCGGATACACTTCAAACAGCGTTTCAAGGGGTTGATCGCCTTTTGATCATTTCGTCCGGGGATGGAGACCGCGTGAAGCAGCATATCAATGCCATCGAAGCAGCGAAAGCAGCGAATGTGTCATTTATTGCTTATACAAGTGTTGTCAATGCAAGAGAAAGTCAGCTTAACCTAGCACATGACCATGCAAAAACAGAAGAAGCGATTTTGGCTTCTGGCATTCCTCATGTTTTTTTAAGAAACAATTGGTATGTGGAAAATGAAAAAGATACGATTTTGGCATCAGTCAACGGAGCGCCGTTTATTAGCCCAATTGGTGAAGGTAAAGTCGGCTGGGCAACAAGAAATGACTATGCAGAAGCAGCAGCAAATGCGTTAACACTGCCGGCACATGATCAGGAAATCTATGAATTGTCAGGACCGCTTCGCACACACACTGAACTTGCACAAATGGTCAGCAAAGTGAGCGGGAAAGAAATCAAAGTAGAACACATGGATGTAGAAACATTTGGAGAATTTTTAGCGTCAAATGGTGTACCGAAAGAAGCTGTTCCATTTGTCAAAGCGATGCAAAGCGGAATTCGCGATGGGGCATTAGCAGTCGAAAGCCATGATTTCGAAAAACTATTAGGCCGTTCTTTAACACCTATTGAAGATAGAATACGAGAAATGATATCAAACTAAACAATTAAAAACGCCCTGTAAAAGGGCGTTTTTTCTATCCTTGTTGATCCGTTATTTTGAAAAAATAGGTGTAATGTCCATTTTGTCGTACATATTCTTGTATGTAGATGTTAGAATTTTATGAGATGATTCCAGCAAATGAATGATGCTTACTTTATTATGAAATACATTATTCAAGATATTCATTTTGTTTTAATCCTATTAAACAGCAGGATGTGATGACATGTTACGCAAAGCCTTCCTCTCTTATTTGACTGCCAGTATGATCACAATCATCGTCATTATGATTGAACTCGGTTTTCGTTCAGCCGTTGTTTCACCATTTGTTTTACTTGATTCGAACAAAGAGAGCAACCCAAAAGTATTCGTTGCTCATTCGCTATATCAGGGTGACGTTTTATTAACCTATCAAGACGGTTCTTTCAATGGCCCTTCAGAAGCATCCCTTCAATTAAGTGGAAAGAACATAAATCTCACACAGATCCCATCTGCGAATGGAATCAGTATGATTGAAACAGACAAAATAATGAATGATAAGGCATTGGTTTTTCTAAGAAAAGGTTTTGTACCTATCCATGATGATACGATCATGATGGAACAGGAAACGCAAAATCCCTTCTTTTCTACATACAATCTAACGAATCTAACAGAAACAACTAAGATCAACACAAACTTTAAGTATAGCATCACATTTGTTACATTCATGACTTTAATGGGAATTCTTTTGCCCGCTTTGTTATTTTTCCTTTTTAACCTTCATGAATCGATGAAAAACCTATTCACATTATTCATTCCCTTTGTTCTAGCCATTTTTCTTCCCTTGGGATTAAATTATTATTTTTTAATGGGATACGTACTATCAGTTACAGGATCTTATGTGTTGAGTATGATTCTCTCTATACTTGTGCCTAGTTTCCTGTCAGTCTTATTGACAGCTTATTCATTTGAGTTTATGACAAAAGATTCTTCTGATGTTTTAGGAGAAAATGAAGACACTTTAGGAAATTCATTCTTCCTGAACGTTAGGGAGCAAGCCGTTTTATTTGGTGCTATCACATTATCCTTGATATATTTCGGCTCTTATTTAGTCATGCCTTTGGCGTTTCAAGCGAAGGTTATGGATCATCTTTTTCTATTTTGTGCTTGGTATTTCGCCCTAGTCATCTTATTTATTATGGGTTACTCATTCATTCAAAAAATGATAAATAAGTATGAAGTCTTACGGACGGACGAATTCATAAATATTTGCACAGATATTGAGCATCAAACGAACCAAAAGGTAAAAATATGGGTAAAAAAAGACTCACGACATGATGTGAATGCCTGGATATATTCATTTCAACTTCCATTTAGAAGAAAAGTCAATCTATATGTGACGGAAGGGTTATTAGATAAGTTTGATACAGAGGAAATTCGTGCGATCTTATTCCATGAAATGGGACATGTAAAATTAAAACATGCGCATTTCACCATTTACCTCACTATGATTGTCACCTTACTTATGGGAATCAGTATGTATTATGCCAGACAGGTGATGCTTGCCAATGGTTGGTGGCAATATATTTTGTTGTTCCCAGCAGGGATATTGATCATGATATTTATGACGGAGTGGCTGCCAAAGAAAATGAGTCGGTTATTTGAGATTCAGGCGGATCGCTTTGCTGTTCACCATCTTGAGAATCAAACTCTATATCTCAATACTTTGATAAAATTAAGTCATTTGATTGAAGAAGATGGAGATAACGGAAGAAAATCTGAATGGTGTGAAAGTCATCCTTCTTTTGAAAAACGAATTCATCACATAAAGAAAATCATGAAGTGAAGGCGGTTTGTGTGAATGACGACATTTCCTTCGGTAGTATGAAGAAATAAAAACATGAATGTTCTCAAACGTCCTGTAAAAAGGGCGTTTTTTCATGTACCTTCACAAGCACGATATCCAAATTTTAAACAAATCCGTTCGTTGAAATTTCAGAAATTTGGGATTAAAATGAAATGAAGGTCCATTATTTAGTCATCAGATGATCAGACATAAATCAAGGTGCAGCAAAAGAAAGGAAGTTCGCCGATGAGAGTCAGTTTATTTGTCACCTGTTTAATTGACACGATGCAGCCACATGTAGGAAAGGCGACTGTTGAGGTATTAGAGCGGCTCGGTGTTGAAGTAGAATTCCCTGAAGCACAAGTGTGTTGCGGGCAGCCTGCCTTTAACAGCGGCTATACAAAAGAAACAATCAAAGCGGCCAAAAATATGATGAAAGCCTTTGAATCAGCTGAATATGTCGTCACACCATCAGGTTCTTGTAAGGCCATGTTTTTAGAATATCCGCACCTTTTTAAAGAAGACCGAGCGTGGTTCGCCCGTGCTCAGGCACTTGCTGCGAAAACATATGAATTAACGGAATTTATTGTTGATATATTACATGTAACAGATGTAGGAGCGAGTTTGAAAGGAAAAGCCACCTATCATACCTCCTGCCATATGACGAGACTGCTTAGAATTAAGGAAGCGCCTTTCACACTGTTGTCAAATGTCAAAGATTTGGTGATGGAACCATTGCCTCGCGCTGAAAATTGCTGCGGATTTGGAGGAACTTTTTCAATCAAAATGACACCCATTTCTGAGCAGATGGTTGATGAAAAAGTACAAAGCATAGAGGAGGCAGGCGCTGAATATATCATCGGTGCCGACTGTGGATGTCTACTGAATATCGGAGGAAGGCTGAATCGTCTTCATAAGCCAGTTAAAGTGATGCATATCGCAGAAGTGTTGAATAGCCGCTGAAGCTAAGAGGGGGAACGGCACATGAGTATGAAAATTGGAGAGAAGGCTTTTAAAGAGCGGATCGGCGAAGGATTAGAAGACGCTGTGATGAGAGGAGCTGTTTCCTCAGCACAGGAGCGTCTGTATAAAAGGCGGATGACTGCAAGTGAAGAGCTTGGAAACTGGGAAAAGTGGCGTGAACTTGGAGAGGACATCAGGCAGCATACGCTTGCCCACCTTGATGACTACTTATATCAATTAAGTGAGAGCGTGAGTAGACGTGGAGGTCATGTGTTTTTTGCAAAAACAAAGGAAGAGGCATCGGCGTACATCCAAGATGTAGCACAAAAAAAAGCAGCAAAAAAGATCGTGAAATCAAAATCAATGGTCACAGAAGAAATTGAAATGAATGAAGCGCTAGAAGAGATTGGCTGCGAGGTAATTGAAAGCGATCTTGGAGAATATATTCTTCAAGTTGATGACCATGAACCACCTTCACATATCGTGGCACCAGCCCTTCATATGACGAAAGAACAAATACGGGAAGTTTTTCACGAAAAGCTTGGATATGATATGTCAGAGACTCCTGAAGAAATGACCAAATTTGTAAGAGCTTTGTTACGAGAAAAATTTCTTGAAGCAGATATTGGTGTGACGGGCTGTAACTTTGCTGTGGCTGACAGAGGATCGATTTGTCTTGTGACGAATGAAGGGAATGCGGATCTTGTCACGTCCATTCCAAAGACACATATCGCAGTCATGGGGATGGAGCGGCTTGTACCAACGATGGAGGAGCTCGATGTCCTTGTCGGTCTATTGTGCAGAAGCGCAGTCGGTCAAAAGTTAACAAGCTATATCTCTGTCGTGGGACCAAAAGGAGAAGGAGAGGTCGATGGACCAGAAGAGTTTCATTTGGTCATTGTGGATAACGGACGGTCAAATATATTAGGGACGGAATTTCAGCCAGTTTTGCAATGTATTCGGTGTGCAGCCTGTATCAATGTGTGCCCCGTTTACCGGCATGTTGGCGGTCATTCGTACGGATCAATTTACCCGGGTCCGATTGGCGCTGTTCTTTCGCCGCTACTTGGAGGATATGACGACTACCAAGAGCTTCCTTTCGCCTCAAGTTTATGCGCAGCCTGTACAGATGCTTGTCCAGTGAAAATTCCACTTCACGAATTATTAATCAAACATCGACAAGCCATCGTTGAAAAAGAGGGGAGAGCGCCTAAAGCGGAAATGATGGCAATGAAAATGTTCGGAATGGGCGCATCCACTCCTAGAATGTATCGATTTGGAACAAAAGCAGCCCCTGTGCTCTTGAAACGTATGGCTTCAAACGGACAGATTTCAAAAGGTGCGGGTCCTTTAAAGAATTGGACAGAAATTCGTGACCTCCCAGCGCCAAGCAAAGAAAGGTTTCGGGATTGGTTTAAAAAGAAACAAAAGGAGGAGCGGCAATGAAAGGTACCATTTCTCATCGAGATCCATTTTTAGCACATATCCAGCAACAATTAGGCAAAAGCTCTTCCAAGCCTGCATCTATTCGGCGTCCGGTTTGGAAGCATCGAGTCAATTGGGAAACAAATGAAGGTCTGGCGAAAGAAGAATTGATAGAGCAATTGAAGGTGCAATGTCAGCAAATTCATACGAGAGTGGTAGAAACAACGCCAAAAGAAGCACCCTCAACGTTACGATTATTGATGAAAGAGTATGGAGAAGGTCCTGTGATGACTTCGAGCGATAGACGTTTTGCACAATATGAATGTCATCCTATGTTTCAAGCTTTGCAGAAAGAAGGAATCTCAGTCACTAGCTGGAATGCAGATACATCAAGAGAAGAAAATATAAGGCAGGCAGAACAAGCGAAATATGCAGTGGTATTCAGTGATTACACACTTGCAGAATCCGGAACGGTTGTTCTTTCCTCCCATCAAGGTCAAGGGAGAGCACTTCATTTTTTACCGATGATGTATATCGTATGTATTGAAAAAAGCACAATTGTCCCGCGGATGATTCATGCTGTTTCAGCTCTTCATCGCTTAGTAGAAGAAGGAGAGCAGACGAAAGGCGCCATTCATTTTATATCAGGTCCAAGTAATTCTGCCGATATTGAAATGAATTTAGTGGTTGGTGTTCATGGGCCGGTGCGGGCTGTTTATGTATTAATAGATGATGAATGAGGCTTTCGTGAAGAAAGCCTTTTTTATGTAAACATTCTTAAAATTCATCTTGCTTCTAGGCGAATAGTCATAGTAAGATGACGTCATACAAGATGAGAAGCTCATCTACTGCTGATGTAAAGGAAGCTGCTAATGGAAATGAAGACAAATGCTCCAAAGAAGTCGATTGCGGTGCCGCTTGTGATCTCAATCATTGCGATTTCGTTTTCGGCCATTATTGTGAAGTGGTCAAGTGCGCCTGCTGCTATTTTAAGTATGTATCGAATGATATTTGCGGCGGTTTTGATGCTTCCGTTTATTCTGCCGCGTCAAAAAGAGCTTGTCTCGTTAAAGTGGAGAGACTGGTTTTTCTTATGTATGTCAGGTTTCTTTTTAGGGCTCCATTTTGTTTTGTGGTTCGGCTCATTGAAGCTCACCACAGTGGCGAGCTCTACAATCATCATTGCACTTCAACCGATGGTGTCATTATTAGGCGGATTTCTCATTTTTCGTGAACGAACAACGAAGTCAGCCATTTTCACAATGTGTGCGGCGATTGTTGGTGCGCTCATGATCGGATGGGGGGATATCGGACATAGCCAAGACGCCATTATAGGAGACATTTTATCCTTTTTCAGTGTAATCGCTGTTGTTTGTTATTTATTAATCGGTCAACAAGCTGTGAGAAAGATATCTCATTGGATTTATAGTTTTTGTGTATTTGGTTTTGCCGGCTTTTTTTTAATTTTATTTAACCTTATACAGCAAACGCCTTTTGTAGGCTATTCGGGTAAAGAATGGGGGATTTTCTTACTGCTCGCCATTATCCCTACCATGTCCCATGTCATTAACAACTGGCTGTTAACCTATGTGAATGCGACAACTATTTCAATGAGTATTCTAGGCGAACCTGTTGGGGCAACGATACTCGCTGTTTTACTGCTTGGAGAGAAAGTCACGCTGCTGCAAATGTTCGGTGGTCTTCTTGTCCTTTTAGGTGTCTTTTTCTTTTTGATGCAGCAGCGACAAGGAATCGTGATGAAAACAAAAAAATCCGGTTAACTCCCGGATTTTTTTACTCTTTTAAATGATTTTTTTCAATTACTTTGTTTAATCTAGCCTCGACTTTCTTCAATTCCACTTGTTTTCTTCTTATCATTCGAATTCCGATGACAACGATGGTCACGATCAATGCAATGAATAGAAGAGAAAATGCTTGGAATACGATATCCCCAATGTTGAATGCAGTATTCGCTTCTTTAGGCATGTGTAACCCTCCTTATATCTATATATTACCATAATCAATAAAAGATTGAGATTTATCCATAATTTATCTATAATAGGTAAAATATCACTCATTAAAGGAGAACCATTATGAGAACTTTAGTCCTTTTACGAGGTCTCCCAGGTGCAGGTAAATCAACTTGGATCAAAGAACAAGGCTTAGAACCATATACATTATCAGCGGATCAGATCCGTCTGTTAACCCAGCCTCCGCAGTTATCAGTCAATGGGAAACCGGAAATTTCAAGCAAACATGATCATAAAGTCTGGTCTTTATTATTTGAACTCCTCACAGCCCGAATGGAACGAGGAGACTTTACTGTCATTGATGCAACACATGTCACAAGTAAGTCCATTTCGCAGTATAAATCATTAGCTACTTCATACCGCTATAGAGTGTATGTCGTCGATTTTACGCAAGTGCCTCTTGAAACAGCCCTGCTGCAAAATCGCGGTCGAGAGCCGCACAAAGTAGTGAAGGAATCTGTGTTACATCAAATGAATGAACGGTTAAAGACAGAGAAGGTGCCTTCATGGGTAACCGTTTTGACGCCTGAGGAATATCCAGCCATTATGACTTATCAGCCCAGGTCTTTTGATCAGTATGAGGCTATTCACGTATTCGGTGATATTCACGGCTGTTACACAGCTCTAAATACTTATTTGCAAGGAGACTTGAAAGAAAACGAGCTTTATATCTTTGCAGGTGATTTGCTTGATAGAGGAATAGAAAACAAGGAAGTTTTAGAATGGATGCTGGCACATAGAGAATGCCGCAATGTGATCGTCATTGAAGGAAATCATGATCAGCATCTTTACAAATATGCACATGAAGAAAAAGTGAGAAGTAATATGTTTAACCGTCATACTGCGCCTGAAATTGCGGAAGCAGGTTTTGACCTAAAAGAGTTAAGGAAGTTTGTCAGAACATTTCATCAGCTCACCTATTTTACGTATCATGGTCAGACATTTCTTGTCACCCATGGTGGGCTTGCCCATTTGCCAGAAGAGCTTCTGCATGTCTCAGCGCAGCAGCTTATTCACGGAGTAGGTGAATATTCAGATGACATTGACCACTTATTTGTCCAAAACACTTCTGGATTAGATATCATTCAAATTCATGGTCATCGCAATTTATATAGACTGCCTATCCAAGCGGCGGAAAGATCTTATAATCTCGAAGGTCAGGTTGAATTTGGCGGACAGCTGCGTGTGTTAAAAATCACAGCAGGCGGGATTGAGACACATGAAATTGACAATCCTGTCTACAGAGCTTCTGAAAACAAGCAACCGGTCTTTGTTCAGCCCAATGTGACGCTGGATGATTTTTTAGCCCATTTAGATCAGCATGAATATGTACAGGAATTAAAGCTGCCACACGATATTTCATCTTTTAATTTCACGAAAAAAGCATTTAGTGAAAGACAATGGGATAAAATAAATGTCAAAGCAAGAGGGTTGTTTATCAATATGACTTCAAAGCAGATTGTGTCTAGAAGTTATAATAAGTTTTTTAATATTGATGAACGTCCTGAAACCAGAATGCAGCATTTAGTGAATCATCTTCAATTTCCTGTGACGGTCTATGATAAAGCAAATGGATACTTAGGTACGGTTGGGTTTAACGACATAAAAGATGAGCTGGTGTTTACGTCCAAATCGTATACGTCACATGTGAAGCAAAATCAGCATGCTGCTTGGGTCGAAGAGCTATTTTATGCGACCTTTGACGATGTGCAGGTCGATTACATCAAATCATATGTACGCGACAACCATGTATCCCTTGTATTTGAAGTCATTTTGCCAGAGAAAGACCCGCATATTATCACATATGATCATGATCAACTCATTTTACTTGATATCGTGAAGCGTCAGCTGAACTATGAAAAAGAACCATTTGCTGAAGTAAAAAGGCTCAGTGAACAGCTTGGCATCCGGTGCAAACAGCAAGTGGCAGTGTTTCATGATTGGACCTCTTTCTATAAATGGTATCAATCTGTATCACATGATGACACAATCAAAGAAGAAGGCTATGTCATTGAGGATAACAGTGGCTTTATGACCAAGTTAAAGCTTCCTTATTATCAATTTTGGAAGCAGATGCGATCCATTAAACAGCGTGTTGCAGATAAGCGCTCCACCCAAAAATATATGCAGGCTTTGCAAACAGCAGAGCAAGCAAGATTTTATACATGGCTGCTCGAGCAAGATCCAGTAAACGTGAGAAACAGCTCAATCATTGAGCTGCGTTCACAATTTGAGCAAACGGAAGCGGGCCATTTGAATAATGACGGAATAAATGCATAGTCTAACAAAGAGTCTTTTCTAGAGAAAAGGCTTTTTTTCATGAAATCGAAAGGAGGAAGCTGAAATGCCAGATCATATTGAAGTCATTCTTCGAACCATATTTGCTTTTGCTATTTTATTCGGCGGTGCCCGTCTTCTTGGAAAGCAAACCATTGCACAAATGAATATTTTTGATTTCATTGCGGCGATCAGTCTAGGTTCAATTGCCGCGAACCTGGCGTTTAATACTACGCTTCCGCTTCATCACACAACCATTTCTTTTATTACACTTGTGATCATTATTTATGTGATTTCTTTACTTGCTTTAAGAAGCCGGAAGGTGAGAGGATTTATGGCCGGTAAACCAACGCTTGTGATTCAAAATGGCAAAATCCTTGAAGAGAATATGAAAGGAATGAGGTATACACTAGATTATTTAAATCAACAGCTCAGAGAAAAGAATGTGTTTGACATTAGTGAAGTTGAATTTGCAATGATTGAAACAGATGGACATATGTCAGTGAAAAAATACCCTTCATTTGATTATGTCACGCGAAAAGATCTTAACCTGTGGATGCAGGCAGAGCGTTACATGCCCATTGAAGTCATTATGGACGGAAAGCTCATTTTGAAAAACCTTCATGAAAACCAATTAACGGAGCAGTGGATATATGAAGAAATTCAAAAAAGGCAGCTGTCTTTAAAAGACATTGTTTATGCGGTTCGTTCAAGTAATGGCAGTTTATACATTGATACATATGACGATCACATCCATTCTCCAATTGACCAAGAATGAACATATAGTTCAGACGACACCCACGCGTCACAGAACTGCCAATATTTATAAGTCGTTTGGATGTCATGTGACTAGGTATCATTTCTCAATTATTATTATTTTCAGAAAATGTGATGACGAAAAAAAATAAGTATGTTTAAGTATAAATAGACGAATTTAAAATATTAATATAATATACACCAAGCGGAATGAACATTCATTCCTATTAAATCGAAAGGAGAGGATGAAATGCCCGCAGCAACTACTGATAAACAGGAGCAGATTATGAAGGCTTCTCTGGACTTATTTATTGAACGGGGTTTTGACGGTACAACGATGCCGATGATTTCGAAAAGAGCCAATGTTGGAGCAGGAACCATTTATCGTTATTTTGATAGTAAAGAGGCTCTTGTGAACATTTTATACCAGCGAAGCCTGACTGCATTTATCGACAAGGTGAATACAAACAGTCCAGACCCTAAAGCAAGTATCAGGGTTTATTTCAAACATGTCTTTTACTGCTTAGTGCTCTTTACAAAAGAGAATCCAAGTGGTCTGTACTTCTTAGAAATTGACAAACGCTCACACTATTTAGATGAGACAAGTAAAGAGAAGATGCAGCAGCTATTAAATGAGCTATTTCATATTTTTGAAGAAGGCAAAAAGGATGGAATTCATCCAAATCTTTCAGGGAGGACGATTTTATCCATTGTATTTGGAGCGTTCGTTCAGCTTCATAAACAGATTTTAGCAGAGGAAATTGAGCCAACGATTGAATTTTTAGAAGATATTGAGCAATGCTTATGGCGTGCCATTAGCGTTGCATCATAAAGAAATAAAGGGAGTGGGCACATGCAACAAACATCAATCATTCCAAAACCAAAAACATACGGACCTTTAAAAAATATTCCTCATATCAAAAAAGGAGAGCTTTCTCAAACCTTTTGGCGGCTGGCAGATGAATTAGGGCCGATCTTTCAGTTTGAATTTTCAAAAGCAACAAGTATTTTTGTTTCCAGCCATGAACTTGCCAAAGAAGTATTTGATGAGAGGCGTTTTGATAAATTCATTGGAAGCAGTCTCAATAAAGTGAGAACATTTTCAGGGGATGGGTTATTCACAAGTTGGACAGAAGAGCCGAATTGGAGAAAGGCTCATCACATCTTGATGCCGGCGTTTAGCCAGCAGGCCATGAAGGGCTATCATGAGATGATGCTCGATATTGCCACACAGCTTGTACAAAAATGGCAAAGAACGGGCCGTGATGAAGAAATTGAAGTAGCAGAGGATATGACAAAACTCACTTTAGATACGATCGGGCTATGCGGTTTTGATTTTCGATTTAACAGCTTTTACAAAGAAAATCAACATCCATTTATTGAAAGCATGCTAAATGGCTTAAATGAAGCGATGGATCAAGCAAGTAGATTGCCGGTCGCAGATAAATTAATGATCAAAAGAAGAAAAGAATTTGAACAAGATGTTGATTTTATGAAGCAATTAGTAGATGACATTATTCAAGAACGGAAAAAACAAGATAAAACGGGCAATGATTTACTTTCTCTCATGCTACATGCAAAGGATCCTGAAACAGGTGAACGCCTGTCGGATGAAAATATCCGTTATCAAATCATTACCTTCTTAATAGCAGGTCATGAAACAACAAGTGGGTTGTTGTCATTTGCGATTTATTTTTTACTAAAAAATCCAGACAAATTAAAAAAAGCCGTACAAGAAGCAGACGACGTGCTGCAAGGCGGACTGCCGACATTTAAGCAGGTTCAAAAACTAAGTTATACGCGTATGGTCTTAAATGAAGCACTTCGCCTCTGGCCGACGGCGCCTACGTTCTCTCTTTATGCGAAAGAGGATACAGTCATTGGAGGGAAATATCCGATCAAACAAAACCAAAGTGTCAGTGTGCTGCTTCCTAAAATACATCGGGATCAAGCGGTTTGGGGGGAGGATGCAGAAGAATTCAAGCCTGAACGTTTTATGCATCCTGAAAAGATTCCACAGCATGCCTATAAACCGTTCGGAAATGGCCAGCGTGCATGTATTGGGATGCAATTTGCCCTTCATGAAGCCACGATGGTTCTGGCGATGGTTCTGCACAACCTTGAACTGATTGACCATACGTCGTATGAACTGGATTTAAAAGAATCCCTGACGATTAAGCCGAATGATTTTAAAATCAAAGTGCGGCCAAGAAAGCAGCAATTCTTTATGGCGCCTCCGAAAGAAGAACCAACAAAAAGCACGGCATCTGCTGAAGTGAAAATAGCGAGTCATGGAACACCGCTATTGGTCTTGTATGGATCAAATCTGGGCACAGCAAAGCAGATGGCAAACGAATTTGCTGAAGACGGGAAAGCAAAAGGGTTTGACGTGACAACGGCACCGCTTGATGATTATACTCGAAAGTTACCAGAGTCAGGCGCAGTTTTAATTGTAACGGCTTCATACAACGGTCATCCGCCTGATCATGCGAAACAGTTTGTGGATTGGGTGACGCAGGATGAGGAGCAGGATCTATCAAATGTGACATTTGCAGTCTTTGGGTGCGGGGATCGAAATTGGGCGAGCACGTATCAGCGTATTCCTCGTCTGATTGATGAAGCACTTGAAAGAAAAGGGGCGAAGCGTGTAACGGATATTGGTGAAGGCGATGCGGGCGGTGATATGGATGAAGATAAAGAAACATTCCAGAAGACAGTCTTCGGTGAGCTTGCAAAAGAATTCAATTTAACCTTGCAGGAGAAACGCCAAGAAAAGCCAAACCTAACCATTGCATATACGAATGAGCTAGTGGAACGTCCTGTAGCTAAAACATACGGTGCCTTTTCAGCTATTGTATTGAAAAATCAAGAATTACAATCTGAAAAAAGTACCCGCCAAACAAGGCATATCGAACTTCAATTACCTGAAGGCAAGCACTATAAAGAAGGAGATCATATCGGAATCGTGCCAAAAAATAGTGCAACACTCGTTCAGCGAGTGACCGATCGTTTTAAGCTGGATCCAGAGCAGCACATGATACTCTCTTCGGAAAAAGAAGCAAGTCATTTACCTTTAAATCAGCCAATTCAAGTCGGAGAATTGTTGGCGTCACATGTAGAGCTGCAAGAGCCTGTGACACGTACTCAGCTAAGAGAACTTGCAAAATATACGGTATGCCCACCTCATCGTATTGAACTTGAACAAATGGCGGGAGAAATTTATCAAGAAGCTGTATTAAAGAAGCGTGTGACCATGCTGGATTTACTAGAACAATACGAAGCATGTGAACTGCCATTTGATCATTTCTTAGCCCTTTTACCAGGATTGAAGCCTCGTTATTACTCGATCTCCAGTTCGCCAAAGGTGGATGAAAAGAGGCTTAGTATCACAGTAGCTGTTGTGAAAGGAAAATCATGGAGCGGACGCGGTGAATACGCAGGCGTCGCATCAAACTATTTATGCGGACTGCAAGAAGGAGATGAAGTGGCCTGCTTCCTTCATGAAGCTCAAGCAGGATTCGAATTGCCGCCTTCTCCTGAAATACCAATGATCATGATTGGACCAGGAACAGGTATTGCCCCGTTTAGAGGGTTCATTCAGGCAAGAGAAGCATGGCAAAATCAAGGGAAGTCGTTAGGTGAAGCCCATCTTTATTTTGGCTGCCGCCACCCGCATGAAGATGATCTGTATTATGACGAAATGCAGCTTGCAGAACAAAAAGGAGTCGTCACCATCCACCGTGCTTACTCTCGCTACGAGGAGCAAAAAGTGTATGTCCAGCACTTCATTAAAAATGATGGAGCCAAGCTCATTGAATTGCTCGACAAAGGCGCCTACCTGTATATTTGCGGGGATGGAAAGGTCATGGCACCAGATGTCGAGGCAACACTTATTGAACTGTATCAGACTGAGAAACAGTGTGCGAAAGAAACAGCTGAACAATGGCTGACATCTCTAGCCAATGACAACAGATATGTAAAAGATGTATGGAGCTGATCATGTTGAAACCGCCAAAATGGCGGTTTTTTCTTTTTTCATAGAGAGATCGCTAGAATAAATATTTGGAAGATACAAAACACCTAATTTACAAATGAAATATTTTGTAAAAAATAAGAATATTCTCTCATTTACTCCAATATGAAACAATCGTATCATTTTTGATATAGGACATAAAGGAGGAATATGATGAAAAAGGTGAAAAAATTAATCCCTTCTCTACTCGTTTTTGGTGCTTTAAGTGTGCCTAGTTTTGCCCATGCAGCATCTGATTCAGTACTTACGTCTGATTATGACATGGTGACTTCTGACGGAAAGGTGATTTCTTCAGCTGACTTCCACAACGATATGAAAACCCCCTCATCCTTTGACAAAGTGGATGATCTCTCTTCTACTATTGGCGAAAAAGTAAAACCACTCACAAAATATTTAAAAGACTTTCAAACAAAAGTAGTCATTGGAGACGATGGTAGAACAAAAGTGACGAATACAAGAGTAGCACCCTACAACTCTATTGCTTATATTACATTTGGTGGATCTAGCTGCACCGGAACACTCATTGCTCCAAACAAAATATTGACAAACGGACACTGCGTCTACAATACAGCTACAAGAAGCTATAGTGCAAAAGGGTCTGTCTACCCAGGCATGAATGACAGCACGGCCGTGAACGGCTCAGCAAACATGACCGAATTCTATGTACCAAGCGGATATATCAACACGGGGGCGAGTCAATATGATTTTGCCGTCATTAAAACAGATACGAACATTGGAAATACGGTCGGCTACCGCTCTATTCGTCAAGTGACAAATCTAACAGGTACAACGATTAAAATTTCTGGATATCCAGGTGATAAAATGAGATCGACTGGCAAAGTGTCACAATGGGAAATGTCAGGTCCAGTCACGAGAGAAGATACGAATCTCGCATACTATACGATCGATACATTTAGCGGAAACTCAGGCTCTGCGATGCTAGATCAGAACCAACAAATCGTCGGGGTCCATAATGCGGGTTATTCAAACGGAACGATCAACGGCGGACCAAAAGCGACGGCTGCCTTTGTTGAATTTATCAACTATGCGAAGGCGCAATAAAAAATAGAACAATCAGCTTGTTTCCTTTACAGGGGACAGGCTTTTTTTATCGTCAAATGCAGAAAAGTTTCTTTTTTTGTTCATCACTATTTCATATTTACAAGCTATGCTGAATGAAATAAATGAAAAAGAAAGAAGAGATATGAGTGAAAAATAAAAAAATAGATATGATATTGTTGTTGATTTTACTGATTGCAGCTTTTCTCTACACTTATCAAATTTGGCAGAATGACAGTGCCAATCAATATTATTTAGCTGCAGTCAAAAGTATGTCCAAAAGCTTCCATCACTTTTTTTATGCCTCATTTGATGCAGCTGGATTCGTATCAATTGATAAACCACCCGTCGTTTTATGGATTCAAACCATCAGTGCACTTATTTTTGGCTTTCATACATGGAGTGTGATATTGCCGCAGGCACTTGCTGGAGTGGGGTCTGTTCTTCTTCTTTATCTCATAATAAAACCGGCTTTCGGTCAAGGTGCTGCAAGGGTGTCAGCGGCCGTTATGGCTCTCACGCCAATTGCCGCAGCTGTGAGCAGAACAAACAATATAGACAGTATGCTCGTCTTCACATTACTTGCGGGTACGTATTTCTTAATGCGTGCTGTAAAAAGCGGAAAGATGCGCTGGCTTCTTATGGCCTTCGCTTTGGTAGCGGTAGGATTTAATATGAAGATGCTGCAAGCGTTTATGGTCGTTCCAGCATTTATTTTCTACTATTTCATTGCTGCTCGCGTACCGTTAAAAAAGAAAATTTTCTCTCTCTTATGCTCGATCGTCGTATTAGTCTGCTTATCTCTATCGTGGGCAGTTGCTGTAGATATGACAGCTGAAAGTGAGCGTCCTTATGTGGGAAGCAGCCAAACAAATTCAGTGTTAGAACTTGCCTTCGGGTATAACGGCACGGAACGGCTGCTTGGTCAGACGACAGGGAAATCCTTTGGTGACATGAACCAGCAAGCAGGTATGATGATGCCAGACAATTCTGGATTAGGGAATTCGTCAGAGGATCAGTCAAACAGAAATCAGCCGCCTCCATCCCAAAATCAAATGATGCCACCTCAACATGGTCCAGGTGGTGGTTCTCCGCCTGGAAGTGCTGTAGGTCAACAAAGTATGAATATGTATGGCACTGGGAATCCCGGTATATTTCGTTTATTTCAATCTGCATTGTCAGGTCAAATCAGCTGGATGTTGCCGTTTGCTTTGTTTGGGCTTTTAGGGATGATCATCAGCTGGTGGAAGGAGAGAAAAGCTCAATTAAATGAATGGAAACAAACGATGTTTTGGACAGCATGGTTGATTCCTGCTGCCGGATTCTTTAGTATTGCGGGTTTCTTTCACCATTACTATCTCATTATGCTTGCCCCGCCTATTGCAGCACTATGCGGCATAGGAGCTAAGAAGATGGGAGAGTTATTTAAGGCAAACAAAGGAATATCTGCGTATTTGCTTCCAGCAGCAATCGCTGTTACAGCCATCTTCCAAGGGTATATTTTGAGTAACTATACGACTCAAATCAGTAGTATTTGGATGTATGCCATTGCCATTGCGGGAACAAGTATCGCTATCCTATTGCTGATGTACAGAGAAAAACAATTGATCATGAAACGACTGCTCATCACTGCTTTGACAACGCTGTTACTGTTTCCAGGTTTTTGGTCCGCCACCCCAATCATATATGGTGGAAATGCTGTTCTTCCAGAGGCAGGTGTACAGCTGGCTAGTTCACGAGGTGGGAACATGTTTACATCTAGTGTCGATCAAGGCTTACTCACTTATTTAAAGGCTCATCAAACAGGTGAAACGTATTTATTTGCAACGCTTACAACTGTTACCGCAGCGCCATATATCATTGATGAAGATGAGAATGTCATGGCTTTAGGCGGTTTTAATGGGACAGATCCTATTTTGAATGTCAACAAATTAAAAGCACTTATTCAACAAGGAAAGGTGAAATACTTTTTATTACCAGACAATCAGTCATCAGCTAACAGCAAATTGGTTAGCTGGATTAAATCACATAGTACAGTCATCTCATCTGAAGAATATAAACGATCCACATCAACTGAAGAGGGGATGCCATCCGAGATGTCTTCACAAAACGAAACATTATATAGAGTAGATGAAATATCTTAAGTAGAACAAGGCGAATGATGAAGAGATCATTCGTTTTTTCTTATGGATCAGTATCCAGGAAGATTCAGCTCATGTTTTTCACATGTCATCACTCAGCCACTCATACATTAAAAATGACTCATTCCCTTCAAGTCAACATCATTTCATCAAAAGTATGAGGAGGTCACGAGCTTTTGAAGATGAGAAAAGGCTGGATCGCTGCTGTCGTTCTTTGTTTTGTCATTTGGATGGGTGTGTTATTAGGTGGTTTTGGAGAGGATCGTTCCGCAAAAGGAGCAGATCGTTATGATCATGTGATTCAATTTCCTAAGGAACGGTATCCTGAAACAGGCAGTCATATTCAAGAAGCTATTCGAAAAGGGCACTCAGACGTGTGTACCATTGACCGAAATGGGGCAGATGCCCGCAGGCAAGAATCATTAAAAGGAATTCCCACAAAACCTGGTTTTGACCGGGATGAATGGCCGATGGCGGTGTGTCTTGAAGGAGGAAAGGGGGCGAGCGTTCAATATGTCAGTCCATCAGATAATAGAGGCGCTGGTTCATGGGTCGGGCATCAAATCAGCGGGTATCCTGACGGGAAACGAATTTTATTTATTGTTAAATAAACATAGACAAGAGGCTCCTTGAGAGGGGCTCTTTTTGTTCAACAGGAGCGTATTCGAGCTAGCAGGTACAAAAGATTCAATGGTACAATCAATCCATCAGGTACAAAGACTGACAAGTAGAAAATGTGAAGGGACATATGCTTATGGAAAAGAACCGTGCATTATACGATTTTTTCATGCAACATGCAGAGAAACTGACTGAAACATGGTATGAATCAATTGAGGATGATGATCCAGAATCCATTTATCGTTCAACAGATTCCAGCATCATAGCAGAGCTTAAACGGCAAAATCAAGATTATTATCAGCATTTTATCCGCGCACTTATTGAAGACAAGACGTATTTACATACGAAATTTAAAAAATGGTCTGAAGACTTGGCAAGTGATCCGAAGCACTTGAACACACCATTAGATTACGTCGTGAGAGAATATATGTCCAATCAAAGAGTGGTTCTTCATTACTTAAAAGAGTTTATAAAACAGCATCAAGGTGATATTGACATTGATCGAATATTTTATTGGTATGATTTGATATCTGAGGCATTTAACATTTCAATTCATGTCTTTATTCAGCAATATGTGAAAAATACCACCAAAAAACTCGTTGCACAAAGAGACATGATTTATGAGCTGAGTTCTCCAGTCATTGTGTTAAAAAGTCATGTTGCCTTATTGCCTTTAGTTGGAGATATTGACACTGCGCGAGCAAAGATTATCTTAGAAAATACATTAAAACAGTGTTCGCAAAAAGGTGTTCAACATTTATGTATTGATTTATCAGGTGTCGTCATCATTGATACGATGGTAGCACATCAAATCTTTGATCTTGTCACGTCACTTCGATTAATTGGGGTTGATACGACCATTTCAGGGATTAGACCAGAAATTGCTCAAACGGCTGTACAGCTTGGACTTCCTTTTAATGAATTTCAAACGGCTTCATCACTTGCTCACGCTTTAGATCGTATGACTGAATTTTCATCCATATAAAAACCAGGCCTAGTAAATGGCCTGGTTTTTATTTAGATCACAGCGTCAATTTTTGTTACTTTCCACTCGTTTTGTACTTTCTCGAAAGTGACAGTACGTTTTACTTTGCGTCCATCAAGTGTTGGAACTGTGAATTCGTATGTGCGGATTGTACTTTTCTTAGAGACGAGTTTAGGTGTTGCCTTATCCCAATTAAGCATATTGTCTCCGTCACCAACTGGCACAGCCATTTTTCCTTTATGAACGATGAACTGATAGTCTTTTAAACCGTGAGTAATGGCATCTTTTGTGAAAACTTGAGATAGATAGCTGTTTAGTTTTTTCTTTGTGTCAAATGTTTTAGACAGGTAGTTGTAAGTCATATCTTTATAAGTAAATGATTTTAATTTGTAATCTGAATGCTCTTTAATGTTGTAGCCTGACATCGCACTCCAAAAGTGTTCTCTTGCATCAAGGGCAATATGTAACGCTTCTTTATTTGTCAAAGCGGCTGATTTTTTGGAAGCTGCCAGTGTTGTTGTTTGTAATGAGATCATAAGCATAATAGCGGTTAATAAAACAAATAATTTTTTCAAGGCGATTGCCTCCTTTTCTCAATGAAAACTTCTTATGTTACAAATGTTACAATAGTTACAAAGATATTACAAGCATTAAATCTAAATGTTTTTTATTTCTTTTCTTTCTATCTATATAACGTTTGAGGGAGACAAAAAGTTTTCATTTTTTTATTTTTTTCTTCCTCATTAGTATTTAACCGTTCTAAAGAAGAATAAAACGTCTTTTGGAAAGATTTCTATTTGTCTCCTCAACACTCTTTTTTTATGTATGACATATACTGTCGTGATGAATGTCTAAGAAAGTGGTGTTTAGTATGTATAATCCATATGAAGGTACGTGGAATGGGTACTTGTACGATCGGCAGGTACAAAGCATGCCGGCGTTTCCTATTTCTCAAGTTGGAGGATTTCCCGGCTTGCCATTCGGAGGGACTGGGCAAGGGCAAGGTGCAGGAGGACAATCGGTCCCACCAGCCCCGCCGCAGCATATCATCTCGCAATATCAACAAGCAGTTTCTCAGCCTCAAAGTATGCAGCCGCTCATTGCAGGGCAGAGTGTAGGCGGAAGCCAGCAAACGGTTCAATTTGCAGCTGGATGTAATAGAAGGTGGACCATTGTGTTCCTTAGAAACGGTCAAGTATTTCTCATGTATGTTCTTTCCTCGCAGCCTTTTGGCCGTACAACGGGTTTCATATGGCCGAACTTTACATTTGGCTCGTTCCCAAGCTCTAGTATTCTTGCATATTCTTGTTCATAAAAGAAAAAGCCGGCTCTCATCAGCAATTGATGAAATACCGGCTTTTTTTAATGAATATTTCTAAATACGCCAATCACTTTACCTAGTATACTCACATTCTGTAAAATAATCGGTTCCATTGATGGATTCTCGGGCTGTAATCTAAAGTGTGTATCTTCCTTATAAAAACGTTTCACTGTTGCTTCATCTTCTTCTGTCATAGCCACCACAATATCTCCATTGTTGGCAGTGCTTTGCTGACGCACAATGACGTAGTCTTTGTCCAAAATACCTGCATCGATCATACTTTCTCCCATAATTTCAAGCATAAATACTTGTTCATCTGGCGCTGCAAAAGTTTCTGGAAGTGGGAAATATTCTTCTACATTCTCAACAGCCGTGATAGGCAAGCCTGCTGTGACTTTTCCGATGACTGGAACATTCATTACAGCGCTTTTTGGAATATTCATTTCCTCTTCATCTAGTACTTCGATCGCTCTAGGTTTCGTTGGGTCTCTTCTAATTAAACCTTTCGTTTCTAGTCTAGCTAAATGTCCATGGACAGTTGAGCTGGATGCTAGACCGACAGCTTCGCCAATTTCACGAACGGATGGGGGATAACCCTTGCTTTTTACTTCTTCTTTTATGAATTTCAGGATATCGAGTTGTCTTTTTGATAGCTTCGTCATCTTTTGCACCTCAAAACGTCAATTTTAAAGAAATTATAGCATGTTTTTCCTAACAGTACAAACATAGGTTCGAAAAAAACGTTTGACAGAAACGTTTGTTCGTATTTATAATGAGTGTCAGAAAGAAAGAACGAACACACATTCTATTAGGAGAGATGACATTATGAGGTTAAAGGAATCTATTATTTTTATTGGGCTATTCTCATTCATCGTTGGCATATTTCTCTCACTTATTGCAGTCACTAGCCATAATGATCCAAATCAATATGTTAAAATAGAGGTTCAATCAGGTGATACTCTTTGGGGATTAGCTGATCAAGTAAACGACAGTAAATCAATCGATAAAAATGCTTTTATTGACTGGGTAACTGAACACAATGATCTCGCTTCAACTGACATCCAGCCGGGAGATATCCTTGTGATTCCAGTTAAAAAAGAGCATCCAGTCGTATATCAACTTGCAACAGTACAGTAGAAAGGTCGATTGAAGACATGAATGCAATCATTTATGCGAGAGTAAGTACTGCCAAAGAAGAGCAAGAAACCTCGCTTAAAAGACAAGAAGAAGAACTGCTTGCTTTAGCTGCAGCGCACAAGATGAATGTAGTCAAAGTGATTAAAGAAAAAGCGAGTGGATACGATCTTGATCGTGACGGTGTTTTTGACATGCTAGCTGCGCTGAAAGAGGAAGAAATCGATGCTGTTCTCATTCAAGATGAGACACGCCTTGGAAGAGGGCAGGCGAAAATCGCTCTTCTTCATTGTCTGTTTAAAGAAAAAGTCAAGGTGTACAGCGTATTTCATAGAGGAGAGCTTGAGCTTTCAGAAGCAGACGAAATGGTCATTGAAATTGTAGGCGTTGTAGAAGAGTATCAGCGTAAAATTCATAATTTGAAAATTAAGCGTGGGATGAAAAAAGCTGTTGAGCGAGGGTATCAACCCGAACTAAATTTAAAACACCAAGAACAGGCGCCTGGCCGCGAACGTATTGAAGTACCGATTTCTGAAATTGTTCGATTAAGAAAAAACAACATGACATTCGCTGAAATTGCAGTGACATTGCAGGCACTTGGTTTTGACATTTCAAAAGCAACCGTCCATAGAAGGTACCAAGAATATGAAAAAGGGCTTGCGACTTAAAGCGTGATTTGTTGTAAAAATGACTGATATTTAGTAGTATGTAGAGAAAATGTTTTAAAGGAGTTTGTCATGATTTCTAAAGAACAGCTTGCAAGAATCAATGAGCTTTCAAAAAAGTCGAAAGAGACCGGTTTGTCGGACGCTGAGAAAGCAGAACAGAAGCAATTAAGAGAGGAATATTTAAAGGCTTTTCGTTCTTCTATGAAAAATACACTCAAAACCGTGAAAATCGTCGATCCAGAAGGAAACGATGTCACACCAGAAAAATTAAAAAGAGAAAGAGACCAGAATCTTCATTAAAGGTCATCATTTCTTTATTTTTGAAAAGATGGGAGAAATATTCTCATCTTTTTTCATATTTGCATAAGTTTTTAGGTGATCGATAAACTAAATGTGACAAAATCCTTCTTTTTCGGCGTGAAATAGTTGTGAAAAAAGGACAGTAGATTTATGATAATGGTGTACACAAGATACGGAAGGGGATTTATATGGAAACGATTGAATTGAAATCTATTGCAACAATACGTACTCTCTCCATAGACGCAATTGAAAAAGCGAATTCCGGTCACCCTGGAATGCCGATGGGCGCTGCACCAATGGCATACGCTTTATGGACGAATCACTTAAACGTAAGTCCGCAAAATCCAAATTGGTTTAACAGAGACCGTTTTGTGTTATCTGCGGGACATGGCTCTATGCTTTTATATAGCATGCTTCATTTAAGCGGATACAATCTGAGCATCGAAGATTTAAAACAATTCCGCCAATGGGGAAGCAAAACACCTGGACATCCTGAGTTTGGACATACAGAGGGTGTAGATGCGACAACAGGTCCTTTAGGACAAGGGATTGCGATGGCTGTTGGAATGGCACTTGCAGAAAGACATCTTGCAGAAACGTATAACAAAGATAACTTTAATGTTGTGGATCACTATACATACAGCATTTGCGGAGATGGAGACTTAATGGAGGGCATTTCCTCTGAAGCTGCTTCACTTGCTGGTCATTTAGGCTTAGGCCGTTTAATTGTTCTTTATGATTCAAATGACATTTCTTTAGATGGCGACCTCGATCGTTCTTTCTCTGAAAATGTGAAGAATCGTTTTGAAGCGATGAATTGGGAAGTTCTTTATGTAAAAGACGGCAATAACATTGACGAAGTGACGGCTGCCATTGAAAAAGCCAAACAAAGTACAGACAAACCTACACTTATTGAAGTGAAGACGACAATCGGTTTCGGATCTCCAAACCGTGCGGGAACGTCTGGGGTGCACGGTGCACCGCTTGGCAGTGAGGAAGCGAAGCTAACGAAGGAAGCTTATTCTTGGACGTTTGAAGAAGATTTCCATGTACCTTCTGAAGTGTACGATCATTTCAAAACAGCTGTTAAAGACGCTGGACAGAAAAAAGAATCAGCGTGGAATGAACTGTTTGAGCAATATGAAAAAGAATATCCAGAACTGGCAGCTCAGCTGAAGCTCGCGATTGAAGGAAAACTTCCTGAGAATTGGGATCAAGAAGTTCCTGTTTATGAAGCAGGTTCAAGCCTTGCCTCTCGTGCTTCTTCTGGAGAAGTATTAAATGGCATTGCAAAGCAAGTACCATTCTTTATTGGTGGGTCTGCTGACCTTGCTGGATCAAATAAAACAACAATCAAAGATACAAATGACTTTGGTAGAGAGAATTATGCTGGCAGAAACATTTGGTTTGGTGTGAGAGAATTCGCAATGGGTGCAGCATTAAACGGTATGGCACTTCACGGCGGACTTCGTGTATTCGGTGGAACATTCTTTGTTTTCTCAGACTACTTAAGACCTGCCATTCGTCTTGCTGCATTAATGGGACTTCCTGTCACTTATGTATTTACGCATGACAGCATTGCGGTTGGGGAAGATGGACCAACGCATGAGCCAGTTGAACAGCTCGCTTCATTACGTGCGATGCCTAACCTTTCTGTTATTCGTCCAGCTGATGGAAATGAAACAGCTGCAGCATGGAAAATTGCTGTATCTTCAACGAATAAACCGACAGCGCTTGTTCTTACTCGTCAAAACCTTCCAACGATTGATCAAGCACCAGAGAAGGCGTATGAAGGCGTAGAAAAAGGTGGATATGTCGTCGTTGAAGCAGCTGATGCACAGCCAGAAGCTCTTCTACTTGCTTCAGGATCTGAAGTAGGTTTAGCCATTGAAGCACAAAAAGCACTTGAAAAAGAAGGCATTCGCGTTTCTGTCGTGAGCTTACCTGCATGGGATCGCTTTGATGAGCAGTCAGACGAATACAAAGAGTCCGTTCTTCCTAAAGCAGTGAGAGCACGTGTTGCAATCGAAATGGGTGCTTCACTTGGCTGGGAACGTTACACTGGCCTTGATGGCGATGTGATTGCGATTGATAAATTTGGCGCTTCTGCACCAGGCGAAACCATTATTGAAAAATACGGTTTCACTGTCAGCAACGTGGTGAGCCGCGTAAAAGCAAAGCTGAATAAATAATCAGTCTCCAAGCATCATGCTTTTTTGCAGTCGGTTTGCAGAGCTTTTCACTATGCTCTGCAAACTTTTTTCTTTTTTCTTGTTTTTTTGACAAAACTAGTTTCTTCTTGCTTCATATATAGACAATTCTTTCTTTCACATTTTTGTATAATACAAGCAATAAGCGAGATTGACGAAATGTGAAAGGAAGGGATAGACATGGAACGCCATTATTATATTTATTGGATTGAGGATGAGTTTGCTCATCATTATTTTGGTAGAGAATCTATTTTGTTTCATTTGTTTGAATCGTTACACTGGACGAACCGCAGTGATGACGAATTAGTCATGCTTGTTAAGCAAGTGGATTATGTAACGAAACGAATCCCTGCTTTTCATATGCACCAGCGTTTAATGAACAATTTAACCAACATTCACTATACACAAATAGGCTCAATATACAGTGCATCGCTGCCAGATGGAAAAGGCACAGCCGCATTCATTATAAAAGACCGTTACATTCAAATGTCTGCCACAGGCAGTTATGAGGCAGAAGCGGTGTTTTTTGAAGTACTCAGAAAAATTAGTCCTTGTTTCCTGGCTATGGACTTTGGATCAAAGAAGCACGGGTGGCTCAATCCGGTAAAAGTGAGGAATTTTGTTTAAAAAAATAAAATTGAACGTGAAATGTTGTATAATAGCCTTTTGTTTAGTACACTTTATACGAGACAACATGAAGGAGGAAGAATTATGGATTTATGGGTTGTCATCCTTGTAGGCGTTGTTGCACTGCTTGCAGGAGTTGCACTCGGATTCTTTATTGCTCGTAAGTATATGATGAGCTACTTGAAAAAGAATCCACCAATTAATGAACAAATGCTTCGAATGATGATGATGCAAATGGGCATGAAACCGTCCCAAAAGAAAATCAATCAAATGATGAAAGCCATGAACAACCAAGCGAAATAATACGTACGTTATTATGATCATAGATGGAACATGGTCCCTAAAGATTGGACAAGCGTTGTCCTTTCTTTATTGAAGTCACCTTCATCAGACGCATAAAACCACTGTACTTGCATGAATAAAGCAGGGAAAGTGGTTTTTATTTTGCCGTGAACCGTCCGTTAAAGACAAAACAAAAAACCCCTGTGAGCAGAGGTTTTCGTTTCTTTTATTGTCACACATATCAACTTTTCTAAAATCGTGCGGCATTTGTTTCTATCTTGAGATATCATTAGTTGGCTGAGTTTGAGTGTAAGTGTCGTTGATATTGTAAGAGGAGATGATCTAGCTGCTGGCTATGTTCGATGGTCACTGTTGATGTCATCCCATTATGCAAGACAACTTTCATCAGCTCTTCTCTTTTTTCTTCAATTTGAGTTAATAATGATGTTTTTACCAAAGTCATGTTCCTTTCATGCAAATCTTGATAAAAAGAATCGATTCTATTATATCCATTTTAAGGTTTATTTTCAAATTTAAAGGGTTTGGTATCTTGATGTCAAATTAAATTATATAAGGTTTTAAGAGATTAGACCATCTTTATTGAGATGATGTAAAAAAAATGAAATGAATTTGTCATCTCTTATTGTATATTGTAAGAAGGGGGTGTTCTTTTGTCAGATTTGAATTACTTTTTAGCGTTTGGAGCAGGGTTTCTTTCTTTTATCTCACCGTGCTGTCTGCCACTTTATCCAGCCTTTTTATCCTATATTACGGGCGTTAGTATAGATGAAGTGAAATCTGAGAAGGTGATGCTGAGAAGGAGAAGTCTGCTTCATACATTATTCTTTTTAATTGGGTTCTCTCTCATTTTTATTGCCATTGGATTTGGGACATCGTTTGTTGGGAAGTTTTTCATTGAATATCAAGATGCGATTCGTCAAATTGGTGCCATTCTCATTATTTTCTTTGGCTTTATGATTCTTGGTGTATTTCAGCCTTCTTTTTTAATGGGAGAAAAGAGGTTGCAGTTTAAAAATCGTCCAGCCGGTTTTTTTGGATCGATTCTCATTGGAATGGGTTTTGCTGCTGGTTGGACACCATGTACTGGCCCGATTTTATCAGCTGTTATCACACTTGCCAGCAACAAGCCAGAGTCCGCTGTGACCTACATGATTGCGTATGTATTAGGTTTTGCTATCCCATTTTTTGTTCTTTCCTTTTTCATCACAAAAATGGCTTGGATCAGAAAGCGTCAGCAGCTCATTATGAAAACTGGCGGGATTATTATGATCGTGGTAGGAATCTTGCTGTTCTTTGATCTTCTGACGTGGATCATTATTATGTTCTCATCATTATTTGGAGGATTTACTGGTTTTTGAAATCGTTTTCTACAGTCGCGGCGAATGGTTTTTTTTCGTCAATTGGAGTATATTATACATAGGCTGACCTTAAAGAATAAAGGAATGATTTGATATGATGATCATAATTTCTTCTATAGTGGCGGTATGTATGGCGGTAGCCGTCATGTTTATTCGCATTAAATCATCTGCAAAACCTGCAACCGCGAAAAAAATTATTTTACCTCCTATCTTTATGAGCACTGGTGCACTGATGTTTTTTGTGCCAATGTTTCAAGTAACTGGAGCTGAATTTTTAGAGGCGATTACTGTAGGGATGTTTTTCTCTATCTTTTTAATTAAAACATCAAAATTTGAAATTAGAGGCAATGAAATCTATTTGAAGCGTTCAAAAGCATTTGTGTTTATTCTCATTGGGCTTCTTGTCCTTCGTATCGGAATGAAGACGATTTTAAGCTCTTCCATTGATTATGGTGCGCTTAGCGGGATGTTTTGGATTCTAGCCTTTGGCATGATTGTCCCTTGGCGGGTTGCGATGTATTTGTCGTTTAGAAAGATGTCTAAACAATTAGATGTGCAGCAGGCCCAAATAAATTAAACCTCCTTTTTAAAAAGGAGGTTATTTTAATAAAGATTCATATGGTGAATGGTCGATCTTTTTTTCTTGAAGGCGCTTTAGTAGAAATTTATGATCCCGCTTCGGTGTAGCGATAATATAGCCGCGAATGATTAAGTCTAAATTAATGCTGGCCGCTTGTTCTTTAAGTGCCAGCTCGCCAATTTTACCGGCGATTTTTTCTTTGGCGACATCTCTAAACAGCTCTGGAACCGGTAATACTAGCTCATTTAATAGCTGTTTGTCTTCTTCGCGCCATAGGTGCAGGCTCTTTTGAATATATTCATCCTGCCAATCAAGCTCTGATTTCCCGTCTTCTTTCGGCAATCGTTTTAAAAACTTGCGAAACATAAAAAAGCCACCGATTGCTAGTAATCCAATCATCACTGTACCCCAAAATAAAATGAACCACAAAAACCAGCCGCTTAACATGTTCTCACTCCCTATATCCCTTCTTTCTATTCTATTTTACATGAAGGGAAGGTAGAAGAAAATAACAAAAATGTATGTGTTCTTTCTCTATATACGCCTTTTTTGATCAAGAGGCGCCCATTTACTAGAATGACCCAAACCATTTAGTAGAAAAGGAATACATTATTGTATAGCGACTCTACTATTTGGCCATGGTGGTTCGCACAAGGTATTGACTTGAAACGAACGGAAGAGAGCCCGCCTGTATACAGGCGGGCTCTTAATGTTTGAAGTGTGGCATTTGAAAGGAAAATGCTCCGTCTTGACGATGGGCATCCTTTTTGATTTTGATTGATATGATTCTGTTTTCATAATCTGTATCAATGTCTTTGTCATTCAAATAAAAAGGGAGCATAACACTTTTTTCAATCGGCTGTTCTCTTTCATCAATCAAATAAGCGAGGATGAGCTCACATCCGGAAAAGGTCAGTTTTAAATCAGTGATCGACAGGGTTGAGAGGTCGATTTCAATAATATAATCACGGCTCGTTTCATAAAGATCTATTGGGAGCTGTTCGTCATACCATGCAAAAGGATCGTCCATTAATACACTCAGCCAATCATCTATTTCAAGAAAATCAGAGGAATTCACTTGCTTTTCATTCTCCATAAACACTCCTCCATCACATCTCATAATAAATCATATGATGAAAGCTGAAATGTGTGAAAGACCTAAAACATCCCGTTTGGTCACGGGCTTAAGAGAGAATGTTTACATATCATGATGTGAATTGTGCTTTTGTCTTGTATGATTGCGGTTTTTCACTTTTTTACTGCCTGATAGTGGCTCAGGCTGCCCGCCTTGATGCTCTTTAGGAGAGTTTTGACGTATGTCTTTCCCTGTGTTTTTGTTCGTCATCATTTCTCACTCCTTTCTTATTGGTTTTTTTTACGCTTTTTATTGTTTTGCTTTTGTTCTTCTGTTAAAACGAGCTGATCATTTTCTATATAGCCTGCACCATTTCCTTGGCTTTTGGCTGCGTTCATGCCGTCAATGACATGATTTGCTTTTCTTTTTGTCATGTTCTATCACCTCAGCATTAGTATGAACCCGTGCTGCTCAGTTTATGAAGAGTAATCATTTCCTCATGATAAGCTAAACTTATTGAATTTAATAAAAGCATTGTTATTTACTTATGTATGAATTTGTTTTAAGATGAAATTGTGAGAAAATTGTGGTGAAATACGACGATTTTTCTGAGAATTGAAATTGATCTTGATCATCAAAAGGGGGATTTTGGATATGTCGAAACAGCAGCAAGTCGCTAAACAAGACGCTTTTCAATCTAGAAAAACGTTTTCGACAAATGGGAAAACGTATCACTATTATTCGTTAGAAGCACTAGAGAAACAAGGAATCGGAAATGTTTCTAAGCTGCCTTATTCCATTAAGGTACTTTTAGAATCAGTGCTTCGCCAAGTAGACGGTAGAGTGATCAAGAAGGAACACGTTGAAAACTTGGCAAAATGGGGAACTGCCGAGGTAAAAGAAATTGATGTTCCATTTAAACCTTCTCGTGTTATTTTACAAGACTTCACGGGTGTGCCAGCTGTCGTTGACCTTGCTTCTTTAAGAAAAGCAATGGCAGATGTGGGCGGAGACCCAGATAAAATCAACCCTGAAATTCCAGTTGACCTGGTCATTGACCACTCTGTACAAGTCGATAAAGCTGGAACTGAAGATGCATTAAACATTAACATGGATTTAGAATTCGAACGTAACGCAGAGCGTTATAACTTCCTTAGCTGGGCAAAGAAAGCGTTTAACAATTATCAAGCTGTTCCGCCTGCAACAGGGATCGTTCACCAAGTGAACTTAGAGTATCTTGCAAGTGTTGTTCATGCAATCGAAGAAGATGGCGAGATCATCACTTACCCAGATACATTAGTTGGTACTGACTCACATACAACAATGATTAACGGTATCGGTGTACTTGGATGGGGCGTTGGCGGTATCGAAGCAGAAGCTGGAATGCTCGGTCAGCCTTCATACTTCCCAGTACCAGAAGTCATTGGTGCTAAATTAGTTGGAGAGCTTCCAAACGGAACAACTGCAACTGACCTTGCCTTAAAAGTGACACAAGTACTTCGTGAAAAAGGCGTAGTGAACAAGTTCGTCGAGTTCTTCGGACCTGGTGTTGCACAATTGCCGTTAGCAGATCGTGCAACAATTGCAAACATGGCGCCAGAATACGGTGCAACTTGCGGATTCTTCCCAGTAGATGAGGAAGCGCTAGCTTACCTTCGCCTTACTGGACGTGATGAAGAGCAAATTAATATCGTTGAAGAATATTCTCGCGCAAATGGCTTATTCTATACGCCAGATGCAGAAGAGCCAATTTTTACAGATGTTGTGGAAATTGATCTTTCTCAAATTGAATCAAACTTATCTGGTCCAAAGCGTCCACAAGATTTGATTCCACTTTCTAAAATGAAAGAAACGTTCCATCAGCACATTGAAAGCCCAGCTGGTAACCAAGGGTTTGGCTTAGAAAAATCAGAGCTAGACAAACAAATCGAATTTGATCTAGCAAATGGTGAAAAAGCTGTGATGAAGACAGGTGCGATTGCGATTGCAGCGATTACGAGCTGTACGAATACATCGAACCCATACGTCTTAATCGGAGCAGGTCTTGTTGCGAAAAAAGCAAGTGAGCTTGGCATGAAGGTGCCAAACTACGTGAAAACGTCACTAGCGCCAGGTTCTAAGGTTGTAACAGGATACCTCGTGAACTCAGGACTTCTTCCATACTTAAGAGACCTCGGATTTAACATCGTTGGGTATGGCTGTACAACTTGTATCGGAAACTCAGGACCGCTTGCACAAGAAATTGAGGATGCTGTCTCTGAAAATGATCTGCTGATCACTTCTGTTTTATCAGGTAACCGTAACTTTGAAGGACGTATCCATCCGCTTGTGAAAGGAAACTACCTTGCATCTCCACCATTAGTTGTGGCGTATGCACTTGCTGGTACGGTCAATATTGATTTAACAAAAGACCCTATCGGTGTGGATAAAAATGGTGAGAACGTTTATTTCAATGACATTTGGCCATCAATGGACGAAATCAACAGTGTTGTGAAAAGCACAGTTACACCTGAACTCTTCCGTTCAGAGTATGAAACTGTATTTGACAGCAATGACCGTTGGAATGAAATTAAAACGACGGACGATGCATTGTATAAATGGGATGAAGATTCCACATACATTGCAAACCCGCCATTCTTCGAAAACTTATCAGTTGAACCTGGTAAAGTTGAACCGCTTAAAGGATTGCGCGTCGTGGCGAAGTTCGGTGACTCTGTCACAACAGACCATATTTCTCCTGCTGGAGCGATTGGTAAAGACACACCTGCGGGTAAATACTTGCAAGAAAGAGGCGTATCGCCTAGAGACTTTAACTCATACGGATCTCGCCGTGGTAACCACCATGTTATGATGAGAGGTACTTTTGCAAACATCCGTATTAAAAACCAAATCGCACCGGGAACAGAAGGCGGGTATACAACGTACTGGCCAACTGGTGAAGTGACATCCATTTATGATGCATGCATGCGTTATAAAGAAGATGGAACTGGTCTTGCGATCTTAGCAGGTAAAGATTACGGAATGGGCTCTTCTCGTGACTGGGCTGCAAAAGGAACAAATCTTCTTGGAATTAAATTCGTTCTAGCGGAAAGCTTTGAGCGTATCCACAGAAGTAACCTTGTCTTCATGGGCGTACTTCCTTTACAGTTTAAAGACGGTGAAAGTGCAGAAACTTATGGACTAACAGGAACAGAAACATTCGAAGTAGATGTTGATGAAACAGTTCGTCCGCGTGATCTTGTCACTGTAAAAGCAATTGATACAGATGGCAACGAGAAAACATTTGAAGTAATTGTTCGCTTTGACAGTGAAGTCGAAATTGACTACTACCGTCATGGTGGTATCCTTCAAATGGTATTGCGTGAAAAATTGGCAAGCAACTAATAAAGCAAAGAAGAGAAGGCGATTAGACAGCTTTCTCTTCTTTTTTAACATAGTGGAGGATCAATCATGTGGAAAAAAGGAATGGCAAGCGCTGTTTTACTTGTGTTGATTGGTTTACTTGCATGGAATGTATTCGGACCAAAAGAACCTGCCATCGGTCTTGAAACAGGGGACAAAGCCCCTGATTTTGAGCTCAAAACCCTTGATGGCAAAACGGCATCGTTATCGGATTATCGAGGGAAAAAAGTACTTCTCAATTTTTGGGCGACATGGTGTAAGCCTTGCCGAACAGAAATGCCAGATCTAGATGCAATTAGAAGTGAAAATGACCAAGTTGAGGTACTAGCGGTGAATTTGACGAACACTGAAAAGAGTGTGGATCACGTCGCCTCATTTATTGATGAACTTAAGGTCAGTTTTCCTGTTTTATTAGATCAAAAAGGTATTCAAGCGAGATATCAGGTACTTTCCTATCCGACGACATACATACTAGATGAAAAAGGGCGTATCCTGTCTGTAAAGCATCAAATGCTCACAAAAAAAGAAATTGAAAAAGAGCTGGATCTATAATGATTCAGCTCTTTTTTGCTTATTTTCTAAATGTTTTGGCGAAAATGGTATGAACAGAGTGGAGGTGGTGATAGACATGAGAAGAAGAAAGCGCCGTACATTTGAAGAACTTGTGCTTGAAAATAAAAAAGAATTATTAAGCAATGAGGAATTTTTAAACCAGCTTGAAGAAAAGTTGGAAGAGCGATTTAGACAAAAATAAGTTATGATTTGTCCTTTTTCGTTCATCCTAAAGAAGAGGGAGGGATGAATGATGGGTAGAGAGCATGATAAACAAGCGCAGTTTACACCAGACCATTTAGGGACAAAACCTGTAGCATACAAACGAAATAAAGGCAAAAAGATGCATAATAAATCGAATGAACAGCCTGATGTGATACAGACGAAGGGCGAATAATAGGAGGGAAGCATGATGAATGACAAGTCATATCAATCCAATCCAGATGATCGTTCTGACAATGTTGAGAAGCTGCAGGATATGATCGAAAACACACTTGAAAATATTGATGAATCTGAAGCAGCAATGGGTCTTTCAACAGAGGAAGAAAAGCAGATGATCAAGCAAAAAAATGAAAACCGTAGAACAAGTATTGACGCAATGCGTTCTGAAATAAAGGACGAGGAAGCAGCAAGAAAGAGCGGTTACACTGAATAAACCAGGGATTCCTGGTTTATTTTATTGCCTCTTTTTAGAAGAACCATTTGGAATGTGGTAAAATGTCAGAGACGTTAGGTTTTGATAGGAGAGCGATGAAAACGTGTATGTATCTAAAAAAGAAATAGAAGTCCGTTATGCAGAAACAGATCAAATGGGCATTGTGTATCATGCCAACTATTTAATTTGGATGGAAGTCGGCAGAACAGCGTTAATTAAAGAATTAGGCTTTTCCTATGCCCAGTTAGAGGCAGACGGTGTCCTTGCACCTGTTGTCGATCTTCAGGTTCAATATAAGAAACCACTACTATACGGTGAAACGGCTACAGTTCACACATGGATTGAAGAATATAACGGCGTGAAAACAGTGTATGGCTATGAAATACAAAAACCTGATGGACAAACGGCTATTACAGGGACCACCTCACATATATGTGTGGACAAAGAAACCTTTAGACCGATTCAATTTAGAAAAGCTTTCCCTGCATGGCACAGCGTATACGAACAGTCCAAGAAGCAGGTTTGATTCATGGCATTTGGTATTAAAAGAAAGGATCTAAATGCTTGGAAATCAGCTGTTCGGCAAGGGAATGTGGCCTTTTTGACACACTATTGGCTTGATGACCGTTTTCCGCATGCGAATACTGTTACAAAGGCAGCCTGTCAGGATATGGAGCAATTAATCGCTTGGGGACAAAAGCATGGATTAAAGAAAGAGTGGATTCATGTTCGCGAAGGTTTTCCTCATTTTGATCTCATTGGTGATTCGCAAAAACGGATTTTGCAAAAAGAGCGGTCATTAGGAAACATTCAGGAGTATGGACTTTATATTGAGTGATAAACAAAAAAGATACCCGAGGGATGAGGTATCTTTTTTGTTTATTCATAATGAAATTCTGGTTCTTTCACGGACTCGTTATAATCAATATGCAGATCATGGTTGTCAAAATACCAAATATCACTTTCTTCCACGAAGAAAGTAATGCCTTCTACTTCAGCTGTTGCGCCGGCATTTTGAGGTTCATCTTTTGCGACGCCGAGAGAAAAGCCTTTTTGTACATTACTGCACCCGCCATATCTGACAAAAAAGCGAACATGATCACCTTTTTCTAAATCCAGTTCATTCTTGTACCAATTGAGTGCATCATCTTTTATCGTTAATTTCAATGTGATCGCCCCTTTTTGAAGTCATGCTGTTTTTAAATGCAGGATGCAAAAACAGCTTTTCTTTACTTTTACCACATATTTAAATTGATGAAACGGCTAAAGCCATTTGATTTTCGGTTCAGTTTTGTTGAGAATTCGTTTGAGGTTGGCGATGTGTCTGAAGATCACAAAGCCAGCAAGAACAGCAACAACAATAATTAAAAATAGATCTTGGGTGAATATGCTGTAAATGAATGTGTAGATCCCAGTCAGCATAGATGATAATGAAACATATTTACTAATGTATAAAAATAAGAAAAAAGCAGCGATCATCGTGATAAATAAGAACGGGGCATAAAATAACAGCACGCCGCCTGATGTAGCGACCGCTTTTCCCCCTTTAAATTTTGCAAAGACAGGAAAGCTGTGACCGATAACAGCAGCAACTCCTGCTAATAAGGGATGAATGTCCAGTTGCATGAAAAACGGTAAAGCCGAAGCAAGAGTCCCCTTTAAAATATCAGCTGTGATAACGATGGACCCTGCTTTCACACCTAGTGTACGGAATGCATTCGTCGCACCTAGATTCCCGCTGCCATGTTCACGGATATCGATTCCCTTTGCAGCTTTCCCGACAATGAGACCTGATGGAATACTGCCGAGAAGATAAGCCAAAATAAACATCAAAGCAATTAACATCTGCATAACTCCTTTATATTCTCCCTCTTGTCTTACATTTTAACATGATCTTATGAAAAACATGGCGATCTTTTTTTGAAAAAAACGATGGCCGATGAATTCAGCTTTGTTTTTAACAAGAAATTCGCTAAAATAGAAGAAAAGGAGTGTCTGGATGAATCATCCTTCAAAACAAGAAATTGGGCGTATATTAAAAAGCAGTAAGCGAATTGCAGTTGTAGGTTTGTCAGATCAGCCGCACCGAACGTCCTATATGGTTTCAAAAGCCATGCAAGATGCCGGTTATGACATCATTCCTGTCAATCCAACGATTGATGAAGCACTTGGGGTAAAAGCGGTCGCCTCTTTAAAAGACATAAAAGAGCCTGTTGATATCGTCAATGTCTTTAGACGTTCTGAGTTTTTGCCTGAGGTGGCGAAAGAATTTCTTGAAATAGACGCACCTGTTTTTTGGGCGCAGCAAGGCGTATATCATGAAGAGGCAAAAAGGCTGATTGAGGAAAATGGCAAGGTCGCCATCATGGACTTATGTATCAAAGTGGCTCATGCGATGACAAAAACTCATTAAATCGTCAAAAATCCTTGGTTTTTCAAGGATTTTTGCTTTTTTGTTGCAGAAATATATTTGCGATTCTAGAAGAAAGCGATAAAATAAGGCGACAGGGACCTATCGGTGACCTTGCATATCGAGAAAAAGAGCGATAAGATAAATATAGAACATTTGTTCTGTTTTGCTAAAACCATCATATGATTGCATTTGGCTTATGAAACAGTCTTGTTTATAATGGACTTCTAGTTCTGATTGCAGAATGTAGAACATTCTCATAACCGTGCAAAAGAGCATGTATCACTGAATCACACATGCATGGTGATGATGCAGCTTATTAAAGTGGACAGTAATGAGCAGCATGATCATCATTAAAATCTAGAGAGATCATTGATGATTAGCCGGTTATGTTTGTTAGTGAAAGGGGATTAAGCATTTGGTTAAAAAGCAGCAAGTAGATTATAACGATGATTCTATTCAGGTGCTAGAGGGGCTTGAAGCCGTCCGTAAACGCCCAGGGATGTATATTGGATCGACGGATTCACGCGGTCTTCATCACCTTGTCTATGAGATTGTAGACAACTCTGTCGATGAAGTGCTCGCCGGCCATGGAGATCATATCATTGTCAAAATACATAAAGATAACAGCATTTCCGTCCAAGATAAAGGGCGCGGAATGCCTACTGGTATGCATAAGCTTGGAAAACCGACACCAGAAATCATTTTAACGGTCCTGCACGCAGGCGGAAAATTTGGTCAAGGTGGTTATAAAACAAGTGGTGGACTTCACGGTGTTGGGGCGTCCGTTGTGAACGCACTTTCAGAGTGGCTCACCGTGACGATAGAACGCGATGGATTTATTTATCACCAGCGCTTTGAACATGGCGGAAAGCCAGTCACATCACTTGAAAAAATCGGGAAAACGAAAAAGACCGGTACACTGATTCATTTTAAGCCAGATCCAACGATGTTCAGTGTCACCACCTATAATTTTGATACATTATCAGAGCGTTTAAGAGAATCAGCCTTTTTATTAAAAGGGCTAAAAATAGAGCTGATTGATGAGCGCCATGATGTGCAGGAAACCTTTTATTATGAGACAGGTATTGAAGCGTTCGTTGCTTATTTAAACGAGGAAAAGGATGTACTTAGTGAAGTCGTTTCGTTTGAAGGCGAACATCAGTCCATTGAAGTCGATTTTGCCTTTCAATTTAACGACGGATATTCAGAAAATATTTTGTCGTTCGTCAATAACGTAAGAACCAAAGATGGCGGTACGCATGAGTCTGGTGCAAAAACGGCCATGACGAGAGCCTTTAATGAATATGCACGCAAAGTGACCCTTTTAAAAGAAAAAGACAAAAATTTAGAAGGTACGGATATTCGTGAAGGTCTGTCAGCTGTTATTTCTGTCAGAATTCCTGAAGAACTTCTTCAATTTGAAGGACAAACAAAAGGAAAGCTTGGAACGAGTGAGGCAAGGTCAGCTGTTGATGCCGTGATTTCTGAAAAATTGGCTTATTTTCTTGAAGAAAACCGCGAAACGGCGACACTGCTTGTGAAAAAAGCGATTAAAGCGCAGCAGGCAAGAGAAGCGGCTAGAAAAGCAAGAGAAGAAGCAAGGAGCGGCAAGAAACGGAAAAAATCTGAAGCAACACTCAGCGGAAAATTAACACCTGCTCAATCTAGAAACCCGGCAAGAAATGAACTGTATCTAGTAGAGGGCGACTCTGCTGGTGGATCAGCCAAGCAAGGACGTGATCGAAAATTCCAAGCGGTGCTGCCGCTTCGAGGAAAGGTCATTAATACAGAGAAAGCAAAGCTTGCGGATATTTTCAAAAACGAAGAAATCAACACCATTATCCATGCCATTGGCGGCGGGGTTGGTGTCGATTTTAATGTAGAAGACATCAATTATGACAAAATTGTCATCATGACAGATGCTGATACAGATGGCGCGCATATTCAGGTTCTATTGCTTACATTCTTCTACCGCTATATGAAGCCGCTGATTGAGCATGGCAAAGTATTCATTGCCCTTCCGCCTTTATATAAAGTTAGCAAAGGCTCAGGGAAGAAAGAAGTCATTGAATATGCTTGGTCTGATGAAGAAATGGATGATGTACTAAAGAAAGTTGGAAAAGGATATACGATTCAGCGCTATAAAGGTTTAGGTGAAATGAATGCCGACCAGCTATGGGAAACGACAATGAATCCAGAGTCGAGAACGCTTGTCAGGGTGAAGATCGATGATGCTGCACGGGTGGAGCGCCGCGTCACGACACTGATGGGTGACAAAGTAGAACCACGCCGTAAATGGATTGAAAAGAATGTCGCCTTTGGACTTGATGAGGAAAGCAACATTCTTGAAAATGAAAACTTGTCGCTAGCTGAGGAGGTTTAAACATGGCACAACAAGAACGATTTCATGATTTACCGTTAGAAGAAGTGATTGGGGACCGTTTTGGTCGCTATAGTAAATATATTATCCAAGATCGTGCACTTCCAGATGCACGTGATGGATTAAAGCCTGTACAACGAAGAATTTTATATGCAATGTATGCGGAAGGAAATACACAAGATAAAAACTTCCGTAAAGCTGCCAAAACAGTCGGTAACGTAATTGGTAACTATCATCCGCATGGTGATTCTTCTGTTTATGAAGCAATGGTGAGAATGAGCCAGGATTGGAAAGTGCGAAATGTGCTGATTGAGATGCATGGAAATAACGGGAGTATCGACGGAGATCCTCCTGCTGCCATGCGTTATACGGAAGCAAGGCTTTCTGCAATTGCATCAGAGCTTTTAAAAGACCTCGACAAGGAGACGGTCGAATTTGTCGCGAACTTTGATGATACAAGCAAAGAGCCTGTTGTCTTACCAGCGATGTTTCCCAACCTTCTTGTGAACGGGTCAACAGGGATTTCAGCCGGTTATGCGACTGATATTCCGCCGCACCACCTAGGAGAAGTGATTGATGGCGTGATTAAGCGAATTGAACAGCCGCATTGTACGGTTGAAGATTTAATGACAGTCATCAAAGGGCCTGATTTCCCAACAGGCGGGATCATTCAAGGTGTGGATGGAATTAAGAAGGCATATGAAACAGGAAAAGGAAAGATTATGATTCGCGGAAAAGCGGAGATTGAAACCATCCGCGGTGGACGCCAGCAAATCGTGATCACAGAAATTCCTTATGAAGTGAATAAGGCCAATCTTGTCAAAAAGATGGACGAGTTCCGCATTGAAAGAAAAGTAGAAGGAATTTCTGAAGTTCGGGATGAGACGGACCGTACCGGCCTTCGGATTGTTGTAGAGCTGAAAAAAGAAGCGGATGCGAATGGTGTCTTGAATTTCTTATATAAAAATTCTGATCTGCAAATCCCATATAACTTTAATATGGTCGCGATACATAACAGAAGACCGACTTTAATGACGCTTACAACTGTACTAGACGCTTACATTGCTCATCAAAAAGAAGTGGTGACGAACCGCTCAGCATACGAACTTCGAAAAGCAAAAGAACGTCATCATATTGTAGATGGATTAATTAAAGCTCTTTCCATTTTAGATGAAGTCATTGCGACGATTCGTTCGTCTAATGATAAGCGTGATGCGAAAAACAATTTGATGGAGAAATATGATTTTACAGAAGCTCAATCAGAAGCGATTGTTTCTCTCCAGTTATATCGTTTAACAAATACAGATATCACTCAACTAAGAGACGAAGCAAGAGAGCTTGACGTGCGAATTGCAGAGCTTGAAGACATTTTAGCGAATGAGAAGAAGCTGTTTAAAGTCATTACGAACAACTTGAAGAAGTTGAAAAAGACGTATGCTGATGAAAGACGATCCGTCATTGAGGAAAAAATTGAAGAAATTAAGATTAACCTTGAAGTGATGATCGCATCAGAGGACGTGTACGTCACAGTCACAAAAGATGGATACATCAAACGGACAAGCCAGCGTTCCTATGCTGCATCAAATGGTAAGGACTTCGGTATGAAGGATACAGACCGACTGATTCACCAGTTTGAAATGAATACAACAGATGTTCTTCTGCTATTTACGAATAAAGGGAGCTACATTTACTGTCCAGTTCATCAGTTGCCAGATATACGCTGGAAAGACATGGGGCAGCACATTACGAATATTATTTCGATTGATCGCGATGAAACCATTCAAAAAGCGATCCCAATTAAAGAATTCGATGAATCATCGTATCTCTTGTTCTTCACAAAAGGCGGTATGGTGAAGAAAACAGAGCTTCTCCAATATAAAGCGCAGCGCTATTCAAAACCGCTTGTCGCCTTGAATTTAAAAGGTGATGATGAACTTGTAGATGTTCATGTTACAACAGGTCAGCAAGAATTGTTTATTGCAACGAAAAATGGCTATGGATTATGGTTTGATGAAGAAGAAGTGAGTGTGGTCGGTCCGAGAGCGGCTGGTGTGAAAGGCATCAATTTGAAGGACGGAGACGAGGTGGTCTCTGGACAAATCATTGATCCGAAGAACAATGTGCTTGTTCTCACGACACAAAGAGGTGCTGTGAAGCGGATGAACCTCTCTGAATTTGATAAGACATCAAGAGCAAAACGTGGAGTGATCATGCTAAGAGAATTAAAGAAAAACCCTCACAGAATTGTTGCTGTGATTGCTGCTTCACTGCATGATACACTTGAGATTGATACGGAAAAGGGTGCCACGATCCCGCTCGATATTTCCACACTAAGGGCAAATGATCGTTATAGCAATGGATCGTTTATTTTAGATGAGGAAGAGCAGGGAGAAGTAACTCAAGTTCTTTTATCACCTGCTGCATCTGACCAAGATGACAATAAATAAGCAAAATGAAAACCCCCTGCGTAAGGCAGGGGGTTTTTTATGATGAGGTCAATTTAACTCTCGTGATTGCCAAACATGCTTGTGATGGCATGCACTACTTCAATTCCTTGGTAAACGAAAAGAGAAAGTGAAGTGACAGAGAATAGACCTAGAATGAATACTCTTAAGAAAAATAACATCGTGTAAAACCTCCCAATTTTTGTTTGATTTAAATGGTTGGGTTAACACGAGCTACTCGGAAATTCGAAGACTGGTAGAACACTGCAAGTAAATGCTTCTTTTTCCGGTCAAATCGATCAGTATAAGTGATACGTGCAAATCCAGCTGCCATACTGCCAATGACTAGCAGTGCTGTAAATGCCGCAAATACTGCGTTCACATGTTTTTGTTTCTTTTCATCGCCTGCTGTCTGAACGATTTTCATTTCATGTGATTCTTGATCAGCAACCACCTTTGCATGATGGTATACCTGAACGGAATGAGGCATTGAGAACAAATGAAAACTTGCAAGTGCTATGAATAAGACTGCTAATTTTAACAGCATATTTTTTTTCATTTTTCTCACCCCTTCCTGTTTATTTTCATGATCTTACCACGTTTTCAGTTATTTGAAAAGTCTTATTTTTTTACTTTCCCTCTTTAAAAAAGCGATAAACATCAAGACATCTATAGGACTGTTTCACTTCGTGAAAGGTTTCAATTTTATTTATTAAATTTAAAAAAAGTACCGAGATCAAAGATCTGGCACTTTTCAAAAAGAATGTATTGATGTCGGTTTTGCAACAGCTTTTGTAAAGATTCCCGCAATACAAATGGCAAACAGAACAAAAATAAACGCATGAAGCAGACCGACTTGATTGGCGAGCAGTCCTAAAACAGGGGGCCCTGATAGAGAGGCTGTATACCCAGATAAAGTGACGATACTGACACGTTTGACAGCATAGCGGCTATCATCACCAGCTGCTGAAATGGTCAGCGGGAAGCCTAAGGACGCGCCAAGTCCCCATAAAAAGATAGATATCATACACACGACGAGTGAAATCTTTAAAATCACCAAGAATAGTCCGGCGGCAGCAGATAAGATCGCGACTCTTAGCAACAGCACCCTGCCAAAGCGATCAATGAAACGTCCGCTCAGCAATCTGCCACTAATCATCCCGCACAAAAATAATGCATAGATGACCGTACTCATTGAATGAGAAACCTGATAGCCATCAACCATTGCTAGTGGAATCCAATCATTTGCAGAACCTTCTACAAATGCGAGACATAAGGCAATCATCGCTAATGAGATCGTCCGTTTGTTCAGCCATGATGTTTGAGAAGCCTCAACTGATTCTGTCTGCGTCTTATCCGGATCTTTTCCTGTCCCGTGCGGAATAAACCGTGTACAAATCAGGATGCTGAGAAAGAAAAGGAGTGCAATGGTGAGAAGGTGAATGAAGACAGACACACCTAAATAAATAAAGAGAATTCCGGCACCTGCACCAATTAACGTTCCAATACTGAAAGAAGCATGCAAAATCGGCAGGATCGTTCTCTTGATCTGATACTCAATCTCCGTTCCTTCTAAGTTCATGGCTACATTGCACATGCCTGAGCCTGAACCAAAAAGAAAAAGACCAGCAGTGACAACCAGCGTAGAAGAGAGGGCGGCGCCGATTGCAAGGGTTGAGAATCCAATAAACATCAAAAAAGCGCTGACTACAATCGCCACTCGGCCGCCTTTTTTGCGAACGAATACATTGGAAAGAATCAGCCCGACAATGGAACCTACAGATAAGCCGAGTAAAATGAGTCCCATTGTGCCTGTATCTGCTTGCAATAAATCTCTCACTTCTGGTGTTCTTGAAAACCAAGTGGAGATGGAGATCCCAGACATCGTAAAAATAACAATAATCGCTTTATACCACTTTAATTTCATCTAATCCCTCATATCTATGTAGTCATACAGAACAAATCTACTCGATTATAAAGGAGACTTCTTGATTCGTAAATAACATGAGGGAGGATCATCATGAAGAAAATATTCCAACTTCATCATTCTTTGATAGAATAAAGACAAAAGGGGCGATACATATGTCATATCGAATAGGTATTTTAAAGGGAGACGGGATTGGACCGGAAATTGTTAATTCTAGTATGCGTATTTTAAAGACAGCGTTGTCACAGTTCAATGAACCATTTGTGGAATTTGTAGAGTGTCCTATCGGTGCTGAAGCCATTCATTCTCATCAAGATCCAGTGCCAGCTTCTACTATAGCCGCCTTGAAAAAATGCCATGGCTGGATATTAAGACCTCATGATTCAGCTTCATATCCTGATCAATTGAAAGAAAGAAGAAATCCAAGTGGAGAACTGCGTCATACATTTGATTTATTTGCAAATATTCGTCCATCGCAATCGCTGCCAGGTGTGAAAAGCGTTGCCAGTGGCGTCGACCTTGTCATTTTTCGAGAAAATACAGAAGGCTTTTATCCAGACCGGAATATGTATCAGGGGACAGGAGAGTGGATGATTACACCAGACGTCGCCATATCTACAGGTGTGTTTACAAAAAAAGCAATTACCCGTATTGCCCACGCAGCCTTTCAACGTGCAGTGGAGAGGAGGCGGAAAGTCACCATTGTTCATAAAGCGAACGTGATCAAATTAGGATCTGGCTTGTTTTTACGAACATGTCAAGAGGTAGCGAAAGCATATCCACAAGTGGAGGTTGAGGATATTCATATTGATGCGATGGCTGCTCATTTAGTGAGACGTGCAGGTGATTTTGATGTGATTGTGACAGAAAATATGTTTGGCGACATATTATCTGATCTTGCAGGGGAACTAGTCGGCAGTTTAGGAATGGCACCCTCATTAAATTGCAACGAAAATCAAGCGATGGCACAGGCGGCACATGGTTCAGCACCTGATATAGCTGGTCAAAATATCGCCAATCCAATGGGCATGATTCTTTCTACAGTAATGCTTTGTAACTGGCTACATGTAAAATATCAAGATGAAAGATTAAAACAGACAGCCAGTCTGATCGAACATACTCTTGATGAGACCTTAAAAAAGAACTTGAAAACGAAGGATTTAGGAGGAAATGAGACGACGACACAATTCACCGAGGCATTCATTCAAACGATGAATGAATTTTCAATAAAAGGGAGATGAACATGACAACAGAAAAAGAAAAGATGATCAAAGGAGAATACTATCACCCAAATGACCACACATTGATGGCAGATCGAGCAAAAGCGCGACAATTGACATTTGCCTATCAGCAAACAAATGAGCCATCACAGAGAAAGGCCATTTTAAAGGAGCTTTTAGGCGCTTGCGGAGATGATGTGGTGTTTGAAGGCAGAATACAATGTGATTATGGATACAATATCGAGGTTGGCGAGCATTTTTTTGCAAATTTTGATGCTGTGTTATTAGATGTTTGCAAGATTACAATTGGAGATCATTGTTTGTTAGGTCCGAATGTACATATATATACAGCTGGACATCCGTTAAATCCAGAAGAACGTCAAACAGGTATTGAATTCGGCAAACCAGTCACAATTGGACATCATGTATGGATTGGTGGCGGCGCCATTATCAATCCAGGTGTGACAATCGGAGATCATGCTGTCATTGCATCAGGATCTGTTGTGACAAAAGATGTTCCGGCAAATGTGATTGTTGGCGGGAATCCTGCAAAAATCTTAAAACATTTAGAGGAATGAAAATCTGACGAATCAACCGTTGGATTTTCATTTTTTGTTTTATCTCAATAAGATAAGTATACTTTATAATGAGACAAAGAAAATTCAATTGTTGTTTAACTTCCTAGAATATATATTATGTAAACTAGAAGAGTTCAAATTTAAGTTTTGATATTATAAATACCACTTCTCTTCCAACTCGTGTTTAGTAGCTCTTCTCCAAGTCGGCACAAAGAGAACGTTCTTTGTAATGATTCGATTCGGCATTACAGAGAACGTTTTCTAAGCGCTAGCATAAATCTTATGAATGGTTATGTCTTATCTATTAATTCATGTAGAACCTTTGACTTGATCCTCTTTATTATTAGATTTTATATTCAATCGACTCAAATGCAGCACTATTTTCCAGTCTCAGCAAACTGTTTCAATCGATCTCCAATTTCATCTCTTACCCTTTGGAAAAATGCCCACTTCTCTTTTTCTGTTCCTTCTGCTTTTGCTGGATCATCAAAGCCCCAATGGACACGTTCGACATGAGGAGGAGTCATCGGGCATTTATCAGCTGCGTCCCCGCATAGTGTTACGACTAAGTCAGCGTGATGTAATATCTTCTGATCAATCAGGTCAGACGTTTGATGAGAAATATCAATCCCTATTTCTTTCATTGCTTTTACAGCATTCGGATTTAATCCATGAGCTTCAATACCAGCGCTATAAACCTTCCACTCATCTCCAAGATGCTTTTTAGCCCAACCTTCAGCCATTTGACTGCGGCAAGAATTGCCGGTACATAAAAAGTAAATTGTTTTCTTTGACATGTTGATCGTCTCCTTTAATGTATAATCAATAGCCAGAAATACAAAGCTAAAAGTGTAATGAATAGTGTTGGTACAGTTAAAATGACCCCTATTTTGAAATATGTCCCCCAGGAAATCTTCACACCTTTTTGAGAAAGGACATGGAGCCATAGAAGTGTTGCTAAGGAGCCAATGGGCGTAATTTTTGGTCCTAAATCAGAACCAATGACATTTGCGTATATTAACGCTTCTCTCATCATTCCTTGTGTATCGGTGCCGGATATGGCTAATGCATCGATCATGACCGTCGGCATATTATTCATGACAGATGAAAGAATCGCTGCGATAAATCCCATACCAAGAGGCCCTGCCAATAAACCTTGATTTGCTACAGCTTGAATCACGCTTGAAAGAGCATCAGTAAGCCCTGCATTTCGCATGCCATAGACAACAACGTACATACCTATGGAAAAGAAAACGATCGCCCAAGGAGCTTCTTTTAGAACGCTTTTTGTTTGAACAGCAGGGCTTTTTTGTGCAATGACCAAGAATAAAATGGCAATCACTCCAGCTATAACCGATACAGGTATAGATAAAAATTCGCTTGCAAAATAACCAATCAACAAAAAAGCCAATATATACCAAGATAATCTAAACATCTTTGGATCTTTTATTGCTTCCCTAGGTTGCTTTAACTCAGTCATATCATAGCGTTTTGGTATACTCTTTCTAAAGAAAAGGTACAGCACAGTGATACTCGCTAGCAATGAAAAAAGGTTTGGAACAACCATTCTGGATGCATATTCAATAAACGTAATGTTAAAATAGTCGGCTGTTACAATGTTCACCAAATTACTTACGACAAGGGGCAGCGACGTTGTATCTGCAATAAACCCACTCGCGATAATAAAAGGGAATACAATTTTTTCATTGAAGTGTAATGCTCTGACCATGGCTAAAACAATGGGTGTCAAAATAAGTGCTGCACCGTCGTTTGCAAATAAAGCAGCGACGATTGCACCAAGGATGGTCACATACACAAACATACGCAACCCACTGCCTTTTGCAGCTTTTGCCATATGCAATGCTGCCCATTCAAAAAAGCCGATTCGATCAAGGATGAGTGAAATGACGATAATGGCGACAAAAGCTAAAGTCGCATTCCAAACGATGCCTGTCACGGTGATCACATCGTCAACATTCACAACACCTACGATTAATGCTAAAATGGCCCCTCCACATGCGGACCACCCTATGGATAGATTTCTTGGCTGCCAAATAACCAATACCAAAGTTAACAAAAATATGATTAATGATAAAACGGCAAAACTCAAACCCATCCCTCCTTACGAACAAGACATGTTTGTTGCTTTATGTTGTATACTTTTTATAAGGTCGTCTTCTTTATCAATTTGATTTAAGATGATCCGAATCGTCTCAAATTCTGGACACAGTGTATTGATTGAATAATAACGCCACTGCCCTTTTCTGTTCTCCTGAACAAATCCAGCTTTTTTTAATTTTCGTAAATGCTGACTAATCGCTGGTTGACTCATTTCGAACATATCTACCAGTTCACACACACAATATTCCTTCTCCAAAAACAATTTCATCATGATCAGTCTTGTTTGATCACTGAGTGTTTTTAAACAATTCGACATATGTGTCACACCAATTGAAACATCTGTAGTCACAATGATTCCCCCTCTTTTCAACTCCTTCAATAGTATATAACTGAAAACTTATATAATCAATTGATTATATGAATTCAAACAAAGATTCATTCGTGTGAAAATGATTGATTTAAATACCCACTTCTCTTCAAATGAAACCACATAGTTATTTAAATAGCCCAGTCCTCCTAATTGGCAAAAAGGTGTTGATAAAAACAAAAGACAGAGGTCTTGTGCCTTTTATCATTCGAGTGAAATTAAATAATCAAGAAGAAAAAACTTACGAGCAAAGGCGGTTATACATGCCACTGGTACGTGGAAAAACCCTAACCCAATAAATGCTGAAGGGATTATGACAGAAAATGAACAATCGAATGGTATTCCTGATATTTTAAATCGCGATCTGACTCGGTATCAGAATTGCAGTAGTTGGCATTGGGCATTCTGCTGTTAACACTTTGCTCGAGCTGCCAAAGCTAAAAGAGACATCAAAAAGCACAGAAATGATATGGATTTTAAGAAAGCAGGATATTAGTGAGGTATTAAGAGGAGAAAACAATGATCAATTGCCTGCAAGAGGTCAACTAGACTAGATGGAAAGGACCCTTCTTGGTGTCCTTTGATCAGAAGGAGAAAGAGGGTCCATTAATAAAGATACAGTTATTGTTTCAACTAATTAAAGGACCCTTGTTCTTGTCTTGGTACAAATTAGATAGGTCATAAAGGTTTTTGGGGTAATTCCATTATTTGAATCTCCATCCCCCATGAAGTTGTGATATAGAAAAATCCAAGAGGGCTCAGCTCTCTAACTTTAACATCAGACTGTTCTGCAAAATATTTTAAAGCCTCTTCTATATTGGTAACTGTAATAGCTAGATGGGCTACACCGATATCACTGGGTTTTAGGTGAACATTCTGTTGATCTGGCGTCGACCATTGAACCAGTTCGATCTTTCTATCGCCATATTGCAAAAATGCCGCCCCTTCTACAATTGACTGTTCGTGAACCCCAAAGTATCTTTTTAAACTATCGTCCTCAAACTGCATCCGTCCTGGCCGGAACAAGACTTCAAAACCCAAAATATGAGTGAAGAATTCAACTGCTACTTCGATATCGGGTACTACAAATCCTGAATGCTCGATTGTGCCTTGGAAAATTGTATTTTTCATATCGCTAAACCCCTTTGATTTTTTGGAAGTAAATGATTCATAATAAAGTGGTATTTAAAGCAGCTATATCACACGAGCACCAATTAGGTTCAATACAAGTCAAGTGGTGTTGGCACTACTGCAAGATTTAGAACAACAATACCTGTGCCTTGAAATACTATAATATTCTTTTGTGATTTCTGAATCTTTTTTGAATATCCATTAAAATTTACATGTTCCATCTGAACAATAATCATCGAGCGACGACTCTAATTTATGCTCTTCAACCTTACGATTCGCGTACTCTTCTTTCCATACCTGTTGTAATGTTTCTAAAAACACTTCGCTAGGTTGTGCTCCTGAGATGACATATTTATCATTCACAACGTAAAAGGGAACGCCCTGAATCCCAATTTTTAATCCCTCGGCTCTATCAGCTGCGATATTCTCGCTATATTGATCATTTGATAAAACATCCATAGCTTCGTTGCCATCAAGCCCTATTTCACTTGTAAGTTGAGCAAGTGTTGCGTGATCACCGATATCTAGTGAATCCGTGAAATGAGCTTTCAAAATACGCTCCATAAACTCCCGAATCTTCCCTTTCTCTTTTGCATAATAAGAAAGACGAAGTGCATCATATGAATTTGTAGGAATCATTGTATCAAATTGATAATCTAACCCAACCTCTTTTGCTTTCTGTTTCAATTGATTGTTCAGTACTTTTGCTTTTTCATATGGGACACCATGCTTAGAGGATAATACTTGATGGATATCCATTCCTGTATTTTTTTCCGCATATGGATCTAATTGAAAATGTCGAAATAAGACTTCGACCTCTTCTTTATGTTCAAACTGTTCTAACCCTATTTCAAATTGACGTTTGCCAATATAACAAAACGGGCAAACAAAATCAGACCAAATTTCTACTTTCATCCTATGTTCCCCCTTTATGATTTTGATGAATGTATCTTGTCCATTCTTCTTTATTACGCTTTTGAACGTGCGAGGTGGGATGATGTTAATTAAAATCTTTTTAACTAATCCCACCAATGCTTTTTTTAAAACGTTCGTGCTACCGCTTTTGCTTTTTCAATTGTTGAAGTAACAATTTCTTCTTCTTTAGTTGGATCATAGTCAATACCTTCAACAAAAATCGTTGGTTCCACTTCAATTCCAACAAACTTCAGCGCACCTCTTACGTAAGAATCGGAATGTTCCATTCCAATTGCCTGCGAATAAAATCCTCCCATTCCATGAATATGGATTGCTTTTTTCCCTTTCATCAATCCTTCTGGACCTTCTGATGTATATTTAAACGTTTTTCCAGCACTCATGATTGTATCAAAATAGGCTTTTAATAAAGGTTGGATTCCTAAATTCCACATTGAAGACTGAATGATGTATTTATCTGCTTCCATAAATTGTTTTGTGAATGCATTCACTGCTTCTATTTTTTGTGCTTCAACATCTGTTAGCACTTCCCCACTTCTTAACTTCTTTTGTCCAGTTAAAAAATCAGCATCGATTAATGGCACATTTGCATAATAGGCATCTACTTCTATTATTTCATCTGCTGGGTTTACTTCCTTATATTCATTGATAAATGCTCTAGCAACTTGCGTACTTCTTGATTGTTCCTCACTTTGAGGTGTTCCTTTAACAAATAATACTTTTGACATGATCATTTCCCCTTTATGATTTTGATTTTGAATACTTATAAAAAGAATTCACACGCAATATTTTGGTATGACTCTAAATGATTCCTATAATTTCTGCTGAATCAACAACCTCATACAAAAAGCTCATTTAATGATTATAAACAATGGGCATTTTTCCGATTAATTGGGGTTGCCTAGCAGCGTCATACATGAGTTTAGCGACATTTTCCCTAGATACGGACATTTTAGCTGGCTGATCGCCGAATGAATAACCGTAAGATTGCCCGTTGTAGTTGATATTAGGATTAATGATTCGAACGACTGTCCAATCCAGGTTCGATTGTTTAATCAGTTCTCCTATCTTCTTCATTTCGGCATAACCATTTGGCATGAGAAGTTTAGGCAATATTCTTGGCAATATCGTCGATAAGCTTTTCTTATCGTCTTCAGATTGCAAGGCTGGCGTCGCGAGTGTAATCAACCTTTTTTTGGTGAACTTCTTCATCGCTTTGACAATTCGGTTATGTCCGTCGGCGATCGGTGTACCTTTTTGTTTTCGAGACAAATCAATGCCGGGACCTAAGGTGCTTATCACGACATCAGCTTCTGAAACTGCCGTTTCAATAGCTGAAGTGTTCGTTAGTTCACCCGTTACAATGCGTAAATTCGAATGCTTTTGCTTTATTTTCTCAGGGTTTCTAACATATACCGTAACGAAATCTCCGTTTTCTAATGCAAACTGTGTTAAAAGTTGACCGATTGCACCAGTTGCCCCAAAAATAGTGATATTCATGGTCGTCTATCTCCTTTTGTTATTCAGAATGATCACAATGATTTCCTTGATCAAAAATCTTTCGTGATAACATGTGTTATTTAAGCAACGCGCGTTGTATAATTGATGATAAGATGAAAAAGAATAATAAACAATAACCAAAATAGCCAATATGTAGTTTACGCAACACTTCTATATGTATTGTCGTTTTTAGACAAGATGATGAACCCTAAAAGGAGAAGAAAAAATGATTATGCCAAAAAAAGATCCGAGAATCCTTCGTACAAGACAGTTGATTGTAGACTCTTTTCTTTCGTTAGCTAGTGAAAAAGATTTCAACCATATAACGGTACGTGATATCACAGAAAAGGCTACTATTAACCGGGCTACATTTTATGCGCACTTTGACGATAAATTTGATTTGTTACATTCTACAATCACCAATACATTTACAGACAAATTGAAAAAAAGACTCAATGATCACGATGGATTCAATGAAAAAGTCATTACAAATATTTTTCTAGCCATGTGTGATCACCATAAAGAGATAAGCGACCTATGTCCCAAAGGTTATCATTCTTTAGGAACTATTATCGAAAGTAAAATTAAAGAGGAGTTACAGAAACTAATAGCTGATCTTATGCTAAAAGGAACTAAAAACATCATCGAATTAGAGGATAAACAAATGGTAACAACCCTATCTACTATGCTAAGTTGGGGGATATACGGAGCTGCATACACATGGAATAAGGATGGAAGACTTATTTCATCAGAAGAGCTAGTGACTAAGACCCTGCCTATCTTTAGAAATGGTATGAGTCAGTATTTTCTTTAATGGAATGATGTTAACAATCTGCTTGAGCCGGCAGTGCTATAACACAGAAATGGTATGGATTTAAATAATGGGGTATTTGGAGGAGTGCAAGAGGTCAATTAGGCAGGCTCGATTCGTTGTTGCTTAAATGACTGGTGATAAAGAGTCTGCTGAAACGTGTAGCACTAAAGTTATAAAGCTTTACTTTAAATAGTGGGATTCTTATACGGCTATTGTTTATCAGATCATACAATGGATATACATTTACCTTCTTGTACAAGTCAATCCTTTTGTTTGTCTAAATCTCACCTCTTTCAAATTTCAAAACTTCTACGACCTTCTCAATAAATTAAATCGGTCGTAGAAGATTTGTTGTACTGTAAATCAAATATTCTGGGATATTTCTTTTAAAAATTGCTTTCTCTTTTCATCTGTTGTTAAGTTCACTCTAGAAAAATGAATCCAATTCGTGGATTCGTTTTTTATCCCCAAATCAGCTAGCGTTCTGTCAATGAAAACGCTTTGAATAGCATTTCCAGCTTCAGATTCTATATACTCTTTATCTGTAGTTGATGTTGAGATCACGGTTGTTTTTTTAATATTTGTCAATAAACCTTGTAAAGTACCAGTGTTTTGATCTTCAATGAATGCGAAACCGCTTAACATCACTTTATCAATAAATCCTTTTAACATAGCAGGTAAGTCCCACCACCAGACTGGGAATATAAATACCAATTCTGTTGACTGTTTTAATTTTTCTTGATAATCCTTCACTAATGAATAAGGCGTTTCTCCTTTATGAAAATGCTTTAATTCTTCAGCTGTAAAAACAGGATTAAATCCATCTTTATATAAATCGATTACTTGAAACGTTTCTCTCTTTGTTTCTAATTTTTCTGTTATGGAAGTCAAAATGGCATGATTATAGCTTCCATCCCAAGGATGTGCATAGACAATCGTTTTCATTATTCATTCACCCTTTTTCTGAGTTTTGCATCATTTTTTGATGTACATTGATTTTATTGTATGCTATAACATACTACAAGTACGGTAATCAAAGTGCGATACTAACCCAAAGGAGAGTATAAAATGAATGAGGAGTCCTTCCAGACGAAAGCTGAGCTAAAAGATACTGGTTTTGGGTATACTTTGTCATTAATTGGTGGGAAATATAAAATGCCAGTTCTGTATGCTTTATATTCAAACGATGGTGCTGTTCGCTATAATCAGCTGAAACGTAAGCTCGGAACGATTTCTTTTAAAACATTAACCAATACACTAAAAGAGCTTGAAGCGGATCACTTAATTCATCGTAAAGAATATCCCCAAGTGCCTCCAAAAGTAGAATATAGTTTATCTGAAAAGGGTTTATCACTGATGCCTGTATTAGATGAGATATGTTATTGGGGAGAGGAACAAATGAAAAATAATTAGGTAGAGTGGAAAGAAAGCTACTACGGTTTAAACATGCTTTCTAAAGTAGCTTTCTTCTCATCTTATATCAATCCGATTGGCTCATTTTGTTGATGTGCTAACTCCATTCCTTCTGCCAGATAGAGAGCGTTCTTCTTATCTAATCAGGCCAATTGTGAATCAGTTGACGTAATCTAATTGCAACAGTCTTACAAACATCTAGCATTAAGTAACTATCAGAATCCGAAAGATTCAGCAAAGGAATGATGTCATCTGTAAAGTTCTCAAATGGTATGTCCCCGCCAAAACCCTCCATATCATCTAAATTCATTTCGCAAATATTACTCCTGATTGAACCTATAATAGGACAACAAGGCACGCAACGCTCTATTCTACCAGAGTCCTAAGGCTATTTTGATTTAATCCCTGCCCCACAAAGAGGTATGATAATGGTTTCTTCTGATTCCTTTTGATATTTCATGTAGCCAGCAAAATTGATGGCAGATGTCACTTCGACATAAAATCCTTTCTCACTCAGTTTAGAGCGTGCATGTATAATTTCTTCTTCTTCAATATCAATAAACGTACCATTCGTCTTGTATACAGCTTCTAAAATTTGTTTAGAACGCGCTGGGGCAGCAATAGCGATCCCTTCTGCTACGGTCCCTTTATTTGTGACAGGTGATGCTGATTCTTCTTCATTTTGATAGGCTTTCACAAGGGGTGCGCAGTTTTTCGCTTGTACAGCAACAATTTTCGGTATTTTATGAATGAGACCATTTTCGAATAACTCTCTAAAGCCATAATATGCACCGAGCAGCAGAGTGCCGTTTCCAACCGGAATGATTAAAGCATCCGGTGCTCCTTTTAGTTGCTCATAGATTTCATAGGCGTATGTTTTTGTACCTTCGAAAAAATAAGGGTTATAGACATGGCTTGCATAAAAAACGTTTTCTTCGTCTACTGCCTTTTGGGCCGCAGCTGCAATGTCCTCTCGTGTACCATGAATTTCTTTAATCGTTGCTCCGTGGGCTTTTATTTGAGCGACTTTTTTAGGTGATGTTTGATCACTTAGATAGATGTCACAGGCAATACCACAACGCGCAGCATACGCAGCAATTGCCGTTCCTGCATTCCCGCTGCTATCAGCAATGACTTTTGTTACCCCTAATTCCTTAGCTTTTGTCATTAACACAGCTGCTCCACGGTCTTTAAATGATAGTGTCGGCATCATATAATCAACTTTTACATAAGTGTTTGGCTCATTAGGATCTAGAACGATTAAAGGAGATTGGCCCTCGCCCATTGTCACAGTTTCCCACGTCTTAGAATCTTTTGGAAATGGCATGGTTTCAACATAACGCCATAATGAATTTGGATAGTGATCCCAAGCTGTGACGTCTATTTTCGGGGTATCTTTCACTAGATTTAATACTCCACCACAATCACATTTCCATAGAGTTGGTGTCATCTCATATTTTTTCCCGCAATGGTTACAACTTAATTGATTCATTCTTCATCTGCCCCTTTGAATATTTTTTTATACAAAATATAATTTTTTATATAGGGTGGTCAAAAAAATATTCTAAATATATGCAATGGCATCCATTTCAATTTTGAAACCAAAATGTAATTTATTCGTTGGTACAATCGTACGTGCTGGTTTATGTTCACCGAAAAATTCGGTATAAACCGCATCTACTTTGTCCCATAATTCAATATCTGAAATGTATAATGTCATGCGCAAAATCTTTTCTTTTTGACTTCCAGCAGCCTCTACAATCATCTCTACATTCTTAAGCGCTTGTAATGTCTCTTTTTCAATGGGGCCGAACTCTTTTTCTGTCGTTTCAGGATTGATGGCAAATTGTCCTGACACATAGACCGTGTTTTGATGAATGGTTGCGAATGCATAGTGTCCGTTTGATTTTAGATTTCCTACCTCGAGTATGCTTTCCATGTTGACACTCCTTACCTCGATTTATTTTTGATTTCATCCAAATAGCTATAGACGGTTACTTTGGAAATACCTAACATAGATGCGACCTTCTCAACAGATCCTTTCATTAAAAAAATGCCCTTTTCATCCATAAATTTGATTAGTTCAATTTTTTCATGACGTTTCATGACTGGGTGAACACTGTTTTGAATGATTTGTTGAATCAATTGATCTACTATTTCTTCCACATTTTCAAGATCATCATTTGATGTTGTTTCTTTCTCTTGAGCTTCCACCTGTGTAGTAAGAAAAGTATCCATAAATTGCTGCATTTGATTCAGTGCTTCAACATCAAAATTGATACAGAAAGCACCGATCACTTTTTGCTTTGAATCACGTATTAATGAAGTCGAAGAACGAATCGTACGCTTATCTTCTGTTACAAATGTATAACCAGCCAGATAATCTTCTTTAAAATCTTCTGATTGTAATACAGTCTTTACTAGATGATCAAATGATTGACCGATTTCTCTTCCTGTCACATGGTTATTTACTGTAAACATGACAGATGCTTGAGGGTTCGTTAAATCATGAATCACCACTTCACAATTTGGTCCAAACATTTTTGCAGTAGATTTTGCTAAAGGAATATAACTCTCTAATAACTTTTTAATATGTTCCATGCCTAAGCACCTCATTTTTTTATTCCACTAGATTATATAATTTTTTATATATAAAAACAATATATAGATTTATTTATATATTGTAATGCTCACAAGATCACAAATATGAAAATCACCACATAAAAAAAGCAGCCATTGACTGCTTTTTGCTTATGCTCCTTTCTAATTGTCTTCCTGCTGGATTCCATACAAAATGACGTCAATTCCCCATCGGAATCGTTCCATTGATACGGTATCACCTGCAAACATTTCTTCTTTTACACGATGAATGAAAGGAAACTGCGTTTTGTCTGCTTGAAGAAATGCTTTTTTTGTGTCTGAAATCTGTGAAGAGCCTTGTTTCTTCCAAGAGACCTTTTCGTAAGCTACAGAAGATACGTATAACAGCAATAGGTCTACTCCCCATGCTGCGGATGTAGATTTGATCCCGCCTTCATGCAATGCAGCGAGAATACGTTCGGTCAATTGAAGAAAGTTCGTTCCTTGTGGAATGGTGGAAAGAGAAATTTCAGCGAGACCCGGTTTTTCGAATAGCAGTAGGAAATAAGTATGCAATATGTCGAATAACTGTTCTTTCCATGTGCCATCCTCTGAATCTGGATAAACCATTTGTCCGAGACCATAATCCAAAACGAAAGCACTGAGTTCTTGAACATTATTCACGTAGACATACAAGGATGCAGGTCCCGTATCCAATGCTTTAGCCACCTTACGCATACTCATGCCCTCTATTCCTTGCTCCTTAAGAAGCTCATAGGCCGTTTTCACAATAAGCTCACGGCTTAAGGGTTCTTTAGCCGGCCGAGACCGGCGACTGATCATACGACGATTTGAATTGTTCATACTCTCTTTATAACATGTCAAAGTAAAATAGTAAATTGAGCATCAATCATCATCCTTTTGAAAAGAATTCATCATATTTGCAAGCTTGACCGCAGCGTCATTTGAAAAACACAGTTTTAAACTATTCTCCGATTCATGCGCTTTTTCCGATGAATATTCATACATCATGTCTTCGTATTCTTCAATCGCCTTTTCAATATGATGAGGATGTCGGACAATAGCAAGTGCTAGCTCCCTTGCATCAAACATCGCCATGTTCACACCCTCGCCTGCGAATGGCGACATGACGTGAGCTGCATCACCGATAAGCGTTACTCCTTTATGACGATTCCATTTAAAACCGGTAGGAAGCGTATAGATCCGCCTTGTAATGATGGCATCTTCTGCATAACGAATATAGTTTTTCAGCTGATCATCCCAATCACTTAATAACGCTAATAATTGTTCTTTTGCTTCTTTCGCTTGATGAAACGGTATACCACAAGTCTCGATCCAATTGCGTTCTACCATAAGGCTTGCATACACTTTGATTCGGCCATCTCCGTTTAACTGCCCAATCAGTCCTTTGTGGTCTGCCAAAGCAAACATCTTACCTCGTTTATTAAATTCAGCTAAATCAGGGTGGTTCTCCTCTACGCTTAAGACATTCAGTTCTAGCATCGTGAGCCCAGAGTATTCAATCTCAATATCTGTTAACAGAGGACGCACACGAGAAAAAGCACCATCAGCCCCAATCAAAAGGTCAACTGTTTCGACAACTCCGTTTTCAAAATGAAGCTCGGTCATACCACTTTCTAATGAAACGCATCTTTCTAGTTTATATCCATATTTGATGGTTTCAGCATCAATTTGTTCTAATAGTAGTTCACATAACACACCACGATCAATTTCCGGGCGAGTACCTTTTTGATCTGATTCCGTTTCTTCATCTAAATAAATTCTTCCTGATTTATCAAGTAATCGGAAATCTTCCCCTTCATAGCGGGCATTCCTTTGAAATTTCTCATAAACTCCTGCTTCTTTTAAGGCTTTTTGACCTGTTTCTTCGTGAATATCCAGTGAGCCCCCTCGTTCAAGGCTCTTGTCATGCATCTCCCGTTCATAGATGGTTGTTTGTATACCGTAATTTTGCAAAATTAAGGCAAGTGTTAGTCCCCCAGGTCCTCCTCCAATGATAGCGATTTGCTTTTGATTCTTAGATAATGACGTCATCTTCTGCATCTCCTCATCCCTTTGTGGAAAGCGTTTTAAATTTCATTTCATTTATATTATAACGAACACCGTTCGTAAAGAACAGTGTTCGTTTAAAATTGTTTGTTGTACGATTGTGTTTTCATGAAAAAAAACAATCTCCTACCATCATATGATACACTCCATTTAGGACGGTTAAAGGTTGTCGAATCATAACAATGATACTTAGATCAGTAGGTCTCCATTGTTCTCACTCTAAGTGTAAGAGGTGTTTCTATGAATAAATTATTGGCCATGTTGATATTAGGATTAAGCTTTAGTGGTGCTGCGCTCATTCTTTCAGTCCCTTTGTTATTCAAACCGAAACCGGGACAATTTGAGCTGGTGTTTGCTGCTGGATCAGCGGGCGCTTTCGTAGTATTCGCTGTCTCATGCCTAGTTCTTCGAAAACGATTCAATCGCTAAAAAACCTAAACAAATACCCATTGTTTATGACGGTGGATTTTGTTTAGGTTTTTGTGATTTACCTTAGTGTTCAGTCAAAGAATGTATACAAGCTGACCCCGATAGGGAATCTATTTATTCAAAACAAAAGAGACTGCTGAAACATATCACGATATGCACGCTAAACGAATCACTAGCTTTGGCATAATAGACATCAATGCGAAAATCTTTGATATGAATTCTGACATTCCTCATATCACAAAAGGTCCATTAAACGCATATCGTTTTGTGATATAATCTTGAGTCAAAGACAAGAGCTGATAGAAAAAATGGACATCATGATTGAAAAATGCTGAAGAAATGATAGGGTGATAGCGATGAGAAGAATTGAGTCTGATATATCAGGAGAAAACGAAACATTTTCTGATGTTGCCAGGTATGAAAACGAGACAATCAGCAGAACGACGATCATCAACTCAAATGTTCGTTCTCCTATTTTTTGGAGCTGTCACTTGGATCATCTTGTATTTGATACGTGTGATCTGACGAATGCGAGATTTTTTGCCGGTAGTACGATTGATCATTGTACTTTTAGTCATTCAGACTTGCGCTCTGTGGGCATTGGCAAAAACGAAGCCGTCTTCACCAATTGCGAATTTTCTTCCTGCGATATGAGGGGAATGACATTGGAGAATGCTACGTTTATCGATTGTACTTTCTCTAATTGTAGATTCAATGACCGTGTTTTACAGGTAGCGAACATCGTCAATTGTACCTTTGCTGGTAAGCTAATAGATATAACGTTTGATGGAAATGGCAAACAAAAGCTGATCGCCAATTTTGAAAACTGCACCCTTGATGGTGTTCGTTTTATAGGCTGTGACCTAGCGGCATGTATTCCGCCAGCATCCAAACACCATTTATATGTTGAACATGTATCTGCACGTGTGAAAAAGGCTTTAGAGAAGGTAGATGATGATCTTACTCTTTCTGACGATGATCGGAAAATACTAGTGCGGAGTCTGCGGAAGCTTGAACAAATGGAACAGTATATTTTTAACACGAAATATATGGAGAACATACATGGGGCCGCTTTTGTTGAACGCTTTTTCAGTCATCTTGGATGTAGCAAGGATCACATGTAACGTTTGCTACATCCCTTTTCCTATTTTATCTTTATGTGGTGCATCAGCTTCGAGTATATTTGAGCGGAATGAGTTCTTCGATTTTCACCTTGACCAGCTTCCCATCCATATCAAGAATGACAAAACACGTTGGTCCAAAGTCTGAAATGAGCTCTCGGCAGATGCCGCAAGGGCTGACTACCCTAATTCTTCTATCTTCTTCATCTGAATAAGGGTGTCTCACTGCAACAATTGTATCAAAATCTTTGTATCCATTCGATAAAGCGCTACCAATCGCAATGGCTTCTGCACAAACAGTTACCCGTCCGATATAGGCTTCTATATGGACAGCTGATATGATTTCTCCTGTTTTCATGCGGATCGCTGCCCCTACATGATGCTTGTCATCTTCATAAAGACTGATAATCTTCTTTTTTGCTTCGTCTATTAATTCGATATCTTCTTGTGATAGATCAATCGTTTTCATTGCGTTCCCCTTTCGCCTCACTGCTCGTATGTATTATACCAAACATGAGGTGATGAACTGAACTTCACTCTCCTTTACAAACCAGCCAAAAGACCGTTTAATCTGTAGTGCATTGCCATTTTGAATGTATTTCATATTCAATTGAAAAAGGCTGCTTTCAAGTAAGCAGCCTTTTCGCCTATTTACACCAGAACATGTACCCTTTCTAGGTGTGAACTGAATCCCTAACGATTGATCACTTGAATGATTTTCTTCAGAGCATCTGCCGCTTCTGGAATTGGCATGACAACAAACACATGCAGCATTTCAGGATAAACAAAGGTTTTGATGTCCATTCCTTGTTCTGATAGTTTTTCATCGAGCTTTATGGCATCTGGATATAACATATCATGTGTTCCGATAAAATGAGTGATCTTCCCGATCCCTTTAAAGTCACCGTAAATGGGACTAATCAATGGGTCTGTGAGACTTTGATCAGCTGCCCACATTTTTGTGATGACTTCCATTCCTTGATGACCTAGAATCGGATCCTTTTTTGCGTATTCAAATATGAGAGGGTTGCTCATGCTCATATCCACACACGCAGATAGTAACACGATATCCTTCGGCTGCGGCAGATCCTCTTTCTTTAAAAGGTGCGCAAGACCAAGTGAGATGTTTCCGCCAGCTGAATCTCCCATGATCGTCAATTGATTGGCACTTCCGGCAGTTTTCAGAAGGTCTTTATATAGGTTAAGCATTTTCGGATACGTATCCTGGTTGCTATAATGAGGTACTTTTGGGTAAATAGGAGCGACTACTTTCGCACCTAGTGATTGCGCCATTTTATCCATAAACCACCAATGGACATTCAAAGGCTGATTTGTCCACGCACCACCATGTAGATAGAGAATGACTTTTTGATTTTGTGATGCTTGTTCATTCAAGGTGAAAACTTGCATGCCTTCGAATGTCTGCTCTTGTACCTCACTGATTAACTTCACATCATCCCCAATGGCATAAGGCTGCGTATTTTCAATTCCTTTTTGCTCAAGAAATTTTTTTGTCTGTTCGATACTAGAAAAACTCTCTTTATTACTTTGCGAAGCGAATAATGTTTCAAATTGAATACTTTCTTTAGAACGTTCACCATGATACATTTCTACACTCATTTTTTTCTCTCCTTCACTCAATAGGTTTATTGATCATCCTGCTTCGGAACACGAAATGATTCCAGGTAGACTTGTACTTTTTTTTCAGGGGTTTTTAATAAGTTAGATAAAAGGTCTTGAATGAGACGAAGGCTTTTAATTTTCTTTTCAATTTCTTCATGTTTAAGATGGACAATTTGTCTTAGGGTATCAAGGTCTATGTCTTGACTTAGCATGTCCATAATTTCAGCTATTTCCTTTAATGAATAACCGAGCGTTTTCGCATCTTTGATCAATTGAATTTTCACAACATAGTCGTCTGTATAGAATCTGTAACCGTTTGAACGTCGTCTTGGAGCAGGTAATATGTTGTGCTCTTCATAGTAACGAATTGCGGCAGGACTCACTCCTGTTTTTTTGGCAAGTTCTCCTCTAGTCATCAACTCCATCGTTACTCCTTTTTTATTATTTTGTTTTACTATATGTACATTATAAAGGTTGAACTACACTTCAAGGTCAAGGTGAAACATTTTTCGGCTAACTTTTATTATCAAATGATTGTAGCGAAGAGATCTCTAGCTTGAACATCCGGGTAGAACATCTTCAAATGGTTCGACTTTACTGATTGTAGATTCAGAGGGGGCGAAGTCAACTTTTTTTCTGAAAAAATAAATTGAAATATCGATCATCATTTTATGGTTTAACAAATTTAAGGTTGCTGTAAGGTTCGGATTAATACGAGTTAAGGTTGAGGTTGTACAATGAGTTTGTAAGGAATTGAGGGATGAGTCAAATGGTCCCCTCTTCTAAATCAATCATAGAGGTGAAAAGCTTTGAGAGAAAATAAAATTTTGTCTTCATTATGTTACTTCAGCATCTTTTTTGCACCATTTCTATTTCCGATTATCGTTTATTTCTTAGGAAAAGACGAAGTGAAATACCATGCGAAAAAATCACTATGGACACATATTATTCCTTATTTGATTTTCGGTCTTGGGATTGCCGGTTCAGGTTTACTTGGCATGAACGATATCAGTCACGCTGGTCCGTTCTTAATTGCAACGTATGCTGTGACATTCCTTGTGGCGATCTACTTCTTCATTTGGAACATTGTGAAAGGCATTAAAGTGTTTTCAGAATAATAGATGGAAAAACGGTTCTGTGATTGAGCAGAACCGTTTTTTTTGTATGTCCGTTTAAGCGGGTAATTGGATATCAATCGTTGTTCCTTCTCCTATCATACTTTGTATTGTAATATCTCCCCCGTGTTTTTGGATGATATCTTTTGCAATCGCCATTCCAAGACCTGAGCCTGCATGTGTCCCTCCTGTATTCGTCCCTCTATAGTAGCGGTCAAACACTTTTTCTAGTTCTGCCTCTTCAATTCCTTTGCCGTTGTCTTGAATGGTGATGTGGGTATGTTCTTTTTGTTCAAGCTGTACAATGATTTTCACATCAGCATCATTGTGAACAAGGGCATTTAAGATGAGATTGGTGACCGCTCTTCGTATGAGGATCGTATCAATATTCAGCATGAGCTTTTCTACATTCGTTTGTAGCTCAATGGTCTGATCTGCATATCTCGAATCGTTGAGGATATCAATTAACGTTTCACGCAGCAATGGCACAATGTTCACAAGCTCTTTATGCAACATCACGTCGTTATTTTTCAGCCTTGTTGTTAAATTGAGATCCTCCATCACATCTTTGATGTACAGTGATTTATTCTCAATGATGTCAGCGTAATGTCTAATATCTTGTGCTGAAAGAGGATAATTTGGATCTTTCATGATTTCTGCATAGCCTTGAATAGAGGATAATGGTGTTTTAATATCATGAGAAATATGACTGATCCACTCTTCTCGCATTTGCTCTAATTTGTCTTTTTCTTTTTGGCTTGAAGCGAGCTGCTCGGATAAGTGATTGACATTATAGAACACATCTTTATATATCCCCTTAGTTGGCAGATTCGTCGTATAATCTCCGTTTGCGAGCCGCTGGATGCCATAAATGGCACGGCCGAGCGGTTTGATGAGTTGCCGGCTGAATAAGTATCCAATGAATAAGGCAATGATGGCATCAATCGATAATAAAATCATCGTCCCGATATTGAATTGCGCTATTAATTCTTTCGTATCAAAAGAAAATAAATATTTTCCGATGGAAGGGTCCTTAAATCCGATGAAGTAGCTGTATTCCTTACCCTTTCCATTTTTCCCCCCAGCATAGATCGTCGACATCAATTGCTTATCTTTATATTTATGTAAGTTTACAATTTCTATAGGTGTGTATTTGCTCTTTAAGCCTTTAGGTGCTAATGCATGATAGACGTCTTGTCCATTATCGTCTAATATTTGAATCCACGCATTTTGTTGTTTTAAGGCTTGCTGTCCTTCTTTACTCACAGTGATATTTTGATCAGACAAGGTGATGTATTGTTCAAATGTTCTTGTGAAGGTTTCCGGCGTATTTCCTTCGTTTTGCTGACTGCTTGCTTGTAGTACAAGCCATATCATGAATCCAAATAAGTTAATAAAGACCGTGATAATGGTCACGATAATGACAGAGACCATGTATCTGCCTGTTAATCGCCATTTCATCTTTACGCTTCCTTTACAACAAATTTATAGCCAAGCCCTTTGACCGTCACGAGAAATTCTGGTGTAGATGGGGAATGTTCTATTTTTTCCCGCAGTCTTCGTATATGAACCATTACCGTATTATCAGAACCGAAGAAATCCTCTCCCCAAACCGTTTGATAAAGCGTTTCTTTACTGATTACGCGATTCGGATGCTGCAAGAAATAAGTCATCAACATAAGTTCTTTCGGAGTGAGCTCAATCGCCGCTCCGTTTTTCGTCAGTTCGGCTTGCTGCTCGTTTAACTCAAATGGGCCTTTTTTGATCACGGGCTCCGCTTGAGAAGGCTGTAAGTAGGATGACCGTCTTAGCTGGGCTTTTACACGGTAGGCGACTTCTTTTGGACTGAACGGCTTTGTAATATAATCATCACCGCCAATGGCAAGTCCTACAATTTTGTCTGATTCCTCTCCTTTTGCTGATAAAAAGATAATCGGAACATGCGAGACATCTCTGATTTGTTTGCAAATATCGTAGCCTTCTCCGTCTGGCAACATAATATCCAGTATGATGAGATCTGGTTGTTCTTGATGAAATTGCGTGAGCCCATCACGGGCAGTTGAAGCTGTTAACACCTGGTCAATGCCTTCTCTTGTTAATACGGTATGGATTAATTCTAAAATTTCTTTTTCGTCATCTATAATCAATACTTTGCTTTGAACCTTTGGCATGATGATCACTCTCCTGAAGTCATTGTTATTATTATACCCAAAGTGTTGACGTCGTGAAAAATCAACTTTCTATTTACACAGAAAAAAGCCAATTTTCTTTTTTAATGAGAAAATTGGCTTTTCGTGTTTCTTTAGCGTTTGACCACAAATGTTGTCACACTTTGAGCCGGGAGATGAGCCCAAAATTGATTTCCTGATATGTTTAAGTCAGTTCCAGGCTGAAGGTTGCTGCTGCCGCTCGTCACCCATCTAGACGCCTGAGAAACAGAGCCATTTTGCACGACGAAGTGTTGATTGACCCCTGCATTGTTTTTATTAATCGCGACAATGACGACCTGATTGTTTCCTTTATAGGCTGAGACGAAAACATTCGGTTCAGGGCTTTTCGTTGCATCAATCCTGACGTACCCTGGACGCACAAACTTGGAGAAGTGCGCCATGTTGTATCCACGTTTGCTAATCATTCCATCTTCTTTCATAGGACCGTATGATCTCCGGATGTACCACCACACATACGCCTGAAAGTCCCCTTCCACCATTGAATGGTGAATATGCTCTGATACCCCTAATGCCTCAGGCCAGCGGTCCGCTGAATTGTTATCACTATTCGGATAGTAGACCTCTGTCATCCATAGCTCTTTCCCTGCCCCTTTTTGTTTGAAAAGAGGGTACGGAAGCTGGCTAATTTGGGTTCCGTATAGATGAGCGCCGAGAATGTCCATATTTCCAAGCGCCTGCGGATCGTTTAAGATAGGATCAGAGATATTCTTAAGGTATTGAAAGGATTCTGGTGCAATCACACGTGCATTAATGGAGCCGGCATTTTCTCTCATGAATCGCAGGATTTCCTGAGGTGTCCACCATGTCCATTCGTGTGCATAATCGGGCTCGTTTTGAACAGAAATCGCATAAAGATTGACTCCGTTGTTCTTCATGTAAGTGACAAAATCATTCAGATGCTGAGCATATGCTGCGTATTGATTGTATTTAAGCCGCTTGGCAGGTGATCCATTCCGGTTGAATGTTTCAACCATACTGCTTGGAGGATTCCAAGGGGAAGCAATGACTAGAGCACCATGCTCGATCGCTCGTTTGGCCGTCGCGACTTCTCTGCTCCAATTGTTTCTGTTTTCGTCTACATAAATTCTAAGAATGGAAAACCCTAACTGATTTTGTCCATTGCCAAAGGCGGTTTCCCTTTGTGGTGCTGTCAAATCACCAATCCAAGCTGGATGGTTCATTCCGCCAAAACCACGAATCACTTGTCTTTCTGCGTTGAGGTTAATGTTTGCGTCAGCTGCTGATACTTCAGCTACTCCGGGCCCTATGAACATGACAGACAGCATGGTGAAACACACCAATAAAGCAAGCATTGGTTTTTTTATACATGACATCAAATTTCCCACTCCTCTATCAAACATTTAAGCACCTTTATTCGCTACCTTTGAGTAAACTGCCAAGAATCAAATTGGAATAGATTTCCCCCGCCTGTTCCGGTAAAGACAAAAAATACGTTGTGCACTCCGGATGCGCCGTTAATCGATGTTTCTATTTCCCGCCAGTTGTGTGTTCCACCGGTGGAAGGGACATTCAGTGTACCGACCAGTCTGCCGTTCGCGCTGCCAAGGCGTACTTCTATTTTCCCGCCTACTGTCGATGCGACATTGGCTTTAAATGTTCTAGCGCCATTTGAACCAAAGTCTACATTCCCTAAAGCGACCCAATCGCCATTTTGAATATTGGTGACATGCTGGTTATTCACTGGTCCTCCGGGTGCTGACGAGGCTTCTGTCAAAATGCGTCCATTCCAAGCGAATGTTTCAGCTTCAACACGTTGATATGGATTCAGATTAGATAGCTGTTTCACTCCTTCATAATTGGCTGCTACTTCTCGAAGGGAGCCATCTGCATTATGCACAAGCTTGTTAATATGTGGAGAGCGATAGCCTTTGCCGCTTCCGTATAATGCAGAGCTAACGGTTTGCGTATGATACACCACATACCACTCATTTTTAAAATTGAACACCGCATGATGGTTGTTACCGCCGCCACCAAAAAAAGCACCCGGATTTTTCAGAAAGTGTCCTTTATACGTGAAGGGTCCCATCGGACTTGAGCTCGTCATATAGCCGATTTCACCAGGTGGTTTATCAGCAGGATGTGAGCCGCCAAAATTGATGCAATAGGAATAGTAATAGGTTCCGTTATACTTATGCATCCCTGAGTCTTCAAACATAAAAGGAGCATCAATGGTGGATGCGCTACTGGCCACACTTGTCATATCAGCACCTAGCTTCAAGACTCTTGCTGTTTTAGGATTTGCCCATTGTCCCTGCGTTGGATTGGAACCGCCTGGAACGCCTCCGCCGGCATATAGATAGCCAGTGCCGTCATCATCTACAAATACGGCCGGATCAAAAAGCCATACAACTCCGGACATGCCAGGTGTACTTGGCGTAACGAGTGGTTTTCCAATCGGATCAGTCCATGGGCCGATCGGGCTGTCTGCTGTAAGGACACCTATCCCTCCGCCGCTGTTAGCGAAATAAAGGAAAAATTTATCCTTTCCGTTGATCTTCTTTACCGCTGCTGATGGGGCCCATGATGCGCCTGCCCATTTGGCAATGCCTCTGCCGCCGTTTGCCCCATTTGCCCCCGCTACTGGAATCGCTCCGTGATCGGTCCAGTTGACCATATCCGCCGAAGAGATGACGAATACTCTATTCAGATTTGCAAATGAATTGTCCTTAATCGTTCCGTTGCTTTGATATTCATAGTCATCACTCGACATATAAAGGTACACTCTTCCGTTATAGGTAAGCGCAAACGGGTCTGCTCCTAAGTGATGGTCAATGAGCGGGTTTGCATTTCCTACTTGCTTGGCAATAGGAGTGCTTGCCGCATTCGCTTTATATACCGGCAAACAACTCAGTACCAAAGTGAAGATCAATAAACAAACGCTGCACTTCATCCTCGTCCTCATCGTGTCATTTCCTCCTGTTTTCATCTTCCTGATATTGGGGTTTAGGCCCAATTTCAAATTATGTTGATGTTTCGTGATGAAGAATGAATACAAAGAATGATTTCTCCCTGTGAATCCTTGTAAAGAGTGCGATGAAAACCCTTACTTTTTAACTAGAAGACAACAAAAAAATGCAGTCTCCATTTTGGAGCTGCATTCTTCCTCAATGTTCAATAAATGTAGGCTACATATACCGAGCGGTCACCATTTTCTTTCTCGTGTAAAACTCTACTCCGTCTGTTCCATTGGCGTGCAAGTCTCCGTAGAAGGAATCTTTCCAGCCGGAAAATGGGAAGAAAGCCATTGGAGCAGGAACACCAATGTTAATGCCTAACATGCCGGCTTCGATGTTTTCACGAAATTCTCTTATGCTTGAAGCGCTGTCTGTGTATAGGCAGGCACCGTTTGCGAATTTTGATTGATTGGACAGGTCGATTGCTTCTGCGAGTGATGAGACACGGACAATGGATAAGACTGGGGCAAAAATCTCGTCCTGCCAGATTTTCATTTGATTTGTGACATGATCAAAGATCGTTGGTCCGACAAAATACCCTTCTCCATTTGTTTCGTTATCTTGTCTGCCATCACGAATCAGGCTTGCGCCTTCTTCAATTCCTGATTGGATATATTGAAGAGTTCGTTCTTTATGCTCTTTCCGAATGACTGGTCCGAGAAAGACATCTTCATTTATTCCGTTTCCGATGACAAGCTGGTTGGATTCATCGACCAATTGTTGAATCAAGTCGTCCGCCACGTCTTCTTCCACTGCGACAACGGCTGCTGCCATGCAGCGTTCACCTGCTGATCCAAAAGCAGCGCCAATGATTTGTTTTGTGGCTGATTCTAAATCAGCATCTTTCAAGACGATGGAGTGATTTTTTGCACCGGCAAGTGCTTGTACACGTTTACCATGTGCTGTCCCTTTTTTATAGACGTATTCTGCGACTGGCTGAGAGCCGACAAACGAAATGGCTTTTACCTTTTCATGTTCAAGCAGACCGTTTACTACATCGTGAGCGCCATTGACAATGTTGAGCACACCTTTTGGAAGTCCCGCTTCTTCAAATAGTTCTGCTAACCGTGCAGCAAGGATTGGCGTCCGTTCTGAAGGCTTTAAAACAAATGTATTTCCGCAAGCGATGGCAAGCGGGAACATCCAGCATGGGACCATCATCGGAAAGTTAAACGGGGTAATGCCGCCGATGACGCCAATTGGGTAGCGGTACATGCCAGACTCTAGACCAGTCGCAATATCAGGCAGTTGTTTCCCCATCATTAAGGTTGGTGCACCAGCGGCAAATTCCACACATTCAATTCCTCGCTGCACCTCTCCTTTTGCTTCTGTTACACTTTTTCCGTTTTCCAGCGTGACGAGTTCAGCCAACTCATCCCATTTCTCAACGAGTAACTGTTGGTATTTAAATAAAATACGTGCCCGCCGGGGAACAGCTGTTTTAGACCAAGTGGTGAACGCTTCCTGTGCTGCTTGGACTGCATGTTCTACATCCGTTTTTGTTGAAAGCGGTACTTCTGCGATGACTTCGCCAGTAGCTGGATTATAAACAGCTTCCGTTTGGTTCGTTTCGGCGTCCACCCATTGTCCACCAATATAATTTTTCAACGTTTGTACATCTGTTTTGGTCATGTTCCCTCTCTCCTCTTTGTTTGGATTGTGATGCAATCGTGTGTTGATTTATCGTCATTGTCTCATCTAAGGGGCCTTCATCTGTATACACTCTTTGTCAAATGAAACCACAGTTTTGCTTTACGTTCTGATAAAACATGTGAAGTCTATCGCTTTCAGCTCTTTTGGTTCCGCAGATCTGTCCCCCCTTTTAGGTCGTTTTGTCTGTGTGTCATGTGGCATGATCATGTTAACTAATTGATGATGTATTTTTGGTTAACTGTTGGTTAACTTTAGGAAAATCATAATATTAAAAACGCTTCCAGTCAATGATCAGTTTGTTGATCTAAAAAAACCTGATGCTAGGTGCATCAGGCTAAGACTGTTTATGTTAGTTATTTAGAAGAAATTGCGTATTGACTCGGCTCTGTATAAGCCGGGAGCATCTCCCCGTGTGCTTCAATTAATTCATTACATAGTTTGATGGTGTCATCAATTGATAATTCAGCACTTGTATGCGGGTCTAATAATGCCGCTTGGTAAATGTGTTCTTTTTTGCCGCTGATTGCAGCTTCAATCGTCATGAGCTGTGAGCTGATATTGGTCCGGTTGAGTCCAGCCAATTGTTCAGGTATCTCTCCGATATAACATGGCATGATACCGCTCCGGTCTGCAACACATGGCACTTCGACACAGGCTTTTTCCGGAAGATTGTGAATGAGTCCTCCTGTGTTCAGTACATTTCCACCAAATTTAAAGGGAACGTTCGTTTCAATCGCTTCAATGATACGTGAACCATATTCTTTAGAGCGCGTATGCGTGATTTGTGTGTTTCCCACAAGGTCATGTTTCATCGTATTCCAATTGTTGATTTGTTCCTCGCAGCGTCTTGGATATTCATCGAGCGGAATGTTAAACTGTCCAATCAGTTCTGGATAACGAGATTTGATAAAGTACGGATGATATTCTGCATTGTGCTCTGAGGATTCGGTGACATAGTAGCCGAATTTATCCATTAGTTCAAAACGAACCATATCTGGATGCCGTGTTTTTTGTTTTTCTTTTGCTCTTGCTTTGATTTCTGGATACAAGTCTTGACCGTCCCGTTTCACTTCTAATAACCATGCCATGTGATTAATGCCGGCAATTTTCTCTTCAATGCCTTCATGGTCCATTTCAAGTGATTGAAATAAATCTTTCGTACACACCTGTACGCTATGGCAAAGACCAACCGTTTGAACCCGAGTATAACGCAGCATAGCGCCAGTCAGTGTGGCCATTGGATTCGTGTAATTTAATAATAAAGCGTGTGGACATACTTCTTCCATATCCTTTGCGAATTCCAGCATCACGGGAATGGTTCGAAGTGAACGGAAAATACCGCCGATGCCAACCGTATCCGCAATCGTTTGTCTTAATCCATATTTTTTTGGAATCTCAAAATCAATAACAGTGCTTGGCTGATAGCCTCCTACCTGGATGGCATTGATGACATATTTCGCATTCTTTAAGGCTTCTTTCCGGTTGTGATACGACTGAATGGTCACATGTGCACCGTAGTTCTCTTTTAAGTGACGTAGCATCGTTTCTGATTCTTTCAGCCGGTTATGGTCGATATCATATAACGCAAATTCAAAGCCGGCAAGTGCGGGAACGAACAGACAATCTCCTAATATATTTTTAGCAAAAACGGTACTTCCTGCACCGATAAATGTAATTTTAGACATAGACGACACTCCTTTTTACATCAAGGTTGGATTACCCTTTAACAGAGCCTTGAGACAGCCCTGCGATAAAGTATTTTTGCAAAAGTAAAAACATCGTGACCATTGGCAGCATCGCAATAAGAGCAGCGGCGCCAACGAGCTGGAGCTGGTGTTGATTTTGACCAAAGAAATTGGATAAGGCGACTGTCAGTGTATGCATCTCTTTATCTTGCAAGAAGAAGATGGCAAATTGATAGTCGTTCCAAATATACACACAGGCAATGATTAAAACAGAAGCGGTAATCGGCTTCAGCAGCGGAAAAACGACAGTGAAAAAGACTCTGAGTGTTCCCGCACCATCAATACGAGCGGCTTCTTCAAGCTCCTTTGGAATCGTCGACCGGATAAAACCGGCATATAGAAAAATCGTCAGTGGCAAAAAAGCAGCAACATTGTTTAAAATAGCGATTTGATAAGTATTCATCATGCCAATTTGTACAACCATTTTGTATAGCGGGACAAGGGCGGTGAGCGGCGGTATCACCATAATGGCAATGAATAAGAGATACACCGCTTGATTCAGCTTTGTTCCTCTTCTTGCGAGTGGATAGGCGGCAAGTGATCCAAAGATGATGAGTAGGGCAGCGGAGCTGAACGTAATGATCACTGTATTCAAAAAGGACTGGCCAAGCTGAGCATCTGTCCATGCCATGCGAAAGTTTTCAAAATGAAGCGTTGATGGGAACAACCATTTTGAGCTAAAATCTCCTATCCCCTTTAGAGAGGTAGTGACTAAAATATAAAATGGAATCAGGTGCAGCAATGTTATCAAAAGGGCGAGTAAGGAGTACCATCTTTTCTTTCGTTTATAGGCGTTATCCATCACACCTCGGTCTCCTTTCGTTTGAAATAAATGAGCGCTGCGACACTAACGACAAGGATGATGACAGCCATAAAGACACCTTGCGTCGCTGCATAGCCTGCATCCTGCCGTTTGAAATAAAGATCATACATAAAAGTCGACATCGATTGCGAGGAATCTCCGGGTCCTCCGCCAGTGAGCGCGACAATGACATCAAATAATTTAAGTCCACCGATCACATTGAGCACAACATTGATGGTGATAGATGGCATTAAAAGTGGTAATGTGATTCGCCAAAATTGCTGAAGACCTGAAGCTCCGTCGAGTTGTGCTGCTTCATAATAATCTTTAGGAATGCTTTGGAGTCCTGCTAAATAAATGATCATGGCAATCCCGACGAATTGATACGTATTCACAAACACGATGATCCAAGTGTTTAGCTGCGGATTACCAAGTGCGTTCATTGGATCAAATCCAAAAAGGATAACAACGTCGTTTAAAGCACCACCTTGGTACGCAAAGACAAAATACCAAATATAGCCCATGGCAATCGGGCTGATCATGACGGGTAGATAGATCACGGTTCTTGTGATGGCTCTCATTTTTAAACTTTGATTTAATAAGAGTGCATATCCAAGACCAATCATATTTTGTAAGATGGTGCTCCCGATGCCGTAAAGAAGGGTATTTTTCACAACAAGCCATGTGGTTGGATCTTGCAGTAGACGTTTGTATTGATCCAGTCCGATCCACTTATACTGTTGTGAGAAACCGTTCCAATTTGTAAAAGAGAGCTGAATCCCGTTAAAAAAGGGATAAATGATAAAGGTACTGACAACGAGAACAGCAGGCAGATACATCCACCAAAGTGAAGAATTTTGGCTATTTTTCATCTTCTGTTTTGGAAAAGAGGTAAATGTCGCCGCCTGTTTTTCTTTTGTGATGTCACTCATTGGCTTCACTCCTGTTTCAGCATGAGCCTGCTATTGTTTTTTCAGGCGCTTATATTCCTCTTCCATTTTCTTCGATAGTTGTTCCGGTGTGATGGAGCCTGCTAATAATTCTTGACCGGTCGTTGCCATGACAGCCCACATGCCGCTCGGTAAGTATTTCCGATCAAAATATGGTTCAATTTTAATATCTTCATATTGCTCGTAAAATGTAGAGTAATAGTTTTTGGCTTTGACTTCTTTTAAAGCCGTTTCAGAGGAAGTGCCCTCTGCGATTTTCTTTGCGTTTTCAGGCTTTGCTAAAAAGTCAATGAATTGTTTTGCTTCTTTTAGATGCTTTGAGTCTTTCCATGCCGCAACAGTAAAGCGTTCCCCGCCAATCCAGCTTTGCTCATCTCCTTCATGAATCGCTGGTACGGGCATGGTGCCTACTTTGATCGATTGATTGAGTTCAGTCGCCTCAGGTCCTAAAGATCCTCCCACAAAGGTGAAAGCGATTTTGTTTTGTGCCATCAGCTCAGGTGCTTGGGATAGTTTCGCAGTGAGTACATCTTTGTTTAAAAGGTCTTGATCTTTCAGCTCCTTCATAAACTGTGCAAGCGGTGTATAGTGAGACCAATCAAATGATCCATTTTCAAGGTCTTTTCCGTATTGATGTTTTTGATCGGTAATGAGTAAAGGCGTTGCCAGCTCATCAAAGACTTGGGCAATATTAGAATTATCGCCTCCTGGTATCCAGAGCGGCACAACGTCTCCTTTACTTTTTTCTTTGACAGTCTGTAAAGCACTTTTCAGTTCATTCAGTGTTTTAGGAACTTTTATGCCATATTCTTTTAATAGATTGGCATTAAAGCTGAGTCCGTCTTTTGCTTGATTCAGCGGATAGGCATAGACTTTGCCATCTTTGTCTTTTAAAATTTGATCAAGTGAAGGATCGAGTTGTTTTACCCAGTCCATCTCCTTTAGATCAGCCACGTATTCGCTATATCGCAGCTTGGCCCAGCCGTGTGTATCAAATAGGTCTGGCATGTCGTTTGCGCCCATTTTGACGCGTATCATATCTTCATAGCTGTTGCCAGGGAAGTTGGCATCAATTCGGATGTTTTGATGTTCTTTTTCAAAGTCACGGATCACTTCTTCAAATGCCTTTCTCTCCCCGCTGTTGCTCATTGTAGAGAATAGAGTCAAGGTCACTTTTCCGTTTGCTTCAGACGCACCGTTATTGCCACAAGCAGACAAGATTATCGACAAAACTAGAGCTGCACACAGCATCAAATTTTTTTTATTCATCGTTTCCTCCTTTTGATCACTGAAAATTCAGACGATTATAGGTAGAATTCATGCAGTTGCGGAAACAAAAGAAGTCCATTATACTGGAATTCTATTCTTTTCAAAGAGATAAGAGAGCAATTGGGTGAACTGCATTGTTTTCAGCATGATCTGGCCATCATGCTCAGCAGCTCCCTTCCTGCTTTTTTGTCTCTTTTTTGTTTACTGAAATGCATATTCACCCCCTTTCATGGATTGGGCATGTGCTGCCTCTTTGCATGAGTTTTGTTGGCACGACGACTTTTAGAGGAAGCTTTCTTCCTTCTATCCGCTCAAGCAAAAGCTTTAGACCTACTTCCCCCATTTGTTCTGTATATACTTTAACCGTTGTGAGCGGCGGGCTTGAAAAGGAAGCGGCTTCGATATCATTAAACCCTACGATTGAGACATCTTGAGGTACACGAAGACCGGCTTCATGTAGCGCTCGCATAGCGCCTATTGCCATAGAGTCACTTCCGATAAAAAAGGCTTCTGGAAGCTTTCCTTTCTGAATGGCTTTTTGCATAAGCGAGTAGCCTTCTTGCATCGAATATTCGCCTATGTGGATGTCATTCATATGAAGAGTTCCCGCTTCTTGCATTCTTTTGATAAAAGTTGTTTGTCTTTCGTCCTCAATCACAGCATTTCCTTCGAAATAATGCTCCCTCTCTTTCCCGCCAATATAGCCTAGATGTGTATAGCCGAGAGATTGCAGATGACGAATGGCACGATCTGCCGCTCTGACAAAATCCACATGTACACAATCATACAAATCTTCATCCGCATAATGATTGATAAAAACGATATGTTCCATTCGGTTTGTCATCTTTTCAACCGTATCAGGGCTGATTCGTCCAATGACAATCAAACCGTCAATATCCTTTAGTATCGCCCCTTTGTCCATGTTTCTTAGGCGAAAGGTATGGAGAGTAGACAGACCTTGTTTGGCATATTCTTTTTCAATTCCTTTTCGAATCGATGAAAAAAAAGGATCATTTAATTCTTCGTCAATGGATTGGGCGACAACGACACCGATGACTGGGGATGCGGGTGGGCTTTTAACTTCTGCTTGATCGGCTTTTCTTGCTCTGACTGGGGTATAGTTTAATTTCTTAGCTATGTCGAGGATGTTTTGTCTTGTTGCGTGTGAAACGGCAAGCGTTTGGTCGCCATTTAACACACGGGATACAGTAGAGACGGATACTTTTGCATCATGAGCAATATCTTTGAGTGTAGTCATAGGCAAACTCCTCATCATTTTTGACTAAATGTTTACTAAAGATATTTGAAGAATAACACATAAATAAAGCGCTTTCAATTATAAATTTGTGCTTTTATGAAGTTTTTGAGTATGTTTTGATAAGGATATAGTTTGTTTAGTAAAATTGCGTAAAAAAGAGGATGGGCTTCATCCTCCTTTTTACTAAGGTGATTTCATTGTGGCTGTTTCTTTTGCGAACAATTGCTTCATTATTTCCCATGCTTTATCTAATTCTTCGTGAAGTCCAAATAAACCTGAGGTGCCGATGATGTAAATTTCATTTCCTGCCTCAGCAAGCAACCGGAACGTGCTTTCATTACAAGAGCCGTCTACCTCAATTGAAAATGAGTATCCCCCCTTCTTTTTGATTTCTTTAACCTCTTTCATTTTCGGAAGCATTTCTTTGATAAAAGGCTGACCCGCAAACCCTGGATCAATTGTCATGATCGTCACCCGGTCTATTAAATGAATAAAAGCATCTAATGCTGCAACTGGTGTGGCGGGATTGAGAACAAAGCCGACCTCACACTTTCTTTCGTGGATATGCCGAATGATTCGAAAAACGTCTTTTTGCACCACTTCTGGATGTAAACAAATCATCGTTGCGCCTGCATCAATACATGCATCAATTAAAAATTCCTGAGGCTGTTCGGCCATTAGATGAACATCAATCGGAACGTCTGTCAGTTTCCGAAGTTGTTCAATGAAAAAGGGTGATAGGGTCATATTTTTTACATAATGACCATCCATGACGTCAACATGATAACGATCTGCCCTTGTGTTCAGAAGCTGAATTTGTTCACGGAAGTGCGTTAAATCCATGCACATCAATGAAGGTGAGAAAATAGCTGTCATCCTGAAATGCCTCCTTTTTAAAGATGAAATATAAATTTGATCAATCCAATCAAGATTCCGATGATACCGAAGTCTGTATCGCCAAATGTTGTCCCTTCAAAGCCAAGAGTGCCTAACACAGGAAGTAAACAAGCTGGTAAAAATGAAAGGAGTATTCCATTCACAAAGGAACCGGCGACTGCACCTCTCACTCCCCCTGTTGCATTGCCATATACGCCCGCTGTCGCACCGCAGAAAAAGTGCGGCACAAGTCCAGGTACAATGACAGTTAAACCAAACAATGGAAGAAGGAAAATAGACACGATGCCACCTGCAAAACTGCATAAAAAACCGATGATCACCGCATTTGGAGCAAATGGGAAAACAGTTGGCGCATCAAGTGCCGGCTTTGCCCCTTTGACGAAACGATCGGCAATCCCTTTGAAAGCCGGCACAATTTCCCCGATTGCCATCCGTACACCTGCTAAAATAATGTACACCCCAGCAGCAAAGGTAATGGCCTGAATGAGAATGAAGACAGCAAAGTTCGTACCACCACTAATGTTTTCTATGAATGAAATTCCCGCAAACGGTGCAATCGCAAAGAAAAGCAAAGCCATCGTAATGGAGATGGCCACCGATGTATCTCTTAGAAAACCGAGTGATTTAGGCACTTGAATGGTTTCCGTTGATTTCTCTGGGCGCCCGACCCATTTGCCGATCATTCCCGCTGTAAAATAGCCGAACGTACTGAAATGACCGAGCGCCAGATCATCACTTCCAGTGACTTTCCTTGTAAACGGCTGAAGGATTGCGGGAGCAATGACCATCGCTGCACCTAATACGATTGAACCAGTGGTGATCAGCAGCGTTCCTTGCATGCCAGCTGTTGACAGAACGACTGCAAGCATAGCCGCCATATATAGCGTATGATGACCAGTTAAAAAGACGTATTTAAAGGGTGTGAATTTTGCCAAAAGCAAATTAACCACCATACCAAAAATCATAATGAGCGCTGTCTGTGTACCGAATTCCTTTTGGGCAATGGCCGCCATGGCATCTGTATTTGGGACAACCCCTTGAATGTGAAAGGCTGCTTCAAACATCTTCCTGAAAACCCCAAGTGAATCAGATACGACTGTGGCGCCCGCTCCTAATATTAAAAAACCCATTGTTGTTTTTAAGGTGCCTGATACAGTATCGGCAGCTGACTTTTTCTGCAAAAGTAAACCAGCCAGTGCAAACAAACCGATGAGAATTGCGGGTGTGCCCAATATATCGTTCATGATCAGTTCTATCATGATGTGAATCCCCCTTTTTCGTGGCTTATATGTGTTTGCGAAGGACGTCTTTAATGGCTTCCTGGTCTAACAAGTTATTTAATCCAGCGACCTTTCTTGTGCAGTCATCCAGCTGATCGATAATATCTGTTGCGCCAATATAGAGGTCTGCTTGTTCATTTTTGCTTGTACTGAGATCGGTGTGATCCACTTCCGCTAAAAGTCCTAATTCTTCTAAAGCCTTTTTGACATTCATTTCAACAATAAAGCTGCTTCCTAAACCGTTTCCGCATACAACTAGAATTTTTTTCATTCTCTTTTTCCTCCTTTATACTTGTGAAAATTGATTGATTAGTTGTTGGATGGTTGCTAATTCCTCTGCTTCAATCAATTGTCTCACCCGTTTTTCTTCATTTAACAGCATCGTCAGCTGTTTGAGTGCTTTCAGGTGGGTCATACTGTCAATGGCAGCTAATACAATGATGAGCCGAACTTGCTTTTTTCCATCCTTTGAAAAGAAAACGGGCTGATGACATGACATAAGTGACATGCTTAATTTGTTCACGCCATCCTCTGGCCTGGCATGCGGAATCGCCACTTGTGGCGCAATCACAATATAAGGGCCATTTTGATGAACAGACTGGATCATCGCTTTCACATAACTTTCCTGAATCGCTTGTTGATCAAGCAAAGGCTGCGCTGCTTTTGTAATGGCCTCCTGCCATGTGTCTGCTGTTTGCTGGAGCTGAATGGTTTCTTCTGTTAATAAATCGTTTAACACTGGTTTCCACCCTTTCTGGTGTGATACATATGTGGAATGAAGCAGCTCCTTCAAGTCATGAAGCAATGCTTTTTCATTTTGAACGATGGTATGCTGCTGAATGATATTGAATAAAGCATTCACATGTTGCTCATCAAGCTTAGGTTCTGAGCCTTCTCCATATTGAAGCAATGTTTTTTTCTCATAAGCAGTGAGAATAGGGTGAACGAGATGAACAGGTTTTCCTTTAAACGAAATAGGTGTCGTTGATACAACAAAGTCGACATCAATGGATGTTAATTCTTCATATGAACGTTTTGATAACAGTCCGCGTATGTCGATGTAGCCGATTAATTCAAGAAGCTGCGTTTTCAGCATGTGACTTGTGCCAATTCCTTCTCCGCAGACAATGTAAACAGAACGTTTCGCAATCGACGAAATCCCTTCTCTTCTCATCCAGCCGCCAAAATGCATCGCCACATAGGCAATTTCATGATCGCTCATCTTTGAACAGGTCGCCTTCTCTAAATGGCAAGCAACCTTTTGCGTGATGTCAAACACCTCTGGCTGTGCATGTTTCATGGAATCTGTTAATTCATTGATGATATCAATGTGATAGATGAGCCTATAATAGGCCGGAATTAAATGCATGGTTAAGTTTTGTTCCAAGACTTCTACTTCCTGGAAGGAAATACACGTATAACGCTGAAAGTCAATGATCATTTGTCTCGCAATGGTTCGAATGAGATGTTCTTCTGGTTTTTGACTTGATGGAAGTTTTTGTTTTTTGGCACTGAGCCATAGCGTACTAAGAAAATAGATTTCATCATCATGAACCAAAAGACTGGTTTCTTTTTGAATTTGCGCCATGAAACGAATAGCAGCCAAGCATTCATCTGTTTCCTGCAGTGTCCGTTTTTCTTCTGTTGAAATGTGTACAGCACGTCCTAGCTTCATCCGTTTAAAGTAGAAAAAGAGATCCATAGACAGCTGATCCAGCATGTCATCTGCAAACTCAAGCTTCAGATCTTGTTCGGACTGTTGAAGGAGAGCATGTATTCTCTTATATGAGATAGGACCCTTTAACCAAACCGATGGAAATGTTTTTTCATTTTTTATCATGTTGCGAATGAAATGAATATGAGGTTTCAGTGCCAACCGAATTGTTCTTTCTTCTCCTGAAATTAAATAGCCACTGGCCGCCTGATAATGAAGTGTAAGCTGCTGTTTTGAAAGTGCTTCTTTTAGTTGTTTCATATCTTCAAGCAGTGTATTGCGGCTTACCTTCGTCATCTCCATAAAATCATCAATTTTTAGATGCTTCTCACTGCATGCAATGGATAGGAGCAAGATGGCACGTCTTTCTTTTACACATGGTTCATAGTCATGACCGACTAGAACGGTGTCAGCTTTTTCAATAATGACTTCTTTCTCGTGTGGATTTAAATAGTAGCCTCGTTGATCTTTTCGCTGGACGCCACTAAGCTGATGGGTTTCCAGCCAACTATTCATTCGCTTAATTTCAGCGTAGACCGTTCGAGTAGAGACATTCAGTCGATTCTGTAAATCTTCAATTGATAGATAAGTGGTCGTGTGAAGCAACATCGATAATAAAGTCGTGCCCCTCTTGGTTAAGTGCAGTTGGAATCCCTCCCTTCTTCCCTTTGGTTATAAGTCTAATCAACTTGCATGCGCCAAAGAAGTCCAAATGTCTTCAGTAAATGCTGTGCAGCTTTTGGGTCCTGTTTTTTCGTCAAAAAAGCACACCCGTATGAGTGTGCTTTTAAACTTATATCCAAAGAGTTCTTTGTCTTCTTTTATTATGAAAGGAATGAGGTCATGAATGTCCTGGTAAATCTTTTTGAATGCCTATATTTTAATATTTCTCAATGCCTTTCGCGTTTTTGATTCACCCATATATACTGCATAAAACGGACATTCATCACAGGACCAATAGCCTTTGTTTCGGTTTTATTCGGTTTGAAGCGCAACAAACACAAAAACCTTAAAAGGCATAAAGACAATCAAGATTCATTTTGTTACTTCATTTTCACTGCTTCTTTCATTTCCTCTATTACTTTATCAAACCACTGTAGAGGATTTAATGATATCGCCGGAAAGTAGATTTCTGCATTATTTTCGATAAAGCTTTCTTTTTCCTGTATTGTTAAAGGACTATTCGAAAAATCCTGACAATCCTTTATAGTGGACAGCAGACATTCTTTGCTAGCTTCATGAATAAACTCATCTAACGCTTCTTCTGGTGACACGATATCCTGATGAAATGAACCACCTAAAAAATCTTTTAACTTCTTTAAATAACTGGAGCTCTCATTCATTGAATCACCTATCATAATTAAAATTATCAGTTTAAATAGTCGAATTTAAAAACCTTCATCTCATAGAAAACAATGTAGTGGTGTTTGCTAACCTAATTAATGTCAAACGAGAGATTTCAGGTTGTGGCTCTGCTCTTTGATTAATTAATCTTGCTTACAATTAAATTGCGCAGTTTCCAATATGAAGTTCAAAGTGTTTTTCTTCTGAAAATATTTGAGCAATTTTACCTGTTATTTTATCTGCTACAATGATGCTATGATTCTCTGAAAATAGCCAAATTTCTTCAATTGCCTTATCGAAATCTAAAGCTTTTACATTTGCCCAAACAGGAAAAGGGTCATTTTCAATTAAAATAAACCATTCTTTTTTCTCTTTGAGAAAATCTAATGAATTTTTTAACCAAGTCATAATCGAGTCTTTGTCTGTATTTGTTAATATTTCGGAAGGTGTTGAATCTATTTGACGAAATTGTTTTAATACTGTTTCACATAATTTTAGCCATTGAGAAGCATCATCTTCAAAATCAATTACCTCAATATATGCTAATTGTTGTATTTTCTTTTTAGCATTCATCAAAGCAATTTTTTTCTGTATTTTTTCATTTTTATATACCATTTTTTCATTCCTCGTTATTCATTATAATAGATATGGTGATCACCATTTGGTCCATATATATTTGAATATCTTTCTTTTTTAAAATCATAATTAAATGGATCGGCACCCTCTTTTGGTTTCCCTGCATGAGTGTGTAATTTTCCATCATTAGTATGTTGTACTATAACTCTTTTTCCTTTTGGGGTATCAAATTCATAGTACCGACCATGGTGAGTATGGTTAGAACTGTACTCATAATTACGATGTTCTTGCCCTTTCTTAAAAACATTATCTCCTACTTGCCATTGACGAGTAGGTTGTTGAGATCTAGGTATCCCCCCTAAATCCTTAGCGTGTCGCAAAGCCCTTTTTCGATTAAATCCTTCTGGACTTTGAGAACTTAACCCTATCTTCCCATGAAACCCTTTTGCCCCAAACGGTAAAAGCATCCCCAGAGCCGCATTCATACTCGCTTCCTGCTGTTCTTTCGAGACTTTGTTTCCAAACATGTCTCGACCTGTAATTGCTTCGCTGAAGCCGTTTGTGGCGGTGAGGCCATATAAACCTTTTTGAGATGTTTTCAGGGCGTCAAAGGATTTTTGTGACGTCTTGTAAATGTCCACTGCCCTGACTGCGGCTGACGTGGCTTGAGTTGTTTTATAGACGGCTTTTCCGCCTTTGAAAATCCGGCCTGCCCAGCCGACAATCGGGATGTAGCCTGCTGCTGCCATGCCGCCTGCGGCGACTCGCTGTCCTGCGGTGAGTTCTTCACCTGTGATCGGATCGACACCTGTTGCGGCACGTTTTGCATCGTTCACGCCTGTCAGCTCATTAACGATATTCCCACCGTAATCAAGGGCTTTTTCATACCAAGGACGGT